>Ga0192647_102391_pt1 | contig 11708 bp, 8 predicted proteins | sample LauGreFa1BDMLBSN_2_FD_133046 | JGI IMG/M metagenome (GOLD analysis project Ga0192647, IMG submission 133046) | Freshwater lake microbial communities from Lake Michigan, USA - Fa13.BD.MLB.SN - reassembly | ecosystem: Environmental > Aquatic > Freshwater > Lake | place: Lake Michigan, USA...
GCAACAATGTGTCCGCCGTTTTCACCAGCACCCGGCCCAAGATCGAGTAAACGATCGGCCTGTTGCATGATCTGAGGGTCATGCTCAACGACGAGCAGGGAGTTGCCGGCGTTGCGTAAACGCTGCATGACGTCGATGACCCGCTGCATGTCGCGAGGATGCAAGCCAATCGACGGCTCATCCAGTACGAAGAGCGTGTTCACCAGTGACGTGCCGAGCGCCGTCGTCAAATTAATGCGTTGCACCTCGCCGCCAGAGAGAGTGCGTGACTGACGGTCCAGCGTGAGGTAGCCAAGGCCCACTTCTGAGAGATACCGGAAGCGACCGCGGATTTCGCCGAGTAGCATTTCCGTTGCGTCATCGAGTGAGCCTGGCAGCGTAAGGCGATCAAAAAATATCCGTGCGCGATCGATCGGTAGCAACATGAGGTCGTGTAAGCCAAGACCTGGTAGTTGCTGTAGGGTTTCCTCGCCCCACGATGTGCTTTTTGGCTTGAAAGGCATGGCGCCCCGCAACGCTTCGCAGGCCAGTTCGTGATCGCCGATGCGCCAAAGCAGAGATTGCGGAGCGAGTCTCGCGCCCAAGCAACTGCCGCAGGGGGTGTAAGCCCGATACTTCGATAGCAAAACGCGGATGTGCATCTTGTAGGCTTTGGTTTCGAGCCACGCAAAGAAGCGCCGCACGCCGTACCAGACATTCTTCTTCCATTCGCCTTCGCCCTCAATGACCCATTGGCGATGGCTTTCATCGAGATCGCGCCACGGTGTATCGAGAGGGATGCCTCGCTTGCGAGCGAGGCGTTCCATATCTTGCTGAGATTCGCGGTATGACTCCGTTTGCCAGGGGCGAATTGCGCCACTTCGCAGAGTCTTGGTGTGATCTGGAACGACAAGCCCGTAGTCGACACCAATGATTCGGCCAAATCCGCGGCACGACTCGCATGCTCCCACCGGACTATTAAACGAGAAAGCGCTTGGCGACGGCTCTCGGTAGTCGATATCGCACTGCGCACAGTGCAGCGTATTCGAGTAACGCCACGTCTCCCGAACAGCGGGAGCTTCCGATGACTCGAGCACATGAACTGCAGTTTTCCCGCGGCCGAGTCGCAACGCGGCTTCAAGCGATTCGGCCAGACGCGCATCGTCAACGGCAGCGATGCGAAGACGATCTTGTATGACCTCAACGATATCTTTTCGGCGAGCGTGGATTCGCGTGTAGCCTTGTTTCTCTAACAAGGAGACGACTTCGGCGTCTTTGAAATTTTTCGGAACCTTGATCTCGAAGCAGATCAATACCCGAGGATCCCCAAGCAAAGCAGCACGATGTCGTAAGTCAGCTTGGATGCTCGCGACGGTATCTTTCCTGACAACTCTCCCGCAGCACTGACAATAAAGTTCGGCCGTACGAGCGAATAAAAGCTTTAGATGATCGTTTAGTTCCGTCATCGTCCCGACGGTCGAGCGAGAGGTTCGCACCGGATTCGTCTGGTCGATGGCAATCGCCGGCGGAATACCCTCGATCCGATCGACTGCGGGTTTGTCCATGCGGTCGAGGAATTGACGCGCATAAGGAGAGAATGTCTCGACATACCGTCGCTGCCCTTCGGCATAGAGGGTGTCGAACACCAACGAGGACTTTCCGGACCCCGAAACACCCGTGACGACCACGAGTTCGCCCGTCGGGATCTCGATGTCGAGATTTTTTAAATTATTCTGACGAGCGCCGCGAACGACGATCGATCCTTGATCGTGATCAGACATGAAGTCACCGGCTGGTCAGCGTGGGGTTTGCTGCGCTTCGAGGTAGCTCTGGAGCAGTTGGTAAATGGCGGCTCGATAGTCTGCGCTCGGTGGGCGCACCGATCGTTCATCGACCGAACAGCCCTCGACCTTGATGGTTTCGGCTGACAACTCGGCCGCATTCTCGAGAGCGTAGTAGCGGAACCAATCGAGGAGCGGGAGGCTACGAGTACCCTGCTTGGAGTGGTAATCGACATAGGTCAAAAAATTTCGAGCGGTATGCTCGATGACGAGCGGATCGACCCCTGCGGTACGGCAGTCTGTCAACCACTGTTCGGACGGTGTCATGGCGGCTGAATCCTTTCGAGTCCCATAACTAGTAGGTGCAGCGCACTCTAACATTTTGGTCTAATGCACACCCCATGCAGACCGCTCGCGATATCTTTTCCCACCGCAAGTACTGGGCCTCCCGATTTGGGGTGGCGCCATTCCTGCCCATGTGCCGTGCGGAGATGGACGCCTTAGGCTGGGACAGCTGCGACATCATCGTGGTGACGGGCGACGCCTACGTCGACCACCCGAGTTTCGGGATGGCTATCGTCGGCCGCTTGCTGGAGGCGCAGGGTTTCAGAGTCGGAATCATCTCCCAGCCAGACTGGCAGAGTGCCGATCCGTTCCGCGTCCTCGGCAAGCCGAACCTCTTTTTCGGCATTACAGCCGGAAACATGGATTCGATGGTCAATCGCTATACGAGCGATCGACGGATTCGCAGTGACGACGCCTATACCCCGGGCGGTGAGGGTGGCAAACGGCCCGATCGGTCGGTCATCGTCTATTCCCAGCGTGCCCGTGAGGCGTATCCCGATGTGCCGATCGTCATTGGCGGAATCGAGGCGAGTCTGCGGCGTATTGCGCATTTCGATTACTGGTCCGAGAAGGTGCGCCGCTCGGTTCTCCTCGACGCCAAGGCCGATCTGTTGGTGTATGGCAACGCAGAGCGACAGATCGTCGACATTGCTCATCGCTTGGGTGCGGGCGAATCCATCGCTGACATTACCGACCTACGCGGAACGGTCTTTACCCGAAAGTCGATACCGGACGATTACCTCGAAATCGACTCGACCCATCTCGATACACCAGGGCCTCTGAATCCGCCGATCGATCCGTATGCGATGGACGACAACGGTGGAACGAAAGCCACAACACAAGCGGCGGCTGTCGCCGCGTCTAGTCTCGACTCTGCCGAGGCGAGAACTGCGGAAAAAGTCGTTCGCTTCGTTCGTCGTGTGAAGAACGCAGATCGTGATCGCAGCGTCATTCGTTTGCCGGCCTTTGAGCAGGTCGTTGACGATCCTGTCATGTACGCACATGCCTCGCGCATTCTGCATCTAGAAGCGAATCCTGGTAATGCGCGGGCGTTAGTGCAGCGTCACGGCAATGTGGAGGTATGGCTCAACCCGCCACCGATTCCGTTGACAACCGCTGAGATGGATCGGGTTTACGAGCTGCCGTATCAGCGCCAACCACATCCTTTCTATGGCGATGCGGAGATTCCGGCCTACAAGATGATCCGCTTCTCGATCGCGATCCAGCGCGGATGTTTCGGAGGCTGCACCTTCTGTTCCATCACCGAGCATGAGGGACGCATCATTCAGAGTCGATCTGAAGGATCGGTACTGCGCGAGATCGAAAAGATCCGTGACACGGTGCCTGGCTTCACCGGTGTGATCTCCGATCTCGGCGGGCCGACGGCCAACATGTATCGTCTCGCTTGCAAGAGTCGAGAAATCGAGAGTGCGTGTCGTAGGCCATCCTGTGTTTATCCGGGTGTTTGCCCAAATCTCAACACCGATCACACGCCCCTCATTCAGCTTTATCGCAAGGCGCGCAGCTTGCCGGGTATCAAGAAGGTGCTGATCGCCTCGGGTGTTCGGTATGACCTTGCAATCGAGTCGCCAGAGTATGTGAAGGAATTAGCGCAGCACCATGTTGGCGGCTATCTGAAAATTGCACCGGAAGCGATCGGCGAAGGCCCGCTTTCGAAAATGATGAAACCGGGGATTGGTACCTACGATCGATTCAAAGAGCTATTCGATCGCTACTCTCGAGAGGCTGGCAAAGAGCAGTATCTGATTCCTTATTTCATCGCTGCGCATCCGGGTACGACGGACGAAGATATGCTCGAGCTGGCTCTTTGGTTGAAGCGTAACGGGTTTCGAGCCGATCAAGTGCAGGCTTTCTTGCCCTCGCCGATGGCGACGGCCACGGCGATGTATCACTCCGGCAAAAATCCGCTGCGACGCGTCTCGCGCAGCAGTGAAGAGGTCGTGATTCCCAAGGGTTTGAAGGTTCGTCGCTTGCATAAGGCGTTTTTGCGTTACCACGATGCCAATAATTGGCCAACCTTGCGCGAAGCGCTACGACGTATGGGGCGCGCGGATTTGATCGGCCCCGGTAAGCAGCATCTCGTACCGGCATGGCAACCCGTAGGAACCGGAGGTATGAAAGAGGGGCAAAGACAGCCTTTCCGAACTCAACACGTCCGCTCGAAGCGGAATCCGAGGCCATGAGTTCGCCACATCATTTTCGACCCGGTCTCGAGTTCGACGTCGACGCACTCGAGGGCTTTTTGACGGGAGCGATTCCTGGTCTATCCCGGATCGACAAGATCACGCAATTCTCAGGCGGCCAGTCCAATCCTACCTATCGGGTGGATGCGCAAGTGGCTGGGCGTCTGCACGCGTTTGCACTGCGTCGCAAGCCGCCCGGTGTGCTCGTGCCATCGGCTCATGCGATCGAGCGTGAGTTTCGTGTCATGCATGCGTTGCAGCCGACGGGCTTCCCCGTTGCCAAGACATGGGTTCTCTGCGAAGACGTGAGCGTCATCGGAACTGCGTTTTACGTTATGGATTGCCTGGATGGCCGAATATTCTGGGATCCGAGCTTGCCTGAGCTCGGGCGGTCCGAGCGCAAGCCGATATTCTGCGTGATGGCAGAAACCTTGGCTGATCTGCATCGCGTCGACATCGATGCGGTTGGTCTTGCCGATTACGGTAAGGCTGAGGGTTATGTGGCTCGCCAAGTGGCGCGTTGGTCCAAGCTCTATCTTGCTGATATCGACGTGGCAGGGCGTGTGCCTGCCATGGAGCGACTGATGGAGTGGTTGCCGACCAATGCGCCTGCGGTGGAGCCGGCACCGACCTTGGTACACGGCGATTTCCGAATCGACAATATGGTTTTCGCCAAAGATCAAGCTCGAGTGCTCGGCGTGCTCGATTGGGAGTTGTCGACAATCGGCAATCCGGAAGCAGACTTCGCCTATAACTTCATGATGTATCGCGTGCCCTCGGCTGCCATCCCGGGGTTGATGAGCATCGATCTTGCGCAGCAGGGGCTGCCGTCGGAGCGTGAGTACATTGATGCTTATTGTCAGCGTCGTGGAATTTCGGATATTCCCGCTCTCGATTATTACGTCGCGTTTTGTATGTTTCGATTAGCCGGTATCTTTCATGGAATTCGCGGGCGTCTTGCTCGCGGAACGGCAGTCAGTCCTAAGGCGAAGGAATACGCGGGCAATGTCGAACTGATGGCTGATCTGGCTTGGCAACAGGTAGAGCGATCGCAATGAAAGCACGCCTGATCTGCGTTGCAGCCACACTGTCGCTCGCCACGGCGACGGCTCTCGGCGCTTTCGGCACCCATGCGCTGCGACCGATTCTGACTCCAGAGCGCTTCGCCAGTTTTGATATTGCGGTGACCTATCAGTTTTTCCATTCACTGGGGCTGTTAGGTATCGGGTTTTTGCAGCATCAAGATCCGACTAATCATGCATTTGGCAGAATCGCTAAAGCACTCTTGTTCGGAATGTTGCTCTTTTGCGGCAGCATCTACGCGCTGACCTTTGGAGCGCCGAAGGGAGTTGCGATGTTAGCTCCGATTGGCGGTGGTACGCTGATTCTGACTTGGGTCTTGGCGGCTATTTCGATTTGGCGTTCACGAGTGCTGACCGATTGAGCCAATCGACGATGGCTTGCGCCACCTCGGTCGGCGCTTCTTCGTGGACATAATGTCCTGCATTGGAAAACCGAACGAGCGTTGAGCCGGGTAACAAAGCTTGTAACTCTGTTGCCTCTTGCAAAGGCTTGTTTCGATCTTGATCGCCCCAAGGAATCAAAACCGGCACCTTCACATTGGCAGCAAGCGCGATTTCTTCGCCCTCGCGATACTGCGTCATCAGCGAGGTCGTGCCGCGCATATAACCTTCGCTCTGCGCCGCCAGCATCACATCATCGATGACTTGTTCGGTGACGATCTCGGGATTCACGTAGGACTTTTTGAGAAATCGACTCCTGAACTCTCGGCTAGCAAAAAGCTTGGCTGACATCCGCGGCAAGGGCGGTAGCGTGACTTGAACGATTTTGGGGACTCCGGTGCTAATGATGCCTGGATTCAGCAGTACGAGACCGCCTGCACGTTCGTCCTGAACGACAGCCTGCAAGGCAACGGCGCCGCCGAGCGAGTGGCCCACATAGACGATGTGATCGAGACCTAGTTGATGTGCGGCGCGCATCAGCATCAGGGCTTGTGGCCCATTGTGATAGTCGTAGTTGATCGGCTTCTCCGATAAGCCGTATCCGATCATATCGATAGCAATGACATGGTGGGTTTGTGCTAACAAAGGCGCGAGTGTGCGAAAACTCTGCAGAGAGTTTCCGAAGCCGTGTATCAATAGCAGGGAGGCGCGATCGGCTTGTTTGCTGCCCCACTCTCGGTAACGCAAAGTCAATCCGTCGACCGAAACGAAACGATCCTCTTTTTCCGCGAGCGCGGTGACCGCTTGTTCCGATGGATACGGCCAATAAGCCCAGATCGTGACGCCTACCCATGACATTACGAGAAGGGCGGTACAGAGCCAGAGTGCGCGTTTGAGGAACCGCATGAGCGCCGATTGCATACAATTCCGCACTCCGTCGCAACGGCTTTTATCCATCCTGTGATCACGCTACCCGAACTTCCGATCCTCGAGGCTCTTAGCGAGCTGAAAGCTGCGTTGCGTGCGCATACAGGAGTTGTTCTGGAGGCGCCACCTGGCGCAGGCAAGAGTACGGTCGTGCCGTTAGCGTTGCTTGATGAGCCTTGGATCAGAGATCGAAAGATCCTGATGCTAGAGCCGCGTCGCCTAGCGGCACGTGCGGTAGCGCGGCGTATGGCAAGCACGCTAGGCCAAGATGTCGGTGACACCGTGGGTTATCGCATGCGGCTTGAGACTCGCGTGAGCCGTCGAACGCGAATCGAGGTCGTGACCGAAGGTGTATTGAGTCGTCTGCTCCAGTCGGATCCTGCGCTCGAGAATGTCGCCATCGTCATCTTCGACGAGTTTCATGAGCGTAGTTTGAATGCTGACCTCGGCTTGGCTTTATGTCTCGATTCGCGTGCAGCGCTCGGTACCGATCTAAAAATTCTCGTGATGTCGGCTACTCTAGATGGGGTCGCGGTCGCCAAGTTACTGGCGTCGAATTCCACAGGGGATGCACCCGTTATTAGCAGCGCCGGGCGCAGCTTCCCCGTCGACATTCGGCACTTGGGAAAGGGTCTTCCACTGCTACCTGGCGAAGCGGACTCCGTCGAGCGTATGGCAGGCCTTGCCGTGCTGCGTGCGATTCGAGAATGTGAGGGTGATGTACTCGTCTTTCTGCCAGGCATGGCGGAGATTCGTCGCGTCAAAGAGTTTATCGAGTCGGCGCCTGATTTCATTTCCAGCAAAGCACAAGCGTTGGTTTTGCACGGCGATTTGTCCGTCGAATCGCAAGATGAAGCATTGCGCGCGTACTCAGGTGTTCGTCGGGTAATCCTCTCGACCAACATTGCCGAGACCAGTCTGACCTTGCCCGGTATTCGCGTCGTCATCGACAGTGGCTTGGTTCGTCGAGCCGTCTTTGACCCGGCATCGGGAATGTCACGGCTAGAGACCCGCCGAATTTCCCGCGCTTCGGCAGCGCAGAGAGCGGGGCGTGCAGGGCGTGTTGCCGCCGGCGTTTGTTATCGCCTCTGGAGCGAAGGGGCCGAGCGCAGCTTAAGTGCGTATACGCCAGCTGAGCTCATCGAGGCGGATTTGATGCCGCTCGCGCTGGATCTGGCCGAGTGGGGCACTATTGAGCCGACCCGTTTGTCTTGGTTGGACGTGCCCCCACGAGCCGTGCTGGACAGTGCTCGCGACACTTTGCGCGCATTGGGCGCCCTCGATCAGCAGGGCCGCATCACCCGGCACGGGCGTGCCATGGCTAGTTGGCCAGTTCATCCGAGATTGGCGCATTTGCTGATTGAGAGTCGGCGTCGTGGTGTTGAGCGCGATGGCGCGAGACTCGCCGCACTACTGGCCGAGCGCGACATTTTGCGCCGCGCTCTGGATGTCGACATCACGAGCCGACTGGACTTGCTCGATCGACCGTCGAGAGGTGCCGGGATTGATCATTCCGCGCTTGTGAGAGCACAAAAACTATCGGGTCAATTTGAAAAGCGCTTGGGTAATGAGCAGGCGGATACTTCGCGACCGTTTCTGGATGCGGGCGGGTTACTGGCGTTGGCCTATCCGGATCGGATTGCGCAGCGTCGCCCAGGTAGCACCGGCCAGTTTTTGCTCGCAAACGGCAAAGGGGCGGCTATCTCGAATGCGGATCGCCTGGGAAGAAGCGACTTTCTCGTCGCGATCGATTTAGATGATCGGGGTCGTGAGGCGCAGATTCGACTGGCGGCAGGTCTTTCCCGAGAGATGCTCGAAGCAGCGACGGCTGATCGTTGGCAACGGACCACCGAAACATTTTGGTCATCCCAAGAGCAATGTGTCGTCGCGCGTGAAGTGGTGAGGCTCGATGCGTTGATCATCGAAGAAAAGCCACGACGACTCGATGATGCTGTCGACTTGCTACGGGCGATGCTCGATGGCGTTCGAGAGATGGGTTTGTCGGCTTTGCCTTGGTCGGACGAGTGCCGATCGTTTTGCGCTCGTGCCGAGATGGCGCGGCGCCTCGATTTACCGGGAACGCAAACTTGGCCAGAGATGTCAGAGGGTGCATTAACTCAAAGTATCGATACCTGGCTGTCTCCTTGGCTTGACGGGATTACGCGTCGATCACATCTCTCCAAGCTGCCGTTGCTGGAAGCCTTGCAGTTTCGTATCGGAGCAGATGGCGTGCGGCGGCTGGATGACTGGCTGCCAACGCATATTATCGTACCCACGGGCAGTCGTATTCGAATCGATTACATCGATGATCTTGCGCCCTGTGCTTCGATGCGCATGCAGGAAGTTTTTGGTCTTGCGACGACGCCAAGATTGGCACTCGGAAAAATTCCCGTTACCTTCAAACTCCTTTCACCTGCACAGCGGCCGCTGCAAATCACCTCTGATTTGGCGAGCTTCTGGCGCAATGCCTACGCCGATGTGCGCAAAGACATGCGGGGCCGATATCCGAGACACTACTGGCCCGAAGACCCACTACAAGCAGAGCCAACGCGAAGGGTCAAACCGCGTTCAGGCTAAACGCAGCTTGGATTTCTGCGACGATCGATAGCGCAATCGATTCGGGCGTTCGGCCACCCAGATTCAGTCCAACAGGCGCCCGCAGCCTGGTAGTCAGCTCTGCGGCGAGCGGTCCTAAGTCTGCGAGCAATCGTTCTTTTCTTGCGGGGGGTCCGAGTAGGCCGATGTACGTAATCCTTGAGCAAGCGAGCTTGTCGAGATATTGAGCATCCGCACCCAGGTGATGGCTCATGACAACCGCAGCTGAGTAAGGATCAAGATCGAGGCCCTTGGCCCATTCGTCGAGATCGACTTGTTTGACGAGTTCAGCGCCGCTGAACCGATGTGGCACGGCATAAGCTGGGCGATGATCGAGCAGAGTGACTTTCCAACCGAGTCGATGCGCAAATTCGAACAGCGGTTCGGCATCTGGGCCTGCACCGCAGATAAGAAGCCGTAACGGTGGCGCGACCCTCAAGCGAAAACAATCGACAGACGAGACTTGCGTAGGGTCAACAGAATTTGCAGCAATAACTGATCCATTAACTAAGTCGATCAATAGATCAACAGCTTCGTTTCGCGTCAGGCTATCGAAAATAGAGTTGAGCGGTTCGTAGCTGTCACCGATGCCGCAGCGCAGCAAGAAAATAGTCATCGACCCCTCGCATCCGAGGCCAAGGCCCCAAATAGGATCTTCACTACTGCGATTGTCGTATCGATGCATCATGCAGCGACGATCATCGGCTAACATTTTGAGGGCGTGCTCGTGCAAGTCTCCCTCGAGACAACCGCCGCTTAGCAAGCCTGCGCGACGACCACTCGATGAGAGCAGCATGAGCGCGCCCGGCTTTCGGTAGGTTGAGCCCTCGGTGGCGACAACGATGGCGATGACAAGATCGGCGCCGACCCCGCGCTCTTGCTCAAAAAACGCCTGTAAATCCATCATCCATGCCGAATGACGATTTTGCCGAAATGGTTGCCGTTTTCCATGTAGACGAACGCAGCGTCCGCTTGCGCAAAGTCGAACGCACGGTCAATAACTGGCTTGATCTGATGTTCGCTGATGAAAGCGTTCATAGATTCGAAGTTCGCGCGCGAGCCAACGAAGATACCTGAGACGCTGGTGCTTCGACCGATCATGCCGGCGGCGGGAATTTCGCCACCGAATCCGGCGAGTCCACCGATGATGGCGATATGACCGCCATGCGCGAGCGAGGCGAGCGATTGAGCCAAAGTTCCAACGCCGCCTACTTCGAGCACATGATGAACGCCGGCTCCACCCGTTGCGCTGAGCACTGCGGGAGCCCACTCGACTATTTTGCGATAGTTGATCAAATGGCTCGCGCCAAGATCTTTGGCACGATTCAGCTTAGTGTCGCTCGAACTCGTGATGATGGCCTTCGCGCCGTGTGCTACCGCAAATTGCAGGCCGAAGATCGACACGCCGCCGGTTCCTTGTAGCAAAACATGGTCGCCCGTAAGAAGGCCGCCGCGCGTGACGAGTCCATTCCACGCAGTGAGAGCAGCGCAAGGCAACGTCGCTGCTTCTTCGAACGACAAATGTGCGGGGAAGTGCAGTACGCCTTCTTCATTCAGCGTGACGTACTCCGACAGCATTCCGTCCTGCGCACCACCGAGAGCCGAGGCTCCCGTCGAGGCATTGGGTCTACCGTCCAACCACGTTTGAAAAAACTGTGCGACGACGCGATCACCGATTTTGACACGGGTGACGTCTGTGCCGACCGCAACGATTTCGCCAGCTCCGTCTGATAGCGGTATGACGGTTGAGCGATCACCGACCGGGTACCAACCGCGCAGTACCATGATGTCGCGACGATTCAGCGACGACGCTCTCACTCGAACGAGCACTTCCTTCGGGCCAGGCGCTCTTACTGATGCGCCTTCGATGAGGTTGAGGCTGAAGCCCTGTGCTTGTTTGAAAAGCTGGTATTGGTTCTGCTGGTTTGGGATGTTCATGCGGCCGATTGTACGGCTATCGCCCCCTGCTTACAGCGGGCTTCCATCCTCTCGATTGATCGCGACGACCGCCGACCGAGCGGGCAGGCCGTTACCATCTGGCCAATGGCTGACCGGCGCATCGACTGAGCCGCCTTCGCCTGGATGCTGGATGGCGAGAAACAAGGTTCGCCCATCGGGCGTGAATTCGCAGCCGCAAATTTCGGCGCCCACCGGGGCGCTGACGACTTGTCGCAGATAGCCGCGCTCGGGCCCGCTGGTGGGGACCACATAGCACCCGTTGTTCCCGATCAGGCCTGTGTCGGCATCCGTCACCACCCACAGTCGTCCGGTCGGGTCGAACCCCAGATTGTCGGGGCAAGCGATCGGGCTGACTTTGGATCGATCAGCGAAGCCGGCGTAATAAAGATCTTCGCGCGCAAGCGCACCGGCAGCGATGGCATCCGCATCGGTGAGAAATTTCGCTTGGGTATTGC
>Ga0192647_102398_pt1 | contig 11678 bp, 8 predicted proteins | sample LauGreFa1BDMLBSN_2_FD_133046 | JGI IMG/M metagenome (GOLD analysis project Ga0192647, IMG submission 133046) | Freshwater lake microbial communities from Lake Michigan, USA - Fa13.BD.MLB.SN - reassembly | ecosystem: Environmental > Aquatic > Freshwater > Lake | place: Lake Michigan, USA...
TATGGTTAATGCGCCGCTAGTACCAGGATCAGCCACGTAGGCATAAAGTATAATGCTATCTTTTTGCTGCACGGAGCGCACGGGATCGGAAGCAAAAGCAAAAAATTGTTTTTTGTCATTATAGCGACGCATGCCAGACTCATCTTTTAATGCATAGAGATAAAAAGTCTGTGCTGGTAAATTTTTAAAACTAAATCGACCTTCTTTATCGAGCCGGGCTATATAGGTAGGCTTCTTTTTGAATACTGCAGAATCTTCAGCATCCGTATGGAGCATGGCAATTAAAGTGCTATCAGTTTTCCCGGTTTCTGCCAATATCACTTTTCCATTAATCTCTAGTGAGTCAATATAATTTCCTGTTGAGAATACATAACGAATTCCCTTCGCAATATTTCCCTCCGTAAAATCTTTGATGGAATTTCCAAAGTCAATAGTGTATGTAGTATTGGCTAGTAAAGAATCTTTGAGACGAACAGTTAAATCACGTAAGCGAGAATCTACGGTGGGATTTATTGTCGGAAGCGGTGACACCAATAACTGAGTTTGCGGGTCCTGAACATCTATGTATTCATCAAAATAAAAGTCAATTTTTTTACTGCTGAATCGTGTACTCGAGTCTCCGGGGGTTACTTTAAGTAGTACGGGTGGGATCGTATCACGCGGGCCGCCTTGTGGAGGAACAATATTGGCACATCCTGGGCTAATAAAAAATGATACCAACGAGGTAATGCCCAGTAATCCTAATATAAACCAGCATTGTTTCATGGGTTGCAAACATACAGGGTTTAGTGTAAACGCATCGTTAATCTCCGGACGTACCTTCCTCCTCCTCTAATGTATGAAGTTCAACTGCCAGCTGGTGTGTTTTCACAAAATTGCACCAATGGCAGTCAGCCTTACCGCAGCCGGTGTAAAAATCCTTGGCCTGAATTTTCTCCCATACCATTGTAATCTGCTCTTTAACTATTTCAACATCAGTAGGGTTGATTACTATTTTCTTTCGCTGATATTCTTTTTGTTTGGTGGGTTCAACAAAATCAAACTCAGTACTCACTGCCTGCCATCCTCGTTGCTCGTAATGATCGACGAGTATTTTATAGAATACTGCCTGTCTCCAATAATCACCACCCAATGGATTTTTTGCAGTGGGACCACTTATTTTCTCAGCTGCTTTTTCAGGATCTCCTGTTTTGTAGTCGACTACATTCACCATCTTTCCGTCAAACTCCAGTTTATCCAACTTTCCTTTAAGAGGAACCCCATTTACCACAACATTACGGATATTACGCTCGATGGCTACAATTTTGTTGAAGCCTTCCAGCGAATAATCGTAATAGTCAGAAAGAATTAGTTGTCCATATTCCATGCGACGTTTGAACTGCTCTTTGGTGAAACTTTCACGATAACGGCGCATATGTTGTTCAAAGTCCTGGATAAATATTGATTTGTCTGGAAAAGTTTCTGTACCGCTGTCCAGCATGCGTCTGAATAATCTTTCCAATGCAGTATGTACAGCAGATCCAAATTCAGTAGCCTCGTTTTTTGGAGAAGGAATTCGTATCAGCGTCCGATAATAAAATTCCAATGGGCAATGTAAATAATTGTTGAGCGCAGTAACATTCATGGTAAATCTTGCCAGCAAGGGGGCCAACACATCTTCCTCGATTTGTGCAATCTCTGGTCTTGCAGGAGCCGCCAGTGCCAAACTGGAGAATGAACTGATTACTTCTTGATCAAGTACTATTCTTTCAATGGGGATTTCAAATCCATCCATCAGTTCAATTACAAAACGTGAGGGTTCTACTTCTTTTCCACTGTTGTTATACTTGCTGTAGGATACAAACAGATGTTCTTCTGCACGGGTTACGGCTACATAAAATAACCGACGAAGTTCTTCTTCATTAGAGCCTGTGGTGCTTAGGCCAAAAAGATTATCAGGGTAACTATAGCCATCTGATGGCTTTCTTTTTTTCTCCCATTTATCTGCGAGTGCTCCTGCAATAAAAACATATTGAAACTCCAGTCCTTTGGATCCATGTGCCGTTAAAAGATTAACTCCCTTCTCATGTCCACTTACCTGTACGTAAGGAAGCGAGATTTTTTCTTTTTGCATCAGCTCCATCAGATTCAAAAGACCATCAACGCTTAAATCTGGTTTGCGATGCGTTTCCTCTTTTACAAAATCAAAAAAAGCGGTTAGGATTCGGAGTAATTCGTGTTTGTCAGTATGTTGCATGACCTGCGCCAGCAATCCCGTTTGTTGAATTATTTTTTCAAGTAATTGTTGTAAAGTAGTATTGGGTACCGCCGCAATTAATTCCTCTACTAATGTACCAGCTTTAGCCAGTGGTTGCGTATTGGTAAATAAATCAGCGCCCGCTCCATTTGTTTTTTCATGGAGTAAAGCACGAATGGAGCCGTTCAGATCATTATGTTTTCTACCTGCCGCTTCCAGTGAAAGTTTTGCAATTTCTAACGGTGTTATTCCAAATAGGTCCAGATGTAGTAATTCAAATAATAATTCATCGCCACTATAGGGTACGTCGTGTTCTGCTTGCAAGAATCGAAGCAGAAGCAGAATTTTTCGGATTAGCGGTAATTGTAATAGGTCTGAACTTTTTTTGGTGTAGTAGGGAATTTGTAACTGAAGCAGATAGCCGGCTATTTCTTCCCCGTATTTATGTTCTTTGTAAATGATTCCAATTCGTCCAGGTTCAATACCTTTCTGAATAAGCTCCTGTATTTTTTTAGTAATTCCAATGATCTCCAATCGTTGTGTATCAAACTCCCAGATACGAGGAGAGTGCTGAAGTGACTTTTTTAGTTCGTGAGCGGCTTTTAACTCTTTGGTTAAACCTGGAATTGAATTGATCAATCGTTCCTGATTACGCTGAATCAATGCCGTGGAAATATCCAGAATGGGTTGCGTAGACCGATAGTTCTCTGCCAGCACAATTCGAACTAGTTCATTTGAATAGCGGTTGGCAAGCCCCGTCATATTAGCCACATTGGCCCCCTGAAATCTAAAAATGCTTTGGTCGTCGTCACCGACTACAAAAATGTTGGGCACTTCCCAATAGCTAATCAACAGCTCTACTAATTTGTTCTGCGATCCACTGGTATCCTGATATTCGTCTACTAAAATATATTGATACCGTTCCTGATAATCCGAGAGTAAGGAAGGACTTTGTTCAAATGCCTGGATAACCCAATTGATCATATCCTCAAAGTCATACCGATTTCTTTTTTTCATTACCTGCTGAACCGGATCAAATTCTAATACCGCGGCTCTCAGCCGGTTCATTTTTTCTTTTTCTTTTTCAATCCTGTCGGTTCGAACTTCTCCTTTTTTAAATTCTTTGGTGGCTCGCTTGGCGATATATTCATCTCGTTCTGGAAGTGAAATAAGGTATTGATCAATTTTATCAATGATAAATTCAGGGGCCCAGCCTTCTCTTTTCATGGTGCTGAACAAGTTCATCATATTCTTTGCCTCGTAGTAAACATCGCCACGATAACGTTTAAACGGGTGGTCTTTTGGAAACGCATCAATATGATCTTTGAAAAGTTGAATTTTTTCAAGCTCCGAGATGGGGTCCAGCGTGTGTTTTTCGAAGTAGGGGAGATTATCTTGTATTACTTCATTGCAAAATGAGTGAAAAGTACCAAGTTGTACTTTGTACGCTGCGGGTCCAATAAACTGTTGTAATCGTTTACGCATAGCCACCACTCCCGCATCCGTATAAGTAAGGCAGAGAATATTTTCAGGTTGAACATCCGTATCCAATAATATTTTACCAATACGGCAGGCTAGTATTTGCGTCTTTCCGGTGCCCGGACCTGCAATTACCATTACGGGTCCCTCAATAGTACGCACAGCCTTTTGTTGCTGTTCATTCAATCGCTGATATTCCTCACGAAACTTGAATTCCAATTTCTCTCGGCTAATAGACATACGGATGAACTTTTTCCGGGTTCAGTAGTTATTCTTACGAAATTAATTGTTTCAATCAGCATGGCCACTTACTCTTTCCAGACCAAACAATGTATTCCTATTTCCATCGAGCAAGCCTGGGATTTTTTCTCCAGCCCCGGTAATCTCCAACGAATTACTCCTGCTGAAATGGGATTTGAAATTATTTCCCGTTTTCATGGGCTTCGCATGTATCCCGGGCAGTTAATTGAATATAAGGTTCGCCCGCTGCTGGGCATACCTGTTTATTGGATGACAGAAATTACCCAGGTACAAGAGCCCCTTTATTTTATCGATCAACAACGATTTGGTCCTTATGCCTTATGGCATCATCAACATCATTTTAAAGCTATCCCTGGTGGAGTTGAAATGACGGATATAATACATTACCGCATTCCGTTCGGTCCTCTTGGGGATTTGGCCAACTGGTTATTTGTAAAGAAAAAACTCGAGGGAATCTTTCAGTTCCGTTATAAAGCAGTTGAGGGACTTTTTGGCAGCTGGAATCAAACCGCCTAGGTTAACTACACAATTGATTTATTGGTAATCTTGATCAGGGAGGTGATATTGTTTACTTCTAATTTTCTAAAAATGTTATAGCGGTGAACTTCCACTGTTCGCTTGGAGATAAATAGCTTTTCGCTGATCTCCTTGGAAGAATTGCCATCTTTGATCAAGTTTACAATTTCTAATTCTCTTTTTGTCAATTGATTAATCCGGTAAGCGGGATCTGTTTGCTGTTCACTGATAACCTGGTTGGTGATATAGTCCTTAATATCTCTGCAGATGTATCGATTGCCTTCATGAATGGTTAGGATTGCAGTAGTCATCTCATCGAAGGAGGAAGTTTTTGAAACGTAACCACTGGCCCCATTGATCAACAGCTGTTTGATCAGAATAATATTAGTATGCATGGAAACTCCCAGTATTTTAATGCTGGGGGTTTTCTCTCTTATTCGCTTCGTTAATTCTATACCAGACATGCCAGGGAGTGTTATGTCCATAAGCACCACATCAGGTAAAATGCGGATAATTTCTTCAAATGCTTTTTCGCCATCCAGAGATGTGCCCACGATCTCAAATTTTGGATTGGAGCTCAAGAGGCTTGCCCACATGTCTATAACCATGCGATGGTCGTCAACCAGGTATAGTTTAATTTTTTTCAAAATGCTATTGTTACCTCTTATAAGTAATGCTACATAAGAGTAAATTAGTATAGACTATTGACGTCGAAAATAAAAAATTCCAGCGTAATCCGCTGATTATTTTAAAAAATAATACGTGTATGTACGTATATTATTAACCTGGTATTCTCGAGATGTACTTTTCGATTTGCTTAATCTGATCAACCAGCTGCGGGGTAGTGGGTTTTAATGCTTTTGCTTTGCGGAAAAAATCTTTTGCAGCACGGAATTCTCTCTTGTTCATCATTAAACTACACATTTGTAAAAATGCAGCGGCCTGATTCTCCTTATCGGGAAGACCTTTACGCAAGGCTTGTCTGATATAGCTCTCGGCCTGTTTTAAATCATTTTTTTGCATAGCCAGCATACCCATTTGTAATAAGCTTGCACCTTCTGCTTCTTTCATAGGCATCCCTAAATCCAGCCCTTTCTTCATTAGCTTCTCTGCACCATCAAAGTCCTGTTTCATCATAGCTAAATTCCCCTTTAGCGTGAAGTAAACAGAACGAATCGGCTTATAAAGCAGGTTGGGATATTTGATCGAAGCCAAAACTTTTTCTGCGCCATCCATGTCACCACTTTCCATGTATTCCTGAATGAGTCGAAGTGGGCCAAAAAAGAAATGACCTGCAATCAATAATACGCCAATCAAATAAAGCGGAAATGATGGCCAGAAACTAAAGGCAATATTAGCGCCAACCCCTAAGAGTATGCAAACTATGCCTATTACAAATCTGAATTTTATTAATGTATTGTAGAGCTTCATGCTTTTGTAATTGTAGGACGTGCAAGATAATCTATCCTGCGAAATCCTCTTTACAATAAAAAAGGTGTTACCGGTAGGATAACACCTTTTCTTAATAAGTGGGTCAGCATCAATGCTTCAGGTCAAAGCGGTCTAACATCATTACTTTATCCCAAGCGGCCACAAAATCTCTTACAAATTTCTCTGGACTATCGGCACATGCATATACTTCGGCTAATGCACGAAGTTCGCTGTTGGATCCAAAAATCAGGTCAACACGGGTAGCTGTCCATTTGGCAGCACCTGTTTGGCGGTCTTTACCTTCGAATACATCTTTGGCATCACTGACAGGACTCCAGGCTGTGGACATATCAAGCAGATTTACAAAGAAATCGTTGGTGAGTGTTTCCGGTTTGTTTGTAAGTACACCATGATTTGACTGATCGTAATTTGTTTTTAATACGCGCAATCCACCAACTAATGCTGTCATTTCAGGGGCAGTCAGATTCAATAATTGAGCTTTGTCAATCAATAAATTTTCTGCAGAGATCGTGTATTTCTTTTTCGCATAATTGCGGAATCCATCTGCAATTGGTTCCAATACAGCAAAAGATTCAACATCGGTTTGTTCTACTGATGCATCAGTTCGTCCAGGTGTAAAAGGAACGTTCACGGTTACGCCCGCTTTTTCAGCAGCCTTTTCGATGGCCGCACAACCTCCCAATACAATCAGGTCAGCCAATGAAACTTTTTTACCACCCGAAGCACGTTGATTAAATTCAGTTTGAATGCCTTCTAATTTTCCTAGCACAGCACTGAGTTGAGCAGGGTTGTTTACTTCCCAGTATTTCTGAGGAGCCAGTCGAATACGAGCTCCATTGGCACCACCGCGTTTATCAGAGCCACGGAACGTAGAAGCAGCACTCCAAGCAGTTGTAACTAGTGAAGAAATACTAAGACCTGAACTAAGAATTGATTTTTTTAATTCCTGAACATCATTTTTATCGATGAGCGCATAATCAACAGCCGGGATGGGATCTTGCCAAATCAACACTTCAGCAGGAACTTCAGGTCCTACATAACGTGTAACAGGACCCATATCGCGATGGGTTAATTTGAACCAGGCTCTTGCAAAGGCATCCGCAAACTGATCAGGGTTTTCTAAAAATCTTCTGGAGATTTTTTCATACGCTGGGTCTAGGCGCAATGAAAGATCCGTTGTTAGCATAGTCGGTAAATGCTTTTTTGATCCATCATGTGCATCCGGAATTGATTGCTCAGCATTTTTTGCTACCCATTGATAAGCACCAGCGGGACTCTTCGTTAATTCCCATTCGTACTTGAAAAGATTTGCAAAATAATTATTACTCCATTTGGTTGGTGTATTGGTCCAAGTCACTTCCAAGCCACTGGTGATGGTATCACCGCCTTTACCAGATTTAAATTTACTGGTCCAACCAAATCCTTGTTCTTCGATAGAAGCTCCTTCGGGCTCTGCCCCAAGTAATGCAGCATCACCCGCACCATGCGCCTTTCCAAATGTGTGTCCGCCTGCTATTAATGCAACTGTTTCTTCATCATTCATCGCCATGCGTGCAAACGTTTCACGGATATCACGTGCAGCAGCAATTGGATCAGGATTTCCGTTAGGTCCCTCCGGATTTACATAAATCAATCCCATCTGCACGGCAGCTAAAGGATTTTCCAAATCACGATCACCTGTGTAACGCTGATCATCCAGCCATTTTTTTTCTGAACCCCAATACACGTCCTGTTGTGGTTCCCATACATCGGTTCTTCCTCCAGAGAAACCAAAAGTTTTGAATCCCATTGATTCTAAGGCAACGTTACCTGCAAGAATCATTAAATCGGCCCAGGAAATTTTGTTACCGTATTTCTGTTTGATCGGCCACAATAATCTTCTTGCTTTATCAAGGTTTGTATTGTCAGGCCAGCTGTTCAGCGGCGCAAAACGTTGCTGACCCATTCCACCACCACCTCTTCCATCAGCCGTTCTGTAGGTACCTGCGCTATGCCAGGTCATACGAATAAAGAAAGGCCCGTAATGACCAAAATCAGCAGGCCACCATTCTTGTGAATCGGTCATCAATTTTTCGAGGTCTTTTTTCAAGGCCTTATAGTCCAGACTTCCAAATGCTTTTTTATAGTCGAAATCAGCATCCATAGGATTGGTTAGGGACGAATGCTGGCGTAAAATATTCAGCTTTAACTGATGCGGCCACCAGTCTTGATTACCCGTACCACTTCCACTGTGACCAGTTTTTAAAGTGCCATTGTGAAAGGGACATTTACTAACATCATTTACGTTGTACGAAACATCGCTTTTAGGTACTTGCTTATCCATAGAATAGTAATTTTTGAGGGACTGCAAAGTTCCCACCAAAATGGCGATGTACCAAGAACTATAGTTAGTTCTTCAATAAAAAGGTAGCAGGCACTGAAAAACGGCTTCTCCAGGAACGCTCAGAGTGATCTTGACCTGGCCAGGAGCGGCTAACCCATTGTTGACTCTTATACCCCCTTTTTCCCATGATTTGATCAACACTTTTTTGTAAGGAAGCATACATTGAATCCAAAGTTTCGGTACCATGGTCAAAGTAAAGCCGATGATTTTTGGGAGAGGGGAGTGATTGCTCTAGATATGAAAAAAAGGCCCCGGGAACTGGGTTGTTTTCCATGGTGAACAAGCCTGGCCAATGGGTTGACAAACAAGCGGCACCACCAAAAACGGCTGGGTATTCACAGATGGCGTATAGAGAAATTAAGGCACCCATGCTGCTACCCGCAATGAATGTGTTGTTTCGATCAGTTTTAGTAGAATACGTTTTATCGATAAATGGTTTTAACTCCTGGGTAAGAAAATTCAAATATCGATCTGAAATAATGGGAATTCCAAAAAATATAGACTGCCCATTACTCCTATAAGCATTGTAAACAATTTCTTGTTGTGTTTTTGACAGCGACTCAAATGGTTTTTGAGGAAAATATTCTGCATGTCGGCTTCGTCCTCCATTCCAGATTCCCACTACAATGCAGTCTTTTATCTTCTTTTCACGCATGAGCTGCGAGAGTGTTTCATCAACACCCCATTCTTGCTTATTCCAGGTGAGTGTGCTATCAAAAAGCATTTGACCATCATGCATGTATAGCACCGCATATTTTTTTTGTGGGTCATATGCTGCGGGTAACCAAACGTCCACATGTCTGGGCGTTACTTGTGCGGATGGAAAATTTTCGTGACGAACTACACGCCCTTGTTGTGAGGTGGGAACTTGTGCATGCGTAGCAGGAATTGTAAACAAAACTACCAGCAGTGAAGCGAGGATTGAATATTTTTTCAAAAAAATGGATTTAAGATTAACTGATAAATTGTAAAGCTGACAATTCGTTTCCAACTTGTTTTATTCCTTGAATAATTCGATATGTTTGTTGAACAGAGGGCTTTTTTATTCCATTAATGTATTGGGCGAGTAAGCTCTGATTCATTCCAATTCTTTCAGAAAATGCCTTTGCATTAATAACCTTGTAGAATTCAAAAAACTGTGCGATATCTAATGTGATTTTGATATTTTTTTCTGTCAAAGGTTTTCCTCTTTTATTTTTTGAAAAGTTTACTGCCTCTAGTATATTTTTCTTGAGTTCGTCCAAGGTTTGGCCAGTTGTATAAACTGCATCTTTTTTTGCAAATGCAGAATAGCCAGTCCTTGTTTTTTCTACAATAATTTCAATCTTTTTTTGCATACGCTTATTTTAATCCTGCATCCTTTTTAATTTTTCTCTCTAACCCCCTTCCAATTTCCTGACTGCCATGGTTGGGGCATACTAATTGTCCTTTTTTTGTGGGGTGTCTTAACATGATGTGACTACCCGATTGTCTAATAATTATCCATCCATCCCTTCTAAGAATTCTTAATAACTCGCTACATTTCAAAGGTAATAAATTTATTACTCGTATTTAAAAGGCTAGTCTATTTTATTTCATTGCTACACGCTTTAGTTTTTAACGGAACTATTGGGGATTATAACTTATAAATTCTCATAAATTCCTATCTTGTTGCAAAGCCATACTTGTGCAACGATTATTCTGGACTATTCTATTTCAAAGTTTAGGGTGGAACACCAAGGTGCAGTTTCCAGCTGGTATAAAAAAATGTGTAATTATAGCAGGTCCGCATACACATTGGATGGATTTTCCTGTTGGTTTGGCCTATCGTAGTTTGTTACGTTTAAAGAATGCCCGCTTTCTGGGGAAGAAAGAATTATTTGATGGGCCGTTCGGATTCTTTTTCCGCTGGGTCGGTGGAATGCCCGTAGATCGATTTAGCACCCATAATGTGGTAGACCAGGTAGTAGATATTTTAAACAAAGAGGAAGAGATCATGATTGCGCTTTCTCCAGAAGGGACTCGTAAAAAAGTAGATCGCCTGCGTACAGGATTCTATCACATTGCAAAAAAAGCTGGCATACCCATTGTAATGATTGGCCTTGATTTTGGGAACAGAGGGGTTGTATTAAGTGAGCCCTTTTACACGAGTGATAATGAGAAAGCAGATTTTGATCGCATTCTTCAATTCTTTGCTCCTATACAAGGAAAAATTCCATCCAAGGGCATGGCTGAGATAAAAAATCAATTTAACGGGCATGAAAACACCCACTAGTTATCCTACGTTGTTGGAAATGTTTTATCGCTTTGAAAAAGAAAAGGCGAGTCAAGTATTTCTTTCCGAACCCATTGCAGGAAAACCAATGGCCCATACCTGGGAGGAAGCAGGTTTCTCTATTCGTAAAATGGCAGGTGCACTTTCTGACTTGAATTTACCTGCAGGTTCTCGAATTGCCATCATTGGAAAAAATTCTGCGCACTGGATTATGGCAGACCTTGCTATTACGATGGCCGGACATGTATCTGTTCCTATTTATCCTACCGTAACAGCGGCTACGCTTCGTCAAATTCTAACGCACAGTGAAAGCCAGGTACTCTTTGTTGGAAAACTGGATGCATTTGAGCCACTTCAGTCAGGTATACCGTCTAACGTGCGATCTATACATTTTCCTCATTGGGCCTGGTCAGGTTGTGAGCACTGGAATACGTTTATAGAAAATGCAGACGCGATTTTGACAGATACTATTCCTGATCCTCAAACACTCAGTTGTATTCTATATACATCTGGAACTACCGGCGATCCCAAGGGGGTGATGCACACACATTTTGCGCATAGCTTTAGTCTGCTCACAGTGATGGAGGCATTGGGAGAGGACTTGAAGAACGAAGTATTTTTCTCTTATTTACCACTTAGTCATATTGCAGAACGAATGGTGGTGGAGTATTGTGGCATATTTACCGGCGGTACTATTTACTTTCCAGAATCACTCGCTACATTTTCTCGTGATTTAGAAGCCGCACAACCTACTATTTTTTTAGCTGTACCTCGAATCTGGGAAAAATTCCGCGAAGAAATTCTCAAAAAAATTCCTCAACAGCGACTAGATATTTTATTTAATATTCCTTTGCTCGGTCGATTTCTAAAAAAAGTAATGCGAAAGAAACTGGGGTTATCGCGCGTGAAATATGCACTTTCTGGCGCATCACCCTTGCATCCCTCTTTGCCGATTTGGTTTTCAAAATTGGGTATAGTTATTCAAGAGGCCTATGGTATGACAGAGAATATGGCTCTAGCCACAATTAACCGGAAGCCAAGTGCTCGTTTTGGTACCGTTGGTCAATCTTACAAAGGAGTTGAACTCTTTTTGGGCG
>Ga0192647_102400_pt1 | contig 11675 bp, 7 predicted proteins | sample LauGreFa1BDMLBSN_2_FD_133046 | JGI IMG/M metagenome (GOLD analysis project Ga0192647, IMG submission 133046) | Freshwater lake microbial communities from Lake Michigan, USA - Fa13.BD.MLB.SN - reassembly | ecosystem: Environmental > Aquatic > Freshwater > Lake | place: Lake Michigan, USA...
AGAGAAGTGAGAACGTCTGATAAACAATATTATAAATGGACACAGTGGATTTTTCTTCAGCTGTTTGACAGTTGGTTTGACAGGAAATTGCAAAAAGCCAGAAGAATAGAGGAGTTGAAAGAAATCTTTGGGAAGGATGGCAATGTGCAGCATGCTTGTCCGGGTGACCGCTCAGTCCAGTTCACTGCTGCTGAATGGAAAGGCATGCAGTCCACAAAGCAATCAGAAATACTGATGCATTACCGATTAGCTTATTGTGGAATTGGAGAAGTGAATTGGTGTGAAGCCCTCGGAACAGTGCTCGCAAATGATGAAGTGATCAATGGTGTAAGTGAGCGAGGCGGACATCCAGTGGTAAAGAAAAAATTACGCCAATGGTATTTGCGCATCACTGAATATGCTGAAAGATTGCTCATTGGCTTAGACGCTGTTGCATTCAGCGATAGCATGAAGGAAATGCAATCCAACTGGATTGGAAAAAGTTTTGGAGCAGAGATAGATTTTAATATTCTTACAGACAATACTCTTTTTTCAAATCAACCTTTGAAGGTCTATACAACAAGACCCGATACGATTTTTGGAATTGATTTCATGGTCGTTGCACCAGAACACGAACTGATCAGCCAAATAACCAGTGCTGGACAGTCGAAAGATGTTGCTGCATATATTGAATATGTAAACAGCAGAAGTGAGCGCGAACGAATGGCAGAGAAAAAAATATCTGGCGTTTTTACAGGTGCTTACTGCCAACATCCTTTTGAGGATCGTAAAATTCCAGTGTGGATCAGTGAATATGTATTGGCTGGTTATGGTACAGGTGCCATCATGGCTGTGCCATGTGGAGATGAACGTGACTTTAAATTCGCTCAACACTTCAAGATTCCTATCACCAATATCATCGGAGATTTTTATACAGGCGAAGAAGCCAATTCAACCAAAGAAGCGATTCTCCAGAACAGTGGATTCATGAATGGATTGAAAATGGCAGATGCCATCCATGTGGCAATTGATAAATTGGAATCATTGGGTATCGGAAAACGACAAACCAATTACAAAATGCGCGATGCAGCATTTAGCCGTCAGCGCTATTGGGGAGAACCTTTTCCAATTGTTTGGAAAGATGATGTGGCTGTCCCCCTTTCAGAGGCAGAGCTGCCGCTGGAACTTCCTGCATTGACTGATCTTAAGCCCGGACCAGATGCGCAGGGGCCACTGGCCAATCTGAGAGAATGGGTGAATGTTGACGGAGGAATACGAGAGGTCAATACCATGCCGGGGTATGCAGGCAGCAGCTGGTATTTTTTACGATACATGGATCCAGACAACGATCAGGAGTTCTGTGCAACAGAGGCGAGCAAATATTGGGGACAAGTTGATTTGTACATAGGTGGAACAGAGCATGCTGTTGGTCATTTGTTGTACTCGCGTATGTGGACCAAAGCGCTGTATGATTTAGGTTATATTCATTTTGATGAGCCTTTCAAACAATTGCTCAACCAGGGAAAAATCGGAGGTGATTCCAGAATTGTATACCGCATCAGGGGCACAAAGCAATTTGTTTCAGCAGGGCTCAAACATCAATACGAAACAGATGAATTGCATGTGGATGTATCCATGGTTGATGGACTCGAATTGAATATGAATGCATTCAAAAAGTGGAAGCCTGATTTCTCCGATGCAACATTCATCACCGAAGACGACAAATATATCTGCGGAAGCAGACAGGAGAAAATGAGCAAACGCTACTTCAATGTGGTGAACCCGGATGACATCGTTCAAAAATATGGAGCGGACACTTTTCGCATGTACGAAATGTTCCTGGGCCCGGTTGAACAGGACAAGCCATGGGATACCAAAGGTATCGAAGGAGTCCATCGCTTTATCAAAAAATGCTGGAGATTGTTTTTTGATGCAGAAAAAGGAATATTGGTAACAGATGATGTTCCCAGCAACGAAGCATGGAAAGCATTTTACAAGATGTTGAAAAAAGTAGAAGAGGATACTGAGAAATTTTCTTTCAATACGGCTGTAAGTACATTTATGATTGGCGTAAATGAACTTACAGATTTAAAATGTCACTCAAAAAAGGTCTTGGAAAAATTTCTTGTTGTGCTCTCGCCTTATGCGCCCCATATTTGTGAAGAGTTGTGGCATGCAATTGGTTGCAGTGGCTCCATATTGGATGCTGCTTATCCCGAAATCGTAGAACAGTATTTGGTTGAAACCTCTAAAGAATATCCCATTGCCATCAACGGCAAAACTAGAACAACCATCATGCTTGCTTTGGATATTACACAGGATCAAATAGAGCAGATGGTCTTGCAAGAGCCTGTTGTACAAAAATGGTTGGAGGGCAAGCAGCCTAAAAAAATCATTTATGTTAAAAACAAAATGATCAACGTGGTCATTTAACATGCAAACATGCCTCCATGGTTTACAGGGGAAAGATGTAATTTCAATGTATGATGAATCCCAATCTGGATCCCCAAGCCTCATCAGGCATAGCGGGAGACAAGGAATTTGAAAACAGCATACGTCCGGGTAGTCTGGAAGAATTTTCCGGACAACCAGGCATCATTGAAAACTTAAAAATTTTCATCAAAGCTGCCCAACTCAGGGGTGAATCTCTTGATCATGTGTTGTTCCATGGTCCACCGGGATTAGGAAAAACTACTTTATCAAGAATTGTAGCAAGGGAAATGGGAGCCAATATCAAGGAAACATCTGGCCCCGTCATTGAAAAGCCTGCGGATTTGGCGGGATTGTTGACCAGCCTCGAACCCAATGATGTATTGTTTATTGATGAAATCCACCGACTCAGCAATGTGGTGGAGGAGTACCTCTACGCTGCAATGGAAGATTTTAAAATTGATATCATGATCGATGGAGGTCCAAGTGCCAAAACCATTCAGATCAATTTGAATCCATTTACTTTGATTGGAGCTACAACCAGAAGTGGACTCCTAACTGCTCCGCTTTTGTCACGGTTTGCCATCAAATCAAGATTAGAATATTACAACAGTGAGGTGCTTGAAACCATCATTGTGCGTTCTGCCGGTATATTACAGACCAAGATTACTTCTGATGCAGCTAAAGAAGTTGCAAGAAGAAGCCGTGCAACTCCCAGAATAGCGAACGGAATTTTGAAAAGAGTAAGGGACTTCGCTCAGGTGTTGGGAAATGGGGTTGTGGATCTGGCCATCACCAAACATGCCTTGAAAGCCCTTCAGGTGGATGAGCATGGATTGGATGAAATGGACAACAGAATTTTGGCTACTATCATCGATAAGTTCAAAGGTGGACCCGTAGGATTGGGCACCATAGCCACAGCTGTTGGTGAAGAGGCTGGAACCATTGAAGATGTATATGAACCCTTCCTCATTCAAGAGGGATTTCTTCAGAGAACCATGCGTGGAAGAGAAGTTACTGCAAGAGCATACGAGCACTTGGGTCGTACACCCAAGACTGGCAATGAAAATCTACTTTTCTAAAATTTTCTGAGAAATTATTTTACAAGCAACCTGAAGCCGTTACCATGAATGTTGACAATCTCAACATTGGAATCCTCCTTTAGGTATTTGCGGAGCTTTGCAATGTATACATCCATGCTTCTGCCATTGAAATAATTGTCGTTGCCCCAAATCTTTTTCAAGGCCAATTCTCTTTGCAGCAAATCATTTTTGTATTCACTCAACATTTTCAACAACTCATTCTCTTTGGGTGAGAGTGTTACTTTGTTTCCATCAATCGAAAGTTCCCTGAGTTTGGGAATAAAATGGTATTTACCCAGATCGTACTCAACATTCTCTTGTTCTTTGTGCTGTTCTTCGTTTCTTTTTAAAATCGCTTTTATCTTAAACAGCAAGAGTTCAGAATCAAATGGCTTGGTGATATAATCATCGGCTCCGAGTTTATATCCTTTGATTTGATCCTCTTTCATCGATTTGGCTGAGAGGAAGAAGAGGGGGATATCTGGATTGATGTCTCTGATTTCTTCTGCCAACGCAAATCCGTCCATTTTGGGCATCATCACATCCAGCAGACAGATATCAAATTTTTCTCTTTGGAATGCAGCCAGTCCCAATCTCCCATCCCTTTCAAGTACAACTTCAAATTCATTTAATTCCAAAAAGTTTTTCAGTACGAGTCCCAAATTGGCATCATCTTCGCAGAGAAGGATTTTATGTTTTGCTAGAGCTGACATAATTGCTTGTTTTCAACAAAATAAATTTAAGTTGATGATAAGTAAGGGGCTGAGCGAATAAAATTTTGTTAAACAGGCATGATTTTTGGAATTTGCTATCTTCTAACAAATTTTACAATATGAGACTGACTCCGGAGAATACATTTAAAAAATTGATTGTTATAGGTGACAGGGTTTTGGTCAGGCCTTCCAAACCCAATGAAAAAACTGAAAGCGGACTCTATCTACCCCCTGGTGTGCAGGAAAAGGAAAAGGTGCAACAGGGCGTAGTTATCAAAACAGGACCGGGATTTGTCATACCCATGCCTGTGGAGGAGGAACCTTGGAAAACGGATGAAGAAAAAGTGAAATATGTGCCCCTTCAGGCAAAAGAGGGGGACCTTGCCATATTTTTAGTCAGTGCTGCGACTGAAATTGTGTACGAAGGCAATAAATATTACATTGTTCAACAAAGTGCAATTTTGATGCTCGAAAGAGAGGAGGAAATGTGACTTTTGTCACAAAAGCAACAAATATTTATAAAAAATCAACCAAATGTATTTTTTGGAACTCATTTCAGGTTGTCCAGAAAATTGAAGTCTAAAAATTTTAGGCAGTTTTTTAAAAAAACTAGACTTTTTACATCACAAATATGATTTAATATATATCTTCACCACGGTTTTTCATAGGATATTGGATTTTAAAACGGGCTGGATTTCTATCCTGGCCCTTTTTTATTTCAACTCATATTGACCGTTTATACGCATCCCAATCACTCCCTCAGCCTCAAGAAATTTCAACACTTTTTTAACAGCATCTCTATCTACCTCCAAAAGTTCTGTAAGCTCTTCCAAGCTCAATGACTGTTCAGAAAGCTTGATTTTAATTTTTTTTAATAAGACTGCTGAGCTATTTTTTTGACTTTCCGCATTTTTTTTTGAAATACACCTGTCACAAATTCCACATGCTTCTTGTAAGGCATCGCCGAAATAAGCAGCAATGAATGCAGATCTGCAATTCATATTGTTGACATATGCAATCATTTGTTGAACACGGGCAGCATAAGCTGATTTTCTTGAACGGTACCTGGCAAAATCAATGTTCAATTCTTCTGCAACGATCCTGTCTTCCAGCAAATAAATTTGGGCACTCTCTTTGGCAGCTTTGTATTGGATCATTCCACTCTGATGAAGTTGTTGAAGTGATTTTTTAACATTGGATATATCCCACTTCAAAAGCCATGCAATCTGATTTTCATTGATTTTGGTTGAAGTGTCAAAAATTCCGCCATAAGTTCTCAAAAGTATTTTTACAAGCGGCTCCAAGTTTGGAAATCCTCTCTCAAAGGATTCAAGCCCCCTGCGATCACAAATAAACAATGCAGTGGAAGGAGTAAAAACTTGTTCCTGGTAGCTGATTATTTCCTCCTGTTTAAGAATTTCCAGCGAGTACAATATTTCAAAAAGATTCAATTTGAATGCAGAGGCGAATGATTGTATATCAAAATCAAATGAATGGCCAGCACCCATTCCCGCTGGAATTTGAAAATGATTGCACAGTGCTTTGTATATTTTTCTTATGCTTTCAATACCTGGAAATTTTACCTCTGGCAATGATTTGAGTTCTGATAAGTCACGCTCTCTGTACAACAAATAAGCTGCTGCATATTTGCCGTCTCGTCCAGCTCTTCCTGCCTCCTGATAATAGGTTTCCAGGCAATCAGGCACATCAACATGAACCACCAGGCGAACATCAGACTTGTCTATGCCCATCCCAAAGGCATTGGTACATACCATGCAATCTATTTGGCCATTTATCCAAGCCAATTGTTTATCATTTCTTAGTTCCTGGCTGAGACCAGCATGGTAAAAATCCGAGTTCAGTTGAAATTGATTCAATAGATCTGATACTTCTTTTGCTTTTCTTCTGGTTTTACAGTAGATGATGCTGGTGCCTGGATTTTTTTTCAACAATTGGATGATAAAATTGATTTTGTCATCACAGGCGACTGCCTGGTATGAGAGATTTTCTCGGACGAATGATCCGAAAAAATAGGAAGGGTCGCTGAGCAATAATTTTTCTGCTATATCATCTTTTACATTTGGCGTTGCAGATGCCGTCAATGCGATGGTAGGTACATCCTTCAAAAAGGGCTTGATCGATGCAATTTGTAAATATGAAGGCCTAAAGTCATACCCCCATTGGGAAATACAATGTGCTTCATCAACTGCGAGCATTGAAATGGGAAGATCTGCCAATCTTTCTGTAAACCTGACGCTGTTTAATCTTTCAGGAGAGACATATAGAAACTTTAATGATCCATCTTCACATGCGTTCAGTATATCTTCAATTTCATCTGCATGCAATCCTGTGTGTATAGCTTTTGCTGAAATATTTAGTTTATTCAATCTCTCTACCTGATCAATCATCAATGCAATCAGAGGAGATACCACCAGACAGGTGCCTTCTTTTATCAACGCTGGAACCTGGAAGCAAATTGATTTTCCTCCACCGGTAGGTAGAATGGCCAATGTATCCTTGCCATCGAGAACCGATTGAATGATTTCTTCTTGTATGGATCTGTAGGATTCGTATCCCCAATATTGATGCAGGATTTCTTTTGGGGTATTCATTTCTTACTAGATCAAACTACTTTTTTTACAAACAATCTAACTGAATTGATGGCCAATACCACATCGCTCAATCCCATGACAAGGGCACCAAGAGTGGGAGTAAGGAGCCCAAAAGCTGCAACCGGCAGAGCAATGATATTGTAGAAAAACGCCCAGAATAAATTTTGTTTAATGGTGATATAGGTATGTTTACCAATTCCCAAAGCTGTAGGGAGTTTTTTCAAGCCAGCATTCATCAATACAACCTGAGCACTTTGAATGGCCAACTGGGATGCTTCGCTCAGAGAAATACCAATTGTTGCTTTTGCTAGTGCAGGTGCATCATTGATTCCATCCCCAACCATTGCAGTAGGTGATTCTTTTGTAAGCTCAGCTATTTTATTCAATTTTTCTTCCGGACTCTGTTCAGCAATGAATTCATCCAGTCCCAATTGATCTTGAATGTATTTACACTTTTCTTTTCTGTCTCCACTTAATAAAATTGTTTTCAATCCCAATTTTTTTAAATGTGCAATGATCTCTTTTGATTCAGGCCTGATTTCATCTTCTACATCCAGCCATCCAATGAGTTTGTTGTTTTTTAGAATGTATACGTTGTGGTTGGATTCATTTGTCAGGGAAGCAGCAATTTTGTATGAGCCCGCCCAATATTCATTTCCATCTTTGTCAACACCTTTCATTCCAATTCCTTTTACTTCCTCGATTGATTTCCATTTGATTTCTTGTTTTTCTTTAAAGGCAGTTGTAACCGATACAGCAATGGGATGGGTGGAGTATTTTTCGAGAGAATAAACAATGGTCTTGAAATCATATTCATCTGAATGGATTTCCTTGAAATTAGAAACCTTGAAGGATCCAGTGGTAAGGGTACCTGTTTTATCAAATACAATTTGTCTGATATTTCGAAAATTTTCTAAACTGGTTGCATTTCTGAAAAGTATTCCATTCCTGGCCGCTCTGCCCAGTCCAACTGCAATCGCAGCAGGTGTTGCAAGTCCCATGGCGCAGGGACACGCAATCACCAAAACGGCGATGCTGCGCAAAAGTGACTCGGTAAAAGATTCGAGGTATATATAATTTCCAATAAAAGTAACAACAGCAATACCAACTACGATGGGTACAAAAATACCGCTGATTTTATCTGCCAGGTGTTGTATGGGTGGCTTCTCACCTTGTGCTTCTTTTACCAATTTTAAAATGCCGGATAAAATGGTGTCATTACCGGTCGCAGTCACTTGCGCTTTCACAGAACCAGATTCTAGAATGCTGCCGCCAATGATATTGTCTTTTGCTATTTTGTGAACAGGAATGGACTCGCCGGTCAACAGGGATTCATTCACATGTGCATCGCCCCAGAGTATTTTGGCATCAATCGGTACCTGTTCACCGCTTCTCACAAGTATCAAGTCGCCTACTTTCAGTTGTGTATTTTCAATGGGAAATATTACTTCCTGATGATTTTCGTCAAATGCAATCATGTTGGCCATGACTTTCTGAGATTTCATCAATGATTTGAGTGCGCGTTGAGTGGATTGCATAGATGCATCTTCCAGGTAATTTCCAAAAAATACAAGTGTGATAATGGTCGCTGCAGTTTCGTAAAATAAATATTGTTCTCCTTGCCCCATGAATGTACCGATCAAACTGTAACTAAATGCAGCAAGTGCACCGAGTGCCACCAATACATTCATATTGGGCATTTTATTGAGAATGCTTTTGATGGCGCTTCTGCCAAAGAAATTCATGCCGACCAAGAATACGGGTAAACAAAGCGTGAGTTGTATCCAGGGATTCATCAACCAGTGAATGTGGATGAAAGACTCCAGCATGTGCAGCATCAGTACAAGTGTAAACGGGAGGCAGAACAACAGGCGATGAACATTGGTAGACAACAATGGTGACTTTATTTTTTTATCTGAAGAGGTGTCATCCGCTACATGATATCCCAGATCATGTATGCCTTTTTTCAATTTATTTTTGTCAGCTCCTTCAATCAACTCAAATGAGACATCTCCGTCAATTGGATTTACACGGATATGCTGCATGCCCTGTTTGTCCAAAAATTTGTTGATGGTCAGCGCACAATTGGCACATGTCATTCCATCAACTTTCCAGCTGACTTTTTCCATGCTTCAAAATTACATATTAAATTACCTTCGCAGTCTATGCAATTGCTTAAAAGAAATTTCAGGCTGGATCAGATTGATGAGATTGCTCATTTGATCATCGAATCCTTGCCAGCTTCCGGAGTTGTCACATTTGAGGGAGATCTCGGTGCTGGGAAAACGACGCTGATCAGAACAATTTGCAGCCTGTTGAACGTGGTTGATACGGTGAGCAGTCCCACTTTTTCTTTGATGAATCTTTATAAAACATCTGCAGGCAGCCGATACACCGACATTATACATATTGATTTCTACAGAATATCCAATGAGCAAGAAGCCGTTCGTGCTGGTTTGGAAGAATATCTATACAGTGGAGCATGTTGCCTGATAGAATGGCCTCAGCAAGCAAGGGGAATTATACCAGCAGATGCATTGAGGGTGAAGCTATCCGTGATGGGTGAGGACGAGCGTCAAGTTGAAGTAGAATCAGCATAAAATTGAGTATCTTCAATAGTATTTTTTACGCAATGGCAAAAAAACCTTTTGTAAGTGCTGGCATCAGCTATGAAACCCTTGAGGAAACATTGGACATCAAGCCTTCCTCGGCATCACTTTCCATTGCAATGCCAAAGGAAAATGAATTCCAGGAAAACAGGATTGCACTGACTCCTGATGCGGTTGGGGTATTGGTAAACAATGGCCACCAAGTTTCAGTTGAAAAAAGTGCAGGGGAGGGTGCCCATTTTTCCGACAAAGATTACGCAGACGCAGGTGCTAAAATTGTTCCAAATAAAAAACAAATTTTTCAAAGTGATCTGATTGTAAAATCAGCACCAGTATCTGATGAAGAGTTGCCCCTTTTGTCACTCGGGCAAACCATCATCTCTCCCATTCATCTTCCTGTTATGAAGACCCATATTTTGGAGAAAATGATGGAGAAAAAAATAACTGCACTTTCATTTGAGAATTTAAAAGATGAGTCTGGTCACAATCCAATTGTGAGAAGTATGAGTGAGATTGCAGGAAGTGCTGTCATGTTGATAGCTGGACAATATCTCAGTAGCTCCAACCAGGGAAAAGGTGTGTTGTTGGGAGGTATTTCAGGAATTCCACCAACCAAGGTCATCATCATTGGCGCGGGTATTGTGGGTGAGTATGCTGCCAGGACAGCCTTGGCCATGGGAGCAAGTGTAAAAATATTTGACAACAATATTTATAAACTAAAACGTCTTCAAAACAACATTGGTGTAAGATTATGGACATCCGTATTGGAACCAAAGATTTTGGCAAAGCAGTTAAAGACATGTGATGTAGCAGTTGGTGCACTTACTTCAAGTGGTGGAAGGACACCTGTTATTGTGACAGAAGAAATGGTTTCCATGATGCGTCCAGGTAGCGTAATTGTTGATGTAAGCATTGACCGGGGAGGATGCTTTGAAACATCAGAAGTCACCTCACATGAAAAGCCCGTTATCAAAAAGTATGATGTGATACATTATGGGGTTCCCAATATTCCATCTGGATTTGCACGTACTGCATCTCAGGCGATCAGCAATGTGCTCATGCCCTTGCTGTTAAGGATTGGAGATGAAGGTGGACTTGAAAAATTGGTATGGCACAATCTGAATATTCGAAACGGCGTATATCTGTTTAAGGGCTCACTTACAAACTTCCATTTGTCACAACGATTCAAATTGAAATATACGGACCTCAATTTGTTGATTGCAAGTCAGCGTTGATTGGATGTAAGCATTAAATCTTCCCTACCATATCAGCTGGAACGACCCATGCATCAAATTCAGTCTCTGTCAGGTATCCCAGCTTGATAGCCATCTCTTTCAATGTGGTTCCTTCTTTGTGAGCTTTTTGTGCAATTTCAGCCGCTTTGTAATATCCTATTTTGGTATTCAGGGCTGTAACAAGCATCAGAGAGTTGTTCAAATGTTTATCAATATTGTCATACAATGGCTCTATACCGGTTGCACATTTATCGTTGAAGCTTATACATCCATCACCAATCAATCGGGCGCTGTGCAGAAAGTTGTAGATCATCATAGGTTTGAACACATTCAACTCAAAGTGACCATTGGCTCCTCCAACATTGATGGCAACATCATTTCCCAAAACCTGTGCTGCAATCATTGTCAGTGCTTCACATTGTGTGGGATTGACCTTTCCGGGCATAATGGAAGAACCTGGTTCGTTGTCAGGGATAAAAATTTCGCCGATGCCGCTGCGGGGACCAGATGACAGCATTCTTATGTCGTTTGCAATTTTCATCAAGCTGACTGCAACGGTTTTCAGCGCACCATGTGCTTCAACGATTGCATCGTGAGCAGCCAGTGCTTCAAATTTATTTTCAGCAGAAACAAAAGGCAGTTTTGTCAGTGTTGCAATATGCTTGGCAACATTGACCGCATAATTATCTGGCGTATTGATCCCTGTTCCAACTGCAGTGCCTCCCAATGCCAATTCAGAAAGATGAGACAATGTATGCTTGATTGCTTTGATGCCATGATCCAATTGTGATACGTAACCGCTAAATTCCTGCCCAAGCGTAAGAGGAGTTGCATCCATAAAATGCGTTCTGCCAATTTTTACCACATGCATGAATGATTTGCTCTTGGCAGCAAGGGTATCACGCAATTTTTCAATACCGGGTATCGTAGTCTCGACGATCATTTTGTATGCAGCAATGTGCATGGCTGTTGGGAAAGTATCGTTGGATGACTGTGACTTGTTTACGTCGTCATT
>Ga0192647_102404_pt1 | contig 11670 bp, 11 predicted proteins | sample LauGreFa1BDMLBSN_2_FD_133046 | JGI IMG/M metagenome (GOLD analysis project Ga0192647, IMG submission 133046) | Freshwater lake microbial communities from Lake Michigan, USA - Fa13.BD.MLB.SN - reassembly | ecosystem: Environmental > Aquatic > Freshwater > Lake | place: Lake Michigan, USA...
AGTCAAATTTATTCTTGTTGCCTCTTATGATGAGAATACTTCAAGTTTTGAACATACTGTGTATTATGGGTTTAGTTTTGCAGAAATTATTGCCATTACAATAAGAAGTTAAAGACATTTTGTAGACATGGTAAATGGGGGATAGATGTTTCCAGGGGAATGGGATATCATTGATGTAATAGTACTTGCTTCATATTTTAAATGTAATAGTAGTACCATAAGAAAAATTGTGAATACTTTCGAAAATCTTCATGTGTATTGTTTACAATCATTGAATATACATCAACAGAGTATTGTTCCCAAACATGCATATTCAATAGATGATTTAAGAAGCAAAGCTTCAGAATATCTTTATTATCACAATAAAAATGGAATAAGTATACTATCATTATATTGTGATGAATATCCTCTATTATTAAAAGAAATTGAATATCCTCCTGTACTTTTATATGTAAAAGGTATTATCAGTAATGATTTGGCAATAGCTATTATTGGAACCAGAAAGCATAGTATATATGGATCTGAGATAACTAAACAATTTACCGAGGTACTTGTACATCATCGGATTACAATTGTAAGTGGTCTTGCAAATGGTATAGATAGTATTGCCCATAAAACGACTCTACAATGCAAAGGAATTACATATGCGATAATAGCAAGTGGAATTGATAGTATTTCTCCATTTCACAGTAATGTGTTAGCAAATTCTATCATCGAAAGTGGGGGAGTACTTATCAGTGAATATCCGCTAGGAACAAAAGCTATGCCGGCATATTTTCCACAAAGGAATAGATTAATTAGTGGGGTCTCAAAAGCAGTGATAATTGTAGAAAGCGCAAGAAAGGGAGGTTCTATGATTACTTGTCAGTTTGCATTTGACCAAAATCGTGAAATATATGCTATCCCAGGATCTCTTAAATCTTCAAAAAGTGAAGGACCCAATTTGCTCATAAACCAAAATAAGGCTTCACTAGCAATGAGTCCTGAAGATATTTTAAAAGATTTTAACATTAAAACTGAAATTAAACAACAAAGAATTCCTATCTTGAAAGAAGAAATATTGATACTTACTCTTTTATCTGATTCACCTAAGCAGATAGATGAATTAAGCTCATCTTTACACATAAATTCTAGTACTATTCTTGCATATTTGTTATCACTAGAATTTAACGGTTATGTAAAGCAATTGCCTGGTAAATTTTTTATGAAGCTATAATATGAATCATATTTCAAAAAGAAAACAAGACCATGTTGATTTATGTGTTAATCACAATATGAATCATAAAAGTAAAACAACAGGTCTAGAACGCTATGAGTTTATTCATAATGCACTACCTGAAATTAATTATGAAGATATATCCACAGCTACATTTTTCTTACAAAAAGAAATCGCTGCTCCTCTTTTTATTTCATCAATGACTGGTGGATTTAAAGGTGCTACTAGTATCAATCAACAATTAGCAGAGATTGCGGCTACTTTAAAAATTCCCTTGGGAATTGGATCATTAAGAATTGCACTTCATGATACGTCTGTACATGACTCTTTTACTATCATAAAACGTATTGTTGGTAATACTATACCACTGTTTGGGAATATTGGAGCTGCTGAAATTGCACAAAAAAGTAATCATGCACCTTTATTATCAATATTAGAAAAATGCAATGCTGATGCAATTGCAATTCATTTAAATCCTCTTCAAGAATTGCTCCAACCCGAGGGAAATCCACAATTTAAAGGTGTATTATATGGAATAGAATCTTTCATTAAACTTTATCAGAAACCTGTTATTATTAAGGAAGTAGGTGCAGGAATTTCTATGAATGTAGCCAGTAAATTATTGGATATTGGGGTTTCTGCAATTGATGTTGCTGGGGCTGGTGGAACTAGCTGGGCTGGAGTTGAATTAACTAGAAATTCTGATATATCATATGAAAACATTTTTTGGGATTGGGGTATTCCAACTTCTGAATGTGTACAGATGATAGTACCACTAAAGAAGAAACATGCATTCGAATTATATGCATCTGGGGGCATTAAATCTGCTTTTGATATTGCTATGTCAATTGCCTTAGGGGCAGATTCTGTTGGAATGGCTGGAAGTATTATAAAGTCACTAATTAATGATGGGAATCAAGCAACCTTAAATATGATTGAAAATCTCATAATCAATGTAAAAAGAATAATGTTTTTGACTGGGTCTCACAATATTGAACATTTAAAGTTAGCAACAATTAAAGAGAAATAAGTAATTATTTAAAATTGGAATCAGCTATACCTTTATTTATAATATACTTAGAATAGGTTATTGTTGCTTTACCTACAGCATTTTTCTTTGAAGCATCTTTCGGCTTATTATCAGTTAACATGTCACCTGTAATAGATTTAGGTAATGAAAATTTAGGCATATCAAAAGACAGCACTACTTGTTCAGGTAAAGCATACTGTAAATATTGCTTTCCATATTTCATCTCCATTAACATTATCCCTGATTTTGTAGTTATCTTCATTTTATGAACAATATTAGTAGATTCTTCAATCCACATAGTAGAAGCAATAATTTGTCCGGTATCTGCCAATGGAATTACCTTAATGACACGTAGATTTTTTCCATTATATACTTCATCTTTAAGTGCTGCTGCAGAATATTCGGTTTCAAGAATAGAGGAAATTGGTAGGCCTGCTCCTTGTTTAGGCAGCATAGAAAATCCATCAGATTTAATACGAACTTGTCCTGGACTTCTATAATAAATAGTTGCATGAGAAACAGGAGCCTTTAAAAAATCAATATCAATCTTTATATCAGCTTCAGCCTGAAAATCCTTTACAAGTCTAGTTTTTGATCGAACTCTTAACAGTAATTCTTCTGGAGATACTGATGCAATGATATGTGAACAATGAAAAACGAGAAGAAATAATATGCAAGATCTAATCATCATGAATGAACCTATTGGGGTGAATAATCCTCTAACATCAATCAACTTTCAAAGGGTTCCCTTTCATTAATGTTCTGTATAATTCAGATCTTTTGCAAATGTCTCTTTAAGTGGAATTAGAGCTAATAAAGCAATTGCTGTGCAAGCTATCCCAATACCAAGTGCTGAAAACTTCATACCTAGTAAAGGTATTAATGCTGCGAAGGTTAAAGAAATAATATTAAGAGAGCCTCTTGCAATATTTGGGACAGTTGTAGCAACTGTAGCTCGTAGATTTGTTCCAAATTGTTCTGCAGCAATTGTTACAAAAATTGCCCAAAATCCAACTGAAATTCCTAAAAGGAAAATCCATCCGTAAAAGATGGCCACAGATGTAAATGGAAGTAAAAGATATCCAAAAACACATATAATATTAAAAACAAGAAATTCCATCATCACTCTTTTTCTGCTTTGATATTTTTGACTTAGCCAGCCAGTCAGAAAATCACCAATTGCAAGTCCAGCATAACAAAATGCTACTGCATCTCCGCCTGTTATGCCTGACATAATACCGTGCTGCTTTGCAAATTCTGGGGCTAAAGTTACAAGTATACCAACTACAAACCACGTTGGCATACCTATCAAAATGCAATAAAGAAATTTCTTTAATAATGCAGGAGTACTTAATAGTTGAACAAAACTCCCTTTTTTAATTGTAGAACTTTTTTGTGCATGCATATCTGAAAACATCGAAGACTCAGACACTTTAATGCGAAGTAATAGTAGAGAGAACCCCATAATTCCTCCAACAAAAAAAGCAATTCGCCAATCAAATTTTGCTACAAAATTAGCTAGGATTGCACCTGTTACCCCAATACCAGCTACTATCATAGTACCATAGCCTCTGGTTTCCTTAGGTAAAATTTCACTTACAAGTGTAATTCCTACTCCTAATTCACCAGCTAAACCAATACCTGCGATAAATCTTAGTACTGCATATTGATCTACTGTTTGAACAAAAGCATTGGCTATATTAGCTATGGAATATAAAAGTATTGAGCCAAATAGGGTTGATACACGCCCTTTTTTATCGCCTAAAATTCCCCAGAATATACCACCAATTAGCATACCAGCCATTTGAACATTCAACAAGAGTAGTCCTTTGCTAGTGATTTCTGATGAAGGTATTCCAAGTGCAACTAAACTTGGAATTCTTACCACACTAAACAATAGTAAATCATAGATATCTACAAAATATCCTAAAGCTGCAACTATAACAGCAGCATTGAACATAATATGTTTTGATTGATGGTTCATTTATTTTATTTCTCTTATTAATGTCTACCACTGAAATACGTATTCTCTAAGAAATCATCTTGATAATCCATAGATTTATTATCCTTGAATTCATCTAAATCTTCGGGAATATCTCTGTATTTATATGCTATTCCAGTTGCTATTTTTATTAATTGTTGTGCTTTCTGAATATCTTCTTGATATTTATCAATTTGTAATTGTAGGGACTTTCTATGATTAGATATCCATTGATCATCTTGTAATCCCAATTCATATATAAAAGGAATTTGGCTTTTTAGCTCTTGTAATTTCTTTTTTTCTATTGATTTTATATGTAAAAGTCTTTCTAATTCTTTTTTTTGATCAAGTATAGTCATCTCGGCAAATATATCGGGCTTCATTTTATCTATCAATAAAGAGTATAAAGCTCTTATTGAAGTTAAATTACGATCGGTAAATCCTTGTTGAAGCATATGCCAATATTTATCTACCAAAAGTTGATTTTTATTTGTATCAGGATGCAGTAGCTTAGCTAACTCTCTATATTTCTGAATTAATTCTTGAGAATTCTCAGGCTCTTGTTTAGATGAATAATTCGTTTGCTTCTTATGAATTCTGTCAAAAGCATCATTCAGTCGGGATTTTAAGGAAAGATATTCTTTGTCTACAATTTTATGAACTAAAGCTATGATTTCAGGAGTTAGTTTTTCACCTCTTTGATGTTTCATCATTAATAGTTCGGCGCGCCTTTGTAATTCAGAAGCTTCCAAAGCTTTTCTTTGAATTTCTATTTCTAATACTCTAAAGTTTTCATCATATTCTTTAAGCAATAATGGCTTTACTTGTTGATTTAAATAAAAATACTGCTCATGAATTGAATTAATCTCTTCTTTGATTGTTTTGATTGAGATCAATATCGATTCATCTGGACATATCGAATTATTCTGTTTAATTAAGTCTTTTCTCATTTATCTGGTTTGGGTATCTAAGGGCATAAATGAAGTAAATACCAATCCTATATCTTTACTTGTATCAAATAACTGTTTTTGTTTTGTAATGATACATGTATGAAAAACTGTAGAACCAGTTACAAAAAATTCACTGCAGCCAAATAAAGAGTCTTGTTGCTGAAGAGGGAATGCATAAAAAACGCGTAAACCATGAAATTTATGAGTTGTGTTATGCTTGAAAATTGGCATTGATAGAGATGTTCTACCTTGTAAATCATGTATAAATGCTGTAGCAGACATCTCAAGTATCTCATTTGATGTTCTTTTAGATAAAGCTTCTTTGTTATATTGACTTTTACTAATAAACAGTTTTAATTCTTTATCGGCATCATTTGCAAAGACAGTATATCGAGCTTGGCCCAACTGTGTTTGAATCATTTCAGGATTACTATACTGCAAATTTCCAAATGGTTTACTAAGATGAACTTTAAAACTAGAATCTGTATCTGAAAAAGAAATAGATGCAGGCCATTGCTGATTCTGTATTGTTTTACTTTTTTTTGATGGTTCTAATTCTTCTTGTTGATTACAAGAAGTAAATAATCCGCATGATGTTAGGAACATAATAATGATTAATGAGGCATATTTTGTAGGATTCATTTTTTCTTTTTATTAATAAAAAACAGTATAAAGCCTATGATTGCATACAATGAAATACTAGATATACTTATCATCTTCCCTTTTTCATAGGATTCAGATTCGAAGTACATTTCTACTGTATGTTTGCCTTTAGGTATTTCTATTGCTCTTAATGACCAATTAGCTCTTAGTAATTCTACATTATTACCGTCTATTTTTGCCTTCCAACCCGGATACCATATCTCACTTAAACATAATAATCCCGGTTCATCTGTCGATACTGTAAATGATTGTTTTGTTGCATTATAAGAATCAAGTTTAATCGTATGCTGAACAGAGTCTGGGTATTTCTTGGAATAGCTAAGAAGTGGTTTTTTTTCTAATAATGCTTTATGTGATAATTGAGTTGTAATAGAAGATAAAGCAGATTGTAAAGCAGGTTCATTTTCATAAACCTCGATATCATATACCATTCTTGCATGGCCTAAAGAAGAAGTTCTTTCTTTAAAATAAATACTATTTTGTGATGAGTCTAATGCTAATTCATATTTAATATTTAAGACATCAAACATATCTTTTTGTGAAGCAATGGGAGGATTTCTTCTTTGCAGCAAGATTGGATTATATCCTTCATAGAGCATAATACCTGATGACATTCCACCATTTCTTTGCATTGCCATACCCAATTCTCTACTACGCATAGAGACTCTAAATATATTTTTTGGTGGTTTAGCTGCTAATTGTTGTGTGATATCTTGTTGCATTATATATAGATCTTTAGGATTTTTTTTAGATCCATGAAAATCATGGTAATTATAATACAAATCTGTAAAAGCTATGATGCATAGAAGCGCACCAGCAATGTGAACTTTTATGATAGATTTTGAGTATAAAAACACTATAAAGAGAACTAAACAACTGAATAGAAGAATGATAATACTTTGTGAATTAATATAGGAAAGTAATCCATCAGTTTGTTGAATAGCGATAGAAGAGGGGATGATACCAAGTAATGAACACAATGAGATAATCAAAGGTAAAGACATTAGAGAGGGGATTAGATAATTATTTTTATTGTCTTGAATGAGTTTTTTAAGAGAATCAAATCCTAATCCAGCCAAAAAAGAGAAGCCAAAAGACATGTAAAACATCATTCTTCCAGGATTTCTGAATTGTCCAAATACAGGTACACCCCAGAATACATGATGTAAAAATCCATTATTACCCAAGGCATATACATAAGCAAAAAATGATAAAGAGAGTACAGTTCCAACTATAGGTAGTGATATATTTGAGTATATAGCCAATATTGCTAAAACAAATGCTGTGATACCAAAATAAAATCCAGTATCCCAGTACCAGTGTGATTGAACCGGTTGATCATCAGAACCCAACATAGCAAATGTTTCTTGCTCAGTTTTCACATTTGGATTCCCTGTAATATGGCCATATATATTAGGAATTATTGCTGTGAATATTTGTCCTGGATTCATTGATCCATCAGTGGTTTTTTCATAGGTAATTTCATTTCTTTCGGAATATGAAGCTAATTCTAAGCCAGGTATATATTGAATTGCAGCGATTGATGATGCCATTATTACTGGTAATGCCATCGCTATGAGATGATAGATAGATTTTTGGATATTTCCTTGTTTTGATTGAAAAGAATGAACTAATAGCCACAATCCATAAACAGCTAAAAAGATTAAAATGTATGCTGATGTTTGAGCATGTCCTGCTAATACTGCAATCCCTAAAAGTAATCCACTGTATAATGTATTGAGCCAATGTGAGGATAGTATGCCTTTTTCAAAATGATAAAGAATAAATGGAAATAGTGATAATTGATATATTATCATTGGGTGATTTGTCTTTAAAGCCATAGACCCACAAAATGCAAATGAAATTGCAGATATGATAGCTCCCCACATACTGATATTTTTAGATTTGGCATAAAAGGCCATCCCAAATTGTGCTATTACAAAATGCAGAATAATTAGATATTCAATGATTTTAGGAGTTAATAATCCAGTTTCAGGATTATAGAAAAACTTTAAAAACCAATGTCCAGGATAAAAATATTGTGCCTGGAAATCTGCCAAGAAAGGCATTCCATTAAAGAGGAATGGATTCCACAATGGTAATTCACCTTTAAAGTCCATACTTGCTCCATAGCTAAGCATTGGATATACATATTCAGTGATATCATCCCAAAAAAAAGATTTCCCGAATAAAATATCCGAGAAAAAAATTAGCGTAGTTACGATAAAAATGACAGAAGCAATTGGCCATGAAAAGGCTTGTTTATTAGTATTAACAGGTGATGTAGATTTCATTTTAAGTGTTCAGGATATGCAATACAAAAATTCAATAGTGCAAATTACCTTGTGCACGTTCTATTTCCAAAGAGGAATAACTTGAATGTGAAGTTTCAACAAAGTAATTTTGCATAACATTAATAAAAAGGACATATCATGCCATTAGAACAATTAGTAAATGAGCACATGAAAGAGGCAATGAAATCTGGTGATAGACTTCGTCTTGACACATTAAGAATGCTGAGAGCTTCTATTATAGAGTTTAATAAAAGTGGAAATGCACAGAATGGTATGACAGAAGAAGATGAGCAAAAAATCTTGCTCAATGCTGCAAAGAAACGTAAAGATGCCATTGAAATGTATAAGCAAGCGAATAGATCTGATTTACAAGAAAAAGAGGAACTTGAATTACATATTATTCAGTCATATCTCCCAGAGCAATTATCTGAAGAAGAGATTCATGCTGCAATTAATACTTTAATTACTCAAACTGGAGCTCAAGGTCCTAAAGATATGGGTAAAGTAATGGGTTTAGCTATGAAGGAGTTAAGAGGTAAGGCTGATGGAACAAAAGTACAATCAATTCTTAAATCAATCTTAAATCCTGCTTAAATGAAGGGCGTAAAAAAACAATTTCTTCCTACTAAAACATGTAAAACTTGTTTAAGAGATTTTTCATGGAGAAAAAAGTGGGAAAAAGATTGGAATGAAGTAGTGTATTGCAGTAAAGCATGTAGCAAAAATAAAATTAAGATGAAATATTAAAAGTGATAGCAAGAATCCACGTTCGCAAAATGGATTAATGCATTATCGTAAAAGGGAAGCTGAAAATATTATCTAAGGAGAAAATATATAGTCCATTTGATAAGTCTTGCATATAAAATGTACTAAGCTCACTCTCAATATTTCCTGAGCATAAATGTTCGCCTTTATAAGAAAATATTGTAAATGGTTTTCCTATATATTCAGGATTGCTATGAATGATTATTGATTGTTCTGATGTAAAAGGAATGATTGATAAGATAGGTGATGGATCTTTGTGTTGTATAGAAGTATTATACTTTGATAAATAAGCTTGGATAATGCTTCTATTGTCAATATGGTGCAATGCTTGGGGAATAGTTATAAATGATTGTGAAAATCGTTCGTTTGTGCAGTAAATGTTAAGACCATCTGCAGTTGTAATTCCCTCAATTTGATGAAAAGGTAAATTAATCGTGACTTTTCTTTTATTCCCCATATTCACATTACTCAATGGATAGTCATAGATATAGTACAAAAAAGGCTGAAGCAAAGGTGAATAGCCACAAAGTATAATAAGCTTCTTATCTTCTAAAAAACATGCACCTGAAATTAATCCTTGTACATCTAATTCAGCCTTCTTTTTAGCAATATATAATCCAGGTAATTTAGGAAGTGAATACATGATTGTTTTTTGCATTGTCCACATTTTAGAAAAAAGATAGATACTGTCTTTTCCTATTATCATAGCTTCACAATCAAAGTCTGTTGTATTTGATGCCACTGCTTTAAGATCCACTTGATCTTCATAAGAAAAATGGATTGTATCTGCTTTTACTTTACCTTGTAAGAGTGAACTTTTTTCAATCCTAAGTATGTGTAGATCTTTTCTATTACCAGAAGAATTATTTCCAAAATCTCCGATGTATAGATATATACTATCACTAGAAATATCTTCCCATTCGGTATTTTTTAATACAGACAATGGATATTTTGTATATCCTGAATCATTAATTGAGCATTTATAGAGATTTATATCTGAATCATCATTGTGCGTCCATAGAGAATCTTTATCTAAGAATAATCCAGATGTTTCCTTAAGAAGTGAAGGTAATAAAATGGTTTTAAATGGTGTTAAACTTGTTGGGGAATACATACAAGATCCATCATTTATAGTAGCAGATGGAGTATAATTTATTGCAGAAGGATCAGTACATCCATAAACTTGTGATTTAGTTGTATAAACTACAGTAAAAAAAAGTAAAGAGAGAATATATTTCATAAGTATAGCAGAAATTCTGCAGATAGAAAACTTCATCATAGTACATTAAAACAAATCAGAAAAAGATGCAATTCGAAATAACTTTCCATCAAAATATTGAATTGTATCACCATTAACTATAAACCACAACTTTCCTTTGTTGTCTTTAAAAATACATGTGATTGAATTGCCAAGTACACCATCTTTTTTTGTATAATTCTTTAAAGAGACTCCATCATATTCCCAAATTCCAGCATCAGCAGTTCCAATCCATATATGTTCCGACTTATCTTCTTGAATAGCAAAAATTCTTGCTAATGTACCCTGTTTGTCTTTGGATGAATGGTCTCTTAAAAACTCATAATTTACGAGGTCAAATTCTTCAGTTATGTTTCTAAGTAGTTTGCCATCATATCTAAATAATCCTCCTCCATTATTTCCAAACCAATAATTACCTTTACTGTCTTGAATCATTGCTCTAATTGCAGGTCCAGCTAAATCCTTATCTGTTATAAAAGTAGTTTGGTCTTTTTGATACAAGCATACTCCTTTTTCTTGTGTTCCAAATAAAATATTATTTTTTTTATCTATTAAACTGCAATACACTCCATAAGGACGATACATAGTATGATTAGGAGGATTATATGAAAAAGGATGTATATGTATATTTGAAAATCTTTTTCCATCAAAAAAACAGATACTATTTAGATTATTAAAAAAAAGTCCTCCTTTTACACATGTTATTGCTCTGAAAGGAGCTTTTTGAATTGTGTCAGTATAATCTTTAAATGATTTCCCATCAAATGCACAAATTCCATCACGGGTTGTAAACCATAGAATACCTTGAATATCTTGCTCGATTTTAAGTATAAAATTGGATATAAGACCATCGTCTTGTGTGATGTGTGTTAGTTGTGTACCATCATACCTAAATACCCCTTCGCTATTTGATGCAAACCATAATACATTTTGTTTATCTTGTAAAATATAATCTATATTTTTTCCAATAGAAGATACTTTAGTTCCTAAAGCTTTTGATATAGTAGTATCATTATGCTTTTTTGAGTTTTTATATATGTGATCGCTACAAGCTGAGCAAATAGACAAAAAGGATAATAAAAAAAAACAGTGCAAACATAAATATCTATTATTCATAATTAGATATAATCTTAGAAGTGATAAATCTCAATTTAGTTAATGGTATAATTCTAATCTAATGTAGTTGCATCTATTATAAAAAAACTATGTATGTATTATTTCTTACATTGAATGAGAATAGATTCGAGATAACTTATTAAAAACTATGGAGAGGATCTTTATAGGCAAGGGTGTCTTCGAAGAATATGCATGTAAAATTCCATGTCACGTTCTTTCAGGGGAATAGTATTCTAAACAATCTAGTATTGAAATCTATATTGCTTGTAGAATTAATTATGATAGTATCTATATAATAAAAAAAGCCCTGATTTAAGGGCTTTTTTTTATGTGGGCGAAGAGGGATTTGAACCCCCGACATCCTGCTTGTAAGGCAGGCGCTCTAGACCAACTGAGC
>Ga0192647_102407_pt1 | contig 11657 bp, 8 predicted proteins | sample LauGreFa1BDMLBSN_2_FD_133046 | JGI IMG/M metagenome (GOLD analysis project Ga0192647, IMG submission 133046) | Freshwater lake microbial communities from Lake Michigan, USA - Fa13.BD.MLB.SN - reassembly | ecosystem: Environmental > Aquatic > Freshwater > Lake | place: Lake Michigan, USA...
ATACAACATCGCTGTTTGCAAGCAATGTAAAAGATGCTGTTGTTCACAAACCGGGGCTCGGATTTGAAACAGGAGCAGCACTTCACTTTCCTGTCTCAAAAAACCTGACAGTCAAAGCAGGGTTACAAGCCAATTACCAGCATTACGAAATAGTTGCATCAAGAGGATTGCCTGAAATTGCCAACTATGGTGTGAACAATGTTGGATTCTCAAGACAACCGATCAATGCTGTTTCCAATTACATCAATGGAAATAACTATACTTCTTCTGTTACCCTTCGCAATCAAAGATTCATGATTTCAATGCCAATAGGACTTGACTACAAAGTATTCGGTAACAAACTGCTTAATTTCTCTGTAGCATCCACCATCCAGCCAACCTATGTCTTGAACAGCTCAGCCTACCTGATCTCCACCAACTTGAGAAACTATGCCAAAGCACCCAACTTGAACAGGAGATGGAATATCAATACAGGCATGGAAGCAAATGTAAATTTTCAAAAAGGAAGCTACAGATGGAGCGTGGGTCCACAATTCAGATATCAATTGCTGCATAGTTTCATTGATAGATATCCCATCAAAGAAAACCTGTATGACATCGGTGTCAGGGTAGGTATCATGAAAACTTTTTGATTCCCCTCTGGGTTCCCCTAAGGCATTAACTTTGCACCCAACCTAAGCATTGGACAAGCAATCATTTATATCGATACAATCTACCCTGCCGAACGAACCAGGCATATACAAATACTATGGTTCCAATGGCAAACTGATATATATAGGGAAGGCAAAGCAGATCAGAAAAAGAGTCAGCTCGTATTTTACATCCAAGGACCAATCACTTAAAACCAAAGAGCTGGTCAAACAGATCAAGAAAATAGATTTCACAATTGTTCCCTCGGAGCATGATGCACTGCTGCTTGAAAATGCACTGATCAAACAGTTCAAACCCCGATTCAACATCGAATTAAAAGACGACAAAACCTATCCCTTCATTGTAATCAAAAACGAACCTTTCCCAAGGGTATTTCTGACCAGAAGAAAGATCAATGATGGATCGCTTTATTTTGGACCATATACTTCAATCCATGCGGTTCGCGATTTATTAGAATTGATCAAGCAAACGATTCCACTTAGAAACTGTCACCTGAACCTTTCTCAACATGCCATTCAGAAGAAGAAGTACAAGGTATGTCTGGAATATCATCTCGGCAATTGCAAGGCACCCTGTGTTTCAAATCAATCAACGGATGAATACAACAATGGAATAGAACAGGTAAAACACCTGCTCAGAGGAAATCTAACCAGCATCATCAATGAGTATAAAAAGATACAAAAAGAACTCATCGAAGAACTCGCCTTTGAAAAAGCATCCCTGATCCAACATAAAATAAATGCCCTTCAGCAATACAAGTCCAAATCAACCGTTGTGAGTCCTAAGTTTGGCAACATGGATGTATTTGCCTATGCTACAGAGGAGGATATAGTCATCATCAGTTTTCTTGTTGTAAGAAATGGTACCATCGTAAACTCAGGAACAAATACTTTCAGAAACAAAGCAGATGATTCGATAGAAGACATTCTTTCTCAGGGAATTTTACATGTTCAGGATACCCAACAAGATATTTCTACAACAATTGTATTGCCCATACCTCTTGAATTTGGATTTGAAACCTTTGATCTGATTGTTCCAAAATCAGGCGAGAAGAAAAAACTGCTTGAACTTGCCCAGACAAATGCGACATACCGGATTGTAGAAGTCAAAAAAAGGAAAATGCTGCATTTATCGGAGGAACAAACCGACAAACAGGCTTTACTTGAAAAAACAAAGACAGCGCTTTCCCTCAATGGATTGCCATTGCACATTGAATGCTTTGACAATTCAAATTTCCATGGACAATACCCCATTTCTGCTATGGTATGTTTCAAAGAGGGTATTCCAAGCAAGAAAGACTACAGGTTTTATCATGTAAAAACAGTGAAAGGGATCAATGATTTTGCCACCATGAAAGAGGCAGTACTCAGAAGATACAGTTCACTGTTGAGAGATGCCTCACCATTGCCAGAGCTGGTAATTATAGATGGAGGAAAAGGACAACTCAATGCGGCTGTGGAGGCCATACATGAACTTGGGTTGCAGGGGAAAATGACATTGATTGGACTCGCAAAAAATATTGAAGAGATATTTTTTTACGGAGACAAAGAATCACTCAAGCTTCCATACAACAGCGAAGTACTGATGTTCATCCGTTCTATCAGAGATGAAGTACACAAATTCGGAATCAATCAACACAGAAGAACCAGGAGCAAGGGAACCTTTAAAAATCAGCTGCTGGATATTGAGGGTATCGGACCAAAAACAGCTGAAGAGCTATTGATTCATTTCAAATCTGTCAAAAATATCAGCGAAGCAAGCAAAAAAGAGCTGACAAAAATCATTGGAGCGAAAAAAGCCCAGATCGTGCAAGATTTCCTAAAAAAATAAAAGGCCGATTGAATCGGCCTTTCAAAACAAGTGATCAATTAATTAATAAGACCAGAGGTCCTGCTCAAAATTGAATATTTTATTCTTGATGTTCTCTCCTTCCAAGAGCTGTAAAATATTGTCTTTTATATACTGCTTGATGAAGAGATCATAAGGATTGTCAATGCTTGCCTTGACGATTTTGCTGTCGAAATACCTGCTCTCAAACAATTCCTCCCAACTCATTCTGCCTCCGAAATTCTTGGTATTGTACACATCATATTTTGCCAAGATTCCGCGTAAATCAGGGTAATAAATCCAAAACATAGGAGACTCACCCAGCAGGTTTCCAGATTCATCCAAATACGTTTTCATGGGTGCAATGCCAAGAATTCTAACGAACATCCTGGATGATTCTTTGTCAAAAACCCACTCTTCCTTGATGCGGTATTTAATAATATCATCTGGATTAAAATCCCTGCACACGAGAGAATCTTTGAAAACGCCTTTTGTTCCATCAGGGTCTTTTGTCCAATCAATCACCTGGACGGAGTCACATTTACCTGTGATCAATTCACCCACTCTGATGATGGGCATGGGAGTTGTGAAACGATCGTCGACATTGGCGTCAAAAGCAGTAACATCGCCATTTTTGATTGCACGAAAAACTATATTGATGAATCGCTGATTGCCATTGTCATCTTCGGCCTTGTATCTAAAGGGAAGATTCATCTTTTCTCTGATATCAATTTCTCTCCACACCTTGTGGCGATACCATGCATCATCTTCTCTGATATGCTCATAGGCCAATGGTGTTCTGGTTTTCACAAGATTTCTTTCAATTGAAGCATCTGTTCTCAATGAAACTTTTATGGAATCAAAAGCAAATGGATCTTTTACTTGAACTGGCGTTGAAACAGGCTTTGTTGTATCTGCTGCAGGAGGAGGATCAGCAATAGCAGCATCAGCTACTTGAACCGGCGCAGTATTTGTTTTGGTTGCTGCAGGTTTCTTTTTCGCTGCAGTTGCCTGCGGTTTTTTTGCAACAGTCTTTTTTGCCTGCGCGTAGATGACTGAGTCAAACATTGATCCCAATGCAACAAAGAACAATATTGAACAGAGCAGTTTTTTCATGATATCTTTTTTATCAAGTTTCTTTCTATTTCAAATTATATGATAGTCCAGAAGGCAGCACCCTGGTTCTTCCATCGGGACCTTTCACATTGATATCAGTGATGGCCACCAACGAGCCGGGCTTCAATCGACTGATCAATGAAGCAGCAGCACCAGTCCATCTAGGTCCCTTGTTGTCAACCGGAGCATAATCTGGAATGTCTGAACTGAGTGCACCAATCCTGTAGCTCACGACTTCGAATGGTGCATCAAATTCTGAATCTTCTAACTTGGCAATGATTCCACCCATGGCCTTGAATGAAGCCGAAGGAACCGTTCCAGGTCTCAAATTACCAACATAGGCAGTTGGGTTGGGAAGTTGCTTCACGCGGAAACCAACTTTGCCAACAGATTTTCCATCAACCAATATGGTAACTGTTTGATCGCCGTATGAGCCAGCAGCTGGCCTAACGATGTATTTGCTTCCACCTGCCTTTGTGATTGTTCCAGCTGAAAATTGTGCTGAAACTTTTTCACTTCCTGCACCTGCTGTTACGGTGAGTGGGTTATCAACTCCGATGTACATGACATTCATTTTATCCGCAGAAGCTGCAACTCCAGATGGCACACCCACTGTATAATTCACTTTCTTAGAAACAGTCCTATTCTCACCTGTATTGGGATCAATGAAACTCACGTTCACATTCATAGATTTGGTTCCGGCCGCACCAACTGTAAACTTAGATTCAGCAACACCACTCGCATTGACCGAAATGGATCTACCATCAATTGTCACAACTGGTTTTACATTAGAATTGAATGCACCGAGTCCGGCTGTAACTATCATTTCTTCTCCAGGCATCAAATAGTTTGAGCTGGTTCCAACCAGCGGTTCAAATTTATCCAGCACGAGCTTGACAGAACCTACCTGATTTGCACAAAATGCAGCAGCAATGTTTTCAGAATTTTTTACATCATTCTGAAACTTGCTTAAGATAGTAAGTGCGGCAATGGTTGGGGTCATATGAAAATAACTGTTTACCCAATCAGTTACCTTGTCACCCGTCAAAGTATTTCCAGCATTTGATTTTGGAATATCCAGGCTCAATGGCAGCTTGGATCCAACTTGCTTTGCCATGTCATTGTCGATAGCCAATAATTTTACCTTGAATTCTCCCAATGACTGATACAATTGTTGTCCGTTTCCATTGTTGGTAAAATACCTTGTTGGCGCCTCAATATCATCCTCCTTGAATTCACCTGTTGACTTATCCAAATCTGATTCTTCTTTTAATCCCTGCTTATATGTTTCAATTTTATTATACAGCTCATCGGCCAAGATCCTGATCTGATCAGCCTTGGGTTTCCAGATGGCTGCCTTATCGGATGTTTTGGGATCTTTGAGCATTTCCTCAAAATTGGAATAGATTGATTTATTCGATTCATTCAGTACTGTGTTGGATCCGCTCAGACTGAATTCAACAACTTTGAATGCATTTAAAATTTCAGCAGACACGTTTAAGGCAAGAAGGGCAGTCAACACCAAATACATGATGTTGATCATTTTCTGCCGGGGATCCTTTGGTAGTGCCATATGGTAAGTTGAATAATTCTTGAATGATTGATTGGATTATCCACGGTTTTGCATTGCTGACAACATGTTTCCATAAATGCTGTTCAAGCTGCTCAGGTTTTTTGCAAGCAATGAAATCTGCTCCTGGGTTTTCTTTGCATCACCAGCACCGTCAGTAAGCGATTGACTAGCCTTGGCAAGGTTTTCATAGAACGCACCCATCATCTTTAAATGATTGGTCATGTCACTGATTTCTGATTCGTAGACTTTATTGAGTGATGCAAGATTTTTATTCAACGCAGACATCTGCTCATGGAAAGCCTTTGAACTGTCTGCTGCTGCATTGAATTGCTGGAGAGACTGAGCAGTAGTTGCATACGCGTCTTTCAATCCTACCAATGCGTTGGAAGCCTCATTGGTTTTTTGGGTGAAATTGGTAGAAGCTGCAGCCATGTCTCCTACTGAAGCAATACCGGCAACAGTGGTATTCAGCTTTGTAAAACTTTCGTTGAGTTTTTTCAGTTGCTCCGGATTGATTTCTTTCTCGATCAATTTTTTGATTTCGTCGTTCGCAGGACTGCTATCAGCATTTTTCTTCAATGCCTCAGCAACTTCAGCCATTTCATTTCCTGCAGGTGGAAGAAATGCATACAATAGAAAAATAGCCGCTTCGGTAAGCAACCCAACAGTCAGCATAAAATCAGCAAACGATTTGTGGAGAAGTTTAGCCCATGCGCCAAAGATTACAACCGCCGCACCTACGCTGACAATCGTATTTACTGTTTTTTCTAGTTTTTTTGATTGAAGAGCCATGAATGGGATTTTAAAATGTTTGAATTATTTCTTAGCCATTGGCGGAAGATCAATCACACAACGGAAACCAATGTATGACTTCGCAGTGTCTTGATATTCGTAAGCCCGGGTACTGTTTTGAAGAAAATAGCCGATGTCTTTCCAACTTCCACCTCTGACAACTTTTCGCTTCATGCGGGGTGGATCTGACTCAAGAGCATTGTAACGAATATCTGGATTCATATCGTTCTGAAAGTTATAAGCACCTTCGTAATACAAGGAAGATGTCCACTCAGCAACATTTCCTGCCATGTTGTAGAGTCCAAAGTCATTGGGCCAATATGCATCCGCTCTTACTGTGTAAAGTCCTCCATCTTCTGGATAATTTCCCCTTCCAGGTTTGAAGTTTGCCAAAAGACAACCTTTTTTATTTCTGAGATAAGGACCGCCCCATGGGTAAGGCACCTGTGAACGTCCGCCTCTTGCTGCATATTCCCATTGCGCTTCGGTCGGTAATCTGAAGTCTGACTCTTGTATACGACCTTTTGATTCGAGAAATGAATTCAAATATTGTGAGCGCCATGCACAAAATGCATTGGCTTGTTTCCATGTAACTCCAACGACAGGGTAGTTTCCATAAGCAGGATGAGAAAAATATTTCTTGGCATAAGGTTCGTTGTAAGAATAGCTGAAATCACGGATCCAAACCAGTGTATCGGGATAGATCGGCGTGCTATCCCTTATGATAAAACTGCCTCTTGGCATGCTTGCATTTTCGCGTTTTGCAGCCTCTTTAAAATCAAACGTCTCAACCCTGTATTGTAATTTTCTTACATCGAACTCCTTTTTGCCATTGATTCGGTTGTCCGGAGTAATGATGAGCGCACTGAGCTGTTCCTGCATTTTTGGGTCATTCCATTTTATGGTTCTCACTTTGGCCCAGTCAATAAAACTTGAACCATCTGGAGTCTGCTTGGTATAGTTCAGCACAGTTGCTGCAATAGAATCTCTAACCCATAAAACGAATTGGCGATACTCGTTGTTGGTAATTTCGGTTGCATCCATCCAAAAATCATTCATTGAAACCTGCTTGTTTTTGGACGTATATGAGGCACTGATGTCTTCATCTGAGGGTCCCATGTGAAATGTACCAGCAGGTATATAAACCATCCCATAAGGTCTGGGAAAAATATATTTTCCACCAACTTCAGCACCCTTCATTTGACCATCGGTGACAGCTGTTTTTTTTGATTTCGTCAGGTTGCCGCAACCAGTCATGACCACCAGCATGATCAAACAGGTGGAAAAATGAAGCAAAATGCCTTTCATCTTGATTTCCAATTTAGTAAGCATATCGACAAATATATACCAATTTACAGTATGTAATTTTAACGTATTCAGTTAATAATGAAAATTTTAACAAGCCGAAAACATCCGTACAAGTCCTGGATCAAACGGAGTTTTTGGCACATTATTGCCTTATGAGGGAGTGGATTTTGTTAACAAAAGCTTAATAGCATCAGCAGCAGTATCAACTGGAGCCTGACATGAATAGTCGCGGCAAACATAAAACTGCGTTTGTTCCAGAATCGGTCTATTGATGAGCAGGGGAATTTGATCATTGGTTTCCTGCCCGATTACAACGATCTTATTGGGTAAAAACGGAAGGAATATATCACGGGAAGCAGACAAAGCATCCTTGCCTACTACAGCCAACTCCCCAATTCCTTGATTCAGTTCCAATAATAAAGTACCCCATTTTCCAAAGGAGGTAGGATATTTAATGATGAGTGACTCCACTCCTTTGATCATGCTCAAGGCCCTGCTTTTCCAGGTGGATTGATCAAAAATAATTCCCAATCGAACCAGGTTCCATGCCATGATGCTGTTTCCACTGGGAACAGCTCCATCATATAAATCAACCTTTCTCACCAATACTTCTTGGTGGTGATCTGGACTGAAATAAAAATACACGCCTTTTTCATCGCTGAAATGATCAATCACATATTGAGTGATTTCAAAAGCGAGTTGGAGATCCTTCAATGAACCTGTTGATTCATGCAACAGGATCAATGCTTGTATCAGGTAAGCTAAATCGTCGAGAAATGCAGGAAATCTGGCAACATTTTTCTTGAAAGTATGTTTCCAATGCCGCTCATGCTGATCATACAATGAACCGTGCAAGAATGATATATTTTTTTCTGCTAGGTCCTTCCAATCTGATTGTTGAAAGACTTTTGCTGCCTGGAGCAAAGCAGATGATAGCAGGGCATTCCAACCTAAAATGATCTTGTCATCCAATCCGGGTCTGATCCGATGGGACCTTGCTTTTAGCAATTGCTGCTTGGCGTTTGAAATCATTGCATGGGCTTCTTCTACTGAGAGTTGGTGTTTTTTTGACCAATCAGCTACTGAAATGTTGGTAAATAAAATATTGACATGTTCCCAATTTCCAGATGAGTTTACACTGAAATAATCTCCCAAGATGTCTGCATGCGCTCCTACTGTTGCGTCAAATTCATGCTTGCTCGACACATAAAATTTTCCCTCCACTCCTTCACTGTCAGCGTCCAATGCCGCATAAAATCCACCGCATGGATCAAGCATTTCGCGTTTCAAAAACTCAACTGTCTCCTCCACTGTCTGCCTGATTTCATTGTCATGGGTCAATTGAAATGCCTCGGTTAATACCATGAGCAATAAAGCATTGTCATATGCCATTTTCTCAAAGTGAGGAACCTTCCATTGTCCATCTGTTGAGTACCTGCAAAATCCACCTCCTGCATGATCATAAATACCGCCCTGCATCATCTTCTTCAAACTCAAAATGGCATGCTCAAGGGCATCGTTGTTGTTAAAAAATTGATACTGCCTCAGCAAACATTGGATGGAAAAAGTTTGGGGGAATTTCGGTGCATGTCCGAATCCTCCATCCACTTTATCAGCCGATACCATGAGCTGATGAAAAATTTTTTCTGTTTGAAGGGAAGAAAACATTTCACTTGCAGTGCTGTCAAGACTGAAAGTATGATTGATGGGCACAAGGTTGGCTTTCTGTAAATGTTCCAGCAAATGATTGGCCTGTGTTTCAATTTCTGCCCTTCGCTTCAAAAAAGCATCGTGCAACTGCACCAGCAACTCTTTCCATGAAATGCGCTGAGGAATGGACTGTGGGGGAAAATAAGTGCCGCCATAAAATGGTTTTCCATCTGGAGTCAAAAACATGTTCAAAGGCCATCCTCCCTGTCCGGAGATCGCCTGCAAGGCATCCATGAAAAAATGATCCAGATCGGGCCGCTCCTCTCTATCTACTTTGATGCAAACAAAATATTTATTCATCAACAATGCAGTGGATGCATCCTCAAAGCTCTCTTTTTCCATGACATGACACCAGTGACAGGCTGAATAACCAATGCTCACCAGTATGAGCTTGTCTTCCTCTTTGGCTTTTTTCAATGCTTCATCAGCCCATGGGTACCAATCGACGGGATTGTATGCGTGTTGCAGAAGATAGGGACTGGTTTCGTTGACCAACCTGTTGGGAGCATTCATAAAAAAAGAACCCCGAAAACTCGGGGATTTGATTATTTCGATCCGCTGGATTCTTTCAAAAACTTTTCAAGAGCAGCAACCATGGAAGGGACTTGCGGCTCTGGGGCCTTGACCTGAAGATTCAAGCCAGCATCTTCAATGGATTTGGAAGTATTGTTTCCAAATGCTCCGAGCAAAGTACCATTTTGATGAAAGTCAGGAAAATTTTCCAGGAGACTTTTTACGCCACTTGGAGTAAAAAAACAAACCATGTCAAAATCATGGATGACGATTTTGGATTTTACATCACTGCTGATGGTACGATACATATAAGGAGTTGCGTGCTCGCAATTGTGTGACTTCAGCCAACTGACAATCTCATTGTCCTGTTGATTCTCTGAGCAAGGATACATGAATTTCTCATTCTCCTTATGCTTGTTGATCACATCAAACAAGCCCTTGTTGGTACCATCGGCGCTGTAAAACACCTTGCGCTTTCTGTATAGAATAAACTTTTGAAGATAGAGCGCTACTGCCTCGCTGATGCAGAAATATTTTGTATCCTGTGAAACAACAGTTTTCATTTCCTCACAAATGCGGAAGAAATGATCGATGGCATTTTTACTGGTTAAGATGATCGCAGAATAATTACCAATTTCAATCTTTTGCTTTCTGAATTCCTTGCATGGTATCCCCTCGAGCTGAATGAACGGCAGAAAGTCCATTTGCACGTTGTACTTGCTTGCAATGTCGAAATAGGGTGATTTGGGTGATTCTGGCTTGGGCTGGGTAATAAGAATTTTTCTCACGGCTTTCCTTCCGCCGGTTACTGATTTCTTTCCGTTTTTTGTCATACCCACAATCAAATAATCCACAAATTTACAAAAAAATCAAAGCTGACGGATATTTCGGTGAAATCTTAACCAAAAATTTTACGGTCTGTGGAAATCTTTTTAATAAATATGAACAGGAAAAAGATGCTGAGGTAAGCGATGCTAGAGCATACCGCCGGTGAGAAGGAATATGGACTGGGATGCAAACTTGATGAGCATGGCAGTTGGTAAAATTTCAACCGAAATGAATGCAATCAGAATATTGAAAATACCAGCCTTGGTTTGTAAACTAAAAATCCGAAAAGCATTTAAAATACGAATGAGAAAGAGAATGCCAACTATACACAATACCAGGTTAAATATATTTCCATAGCTGCTCTTCCCACTAAAGACCATGATAAATGAGGCAATCAGCATGACCACGCCAACAATTTTATTGTTGAGGAAAACAACAAAACTGTATTGCTCAAAAACCTCTCTTTGCCTGAACATCCATCCCAAAAACTGCAGAAAAAAATATTTAAAAAAATATACAAAAGACAAAATGAGAAGAATGAATAGTATTGTCTGCCAGCGTTCGAATCCCGTCAGCTTATCATTGCTTCCGAGTCCGAAGAAAATAAAAAAACTTGCCGACAACACAAATAGGAGATTCAGCAAAACCGAGGGAAGACTCCACATCATCATGGCATCTTTCTTTTGTCTTAAAATAAAACCCTGATTGAAATAGACCAGAAATACTTTATCAAAATACTCCCTCCAAAAATTTCTGATCAAAGCCAGCAATAAAAAAAGTCCGGCAAAGCTGTAAAAAATCCATTCAATATGGTTGACCTTGCGTTTGGTGACGTATGTACCCATCGCTTTTTGTTGGATGGGATAAGTAGATGAATCGTTTAAATAGGTTGATGCATAAATACCATATACGTTTTTATAGTTCCTCTCCAATCTGAACCTGTTCAATTCACCAGCGGTCAACGGTTTATGATTCAGGATGAATGCATTGAATGCTGAATCGGATACAACCTGAACAGTATCTTGGGCGGTTGATCCAACTGCCAGCAATAAAAAAACCCAGATCAAAAAAAGAGATCGCTGCATTGGATGTAAAATTAATCCTTTCAGCCTAACACTAAAACATTGTGGAGAATCCAACATGGATTTTGGATGATTTGATACCAAATACTTGCTGCTCACTTTTACCCAGTGCGTAAGCCAATGTAAACATGCCGGACTTGGTCATAAAATTCAATCCCAATCCTGCTCCCAGAAAGTTGTTACTTTCTTTTTTACCCATGATGTTTTTCTGAACTATCGCCATGTCGATGAAACTGAAAATATTTGAGCTCCGATCC
>Ga0192647_102412_pt1 | contig 11652 bp, 10 predicted proteins | sample LauGreFa1BDMLBSN_2_FD_133046 | JGI IMG/M metagenome (GOLD analysis project Ga0192647, IMG submission 133046) | Freshwater lake microbial communities from Lake Michigan, USA - Fa13.BD.MLB.SN - reassembly | ecosystem: Environmental > Aquatic > Freshwater > Lake | place: Lake Michigan, USA...
CTGAATCCTTCAAAATGGTCTCACCAGGGGTGTCAGCCAACTCTGCCAATCTGGCAAACTGCGCCAGACTTTTATGCCCATCCAATCTCCGGCCTTCTTTTGCAAAAGCCTTGACGTTGAGGCGATTCAAATCAAAAAATTTTTCCATGCCTTCAGTGTAAGAGAATTGCGAGATGTCCAAAGACAAACAATCACCCACATTACCCACTTCTAGCCGACCCCTGATCTTGGGTTCGACTTCTCGTTACCGCAAGGAATTGCTGTCTCGGTTGAAAATTCCATTTGAATCCGTTGCACCGAATGTGGATGAAACACCTCACAATCAAGAGTCACCCAAAGATTTGGCACTGAGATTGGCTCTTGCCAAGGCTCGCGCTGTTGCTCTCAAAAACCCAGAGGCCGTCGTGATTGGCTCTGACCAAGTAGCAGATCTAGAAGGAATGCCCCTAGGCAAGCCCGGCAACCACACCAACGCCATCTTGCAACTGCAACGCATGCGTGGCAAAACAGTTATTTTTCAAACAGCACTGTCAGTTGTGTGTATTGCATCAGGCTATGAGCGCACTGATTTGGCCGCCGTGAAAGTGAAGTTTCGCGACTTAAGCGATGCTGAGATTGAGTCTTATTTGAGGGCCGAAGAACCTTACGACTGCGCAGGCAGCGCCAAAAGCGAAGGCCTAGGCATTGCGCTTTTGGAATCTATCGAAAACGACGATCCCACCGCCCTGATCGGTCTGCCATTGATCAGAACATGTCAGATGCTTCGAGAGGCAGGGGTGAAATTGTGATGCCACAAGCAACGCGCCAATTTGGCAAACTGTTTTTAGTGCCCGCCCCGCTTGACTTTGGTTGCGACGAAGACATCGATCTGAAACAAGTGATGCCAATTGGAACCCTCTGCGCGGCAGCCAACATCACGCACTGGATTTGCGAGAACGCCAAAACCACACGCGCCTACCTTAAGCGAATCGATGCCTGCACCCCTTTGAAAGTCAGCATCCAAACACAAACCATTGTCGAGTTGCCCAGACAAGTACACAAAAAAGGCGATCATCTGGGCGGTTTTGATGCCAAGCCATTGTTGGCACCTGCACTGGAAGGTCAAGACTTAGGTCTGGTCAGCGAAGCAGGCATGCCAGCAGTCGCTGACCCTGGCAGTTCTGTGGTTCGGGCAGCGCACGAGCTTGGTATTCAAGTGATTCCGCTGGTCGGACCTGTTTCGCTTTTGTTGGCATTGGCCAGCAGTGGCTTGAATGGACAAAATTTTGCGTTTGTGGGGTACTTGCCCCAAGATCCCCAAGATCGCGCCAGAAGAATTAAAGAGTTGGAGCAAATCGCGCTGAAGTCAGGTCAAACTCAACTTTTTATTGAGACACCTTATCGCAATGCGGCACTTTGGTCTTCCCTGATTCAGACATTACTGCCGGGTAGTCGAATTGCGTTCAGCAGTGGTTTGACATTAACGAACGCAGTGAATCAAAGTGGGACAGCCCAACAATGGCGAAAGTTGCCCTCAGGAAAAATGCCCGAAGGCCTGAATAATCAGACACCCGCTGTTTTTGCAATTGGTATTTAAGTCGCCAGGAGGCTTACTTAAAACCCTCAGAAAGTGATTAGCGAATAAGGCTGTTCGCGCGCATGGCCTTCCATGCCCCCTCACCCATGGCAGCGCCAAAGCGCTTCACCAGGCGTTCAGCGACGTTGTCATGGCGTGAATAGTCAACCAGGTCTTCCGCTTTCACCACTTCACGGGCCACGTGATCGAGGCTGGCCAATTCATCCGCCAAACCCAAATCAACCGCTTGCTGACCCGTCCAAAATAAACCACTGAACATGTCTGGGGTTTCTTTCAATCGATCACCACGGCCTTTTTTGACCACCGCAATGAACTGCGAATGAATGTGATTGAGCATGAACTGCGCATGCTTTCGCTGCGCCTCGGTCTGAGGGCTAAAGGGATCTAAAAATCCTTTGTTTTCACCAGCGGTCATTAGGCGTCTTTCGACGCCGAGTTTGTCCATCAAGCCCGTAAAGCCAAAACCATCCATGAGCACACCAATGCTCCCCACAATGCTGGCTTTATTGACATAAATTTTGTCTGTTGCCGCAGCGATGTAATAGGCTGCCGATGCACAGGACTCTTCAACCACGGCATAAATGGGTTTGCGATGAAGCTCTTTAAGTCGAACAATTTCATCGCTGATGATGCCGGCCTGAACAGGGCTTCCACCGGGCGAGTTGATGAGCAAGATCAAGGCTTGCGAGCCAGAGTCTTCCAAGGCAGCGCGCATTGAGGCCACCACATTTTCTGCACTGGCATCAGCACCATCGGCAATTTCACCTTTGATATTGACCAATGCAGTATGAGGCTTCGTGATGCTGGTAGAAGTTTGATTGTGCGAAAAGACTTGCCATAAAACCAACAGCCACAACAACAACCAACCCAGTCTAAGACCCATTTTCCATCGACGCGCAGCTTGCTGCTCTTTTAGATTGGACTGAACCAAATCTGACAAGATTTGTCGCTCCCAATTTGAATCAGTGCTTTGAACTGAAGACTGTGCAGATGCACCCAAGGGCGCCTGACGGTCCGTGGTCTGGTTGGGGATATTCGGTGACTCAAGATTTTCAGAACTCATGTGAACTCAAAAGGTTTTAAATTGAAATCAGTATGCCAGCGAACCACACCGCCTTGCTCAGACAAGGTGATTGGGATCAATCCGCCATTGCAAGGGCCGCCTGCGCAAGCACCAGAATCAGGCCGATACAAGGCCCCATGCGTGGCACAAATCAGAAACTGCCCAGTGGTGTCAAAAAAGCGGTTGGGCTGGAAATCCATTTCCATGGCCACATGGCTGCAACGGTTCAAATAAGCATGAACCACCCCTTTAAAACGGATGGCAAATGCCCTGCAAGTTTGACCGCCATAAATGACATCGAATGGAACAGCTATGCCCCCATCGCACAGGTCAGTTGAATTGCACAAAGGAATTGCTTTGCTCATGAAATCACCTCTAACAAACCACTTTCAGTTCAAATTTTAAATGCGGCCCTTAGCCCACCCTGCTCAAGCATTTTCAAGCAACCACTGGCGCAGTTCCGCCACAGAATGGGCAATGAACTTTGGCTTTAAATCGTGAAAAGCATCGGGCTCGTGAGCGCCATAACTGACCCCGACACTGGCACATCCGGCATTCAAAGCCATTTGCAGATCGTGGGTGGTATCGCCAATCATCAGTGTTCGATCAGCATCCACACCAAACTCCTGCATCAGTTCATGGAGCATGATCGGACTAGGCTTGCCAGCTGTTTCATCTGCGGTACGTGAGCCATCAAACATGCCCTTCAAGTCAAGGTCATGCAAGGCCTCGTTCAAACCTTTGCGACTTTTGCCAGTGGCCACTGTTAACCAGTGATGTCGCAATTTCAACTCGACCAACATAGGCAAGACGCCGTCAAATAGAACTATGTCATTTTGATGCACCATGTAGTGATGGCGATAGCGCTGCCCAAGTTCTGGGTATTTCTCAACGGGCACATCTGGCGCAGCGTGCGCCAGCGCTTGCATCAGTCCCAATCCTATGACGTAAGACGCCGCTTCTTTGCTGGGTTCTTGCCCGCCGACGTCGACCACCGCACGTTGTATGCATCGCGTGATGATGGCAGTCGAATCAAACAGGGTGCCATCCCAATCGAAGGCGATCAGGTCAAACCGACGGGGGCGCAGACTTGGATTTGGCATGATTGACATACAGTTGCAGTTCAGAAGGCAGATTGGATTTCAACTCAACTCGCTTCCCAGTAGCAGGATGCGTGAACTGTAGTCGCCAGGCATGCAAAAACATGCGCTTTAGGCCCTGTTTTTGAACAGCCTTGTTCCATTCGAAATCTCCGTATTTATCGTCACCGGCAATGGGGTGCCCTTGAGAGGCTAAATGCACCCTGATTTGATGGGTCCGGCCCGTCTTGATGGTGACCTCCAGCAAGGTACAACCCACCAAGCGCTCAGCCACCTTGACCAAAGTGATGGAACGCATGCCGTCGGGATCCGCATTTGAAGTGATCTTCACTCGACGCTCGCCATCGGGTAAAAGGTATTTGTGCAACGCGCTGTCGATGACCTTTAACTTTTCTGGCCAGATGCCTTGCACCAAAGCAAGGTAAGTCTTGCCTGTTTCCCGCTCCCTGAATTGGTCTTGAAGGTGCTTGAGGGCACTTCTTTTTTTGGCCACCAACAAGATGCCGCTGGTTTCACGGTCCAATCGGTGCACCAATTCGAGCAGTTTTGCCAGCGGCCTGGCCTGACGCAACTGCTCAATCACCCCAAAACTGACGCCGGAGCCCCCATGCACAGCGACACCTGCCGGTTTGTCGATGGCCATCAAAGCGTCGTCTTCCAACAACAGGGGGAATTCTCGGCCGGGCGCTGGTCTGGCCGCCTTTTCAGCGACTTTGTCCGAAATTCTCACAGGCGGTAGCCTTACAACATCACCCGACTCAATGCGTGTATCAGCTGAGGCACGCCCCTTGTTCACTCGAACCTCTCCACTTCGGATGATTCGATAAATGTGTGTTTTGGGAACCCCTTTGAGATGCCGAATGAGAAAATTGTCCAAGCGTTGGCCAGCCGACTCCTCATCCACAGTCAGCCATTTGACCTCCACGGCCGGAAATGAGGCCACAGAAATGTCCGAATGTGTGGCTTGAGGCCCTATAATCTGATTCACCGGCGTTGTGCTGTAAGTGGTTGATTTGAATGGAAATGAATTCCTGATGACAGGAGTTTAGTCCACTCTCCACCAACAAGCGCCGTAAGTTCGTTGCCGCCACAAACGAAATCTGCAAACTGAAGGCCAGGGCTAACAGTGGCAGAGCACCTTTTTGGTTGGACCGATGCTTTGAAACCCAGATACGGAATATTTTTATTCAGCAGCTTCTCAGCTACTGAACGGATTGAATCGAAATGAATGTTTTGTTTGGATCTTTGCTGTCTTTTTTGCAGTGGCTTTTTGCGCCACTCGAGACACTATTGCCTGCACACGTTCACAGCCTCGAATCTTCCACGCGCCCCTTTCCACATTCCAGCGACACATTTGCGCCCTTGAATGTCGGAATTTTTTGGCAATTCCCTTCGTTTCGAACGTCAGTCTCGGCACCGTTGGCTCCTTAAGAGCTGGTTGTTAAACAGGTGATCCGACCCCAACGCCACATTAGGCGGGGTATGTTTCACTGACATCTTGAAAAGAAGGGACGCATCATGAAACGGATGCTGATCAACGCCACGCAAGCAGAAGAACGCCGCTTGGCCATCGTCGATGGACAAAAACTCCTCGACTACGAAATTGAAATTGAAGGCCGCGAACAACGCAAAGGCAACATCTACAAAGCGGTGGTCACGCGTGTCGAGCCATCACTTGAAGCCTGCTTCGTCGACTACGGTGAAGAGCGCCACGGCTTCTTGCCTTTCAAAGAAATATCCCGCCAATTCTTCTCTGAAGGCGTTCCTGTCAGCCAAGCCCGCATCAACGATGTGATTCGCGAAGGCCAAGAACTTTTGGTGCAAGTGGAAAAAGAAGAGCGTGGCAACAAGGGCGCGGCCCTCACCACCTTCATCAGCTTGGCCGGCCGATATGTGGTCCTCATGCCCAACAACCCTCGCGGTGGTGGCGTCAGCCGACGCATTGAAGGCGACGACCGCGCAGAACTCAAAGAAGCCATGGACCAGTTGGAGTATCCCAAAGGGATGTCCATCATTGCCCGCACCGCAGGCATTGGTCGCAGCGCGCCAGAACTGCAATGGGACTTGAACTACTTGCTCAAGTTGTGGTCTGCCATCGATGGCGCCACACAAGGTGCCAAAGGCGCCTTCCTCATTTACCAAGAATCTAGCTTGGTGATTCGCGCCATTCGCGATTACTTCAACAGTGACATCGGCGACATTCTGATCGACACCGACGACATCTACGATCAAGCTCAGCAGTTCATGAGCCATGTAATGCCAGAGTTTGCACCTCGCGTGAAGCGCTACCGCGACGATGCACCGCTCTTTAGCCGTTTCCAGATTGAGCACCAAATTGAATCAGCTTATGCGCGCACTGTGCAACTGCCATCTGGCGGCGCCATCGTCATTGACCACACAGAAGCACTGGTCTCGGTCGACGTGAACTCTGCACGCGCCATCAAAGGTGGCGACATTGAAGAAACCGCTACGCGCACCAACCTTGAAGCCGCCGACGAAGTTGCACGCCAAATGCGCTTGCGGGATTTGGGTGGCCTGATCGTCATTGATTTCATTGACATGGAAGAGTCCCGCAATCGGCGTGATGTCGAGAACCGTTTGCGCGATGCCCTGCGTCAAGACCGTGCTCGCGTCCAGTTCGGCTCAATCAGCAAATTTGGTCTCTTAGAGATGAGTCGCCAACGATTAAAGCCTGCACTGGCGGAAGGCTCTTCTATTCCATGCCCTCGTTGCGGCGGCTCCGGCCACGTGCGCGACACCGAGAGCTCAGCTTTGCAAATTTTGCGAATCATCCAAGAAGAATCCATGAAGGACAACACCGCTGCAGTGCATGCCCAAGTGCCTGTGGAAGTGGCTTCGTTCTTGTTGAACGAAAAGCGTCCTGAGATTGCCAAGATTGAATTGAAACAGCGCATCAATGTGCTGCTGGTGCCCAATAAATCGATGGAAACACCGCATTACAAGCTAGAGCGTTTGAAGCACGACGACCCCCGCTTGGACAACATTGAAGCCAGCTACACCATGGCCGAAGAGGTGGAAGACCCCACCACAGTAACGCGACGCTCGCAAGAGCCTACCAACCGCCAAACACCGGTAATCAAAGGTGTGCTACCAGACGCACCTGCGCCAGCATCCTTGCCGAAGGCTGAAACCACAAAGCCAACTCCAACTCAAGCTCGCCAAAGCACTGCAAAAACTGAAAGCTCAGGCGGCTTCTTTGGTTGGCTGAAACGCTTATTTGGCGGCACGACAGAAACCCAAGACGAGCCGGCCAAAAATGTGGGCAAGCGTGGCGAACGAACCGCAAAAGATGGCGATCGCAATGAACGCGGCGAACGCAACGGCGAACGCCGGGGTGGACGCGGCGGACGGGGCGGCCGTCGTGGCGATCGCAACGAACGCGGTGAACGCAATGAAGGCACAACCGAACGCAACGAGAGTACCGAAACACGCGCGCCGCGTGAAAATGGCGGCAACCGCCGAGGTGCAGAGCGCGGCGATCGCAATGGTCAAAGAGGTGAGCGCGCTGAGCGCGGCGATCGCCGTGAGAGTGCCAATGCCAACAATGCAGTCGACACTCAAAATGTCAACGCACAAGCCGCTGATTCAACCCAATCAGACCAGCGCAACGAAGCTCGCTCAGAAAGAGCTCCTCGCGGAGAAGGCAGACGCGAACGTGGCGAAGGCCGCAGAGAACGTGGCGATCGCGGTGAGCGTCGCAACAACGACAATCCTAGACACAATAACGCTGCTGAAAACTCAGAGAATCTTGGACCTGCCCAAGGTGAGTTGAACTACAGCGCTGAGAGTCAAGCGAATGGTGCAGCAGAAACTCATTCTCATAGTGAAGATCGCCAAGATTCTGAAAATGGAACCCCAGAGCGCAGAGAACGCCGTTCACGCGACCGCTATGGTCGCGATCGCAGAGAGCGCAACAACGACGGCCAGACTTCAGAAAACTTGCCAACGGATCATGCTTCGCAAGAAGGTCAAGCTCAGGAAGAAGCACCCATCGCGCGCTCTTACTTTGACCGTGCGGCAAGCCCTGTGGCACCCACTGACTCAACAGAAAAAACAGAAACAGTTGTGATTGCAACGCAAGCTGTAGCACCCCCTCAAACGGCTGCTCAAGCGGCAAGCTTGCCCAAGGTTCAAGCTTACGAATTGCCCATAGCAAGTCTCGTGCAAGTCGCAGAAAGTTCAGGACTACAGTGGGTCAACTCAGACCCTGAAAAAATTGCACAAGTTCAAGCCGCCATTGCGGCCGAACCCAAGGCAGTGCATGTTCCTCGCATTCGACCACCTGTTGTTGCCCTTGATGAAGGACCCTTGGTCTTGGTGGAAACTCGCAAGGACTTAAGCGACATGAAATTACCCTTCTAGAGGCAGTTTGTAAGGCCAAAAGAAGCACCGAGCCCAAGGTTCTTGCTTCTTCCAAAAGGGACCTGCGGGTCCCTTTTTTATTCCATAGCCGCTTTCTTCAAGGCCGATAAAGCGGCAGGCAGATCTTCTCTTTGTTCAGCCAGCTCTGCCAATGAGCGCCATGCTTGCCTTCGCATGACAGGATCTTCTAAAGCAGGCGCAGCTTGTGAAAGAAGTAACTGAGCCTTGCCCCATAACTGCCTTTTTTGACACAGACGTCCCGCTAAAAATTGCAACAGAGGTTCACGCGGATTGCTTTTTTGTGAAGACTCAATGAGCGCCAACCATTCACGTTCTTCGCTTGTATCTTGTCCAGTGAAGCTTCTCTCTAATGCTTGGGTCAACTTCAAGTGTTGCGCCTTGGACAAACCTTGAGGGCTTTCTTGCCACCTGACCCAGATAGGTTTTAACCATACCCTCACCACCTCGGGCTCGCCTTTAAGACTTAGCCAATGTTGTGCGGCTTGAATGGCCAGATCAGGTGTTTGACGTTGCGCATCACCCAAACGGGCCCACAATCGCTTCATCTGTCCTAACTCATGCGTTTTTGAAATCAAGTCAAAAACCAGACTGCGAATCATGCTTTCGGCAGCTTCTGTAGCAAAAGCTCGGTGCTTGATCAACAGCAATGCAGTATCTAAAGCCTGGGACGACTCACCTGCCAAGCGTGCAGCCTTCAATCGCAATCGCATGGCCAATGTTCGGCGTGATACACCGAGTGGCAATCGATCAAGCCAAAGTAAACTCTCTGAAGCATCTCTGTCGTCGAGTGCCCACCGAGCGGCACGCAGCATGCTACCTTCAATAAGGGATTGACGCAGGGAAGCAACGCCGCTAGCAGGCTCCTGCAAGGCCTGATCCAAATGGGACTGCCGTGTGGCTTTGTCATGCAATGCATGGGCAGATTCAGCCGCCAAAATATGAGCGACACAACGCAAGGCGCCTGCATGCTCCAATATTTCACCGCCATCGGACAAAGACTTTTCTCTGATCAGAACAAGTTCGGCGGATTTGCGCGCGCGCAAGAATCTGCCTTCCATAAACTGGGCCATGGCATCCAACAATGCGCCATGTGCGGCACGCTCCTTTTGTTGTAAGCGCCAGCGCTTGGCTTGCCTAGGCAACTCAAAAAGGGCAGTGAGAGCACGCTGCGCCCAATGCAAGGTCAATAAAATCATGACCAGGACAAACAAAACCAAATTCAGGGAAACATCGACGCGGTAAGGTGTCCAGAAAATGGCGACTGTGCCGACGTTGTTCGAAGCAAGCAAGGCTGTGGCCACCGCCACCGCAAACAAACTCATAAGCCAAAGTGCCGCGCGCATGCCGTTTTACCTTCCAGAGGAGGCCGTAGCCAAGGCAGCCAGAGTGCCATCGAGTCTTGGGATGGCATTGCCTTTGCTTAATGCTTGTGCTTTTTCCAACAATTGCTGTGCATGCTGTGTTTTGCGAGCCCCAGGGTCGAAATATTTTTTCAACATCATGGAGACAGCTTGCATGTCTGCGCGGGCCGCCTCATTTTGTCTGGCCAACAAACCCAGCCTGGCATTGAGTAATTTGAGTTTCAAATTCTCACGCAGAAAAAATCCTTGCTCAGGGGCCAAGAGTGCCGCCTCAGGACTGTCAATTCGGCTGACCCTCAACAACCCGCGCGCTTCAAACATGAAACGTTCAAGCACAGTATTCCACCAAGCTGAATTTTGCGGAATGGTCAGATTTGCATCAGCAGCTTTGGTGGGGGCCAAGGATGGTCGGTTCATTTCATTGGCCAAGGGCAATTCATCTGCCAAGGCCACAATTTCATCTAGCACCAGCAGCATGCCAGGCAGGTCTGTAATTTGCACTGATTTGACAAGCTCAAGGTCGCGATCGATAGCTCGTTGAATGCTAATTAAGCGCGGATTGGAGGCCCTTTGAAGGCGTGATTGGGCAGTTTTAAGAACGCCCAACAGCGGCTCCAAGCTGCTGGTTAATTGAGCCTGCTGCTGGGCTAGGCGCAAAGAAGATTCAATGTCCAACACCAAGTTTTCGTCACGTGAACGAGACAATGTTTGAATGAGTTCCTCCAATTGAGCCCGCTGCAACGTCGCTTCGCCCAATCTAGACTCAACCAAAGCCATTCGGGCGGCACTGTCTTTCACGCTGTCTTGCGCTTGCTTGGCCCATGCCTTGGCTTCAAGAGATTGCTGGCCTGCATCTGCACTTTGCCTTGCAAGTTGGCCTTGAATACGAGAAAGCTTTTCCCAGAGCAATCCACTGAAAAGAACTGCCACAACAGCCAAAAACACTGGCAACCAAAATACCATAGGCCGCCGCTGCGACGTCTTGTCCTGCGTCGATGTGGCCGCAGCTTGGGCGATGGGTTCCTTGGAATTTTCAGTGCTCATGCCAGCGATTTTATAGATGCCTGCAATGAACCGAGGCCTGGTGGGGCAATAGCAACAGCGCCCCAACCCATTTTTTGAGCTAAGTCAGCCATTCTGGGATGCGTGACCGTGGCTTTGGCCATTGACCAATCGACCTGCGGACATTGATCGACAAGGGTCTGAAGAGCAGCCGAACTGCTGAAGACCCAGATGGCACCATCGTCAATGAATTTTTGAACTTGGGCCTTTTGAGGCTCTGTCAAATGGGTGGGTGCGCGTTGATAGGCAGCAATGGCAGAGACCTTGACGTGCGCCTTTTCAAGTTCTAAGGCCAACCAATCTCGCCCCACAGTCGCTCCCGATTCGTCAGCACCGCGAACAAACAGCACATTCATGTCTTTGACCGCTTGTGAGGAGACGACATTCCACAGAGCCTCAGAATCAAGTTGGCTTGCGTGCGCTGAAGGTTGATCAATCTGGCCGAGAGGAATGCCGCATTGCGCCAAAGCGGCAGCGGTACCCGGACCCGTGCACCAAGCACGGGATACCTGAAAGTGCTCAACCCATTCAGGCTGATGACGAAATGCTTGTGCCAAAAATCGAACGGCATTGGCACTGACAAACATAACTGCTTGACTGCGTTTTAAAAGCACCAAGGCTTCTAGGGCAGTTTGAGTCGTCAAAAACTCATTCAGTTCGAGCAACGGAAAACGAATGGTTTTAAAGCCTGCTTGCTTGAATGAATCGACCCAAGCGCTTGCGTCTAGCTCTGGCCGTGTGACCACAACTTGCGTCATGGCCTTGTAACGCGATGCATCAGCGGGCACCCCCACGCCTCAACTCTGCCGCAACCTGAGTTCCTAAATTTTCAGCCTGCTCAAGACTACCCACTTCAGACACGGTTTGAGCCGTGACCAAGGTGCTTGTGCCCTCTGGATCTCCCCATGCCGCACGCAAACTCAAAGTGGCCCCCGACAATGTGGCATGCGCCGCCAAGGGCATGGAGCAACTGCCGCCCATCGCGCGACTGACAGCACGCTCTGCCGCCACAGCCAACCAAGAAGTTGAGTGGGCCAAGGGCTTCAAGGCATCAATCAAATCAGCTCGACCCGTGCAAATTTCAAT
>Ga0192647_102413_pt1 | contig 11650 bp, 10 predicted proteins | sample LauGreFa1BDMLBSN_2_FD_133046 | JGI IMG/M metagenome (GOLD analysis project Ga0192647, IMG submission 133046) | Freshwater lake microbial communities from Lake Michigan, USA - Fa13.BD.MLB.SN - reassembly | ecosystem: Environmental > Aquatic > Freshwater > Lake | place: Lake Michigan, USA...
ATTGGATGATCTGGTTTGGGTGCAGTGCAAACTGCTCAGCCAACTCAGCCAGGGTCTTATCCCCTTTCAAAGCGGCTATCGCCACCTTGGCTCGAAACTCGGGCGAAATCGTTCTTCTTGGTCGTCTCGTGCTCCTTGGCGCATTGCGCCTCCATGATCAGCGACCTATTATCAATTATCGACCTGTCTCAAAAAGCCGGTACGGTTCTCTTCAGTGCGGGCGCAATCCTCCTGCGCTCGGTCGACATCCTACTGTTGTATGAGCGCGAGCGGGCCTCAGGGCAATGTGCCTCTTCCCCTCAGTTGGAAGCTTTAGAGAGTAGTAAACAACCCAAAAAAGGTCATGGCAAGTTGCGCCAAACCAAGGGTTCGGTTCTCCGACTTCGTGCTTGCGCCCATTGCGCTCCAACTTATGCGCAGCAACAGAGCAATTTTCTTAGCATTCAGCGATGCTTGTCGATATGCAGATACGAGGTCTCCAATGCATCGAGAAATTGAACCTTGTTCACACGAGTTTCGGCTGGTACGATGGAAGAAATAAGGACAGCTCCATGCGTGTCAACGTGGGAGCATCATTTGCATAAGAGAGATACAACTGGAGAGCAATTAATGTCTACATCATCATTGCTTAAAAAACTATTCATTCTTTCGCTTATAACAGTCAGTATCGCCAATTCCGCGCTGGCACAGCAAAAGACGCTCAAGGTCGCAATGCATGCTGACGTTAGAACGATTGATCCATTCTGGACCACACAAACAATTGCCGGCATTCACGGCATGATGGTTTACGACACCCTTTTTGCGATGGACTTTAACTTAAAGCCTCAGCCTCAGATGGTTGATAAGTTTTCAATGAGTGCTGACCGAAAAACATATACTTTTACGCTTAGAGATGGCTTGAAGTTTCACGACGGTACCCCGGTTCGTTCAAAAGACGTAGTTGCATCGATGAATCGTTGGGGAAAACGAGACGGTGCCGGGAAAAAACTCTTTTCCTATACTGCTTCCCTATCGGCTAAGGACGACAAAACCTTTGTATGGGTGCTGAAAGAACCTTACGGGCAGCTAATTGAGACGCTCGGTAAAGTTGGAACAAGTATTCCATTCATCATGCGCGAAAAGGAGGCTTTGGTCGATGCGTTTCAGCAGATCACTGAGGTCGTAGGATCTGGTCCCTTCGTGTTTAAAAAAGACGAGTGGGTTCCAGGAAGCAAAACTGTTTATGTAAAGAACCCGGATTATGTTCCACGAAAAGAACCCGCTTCTGGACACGCTGGAGGTAAAGTCGTCAAGGTAGATCGTGTCGAGTTCATTTGGCTTGCCGATCCCCAGACTGCTCAATCCGCACTAGTTGCGGGTGAAATTGACTTTCTTGAGAATCCTGCCGTCGACTTCTTGCAAATTCTCAAAGCAACGCCTGGTGTAAAGCTTGATTCCCATCCCGCATCGGGCAACATGGGAATCATCCAAATGAATCACCTTCATCCTCCATTTAATAACGTCAAAGCTCGACAGGCACTCCTTTATCTTCTCTCCAACGCAGACTACTTGAACACAATCGCCTCGGATAAATCGCTTCAAACGCTTTGTTTCTCGTTTTTTGGTTGCGGAACGCCCATGGAGACTGATGCTGGGAGCGAGCCATATAAAGGTTCTAAGGACATCTCCAAGGCGCAACAACTCTTTAAAGAAGCTGGATACAAAGGTGAACCCATCACTATTTTGCATGCTACTGACCATCAATACATTAACCCAGCGAATTTGGTGATGATTCAACAATTACGCAAAGCGGGGTTTCTCAAACTCGATGTTCAGGCAATGGATTGGGGGACCGTTGTTACGCGACGTACAAAAAAGGAAGCACCTGCCCAAGGCGGATGGAATATTTTCATTACCGGAACAACAGTTCTTAATTCTGCTAGCCCAATTACCCACACGTCAATCGGCATGGGATGCGATAAAGCTTGGTTTGGTTGGCCCTGCGATGCTGCATTTGAGGAGCTCAGGAATCAATGGGCATTCGCAAGTGATGATGCCGCTCGGAAAAAGATTGCCGTTGAACTTTCAAAACGTGCCTATGACCTCGTCCCCTACATCTCATTTGCTCAGTGGAGAAATCCTGTTGCATACCGTTCCGATAAGCTAAGCGGCGTCTTGCTAGTACCCTCAATCCCAGTTCTTTGGAACATTGAAAAGAGATAGATGTGTATGCGACTTATATGGATTTTGAATTTATCGAAGTAATAACGATTTAAGTAGTTCGTCTTTAAAAATCACGATTTTGAGACCCAGGTTACAGTAACCTACACGGCGAATTTTTGATCAACTACATTTTAAAACGTCTCATTGCTACGATTCCAGTGATGGCAATCGTAGCTCTGTTTGTCTTTTTCCTACTCCATCTAACTCCAGGCGATCCAGCTGCAGTAATCGCGGGAGATGATGCTGGTCCTGCAGAAATAGAGGGTGTTAGGCAAAAACTTGGCCTTGATCGACCAGTCTATGAACAGTTCGCCATCTATGTTTCAAACTTAGCAAAGGGGGATTTAGGGACGTCGATTTTTTCAAACATGCCTGTGCTTCAGCTTGTCAAACAACGGCTCGAACCAACCCTTGTACTTGCGGTCACAACGCTGACGCTGGCCGTACTGATCGCAATACCAATGGGCGTTATTGCAGCTTGGAAAGTTAGATCATGGATAGATCGATTCATCATGGGACTTTCAGTACTAGGATTTGCAGTACCCGTCTTCGTAGTGGGCTATGTTCTGATCTACATCTTTTCGATTGAACTACGATGGTTCCCAGTCCAAGGCTATAAACCTCTGGCAAATGGTGTTCTTGACACTCTACGTTCTGTCGCTCTTCCATCTTTAGCCTTGGCACTTGTATACACCGCTCTCATCGCCAGGATGACGCGAGCAAGCATGATTGAAGTTCTCTCTGAGGATTACATTCGGACTGCTAGGGCGAAAGGTGCTTCCCAATATGCTGTACTTATCAGACATGCGCTAAAAAATGCCGCGGTCCCAATCGTCACAGTTATTGGCCTAGGACTTACCCTCTTGATTTCAGGCGTCGTAATTACTGAAACAGTCTTCAACATTCCGGGTCTTGGACGGCTGACGGTTGACGCCATTCTTAAGCGTGATTATCCAATCATCCAAGGTCTGATCATTCTGTTTGCAGGTGTGAAGGTTCTGGTCAATTTATGCATCGATATTAGTTATGCATTTTTTGATCCACGAATTCGCTACGGTCAATGAAAGACTTTCGGCTAAGTGCATTCTCTCAACCCACTATTCTTGCGGGAAGCGTCATTATTTTGATATTCGTCTTAACAGCGTGTCTTGCTCCGTTGATAGCTGGAGACCCTCTAAGTTTCGACCCGCTAAATAGGCTAAAGAAACCTTCCGAATCATTTTTTTTCGGAACAGACCAACTCGGCCGAGACCTATACAGCCGAGTTGTTTATGGCACTCGGGTTTCATTGATTGTCGGCCTCAGCGTTGCTCTTATTGCCACATCGATTGGGCTCATTCTAGGAATCATTTGTGGATATCTCGAGAGAGTTGACGCGATAGTTATGCGGGTGATGGATGGAATGATGGCAATACCATCAATCTTACTCGCAATAGCACTTATCACATTGATGAAGGCTAGCTTACTGATTGTGATTGTAGCAATCGCAATTCCGGAGATTCCGCGCGTTGTTCGCCTCGTACGAAGCGTGGTTCTTGGCGTGAAGGCCCTCCCCTACATAGAGGCTGCAATAGCAAGCGGCACTAAGACTAAGCGTTTAATGATTCGTCACATTCTTCCGAGCACCATTCCACCGCTCATCGTGCAAGCAACTTATGTTTGCGCATCCGCAATTCTCACTGAAGCTGGTTTGTCCTTTTTAGGCGCCGGGACTCCGCCAGAAATACCGAGTTGGGGAAATCTGATTTCGGGCGGAAGAGCATTTTTCCAGATATCACCTTGGATTATTTTTTTCCCCGGACTCATGCTTGCCATCACAGTATTAGCAATCAATTTGATTGGGGACGGGATGAGAGACTCGCTCGATCCGCGGATCGCTAAGAGGATCTAGCAAGCAAGATGCAAATGCCATCGAATCACTATCGTTCACGACAATGAGCCTGCAACTGCCAGCCCCCATTTTGAGGATCGACGGACTCAGTACGGAGTTCTACACGCCGGGTGGAAATGTTTGCGCGGTTAACAAACTATCGATGCGCCTTCAGCAGAAAGAGACGCTTTGTCTCGTTGGTGAATCGGGTTGCGGAAAGAGCGTTACCGCTTTATCACTGATGCGTCTTATTCCCGAAAAGCAAGGTGCCATCACAAGCGGTAGCATTCACTTTGAGGATAAAGACCTTGCTGTTGAAAGCGAATCTACGATGCGTAGGATTCGTGGCAATAAGATTTCTATGATTTTTCAGGAACCCATGACATCGCTCAACCCTGTGATAACGATTGGCGATCAAATTAGCGAATCCCTAAGAATTCATCAAAAGCTGAGCTCTCGCCAAGCTACAAAAATTGCGACAGATATGCTGGCACTTGTAAGAATCGCGGATCCTGCAAGGCGAGCATTGGAGTATCCACACCAACTTTCGGGCGGAATGCGGCAGCGCGTCATGATCGCGATCGCACTTGCCTGCGAGCCGAGTGTCTTGATTGCTGATGAGCCAACGACAGCTTTAGACGTCACTATTCAAGCTCAAATACTAGAACTCATACTAGAACTCAAAGAGTCGGTAAAGACTTCTGTACTTCTTATCACCCATGACCTTGGCGTCGTTGCCGAAGTAGGACAGCGAATAGCGGTGATGTATGCTGGACGAAAGGTTGAGGAGGGCCCAGTAAACGATGTCTTTGATCAACCGTTTCACCCCTACACTCAAGGACTACTTGAATCCATTCCTCGCCGCGGCTCCTCAAGCAAGGTAGGACCGAGTCGAGGTCAATTACCGGAAATACCTGGTTTTGTCCCGTCGATTCGAGAAGCTTCAGTCGGGTGTGCCTTTGCCACACGATGTAAAAAAGCTAGCCCACAATGTGGTGTTGCAGCTCCTGAACTGGTGGCTCAAAGTGATGATCGAGCCGTTGCGTGCTGGCATCCGAATTTTGACTAGAGGCCAACCATGGCTGATCCAGTTATCGAAGTTAATAATCTAAAAAAGTATTTTCCAATTCAACGAAACTTCTTTACAAAGACAATGCTTGCAGTGCACGCGGTCGACAGCATCACCTTTTCAATTCGAGAGGGAGAAACCCTATGCCTTGTCGGCGAGTCAGGTTGTGGTAAGTCCACAGCCGCTAGAACGGTACTGCGCCTGCTTGAACCAACATCTGGAACTATTAAGCTAAAAGGGAAGGACATATCCACGCTCTCGCAGCAGCAACTTTGGCACCATCGCCAACATATGCAGATGGTGTTCCAGGATCCCTATGCATCTTTGAATCCGAGACTCACTGCAGAATCTATCATTTCGGAACCGCTTACAAACTACTTCAGAATACCTTCAGACAGACTCAGAGAACAGGTTAGAACGCTCTTAGAAAAAGTTGGTTTAAGGGCGGATTCGATCCAAAAGTTTCCACATGAATTTTCAGGTGGACAGCGACAGCGCTTGGGACTTGCAAGAGCCTTAGCTTTAAATCCTAGCCTAATTGTGGCTGACGAACCGGTCTCCGCGCTCGATGTTTCAGTGCAGGCACAAGTGATCAATCTTATGGTCAAGTTACAAGACGAGATGAAGCTTGCATATTTGTTCGTCTCTCACGACTTAGCAGTAGTCGAACACATCGGCCATCGAGTTGCTGTGATGTACTTAGGTCGAATAGTCGAGTTAGCGGCAACAGCGGATCTATTTAATTCACCGCTTCACCCATATTCGCAGGCCTTGCTCGATGCTGCACCTGAAGCGAAAGTTGGAGTAAAACGGGTGAGAAAAGTTCTACAGGGCGATGTACCAAGTCCAATCAACCGGCCCAATGGTTGCCACTTTCATACCCGTTGCCCCCATGCAATGCCTAAATGCCAAACAGATTCCCCGGCTTTGATTGCGGTCGACGACGATCGATGGGTTGCTTGTCATCTCGTGGCACATATTTGAATGAACGTTAGTCTAGTACCTACTCACTTGATCAAGTTCTGTCAGGACATTCTTACTAACTTGCTTCTCCATCGACCAGGTTAAAGGAATCATATTATGGCCTCATCTTCACCACGAATTGCAGTGCTTGGATTTTCAATCGAATGCAATCGATTCTCACCAGTAAGCACCTCGAGCGACTTTGGAAAACGTGGCGACATACGAGGCGATGAGATCGTGCGTCAAGCTCGTGAGGGGCCGTGCAGAATGACACCCGATCTCCCAGGTTTTTTTTCGGAAATGGATGCCTCTGGCGACTGGACTCCCGTTCCACTACGCCAAATGATTGCTCAGCCTGGAGGACCGGTTGAACAGAACTTCTTTGATGAATTTGTGCAAGAAATTGAAGAAAAACTTAAAGAGGCGTTGCCGGTGGACGGTGTCTACATTGTTTCGCATGGCGCTGCACTTACTACGAGTTCCGATGATCCAGATGGCGATTTGTTTGAACGCGTTCGCGCAATCGTCGGTCCCAGTATTCCCATCGTTGGAACATTCGATCTTCACGCAAATGTCTCTCTCAAAATGACCCAGAACCTGAACGGGTTTATAGGTTACCTTGAAAACCCACATACGGATATCCGAGAGCGAGGTATCGAGGCCGCAAAACACCTGAGGGAGTTTCTGGCTGGCTGCGAAGGTGTGGTTGAGCTAGAGAAACTACCTTTGGTTCCACCATCGATTTCTTTACTAACTTCCGAAGGTCCGTACGCAAAAATTATTCAGGAAGGGCAAAGACACGTAGTCGGTGACATTATGAATGTATCGGTGATGGCCGGCTTTGCATTCTCGGATTGCACGAAAAATGGCTTTTCTGTTGTTGTTACAGCAAGAAACGGTAACAGAGCCCGAGCTCGCGAGGTAGCGAACTTGCTCAGCAGTCGCACTTGGGCTATCCGCGAAGAATTTAACCGTCGCATGATGAGCGTTGAAGATGCCGTTAAACTTGCAGTTACTGCTGGTACTGACGAAGATACGCCACCAATCCTGCTCGCCGATGTTGCGGACAACCCTGGTGGCGGCGGCCGCGGGAACACCACATATTTACTCGAGGCACTCATTACCGCACGGGCAAGAGGTGTTGTCCTCGGAGTCTTTAATGACGCTTCCTTAGCGGATGAAGCTCATACTCATGGCCTTGGTGCGATATTTAGTGCATCGATTAATCGAGATGAAGCGAATGTTTTCTCGAAGAAACTAAAGCTGCAAGCCAAAGTTGTAGCGCTTTCAGACGGGGAGTTGACTGGTCGTAGAGGCGTCATACGTAACGTTAAAGTTTCACTTGGCAAGTCTGCTCTCCTCGATGTGGAGGGGATCAAGGTGGTTATTATCAGCAACAGGCAGCAATGTATGGATCCCGCACAACTGGAATTGTTTGGTATAGATCTTGCATCGGTACGCACACTGGTTGTGAAAAGTCGCGGGCACTTTCGAGCAGGTTTCGATGAGTTCTTTAGTTCGAACAGAATTTTTGAGGTTGACTGTCCGGGACTAACCTCACCTATGCTTGCAAACTTTCAATGGACACGCCTTCGCAGGCCTGTTTACCCCATCGATCTACACACGGTTTACCCGCAGGTTTAAACAACTCAATGTCTGCGCTTTCGTCTTGTTCCCTCAGGGATCCCTTCAAATTTTAAAGTCCAGGGTAACTAGCCATTTCTGGGTAGTTGAATAATGAAACTATTTGCAGCCACTATTGCCACTGAAACGAACACCTTTTCCCCGCTACCGACGAGCCTTGGGAGCTTTCGTGAAGCGGTATTTTACAGACCAGGTGAACATCCTAATGATGCACCCCGCATGTGTACTGCACCACTTTTCGTCGCCAGAAGTCGCGCAACGCGTGGTGACTTTGTCTTAATTGAGGGAAGTTGTTTTGCGGCAAGTCCAGCAGGCATAACCAGCAAACAAGCCTATGAGCAACTCCGAGAAGAAGTCCTTGCTCAGGTTAAGAACGCCCTACCACTTGATGGTGTATTGCTCGGCCTCCATGGCGCAATGGTCGCGCATGGCTATGATGACGTAGAAGGTGATCTGATAGCGCAAGTTCGCTCGATCGTTGGAGATGCTTGTGTCATTGGGGTCGAGCACGACCCGCATTGCCATATGACCATCAAACGCCTTCAACATTGTGATGTGATGATCTGTTACAAGGAGTTTCCTCATACTGATGTGGCTGACCGCGCCGAGGAATTGATAGACATTGTGATTCGTACGATCAATGGGGAAGTACAACCCGTTATGTCCATGTTTGACTGTCGACAGATCGGAAGCTACCCGACGACACTTCCTCTGATGCGGGCATTCGTTGAGAGGATGAAATCGTTTGAAGGCCGTGATGGTATTCTTTCCGTGTCTGCCATTCACTGCTTTCCTTATGGTGACGTTGAAGACCTCGGTAGCAGGTTGCTCGTTGTAGCGGACGGAAGTAAAGCCAAAGCCGATGCACTTGCTACGAAACTGGGCCTAGAACTCGTTGCTATGCGAGGTAAAACAACACCTGAATTTCTATCTGTACAAAACGGTGTCGACAAAGCAATTGCAATTCGTGAAGGCCCGGTTGTGATAGCAGACCCAGCAGATAACGCTGGGGGAGGTGCGCCAAGCGATAATACGAATCTACTACGCACACTTATAGAAAAGAAGGTGGTAAGCGCATGCATAGGACCCATTTGGGATCCAATTGCCGTGCGGTTGTGTTTTGATGCCGGTGTAGGTGCGAGGATACCCTTACGATTAGGGGGTAAGATCGGTCCAGATTCTGACACACCTATCGATGCAAGCGTTGAAGTTATAGCTACTATCGAAGATTGTTGGCAAAGTTTTGGTCCGACTCAGGTACCTCTTGGCGATTGTGTCTGCGTTCGTATCGATTCGATAGACATCATAATTATCACGAAACGAACCCAAGCGCTTGGACTCGAACTATTTCGAAATCTGGGTGTTGAACCCACTGAACGTCATCTCGTTTGCGTGAAATCAACCAATCACTTTATGGCAGCCTTTGGTCCGATAGCATCAGAAGTGATCTACGTCGACAGCAATGGCCCCCTTCGACGAGATTACCGATCTATTCCGTACAAGAAAGTTAGGCGGCCAATTTGGCCTTTGGACGATCACGTTGAGCCAAAACTTGTGTTCTAGATATAAGTTGTACCTCTGCATCAAACCTAGGTGAGGCCATGATGTCGACGCTATTATCCGGCGAAACTCTCGTACAAAAATCTGCAACCGAACTTCGAAGATTGATTGGCCGCAAGGAAATTTCTCCTGTAGAACTGCTCGAAGCTTGCCTGAATCGGATCGAAGCTACAAACCCGAGTGTCAATGCGCTTGCGGCCACTTGCTTCGACCGCGCGATGGCTGAAGCACGACTTGCAGAAACAGCCGTTCTTAGTGGCGAAACTTTGGGACTATTGCACGGGCTGCCCATAGGTGTGAAGGATTTACAAGATACTGCAGAAGTACGCACAACGCATGGTTCACCCCTTTTTCGTAACCATATTCCAGCTTATGACTCCGCCCAAGTCGCGCTTATTCGCAAACATGGTGCAATTGTTACAGCGAAGACTAATGTTCCAGAATTCGGTGCGGGCGCGAATACGAAAAACACTGTTTGGGGCGTTACTGGAAATCCATTCGACCCGGGCTTAATAGCTGGCGGATCCTCTGGTGGTTCTGCTGCTGCGCTTGCGTGTGACATGCTTCCACTGTGCACCGGCTCTGACACAGGTGGGTCTTTAAGAATTCCCGCATCATTTTGCGGCGTCGTCGGGTTTAGGCCATCTCCTGGAATCGTACCAATGGATCAGCGCCAATTGGGTTGGACCCCAATTTCCGTATTAGGCCCCATGGGACGCACAGTAGAAGACACTCGATTACTATTTGCCGCCCAAGTCGGATTTGATAAGCGCGATCCGTTATCACGTTCGATTGATAGACATACCTTACTGCAACCTGGTTCAATTGACCTGGCAGCGCTCAGGGTTGCATACACGACTGACTTTGGCTCAAGTCCAGTTCATAGTGAGGTAAAGACATTAATGCATGAACGGATCAGTTCAATGAGACGAAACTTCAGGAGTATCGATGAAGTAACGCTTAATCTCGGCGATGTAGATCGATGTTTTGATGTCATTCGTGCTCTAAATTTTGTCGCAAAGCATCAGTGCGCCTATCTTCAGAATCCCTTTTCACTTGGCGCCAATGTTAAAAGTAACTATGAAATGGGCGCATCAATGTCACTTGCTGACGTTGCTTGGGCACAGGATGAGCAGACAAAAATATTTAGACGATTTCAAGCCTTATTCGATGACTTTGATTTGATTATTACACCGACGGTACCTGTATCGCCTTTTCCTTGGAGGCAAGATTATCTAGAAGAGATTGAGGGCGTGCGTCTTAAGAATTACTATCACTGGTTGTCGCTTACGTATACCGTAACGTTGGTGACAAACCCCTCGATTTCTATTCCCTGTGGTGCTGACCAACGAGGTCTGCCCTTTGGATTGCAGCTCGTCGGTCCTTTTTACGCCGACCAATTTTTACTTGACGCTGCGCAAGCGCTTGAAGCGACTTTTCAAGTTACGCCTGAACTTGCCAGACCCAAGCCCGATACTAGCCACCTGAGCCAGTTCAGGGATGACCTTCGATCTATAGTGACCCACCCACCCGAAAAATGCCCTTAAATAATCAGATGTCATAAAATTTATATGATATTTAAGGTAGTAATACCGATCCATTTTCTATCAATTAAATATAATTATAAGTTACAATGATTCAGACTCCAGCATTTCAACTTCGAGCATGGAAAGCTAGCGACAGACCTCATTTTGCGGCGTTAAACGCGGACCCTTTAGTGATGAAATTCTTCCCGTCCACACTTTCAGCTCACGAGAGTGATGCTTTGGCCGAACGTATTGAAAACCACTTTCGTAGCCACGGATGGGGTTTTTGGGCTCTGGAGACTGCTGACAGCCCCTTTGTTGGCTTCGTCGGTTTGAGTCAATTGAGTTGGGATCCACCGTTTCAATGCCAAGTACCATGCGTTGAAATCGCTTGGCGGCTTGCCAGATCTCACTGGAGTAAGGGTCTTGCATACCAGGCCGCCTCTGCGGTTATCCACTACGGGTTTACCTATCTAAAACTTCTTCAAATTATATCTATAACCGCTATAATAAATAATCGATCGATACGTTTAATGAATCGTCTTTCCATGTTACGGGACGAGGAATGTTTTAACCACCCGAGGCTTGATTTATCACACCCGTTGTGCGCACACGCTATATTTCGTATCAATAACCCGGAATCACTGCGTCGCCCATCGTAGAGAAAGGTTAATTGGTAATTAGTGGTTGCTCATTAGAGGGGCTCTTAGCCTACAGCATCAATCAACCTTAGCCCCTGTAGTTAGATCACTCGCCAAGCCACCCAAAAAATAGCTGATCTTGATCATAGAACGGTCCTCGAAAGATTCGAGAACC
>Ga0192647_102416_pt1 | contig 11641 bp, 12 predicted proteins | sample LauGreFa1BDMLBSN_2_FD_133046 | JGI IMG/M metagenome (GOLD analysis project Ga0192647, IMG submission 133046) | Freshwater lake microbial communities from Lake Michigan, USA - Fa13.BD.MLB.SN - reassembly | ecosystem: Environmental > Aquatic > Freshwater > Lake | place: Lake Michigan, USA...
CAGTTAAAGACTATTTTTTTCAAATTTTAGAAGGCGAAGAAGAAACTGTAGATGCGTTAGTTGAAAAAATAGCTAGGGACCCAAGACATACTGACATAACTATTTTAAGTGCAGAAACGGGTTGTGAGGAACGCCTCTTTAATGATTGGGGCATGAAAACCGTAGCTCTTTCTGAAAGTAATGATCTAATGTTACTTGCTATTGGGATGATGCTCCAAAATATAGCTGAATCTTATAATACTATCGGTCGTTATACCCAACCGGTATTACTTAAGTATCTAATGGAAGGGATCAATCCGTTGACCATTCCAGTTGAAAATAATGAAAAAATAGTGGTTTCAGGTAGTATGACTGATTTTTCATTTTTGGCCAGCCATTATCCACTCAAGCAAGTTATTGATGTAGTTGATCAATTTCTAGAGATCTGTTCGATTTCTTTTATTGAATATGGTGGTCAAGTAGTAAAATACTCAGGTGGTTGTGTTGTTGGATATTTTGAGAAAAATCAATTGAATGAAGCTATTGCGGCATCCAAAGATACATACAAAAAATTCAATTTACTATGTCAACCTTATTCTCATTATATGAATGTGACTTGTGGCTTTGGTTTGGCTTATGGAGAGATGATTCAGGGAAACATTGGTTCATCTATCAAAATGGATTACACCGTTTTAGGTAATACTGTAGATCAGGCGATAAGATTATCTATTATCGCCAGAAATATGAATAAGGCTATTGCTGTAAACGAATCTATTAAAGGGATGACTAATGAGTCTTGGTCTTTTGAGTATTGTGAAGACCTAAGTGACAAAGATTCTAATGAAATTAAGCAAGTTTACTCACTTGTAGGAGACAGTAATAGTGGGTGATAGAATGAATCCATCCCATTATTTAGTGAAAAATTACAAATTGATGAATAGTTGGGGTTGATAAGTTTACAATTCCATTTTTTTAAAAATTAGCCCAATTAGTGATAACAATATGAAAAAAAAACAGTTAGTAATCTTCTTTTTTTTGGCTGTGTTATTAATTTTGCCAATTTCAAATATGATTGGGTTGTCTGGAGAAAATGATCCAATAGCTGTTGTCCCCGGTAGCTCTGAAAAATTCGCTAAGGTTTCACCAGTTCTTCAAAATAAATGCGTGGATTGTCATTCACCAGGAATGACGCGTATGCCCATATACGCAAAATTACCTATTGCGAAGCAGTTGATGGCAAAAGATATCGAGAATGCTTCGGGCAGACTGATTTTAACCAAGCAACTATACAGCGGCGAAACAAGCTTTACTCCGTTGATGCTGGCAAGAATAGAAGGTACAGTTAGAAATAATAGTATGCCTCCCCATTTATATCTTTCCATGCATTGGACTGGAAGATTAACCGCTGAAGAGCAGCAAAATATTCTCGATTGGATTGCTGACGAACGTGCTAAATCCTCTCTGAGCTCTGATGCAATAAAGTCTTTGAAAGGTGAGCCGATACAACCACTTCCTTTAAAAGTCGCGCTTGATGAAAGAAAAGTAGCATTAGGTCATAAACTCTTTTTTGAAAAATTACTTTCTGGAGATGAGACTATGAGTTGCGCTTCTTGTCATGACTTAACGAAAGGAGGCACTGATCAAGCCAAAGTTGCCACCGGTATTCGTGGTCAACAAGGCCCAATCAATTCACCTAGTGTTTACAATGCAAGTTATAACCTAGCTCAATTCTGGGATGGTCGAGCAAAAGATTTACAAGAGCAGGCAGCAGGTCCAGTCGCAAATCCAGGTGAAATGGGTGAAGAATGGGATAATGTAGTTAAAAAGCTTAGCCAAGTTAATGAATACAAAAACTCTTTTGATGCGCTATACGCTGGAAAAGGATTAACTAAAACAACAGTCACTGATGCTATCGCTTATTTTGAAAAATCATTGGTAACAGGAAATTCTCGTTTCGATCAGTATCTTCGTGGCAATAACGAAACTCTGACAACTAATGAAAAAGCGGGATATGAGTTATTTAAACTTAATTGCGCATCTTGTCATTTTGGACCAACCTTAGGTGGAGGATCTTATGAAAAGATGGGTGAAAAACATAATTATTTTAATCTGCGGGGTGGTGAATTAACTGAAGCAGACAATGGTCGTTTCAATGTGACCAAAGACGAAAAAGATCGTCATTTCTTTAAAGTGCCAAGCTTACGTAATGTTGAGCTAACTTTCCCATATTTTCACGATGGATCAACGGCTAATTTAGCTGATGCAATTAAGATGATGGCTAAGGTGCAGAGAAATAAAGATTTAACAAAAGATGAAATAACACAAATAGAAGATTTCTTAAAGTCTTTGACCGGTGAATATAAGGGCAAGTTGGTGACTAAATTAAATGATAAAGATGTCCAATAAGACAAGATTTGTTTATTCATTAATTGAAGAATGTTAAATAAAATTCCGGTTGGTATTAGTAGTTGTTTACTGGGTGAGTTAGTTCGTTTCGATGGTGCTCATAAACGTGATGCTTATCTTGTTGGCACACTCAGTAAATATTTTGAATTTCATTCTTTCTGCCCCGAGGTTGCTATTGGTTTAGGAATACCTAGGCAGCCAATTCATTTAGTAAAAGTCGCTAATGAAGTTCGATGTGTGGGGGTTAAGGAACCCACCATGGATGTGACTGATCGATTAAAGCATTATGCCCATGAGCAAAAGGATATTCATGCGAGTTTGTGTGGCTATATTTTAAAAAAGGACTCCCCAAGTTGTGGAATGGAGCGGGTAAAAGTTTACTCAGGCCATCAACCTCATAGAGAGGGATTTGGTATTTATGCGCAGGAAATGATGAAAAATAATCCCTTGTTGCCCGTTGAAGAAGAAGGTCGATTAGGGGACGCTGGTTTACGTGAAAATTTCATTCAGCGGGTTTATGTTTTCTATCGTTGGAAGTTGCTTTTAGCGGAGGGTATTTCCCCTCAAAAATTGACACATTTTCACGCTCGCCACAAATTAATTATTATGGGTCATGCTGATTATCGAGAAATGGGACAATTGTTGGCAGGATTAACTAAAGATAATCTGTTACAAGTTGCTGACCAGTATATTCTTCAGTTAATGAATACACTCAAAAAAGTGGTTAGTCGATCTAATCATGTCAATGTACTACAACATATCCAAGGCTATTTAAAAAAAGAATTAGCCGCGGATGATAAGACGGAACTTTGCGAGATTATTGAGCGGTATCGACGAGGTGAAGTGCCTTTGATTGTTCCTTTGACTATTCTTAAGCATCATTTCCGTAAATCCCCGGATTCTTATATCGAAGAGTCGTATTACATGTCACCGTATCCTCAGGAATTACAGCTCATTAATCAACTTTAAGAGAGAAAAATTTGCTTTGTAATAGAGTGCTCATTAAAGTGGTGTTTTGGGTTGAAGGTTAAAGTATGGCAAAGGTTTTAATTGTTGGTTGTGGAACTATTGGTACTCAATTGGCTCATAATTTATCTGCAAAGGGCCATCATGTAACTGGGCTAAAAAGAAACCCACCTAAATTTGATATTGAAGACATTGACTACTTCACAGGTGATATATCGTTAGCTCAAGACCTAGTTGAATTACCTTCAGACTTTGAATATGTCTACTTTATATTGTCACCTGATGGTCGATATAAAGAAAGTTATCAAGCTGTTTATGAAACAGGCTTGAATAATTTAATAGACATATTTGCTAAAAAGGGCGTTAGTCCTCATTGGTTTTTTATATCGTCTACTAGTGTTTATGGACAAACAGAGGGTGAATGGGTAGATGAAGAATCTATTGCGCAACCTGAGAACATTACCAGCCAATATATTAGGCAAGCAGAACAACAATTGATGGATTTAAATCCTCAAAATATTGTTGTACGTTTTTCCGGAATTTATGGCCCAGGTCGAGAGTATCTCTTAAGAATGGCTAAGCAACAAACTGCTATTCAAAAAATTCCACCTTATTATACTAATCGTATTCATGAGCAGGATTGTATTGGGGTGTTGGTTTTTTTACTGGAGCAAAGTTTAGCAGGCGTGGCGATGGATCAATGTTATCTAGCCAGTGATGATAATCCGGCTTCTATGTGGGATGTAATATCTTGGTTGACTGAGCACATGAATTGTCCGGCTCCTAAAGTTAAGGTTAACGATAAGGATGTTATCATGAATAAACGTTGTAATAATACACGCTTAAAGTCTTTAGGCTATCAATTTCAATATGCTGATTTTAAAGCAGGTTATATTGAATTGATCAAATGAAGTATTTACCTATTTCTCTTGTTTTTTTATTAGCAGTATTCGGGCTCAGTATTGAGATTAATCCCAACTCTCAGGCATGGCAACTTTTTTCCGGCTTCCATCTAGCAGGTTTGTCAGCAATAACTTGTGTAACTTTGTGGGGGTATAAACAGTTACCAAGCAATGTAAAACGTTTTAGTTTTATTGCATTGCAATTGATGGCATTTAGGATTGCTTATTTCCCTGTAGTAGTTTTTTCTGCAACCGTGGCCTGTTATTCTGAGTTTTTGTTGCAATACTTGCCCCTAGATTTGCCAATAAAGATATTTCCGGCTTTGTTTGTTAGCGCAGCTTTATTATTTGCTGTTATAAGCTATGTTTTATTTTTGGCATTGAAAGGTAAAATGATGTTTTTTGTGCTAATAATTATTTTAGGCTTTCCAGCAATTTTGATTTCCTTTGCTGACTTCAAAGATGTAACGATTTTACCTGACAATAACTGGGCTGATATAAATCCATTGCCAATGGTAACTCAACCCAAAGCAAATCCATACTCATTGGCTGATTATTCAAGCCACAGTAGTATTGGTCAAAAGATGATTGGCTTAGCAGGTAAACTACTGTATGAGTTTATCCCAAAAGCACCTTGGGCCCAAGCTGTTCAGGGGACACTCGAACAAGAGTTTACAAGTAATCCTTATGCAAACTCTCATGATCAGTTAACCTATCATTATTCCGCTTTTCTTGCCGCTCATGAGGCGCTTAAAGCAGACTATTAGTTAAAAAATCAGTTTTATTGGTCTTGTAGGCTCGCTAAATCAATCACGAATCGATACTTTACCTCACTTTTTAATACTCGTTCATAGGCTTCATTGATTTGTTGTATTGGGATGATCTCAATATCTGAAGTGATAGCGTGTGCGGCACAGAAATCAAGCATTTCCTGGGTTTCTTTTATACCGCCAATCAATGATCCTGCAATATTTCGTCGTTTGAAAATCAGATTGCCAATGGCGGGAGATGGATGAGGCTGATCAGGCACGCCCACCAAGCATAAAGTGCCGTCTCGTTTTAGCAGGGCTGTATAAGCATCCAGATTATGAGGCGCCGCGACAGTATTAAGAATAAAATCAAAGCTGGCAACATGCTGAGCCATCTCTTCAGGATTTTTTGAAATGACAACTTCATTAGCACCTAGTCGTTTGGCGTCGCCAGTTTTATTTGGTGAGGTGGTAAATAGGACGACATGAGCACCAAAAGCATGAGCAAACTTGATAGCCATGTGACCTAAGCCACCCAAACCAACAACTCCAACTTTATCACCTCTACCTACATTCCAATGTTTTAAGGGTGAATAAGTTGTAATGCCAGCGCATAATAAGGGTGCAGCTGCGGCCAAATTCAATTTATTTGAAATATGTAGAACAAAATCTTGGTTAACAACGATACTTTTGGAGTAGCCACCATAGTTAGTGCCACCATTGTGTTTGTCAGGACTGTTATAAGTAAACTCAGCTAAATTACAATATTGTTCTAAATTTTCCTGGCAATCCGGACAAACTTCGCAAGAGCCAACCATACATCCGACGCCAACCTTATCACCAATTTTAAATTTAGTAACTTCGCTACCCACATGAATCACAGTGCCTACAATTTCATGTCCGGGTACCATAGGAAAAGTAGAGTTACCCCATTCGTTTCTTACTTGATGTATGTCGGAGTGACAAACACCACAGAAGAGAATTTCAATTTGAACATCAGTGGGCAATGGGTTACGTCTTTCGAAATGGAAGGGAGCCAATGGTGACTTATTATTTGTAGCCGCGTAGCCAATTGTTTTTTGCATAAAATGCCCCTTAAAGTTGAAGAGTTGTTGGTAATAGTAGAATTGTGGGTCTGGATTAGGCTGCCCCATAATGATACTTTGGTTTGACAAGCAATCAAAATCGGTTATTTTGTATAGTTAAGAGTATAAATAACTATAACAATAAAGTGAGTAATAGCGATGAAGAAACAAAATAATTTCTTATGCATTTTCGTTTTAATGCTGATAGCTCCTAATTGTTGGGCTTATGGCAGTAGTAGTAGTGCAAAATCATGTGTTAAACCAAAATTTACAGACTTTACACCAATTGAGAACTCTGAGGTTACTCCGGGCAGTCAGTTTTCATTTAGTGCATCGCCAAATACAGATCCAAATAGTATTAAGGTTACGGTAAAAGGGATATCGAGCAACATCAAAGTAGAGTCTAAGAACTCTGGCAGCTTATCGGTTAATGGAATGCTTCCTGCGTCTTTAAATGATACCTATGCTAGAGTATCAATTGATGCAAATACCCTTTCTGCATGTAATGGCGGAGGAGGTTGGTTGATTAAAATTAGTAAGTAAAATAAGGACTAAATGACAATAGTATATATTTTATATGACTGATTAATCAGGTGTTGAATTGTTACGGGTAGTAAACAATGGCGGTAGTAGCTTCAACTAATTTAAATAGTTAATCAGTTAAAATATAGTTAAGTTAGATTGTGATGATAACTTTTTTGTTTTGAAACTAAAGACTTCGGTTAAAGAAGGGCGACCTTAGGATCGCCCAAATAATATTCTAAGAATTTTATTTGTACTTTATTGCACTGGTACTATGTTGATAATTCAATCAGTTTTGTAGAGTGGTTTTAAGTAAATTGGGTTTAATAGAAGTTAAAACGGTTAGTGAAATTGTTTCAATTACGTCTGCCATTTTTTCCAGTAGCAGGTTCTTCAAATTTAACTTTTAACGGTTTTCCACAATATAAATTGCCGTCCAGTGCTGCGATAGCTGCTCGAGCTTCGTGACCTTCCATTCCTATAAATCCAAAGCCTCTACATTTTCCGCTAAAGATATCGGAAACAAGTTGAATGGAGCGGACTTTGCCATATTCAGAAAATAAAGCTTGAACAGTAGCCTCGGTGGCCTCGCTTGGTAAGTTTCCTACAAAAAGTCGTTTCAAAAGACATATCCTAAATTCAGGGGGTGATTTGATGGACCGGATAATCCGGCAATGACACAACTCTAGTTATATAACGAACAGAGTTGTGTATTGATAAGTAACTAGAGCTTACGCAGTTGTTACATTTGAAGCTTGAGGGCCTTTTGCGCCTGATTCTACTTCATATTTAACAGCTTGGCCTTCGGCAAGCGTACGGTAACCACCATCGCTTGCGATTGCAGAAAAATGTACAAATACATCTGCACTGCCGTCACTAGGAGAAATAAAACCGAAACCTTTAGACTCGTTAAACCACTTAACTGTACCTGCTGCCATGAAACTTCCTCAATAAATGAATGTAAATATTTTATTGCAAATCATACCTGGCAGAAAAAAGAAAAATGGATGGAATTTCTAAAAAGTGCTGATTAACATGCAAAATTTATTAAATAGTAGTGTTGCATGAATAACGTAACACTATCAACTAATAGTCCCATTATAGTAGCTAATTGTTAGTATAGCCATCTAAAACTTTGAATTAGATACTTAACTTTTATCTACTTCCAGATGCTGACAATATTCGTAAAATCATCAGTCCAAGGATTCATGTCGAAATATAATGGCATTTTCCCCCATTTACCCAGTCGGCTTAAGCTTAATGGTGACAGGGCTTCTGAATTATTTGCCATAACGACCCAGTCGGTAGCTACCACTAATGGTATATCTTTTTCAGGTATAAATTCTTGTATGAGCGATGATAAATGTAAATGTTCGCTATGAATTGATAGGACTTTCTTTAATAATAAATGGCGATTTGTAATATGAAATGCCAATATCCCATTGGGCTTCAATTTTTTGAAGTAAATCTTCAAGGCTTCTTGAGTCAGTAAATGTGTAGGTACAGAGTCTGAACTAAAAGCATCTATAACTAATAAATCGAATTTTTTCTCAGGCTCTTGTAGCAATGATAAACGGGCATCACCTAAACGCATTTTGGTTTTATGGGAGCATCGCTTTAGATAGCTGAAATATTCAGGATTACTAGCAATATCAACAACTAAAGGGTCTATTTCGTATAGTGTCCAGTCTTGTTGATCTTTTGCATAACAGATTAAAGCACCTGCGCCTAATCCAACTATACCAATCGTCCAGTTCTGATTAACGCTGTCAAACTCTTTAAATAGCTGTCCCATAGGCCCGGGTTGGCTGTAATAAGTTAATGGTATTTTTGCCAAGTATTCGACTTGTCTTTGAGCCCCATGTTTAGTAGTTCCATGAAAAAGTTCATGATATTTTTCAGGTTGATTTTGTTCATTAGTTAATACACTTTCACGGACAGCAAGAACACCAAAAAACGATCGCTCTTGATAGAGTGTGTGTGAGGATAAACCATGAAGGCCTAATGAAAGGTATATGATAGCGCCTGTTAAAAATGCAAAGCTAATAGGTTTAGCTCTAAATAGATAATTTACGAAAATTAATGCAATTAAACTGATTACGATGACGTCGAAATACTCAAGTAAATTAGCAATATTTGAATATAGAACATTCCCGATAATAATTAATAAGGCAGGGGCTATTGATTGTAAGATCAGTGATTTTAGGGTTAGCTTCTTTGGCCAAGGGCGAAGTAATAGGGCGGCAACAATCATGAGTGGATACTCATAGATGCCGTTAAAAATAAAAGGTGCGACAAAAGTATTAAACATCCCCCCCAACATACCCCCAAAAGACATAATGAGGTAGAAAGTTGTCAAATACTGCGTATTGGGTCTTCTTTGGGCAAGTTCACCATGGCATACCATTACTGCAAAGAAAAAGGCTAGTAGGTGTAAGATGAGATACGCCCAATAGGGCAAGTCTGCAGGATTAATGAATGCGTAGGCTATAAATGGCAGTAAAAAAATGGGTTGTAATTTCACCATTAATGGATGTATTTTGTCATTCCATTTAGAGAAAACGATAATAAAAGATAGTAAGTAAAGGGTTAACGGAATAATCCATAATAGTGGTACTGAGGCAATATCTGTGCTTATAAAGTTCGTTAACCCTAAAAGTAGGCTAGATGGGACAAATGCCAGAGCCAGCCAGTGTAGTTTTTGATAAAAATTGAGTTTGGTATCTTCAGCTAATTTAATTTGAATAGTTGCTGTTTTTTGTCCCGCTTTCCATAGAATGTAGGCACAACTAGCTATTAATGCACATAATATTAGGTAGCCTAGGCTCCAATAATATTTTTGGTTGATCAATCCTATTGTAGGTTCAAGTAAAAAAGGATAGCTAAGTAATGCAATAAGGCTACCAGAGTTACTGGCAGCATAAAGGTAGTAAGGATCGTCACTAGTCTGATGACCAATGTTTGCAAACCATTTTTGTATGAGTGGTGCTGTGGTTGATACCACAAAAAAGGGTAATCCGATAGCCAGTAATAATGTCCATAGTAGCCAAAAAGTTGGATTTCCATCAGTAGGGGGAACTGTATTTTCGGGTAGAGCCAGAGGTAAAGCGAGGAAGCTCAATAGTATAACGGTTGCATGTATCTTGATTTGATGATGTTGATTAAGGCGTGTGGAAATAGTGTGGGCATAAAGATAACCCAGAAATAAAATTATTTGATAAAACACCATGCAGGTATTCCATACTGCCGGTGAGCCGCCTAATAAAGGTAATAACAGTTTTCCAAACAAGGGCTGAAGGACAAACATTAGCGAGGCGCTAATAAATAATGTTCCGGCAAATAATATAGTTAAGTTCCAATTGTTTTTTAATTTTGAAGGCTGACTCATTTTTATCGTAGCCCTCTTTAGGCTAATTATTTAAATCCGTTAATAATAAAACACTTGATCTTATAAGGTTTGAATTGAATGTTTTTTGTGAAAAAAACGGCAATTTTAATGAGCTCTATTAAAAGTAAGAATTTTTCATGTGCGCGCTCATGAAAAAATTAACTTTCACCCCCCATCTCCAATGTTTTCCCATGAATTACTGCTAGCAATTTCCAAATCGTGTAATTTGTTAGTTGTTATAAACTGTTTAGCCCTCAAATCCTCAAGCTCTTCAATGTTTTTTAAATTCGAATTAATTGTTGATTGCCTTAGTTTTATAACTAACAGATCAATTTCAGCACTTTGTTGAATAAGTTCGTCTATTAGTTTTTTCCTGTATTCATCTTTTACTGACATGAATAATCCTTTAATTTGTAGAGTAATATTTCATTTTGAAATAGTTTTAATGCGTAGATTAAACTTTATAGGATTATTGGGTGGCTTTATTTAAGATTGATCAAGTCTTGATACAGCTACTTTAGCCAAAGCACTTAACTCGCTGCCATCTTCTTTAAGATAAGTAATTATATCGCGGCGCATTCTTGGATCCCATGATCTTAAAATATGCTTTGTTATGCCTTCTGCAGCAACTTCTTTATTACTTTCAGCATTAAAAAAATCGCCGATGTCATTGGCCATTCTGATAAGTGTTTTAATTTTCATTGTTGATCAACGATAGTTGTTATGGGTTAAACGCTGAGGATGAGTATAAATAACATGTTGATCATCCCGAGCAAAACCGATTAAGGTGAGACCTGTTTCATTAGCCAGGCGTATTGCTAATCCAGTAGGGGCGGAAATAGCTGCAAGAAGAGTAATGCCTACCCACGTTGCCTTCTGAACCATTTCATAGCTGGCACGACTGGTAATAATTATAAAACCAGATGATAAGTCTTTGTTGGTGCGTAATAAACAACCGATTAATTTATCAAGTGCATTATGCCGCCCAACATCTTCTCTAATATCTGAAATACCTTGCCCAGGAACTACCCAAGCTGCAGCATGAACTGCTCCGGTAAAATGGTTTAACTTTTGGTGGTTACTGATATCGGTTAATGCAGAGGCTAAATCTTCCGCAGATACCTTTAGTTCACCATTTACAGAATGAGGTTGTCGGATGGCTTGTTTTAAAGTACTTGCACCACAGAGCCCGCAGCCTGTTCGTCCAGTCAAATTTCGCCCTTTATCTGATAGATATTTAAATCGATCTTCCGGAATTGTAAGTTGAACCTCTATCCCATTGGATCGATTATAAACTCGAGTAGATAATAATTCTTGCGGATTTTTAATAATGCCTTCAGTAATACTAAACCCTAAAGCAAACTCCTCGAGATTAGTAGGAGTAGCTAGCATAACAACATGGGGCATTTTATTGTATATTAAAGAAACAGGAACCTCTTCGGCAATAAAATCTTCCTTCCTTTCATATAACTCACCTTTCCAGCGATCAACGGTAAATTGTTGATAGCTGGACCAACCTAGTTCTAATAATGGTGATTCCATATTTCAATTTACTCTCATCCTGTTAATAGGAGAGTTATGTTTGTTTTTGAAAGAAGGCTGTCAATTTTTGCTATTAACAAAAATTGTGGCTTAAATGACTTG
>Ga0192647_102427_pt1 | contig 11613 bp, 10 predicted proteins | sample LauGreFa1BDMLBSN_2_FD_133046 | JGI IMG/M metagenome (GOLD analysis project Ga0192647, IMG submission 133046) | Freshwater lake microbial communities from Lake Michigan, USA - Fa13.BD.MLB.SN - reassembly | ecosystem: Environmental > Aquatic > Freshwater > Lake | place: Lake Michigan, USA...
CTCAAAATAATCTCGGCGACAAATACGAGAACGGGCTTGGAGTGCCCAAAGACCCTATCATGGCTGCCTACTGGTATACAAGGGCAGCAGAGCGTGGCGAGCCGACGGCTTACCTCAGCTTAGCATCGCTACTTTACGAATCGAGCAAGGAACCGGAAGTTTTGATCGAAGCCGGTAAGTTTGCGCAGCTAGCCGCAAATACCTTGCCACCCGGAAGAAACAAAGGGGAAGCCGAAAAGCTTGTAAATGCGCTGACTAACACATTGTCCGACGCAGACAAGTACCGCGTGCTATTTCTAGTTAAACGGTGGGCACCTTTAAATCAGGAAAGATATCTGATGGGTGATAAGCCAGAGGACAAGCCGGATAAATAGTCAAACCAGTGATCCAATCGATCTCCATAAATCCATGCCTTTTGGTGGCATATTCGTTGAAGCGAACTATCTGTGAAAAATTTGTACTTCCATCACGTTCTAAGAGTCCTAGTTATCTTATCTGCGCTACTTACTCAGCCAGCATGGGCCCAATTCAAGCCCTCAAATACCATCATGAAAACCCTAGACATTTTCGATGTCAAGGCCAATGGCGAATACAGCCAAATTACCGAGCGTCTGTTTCGGGTAGACACACCTCAGGGCATCAAAGATATGGGAGAACAAAGAATTGATTACAACGAAAAAATGGAGACATTGGAAATTCTGGAGGCCTACACCTTGCTCCCCGATGGATCGAGGACTGATGTACCTGCGGACAAGATAAAGCGGTTGGACGGAGATGGCGCTGAGGAGTACAGCGATAGCAAGGTGCTCGCAATCATCTTCCCTAAGGTCGATGTCGGAAGCTTGCTTTATTACAAAGCGCGTAGTTACCAGCACACACCGTATTTTCCGGGACATTTTTTCTGGGCACAGTACTTCTCTCCCCACGTCACCTTTGAAAGTGTGGATGTGCAATTGGTACATGCACCGGAAGTCAAGCTTCTGTTTGACACTGAATCGGTCAAGGGTGGCCGTGTTGAGAGCCGGCCAGAAGATGCGCCGGGATCGGTGCGTTACAGGTTTACCTACAGACAAGACAAAGCCTATCCTGCTGAATCAGGCCAAGCAGCCTTAACCGACTTTGCACCCTACCTAGCTTTTACAACCTTCGCTAACTATGCTGAACTAGGCAAAGCCTACCAAGCCCGGGCCAAGCCCATGGCTGAGGTCACACCCGCAATCAGCGCGTTGGCAAAAGAGCTGACCGTGGGGGCAACGGATGACCGAGCTAAGGTCAGAAAGCTATACAACTGGGTTAGCCGAAACATTCGCTACGTAGCAGTCTATGTAGCCGAAGGCGGTTTCGTACCCCACTCTGCACAAAGTATTTTGGATAACCGATACGGCGACTGCAAAGACCATGTGACTATGCTGGAAGCGTTACTGTCTGCCGTAGGCATAGAAAGTACGACAGCGCTAATTAACTCGGGTGATGCCATGCGCATTCCCAAACTGGCAGTTTCCACGCCGTTTAACCATGCAATTAGCTACATACCAAAACTAGACCTCTATCTGGACTCAACTTCGCAATTTACGCCTATGGGTACGCTACCCGATGGCGATACGGGCAAGCCAACCCTTCTGACTGCTAGCGCAACGATAGGCAACACGCCTCATACATGGTGGCAAAAGGACTACAGCCACATCCAAGTAAAGATGGCGCTGCAAAAGGACGGTAGCGTTCTGGGCAAAAGCACTTGGACCTCTGCAGGCGTAGAGGAGGTTGGCATCCGTAGTAATCAATTTGCTTACAAGAACCGAGATCCGCAAGAGCTGTCCACCAAACTCTTGGCCCGCTCACAGGAAACTGGTTGGGGTAAATTTTTGAAGAATGACCCCATGGATCTTGACCAACCTTTGAAGGTCGAATCGGTGTTTGAACTTGAAGCGTTGGTCAATGTGCCCGGTCCTAGCGCTATGACTGTGCCGCATGGGCTCGTGCCCGGAAATCTACGCCGCATGGCTTCTTATAAGACTCCCCCAAACAGGCGATTCCCCGTAGTTTGTGGCTCCAGAGCATTTACTGAATCTATAAGTCTGACCTATCCAGAAGGCAGTCAGATTGAGCGGGTACCGGCCAACGTGCAATACAGCAGCGGGCCCTATCACTATGCGGCCAGCTATAAGTTAGTTGGGCGAGAATTACTGGTGGAGCGCGCATACTCCTCCAGACGTAAGACTGGGATTTGTAACTTCTCAGACGACAAAAACTGGAATGCCTTCAGATCCGTTTTGCAACGTGATTTGCGGGGACAGGTTTTTTTCAAATAGCGATTGCCGCGCGCCCTAGCTCCGCAGTGAGGACTGGCCCCTATTGCTGGTCAGCAATGTAAGCGTCTTACAAATATTTAAGACGCAAATTATGAAATCTCGCTTTAGGCTCATTGCGTGAGCCCCCTAGGGTATCTAATGCCCTTAGTGCTCAACGTCTTGACGTTAGCCTTCAGGGAGCAAAGAGATCTAAAGATGAACCGATCTGCGAAGAAGGCAGGAGTAGCTAGTGCGCGACGGATTACCAAACGGCGATGGTGGCTTATTTGACTAGTTCAATAAAAGGAAAAGACATTATGCGAAAAGTTCATGTTCTCTTAGGCCTAGGTCTGACACTGTTGTCAGCAGGCGCATTTGCTGGCTGCATCGGTTATTCAGGACCAGGTGGCCCTTGCTACACAGGTCCTGGAGGCGGTCTCTACACTGGCCCTGGCGGCGGAGCGTATACCGGACCAGGTGGCGGAGCGTATACAGGTCCCGGTGGTGGTGCCTATACCGGCCCGGGTGGTGGCGCATACACGGGACCTGGCGGTGGAGCGTATACCGGCCCGGGTGGTGGGGCTTACACCGGACCTGGTGGTGGGGCGTATACCGGCCCAGGCGGTGGGGCATACACCGGACCTGGCGGCGGGTGTTATACCGGCCCTGGTGGGGGGGCAACGGACAAGTGGAATCGCCCGTCACCTTATTGCAAATAGGAAAGTTTCGGCAATTAGGCGAGACTTAAATGTTTGACCTTTTCGCAATAATTGAATAGCAGACGGGAAATCCGTCCAGTAGCTCCTTGGCTTTCTCCATGAGCCAAGTGAGCGCAAGCTCCTGCGCGCACTCGTACACCCGTTCAGTCTGCGGCATTACTTCGGCAATCTTAGCCTTTTCGGAGTAGAAAATATTCGGCTCCCGATCCAGAAAAATCGTCAGAAAAGTCCATTTCAATCGTCAGTCCCATTTCTTGCGCAATCTTCAAAACATCTTTACTTTTCCAATATCGAATTTTGAAACTGTCAGTGAACGTTTCTACGCCCCGTGTAGTTTTGATGTCACTTACCTCAACGTATTGAAATATGTCGCCAGCCAAAGGAGTGACCTGAACATTCCTATTGCAAGATTCGGAGTTAAAACTCAATCCACGAAAGACTGCTCGACTAGGTACGTCGAGCAATAGTTGACCGCCTGGCTTCAAAGCCTGCGATACCGATCGCATGGATGCGCGCAAATCAGACTCATCCAAAAGATAAATCAATACGGTGAAAACGCATGTTGCAAAATCGAATCTGGGCGGCGATGAATAGTCTTGCATCTTTAGACAAACACATTCGATTTTTTCAGATCCAACCTTCGTCCTTAAAACGTCAAGCATTTCAGTGCATGGTTCGACAGCTGTAACGGAGTGTCCCATTTTCGCCAATGGAATGGCTAACCTTCCCGTGCCCGCTCCAAAGTCGATGATCTTTGAATTGAATTGAATTGCTTCTTGAATGTGGGCGAGAGTCAATACGGTCAGTCGTTCATAGAAAGACCCAAACGAATTTTCATACAGCCTATCGTATGCAAATGCCCAAGAAGCGTGAGGCGTGGTCATAAAAAAACCAATTTTTTAGATCGTGGTTGATACACCGTAGACCTGTCATCCAAAATTTCATTTCCAAGAATTCCACTCACACCAGCCATCATCAAAGTCATCCCCAGAATACCTGGTAATGATCCGATTCTGAGCAATTTGTTGAGACTCCCAAGATTGCAATCTACTAAGTGAGTTTGAACATCAAAATGACCAAATCCAGGATAAAAATCAGATAAGACAGCGTCTTTAGAATATCTAATCAGTCCATCATCTTGCCAGTACGATATTTGAGCACCTGTGTCAAAAAACATACGTTGAGTTACGCCTCCTATTGAAACTTCAACGATTGGTATTTCCATAAATTCATCAAGCGTCAAAGCGATACCATCGAATGAATTTTGAGTCGCAAAAAAACTTACTATATTTTTCTTTAAATCGAAATTTATATCAAATTGATTTAGTACATCGACGCCTAAGATCCCAACCGTGTCACGCCCAATGAAACCGGTTAACACCTCTGAATTTAGGCCCATATATGAGCTACTAATTTCAAAATTTTGACCATTAATGGCAATCTCATTATTTCGTCCAAAGCTGACCGGCGATCCAGTGTCCAAGAGCCAAGCTTCATCTCCATTGAGCAAAAATATGTGTCCTGACCCAAAAAGTAGCGGAAAATTCATTAGGTTGCTTTCAAAGCGTTTTAGCTTGGGGACTAAGGTTTTTTCGTTGGCTTCTCAATAAGCCGCATTACTCTTGCGTGTAAACCCATTGAATTTAGCAAAGCTATTTCCGCTCTTTGTTCAGGTGAAATTTTCTCATCCGGTTTTTTTACTTCTACGAATCGAGCAATCGTAGGCTTTCCTGTTAGTCTGTTCGTCGCATACAAAAAAAGATCAGGAACACCGGACTTTCCTTCGTGTTCCTTTGATGTGTGCTTGTCTAGCAAGACTTGGATTCTTTGAGGGCCACAAATCTGAAAAAGAGAAAACAGCGTACTAGCGGCTGGCAATTTTAAAAACCCGCGAGAATTTAGAGTCTCGGTTTTCTCAAGCTTTGTTGACTGCAACTTGTCCAACGACATCTTGCAAATCTTTTCCGCGTTTTTCCCGTAAGCCATCGCGACTGCGCGCCAAAATGTTGAGCTCAACTTATCGCCCGAAAAAGTGTGATCAGGAAATTTTCGTTGCCGCCACCGGGTGAGTACTACCCGCTCTGGGGTACCTGTGGCGGTACCCTCCCCTTTGGGGTCGATGAGATAGTTAACCTTATTCTTTACTTGAGCGCGGCCAAACACATAAGGACTTATTCGCAACGAAGGTTTTTTTTCTATATCAGTCACGGATTTCTTTCAGGAGTCGGTGAGCACAAGGGTACCTGAATATGGGCATTGATCAGACCCAAAAAGCACTGGGCATGATGCTCGGTGGGTAATTTTTCGAAAATTGAAATGGTAAGGGGGTAAACCCCAGCCTCATAAGCGGCCGATCCTCGCTGAAGGGCGTCAACGACCACAGGGGTGAGCCGCTGGACATCACTCTTATATGTCTGGGGTATTGTGCTCACAGAACTAGGCTGGATAGAAGAAATTTAGGTCTTTTTTTTCAATCCTCGCCTGACGCAGGCTCACTGGGTGAGCCTACCCAACGCTCTAATAGGGCAACGACTGGCAAATGCTCAAATTTGTCACATCCAGGCAAGGATTCGGATAGCATGACACGCAAGGGGCTAGTGCGTCAGGAACGTAGCATTTTTTACTTTTAAGGAGTAACAGCATGTCGTTTTGGAACATTTTTGGAAACATGGCAATTTCCGATAAAGGAGAAACCCTAACCCGAATCACCAAGGACATGAGCATGTCCTCCGATGGGACGACCTATACAAAGGTGGGCAATATGACCATGGGCTCTGACGGTTCAACCTACACACAGCTTGGCAGCTTCAGCTCAGATGGCAGCACGCGAATGGGCAGCATGGCGACCGGCTTTGGGACGCTCTTTAACAATGAGTCAAAAGATTCAGATTCTTTTGGAATGAGCTCTAGAGCTAGTGAGCGCTTCGGATCCGATGATGACTCTAAATGGTAGTCACCCCGCCGGCAGAATTCTTATATTTCTAGATCATGCAAAAAATTGCTCCAGGTAAGTTTTTATATGCAGCCACCGATGTGGTGAATTTTTTAGAGTGCGAACACCTGACAACGCTTGACCTACTGTCATTTGAGCAGCCAATGCAAAAAGCGAAAGACGATGAGCAGGCTGTCCTGATTCAAGAAAAAGGCACTGAGCATGAAACCGCATATGTTGAAACGCTAAAGTCAAAACATAAAAGCCTAATAGATATTTCCAAGGTCAGCGATGATCGCCAGGAAAGAGTTGCCGCTACCCTCGATGCAATGCGTAGGGGAGAGGAGATCATTTTTCAGGCGACCTTCATAGAACGGCAGTTTCAAGGGCAGTTTCTTGGTTATGCGGATTTCTTGCGCCGCGTGGAAACCCCTTCCTCGATTGGCGCGCACAGCTACGAGGTACTTGATACCAAGCTGGCACGATCAACTAAGGGCAAGTTTGTCATTCAGCTTGCGTTCTACAGTGAACTTCTGGCAAATATACAAGGAGTTTTGCCCCAGTACATGTATGTCGTCTTAGGCAATGGCCAAGAGGAGGCTTTGCGCTGCGCAGACTATGTGCACTACTACGATAGATTAAAGACACGCTTTTTAGCTAAGGTAAATGCCACTGGGCACATTACGTATCCCCAGACGTGCGAACACTGTGACCTTTGCCATTGGCGCGATATTTGTAAGCAGCGCTGGCATGATGATGACCACCTAAACCAAGTAGCAAATATCAACAAAGTCCAGATCGAAAAGCTGCAAGGCGCAGGTATCAAAACGCTAGCATCGCTTGCCCAATTAGATCCTGAGACCCGCATTGCCAAGTTAGCTCAGCCCTTGGTCCGCAGACTGCACAATCAAGCAAGACTGCAATATGAAGCCCGCATTGATCCGGTAAAAGGCGAAACGGGAATTTACGAGCTCATAGAGCCTACGCCAGGCGATCCCTCAGAGATTGGCCCTAGAGGACTTGCCCGATTGCCTGCTCCCGATGATGGCGATTTATTTTTTGATATGGAAGGCAATCCGCTGGAGGATGGGGGTCTGGAGTATTTGTTCGGACTTTATTTTGTCGATCAAGGAACTCATGTCTTCAAGCCATTTTGGGCGCACAGTCGTGCTCAAGAAAAGCTTGCCTTTGAAGACTTCATGGACTTTGTATCGGCGCGCATAACCCAATACCCTGGCGCCCACATTTATCACTACGCACCTTATGAAGTAACAGCGCTTCAAAAGTTAATGGGGCTGCATGGGACGCGCGAACAGGCAGTCGATGATCTGCTTAGAAAACACAAAATGGTTGATCTGTATCGGGTAGTACGCGAAGGCGTAAGAGTGTCCGAACCTAAATATTCTATAAAAAACATGGAGCGCTTTTACCTGGATAGGCGTTCTGGTGAGGTGACAAATGCGGGCGCCAGTATTGTTTACTACGAAAAATGGAAGAAAACCCTAGAGCAGAAGTACCTGCAAGACATTGAGGATTACAACAAAGATGACGTGCGCTCTACGTTTGAACTCAGACAATGGCTCCTAGGGCTGCGCTCCAAGGACATGCCATGGGTAAGTTACCCTGAACCAGTCCTCACGCCGAGACAGCAAGAAAATTCAGAGCGCGCAAAAATTGCGGAAAAACGCCTTGAGGACTATCGCCACAAGCTCATGGCAGGCATACCCGATGATCCAAAGAACTGGAGTGCAGCCGATAACCATCGCGTTTTAACCTTTCATCTTTTGGATTTTCATAGGCGCACGGCAAAGCCGGAATGGTGGGGCGTATTTGACCGCCAAGCTATGAGTACGGAGGAGCGTATTGAAAGCCCTGAGTGCATTGCTGGAATGACCGAGCAAATAGGTAAAGCGGTACCGGATGCCCGGTCGATGCGATACACCTTCCGGTATCCTGACCAAGAGACCAAGCTAAAGACGGGCGATGCCGTGGTACTTGTGGATTCGATTAAGTCAGTTAATGATTTAATCATCAATGAGGAAGCCCAAACAGTAAGCTTCAAAGTTACGGATACATCCTTAGTTGAAGCAGGGCAGACCGATATTGCGTCAAAGCGCACGGTAAACACCGACGTCCTTGTTAACGGTCTGTATAGGTACGCGGAGGATGTCGCTGCATCGACAAGTAAATACACCGCAATTACGGCGCTTTTAAATCGGCTGCCGCCTAAAGTGACTGATCATCAGCAGGGCACGCCGCTAGCGCCGGATCGTGCCTCGGTGGAGCAAGTTGTGAAAGTTGTTGGGGCAATGGATCACAGTTACATATTTATCCAAGGTCCGCCCGGTGCAGGAAAAACCTATACAGGCTCGCACGTCATCCTAGCTCTGTTGAAGGCTGGTAAACGGGTAGGCGTCACCTCCAACAGCCACAAGGCCATAGTCAACCTACTTCATGCGGTGGAGAAGGTAGCTATCGAATCTGGTTTTAGCTTTAAGGGCGTCAAAAAGTCGGATAAAGACGACCAATCTAATCAGGTTCAGGGAACCTTGATTAAAGATGCTTTTAACGGAACCAGCTTTATTGGGGCCAATGCGCAGCTGTTAGCGGGAACTGCCTGGGCAATGTCAGATCCCAGTCTGGATCAAGCGCTGGACTATCTGTTTGTGGACGAGGCTGGGCAGGTTTCCCTTGGCCATCTCATCCCAGCAGCTACCAGCGCCAAAAACATTGTGCTTCTGGGCGACCAGATGCAACTTAGCCAGCCAACCCAAGGGGTACATCCAGGCGAATCAGGACTTTCAGTTTTGGATTTCTTGCTAAAAGGTCAAGCCACAATTGCTCCAGACAGGGGTATTTTCCTCGGCACCACCTGGCGTATGCATCCAAAGGTCTGCCAATTCATCTCCGATGCTGTGTATGACGGCAGACTATTTCCGGAGGCTAGGAACGAAAAGCGCCACTTGGTCTTAACGGACGACGCTGGCCCCATACCGATGACGGCTGGTATCCGATTTGTACCGATTGCGCACACCGGGTGCACTCAACACAGCCCTCAGGAAGTTCAGGCAATCGCCACGCTATTTGATAGCTTACTGAAGCAGTCCTATACAGACGATACCGGTGCATTGCATCCAATGACGGCAAACAATATTTTGGTTGTTTCACCCTACAACATGCAGGTCAACAAGCTAAGAGCTGCGTTGCCTGCAGACGCAAGAATTGGGACAGTCGATAAGTTCCAAGGACAGGAAGCAGAGGTTGTGATCATCTCGATGGCTACCTCCAGTGGCGAGGACCTTCCAAGAAATATCGAATTCTTGTTTAGCAAAAATAGGCTTAACGTTGCGGTGTCCAGGGCAAAGTGCCTAGCCGTATTGTTTGCAAGTCCTGTACTAATGGACATTAACTGTAAGACACCTGAACAGATGGGGCTCGTCAATACGCTTTGCTGGCTAACTCACTACAACTCTTAAAGAAAAATGAGGCCTTAATTCAATGTGGATTGAGATAAAAAGAGACGATTTCTTAGACGCAATAAAGCGCTTAAAACCAACACGCATGCCGAAATCTTATGCGCTGCTGGAGCTCCAAATTGCCTTTCGGAATGGTGAGGCAATTTTTTGTGTAAGTGGCGCCGAGACCATAAGACCGGCTAGGGGCGAGTGGAAAGGATTTGTATGCGTTAGGTATGGCTTATTGTTGCCGTTTTTAAAAATAAAGCCTGTCGCTGATCCAGTAAAAATTGAATACGCAGATTCAAAAATTAAGATCGAAATTACAAAGCTTTCTGCAAGGTGGATCGAGGTGTCTGAATTGATTACTACTGCGACGATGAATGCTCATTTTTTAAGTGGAGCGCTGCAGAAGGTTGAGTTCAAATTTTGCCCGTCTTGTGGAAAGAAAAAGGGAATGAATTTAGGACAGTTGCCAATGAAATCTAAGCTCAATGCTGAGGAACTAAGGCTCCAAATGCTCGCGGACAACACGTCTGCCAATACGGGTTGTATTGCATGTGGATATGGTTGGATTGAAATTAACTAAAAACCTAAAAACTCTTGGGAATTGAGAAATCATGGGCGATATCAATCCTGTCTGTGTGAGGCTCCTTTATGTTGGTCAATTTTTCTTAGCCGTACCTCAACGAAGTTAAAAATAGATAGGAGAAAAAATGAATAACGCCTATGAAATTGCAGCGGCAACATATCTTCTGATTGGCATTCTTTTTGGCACGATAGGGCCAGCAGGAAAAGACATCGCTAAGGAAGTGGATCGTGCGAGAGGTTCGCCTTTGACTAATGCATTTATGGAAAGAGAAGCGCCGTCTAAGGTCAAGCTCTTTTTCTTTCGGATCACAATAACGCTTGGCTTCATTTTTTTATGGCCATTCTTTATATACGGCATCATGAAGGAACATAAAGAATCCGTTGCTTTGGATAAAAGACTAGCCGAGGAAAGGGCCGAAGGAATTTGGTTTCATTACATGGGGGGCCATGGGATCATTGCATGCAAAGATTGTGATCACAGCGAAGAGGTTACATCGTTTATTCACTGCATCAACAGCAGTTTCTCTGGGTTCCAATGTCAAGCGTGCGGGAAGTTATCCTCGATTAGAGCAGGTAGCCTAGGCCGGGCTGCTATACATCTGGATAGTTTGCAATGTGAGTGTGGAGGACCTTTGAAAAGAGACAAAGTAATTTTTTGTCCAACTTGCAAATCGAGAAATTTGTCTTATCAAATGGAATATATAACATAATTATTATTAATTAATGATATTTTAATCCTTATTTTCCTACATCTCAATAACCTTATTTAGGATTTAAAGCGAAAACTCTATACCGGTTTTCTACTTGTCTCATAATTTGACTGGCAAGTTTCACAGCGGTAAAAGTTTGGATTCTTCTTTAGCCTTTTTGATCCCACTGGTTCGCCGCACTCAATGCACATTCTGTTGAGATCAATTTCAGGGCGTTCCTCCTTGAACTCGACATCTCGATGTTTGAAATTAATCGCCTTAGTGCTATTGATTGAGATGATGCCAAGATGGTGGAGTCGACTGAAGACGCTGTTAGGGCTTCGTTCTAGATTATTTGCAATGACTTCTATGGAGTTTCCATCCAGTAGGAGTGCAACGATCTGGCTTTCCTCTGCCTGACTCCAACGCTTGTTGGCCATGACAGGCTTTGGGATCTGGTCCAAATGGTATTGCGCGTCCGAGAGTTTTTCGATTGCGAAGCGCAAAGCGTCCTGTATTTCAGGGGAAAAAAATTTCGATTTTCCAAGAGCCTCGAGTCGCTTTTTTGATTCGGAATTGTTCATATAAGTCTCCTCAGCTAAGTTCAAGATTACTCTATCATTGCTGGGAAAGCCACCTGGCACTTGTTACCTCAAAGTACTGGTGACGGCGTTGTCTTGACTTCAAAACGTTCAAGCGTAAAGAGTCTTTACGGTTTTATTTCTTTTCGTTATAAAAGACAATAAAAGTCCAACTTTTAAATCTATTGAATATACTACTTGTATACTACTTTGATAGTTTCTGAAATTGCTAAGCTATTGATTTAAAATAGGAAATTAGCAAACTGCCGGAATCTTCACACTGTGGGGGTCGCAGGTTCGAAACCTGCACCGCCCACCAAGTAAAAAAATCTTATATAGATTAACAACTTAGGTGGTT
>Ga0192647_102430_pt1 | contig 11600 bp, 9 predicted proteins | sample LauGreFa1BDMLBSN_2_FD_133046 | JGI IMG/M metagenome (GOLD analysis project Ga0192647, IMG submission 133046) | Freshwater lake microbial communities from Lake Michigan, USA - Fa13.BD.MLB.SN - reassembly | ecosystem: Environmental > Aquatic > Freshwater > Lake | place: Lake Michigan, USA...
ACGCAGATTGCGGCGCATTCAAATTGAACGCCACTTCTGATCGGGATCTTTCTTCTGCCAACAAGGTGTAGATGGCCGACATGGATTGTGTGACCGTGTTTTGGTCGTAACTCTGCACATCCCGCATCAGGCCGTCTCGCCGAATGCGTACATGGGCTTTTTCTTGGCGAATTTCAAAATGCACGTCGGAGGCATTGAGTTCAATGCACATTTTGATGACTGAGCGAAACCACTCGATGGGTTCTGACGCATTGACAATGCTTTGCACCACTTCCTGGTTTTGCTTGTTTTGCTCCCGAATCCGGTGCGACTGCGAATCTTTGCTGTTGGCTATGAATGTTTTGAGCGACAAATGGTCTGTGGTGTAGTAGCCTTCAAAATGCAGTTGCAGCCTGATGCCTTGTTGCACCAAATAAAACCATGTGGAACTGCCTTGTTCTTCCTGGGTGCTGATGATGGCAAATTGCTGATCGAGCAACTCGATAGCCACAATCGCATCTTTTTTGGTTTCATTCAACATCACGCTTGGGTTGCGACCATGCGTGAGTACCGATTTGTAGCCAGGGAAATCTTGGTAAAACTTTAAATGGCCCAAATTTTTAAAGTATGAACGCGGCATCTTGCCTCCGGTAGAGGTTGGGTTGACCAGTGCAGAAGCGGCTGCCATGTTCAGTTTTTGGCAGGAACAGCGGGTAAGTTGGGTAAGTCTGCAGCTGCCTGTCGCTGCTGGGTGTTGATGTCGCTGCCAGTGGTAATGCGGAAAGGGGCGATCGAATGGCCTCGGGCTGCGACATACAGTTTCAGCGGCGGCTTGACATGGTGCTTGCGTTGGGAAGAGGCGGCGGAGGATTTGGCGTTGTTGGGGCCGCGCTCTGCCAGTGTCACGCTGTCGCTGTCAAACGCAATCACTTCCCATTGCTGAATTCGCGCACCCGTCACCAACTTAACCGTGTGTATGGTTGCACCTTGAATGATTTCAGCGGTGTATTCACCATTGATGCCTTTGATTGACCACAATTTGGGCTGGCTTTGTGCAGGATTTGACAGTGGACTGTGGAAAGGGGGCAGCAACGCAACCGGCAAGGGTTCTGCCTTGGCGATCGCTGATTGCGATTTTTTTTTCTTGGCGCTTTCGATAGCGTCATCGACTGTCACGGGTTGTGCCCAAACATGTAAACCGAAGCACATCAAACCGAATCCGCAGACTCGAATGCATTCATTTGTAAAGCGCATAAAAGCTTCCTTTCAACGAATAAACGGCTTGGTCCTGCTTATCCGCAGGGAATTGAATGTCCAGGGTCTCGGGTACCACATAGGGCAAGAGCTTGAGCGAATGGATGCTCCAGAGTTCGAGTTGCAACCCCCAAGTGCCGCGCACGACGGGGCGCTGGAGGGTTTCTGCGCTGCCTTGTGCTGAAGCAGGAAACAACACGGGCTTGTCAAGTGTGATCGTGGCGTTGTCTAACAGCGTTAAATCCTGCAATTGGCTGCTGAACAGGCTCAGCACGTCTTTGGCCACTGGCAAGGCATTTCTGTCCATGGTTGAAGCGCGGGATGCTTCAGCCAGGCGGTGGGTGGTGGTCGCGGTTGAATTGCCGACCTTGGATGTGTCCATGTTTTCTGTACGCGAAACGTAAGCAAGCCCCAAGCTGTTGAACAGCTCAGAAAAATTGCCGTACTCTCTGTGCCATGTGGCCGTGCAGTCTTGCAACGTGCACTTCACCGAATCAAGTCGCCACCCAGCGGTTTTGAGTGGCAATTTGCCGATGGTTTGTATCCAGCTGTCTATTTGCGTTCTGCCTCCGGAGGTCACCTGTTTCAGCGCGGGCCCAATGCTTTGCTCATACAACACATTGGGATCGTTCAATAGCGCTTGACGTTTTTGCTCTTCTTGGATTCTCAGGTGTGTCAGGTAGGCGTTGGCGCCATATACCAAGCCGAGCACCCCCAGCAACACCGCAGCGAATGCCAAGAGCAGTGGTTGATGGATGATGGATTTGAATTGCGCATGGGGGGCTGGATCAGTCAGCGCTTTTTCCAGCGTCAAGGGTTCTTCCATTTCAAAAATACCAGAGTTACCCACATAGCGAATGGCTTGTTTTTCTTGCAGGTTGGCAAAGTCATCACCGAGTTGCCACACATTTTCTTTGGTGCCCACGTAATCATGTCCGGGCACAGGCTTGGATTCGTTCAATGCGATGAACGAATACAAGTCCTCCCGCAGATGAAAGCAGAATATTTCGATGCCGCCTTGCGACAGTCGATCAGCCAAGTGCAAGGCTGCGGCGTATTTCCTGCCCTTGGCCACGGGCAAAGCACTGATAAAGCCAATGACATCTTCAAAATGCGAAAGTGCATAAAAACCAAGGCCTTTTTTTCGTTGGGCCTGCAGCTCTTTGTTTTTGCTGCCAGCGGGCGCCGAATATTCCCAGTCAATGCCAAATAAAAATACCTGTCCCTTGGTGCTTATCCAATGTGGCCAAGGCGAGGCCGTGACAGCGGTGGGACGAATTAAACGCGACAGGTTGTTACGCCAGAACCCACCAAGTGACAGCATCGTTTTTGTTCCCACCGCTCATACCCCAAGCAAACGCGGAGTCACCAAAATGATGGTGCTTTTTTTGTTGCTGCTGACCAGACGTGAACCCGGAATGCTGTTGCGCACCACATCGGTTTGGTTGGTTCTGGATTCGTCTCTTTCAAACCCCATGATGACCATGGTCTCACCAGAGTTCAGCGTCATGCGCTGCAAAGATGCAAACGTGTCCACATTCGGTTGCTGAACACTTTGGATAGAGTCGCCGGTGCCGCTGGTGAATTTGGTCAACTCGCGCAGGCTGCTGATGCTGATGGAGCATTGCAACAGCACGCGGTTTGAGTCAAGCACCATGGGCAACAGATTGAGGCTGAAACCTGTGGTGATTTCACCGGGCACCAAGCCCACCCCGCCCGACAGTGACGATCCGGTTGACAAGGATGTCACTGGCGCGGGTGTGATGGATTTCAAATAGGCCAAGGTGTTGAGTACGCCAACGGGAACAGATTGACGGTTGACCGTGGTCAAGACACTGGAATAAGCGGTGCTGACGCGGCCGAATTTCTCCAGCATCTTCAGCATGACTTGGCTGCTTTGGCTGCCATTGGTCATCTTGATGCCAAAGGCGCCTGGTGAAGAGGTGCCAGCAAGCAAGGGTGCGCCGGTGAGGGAAACGATGGCATTGGTTTTGGCGAGCGTCTCGGACACATAGTTCCAATCGATGCCAGATTGGTGCTCCAGCGACAAATCCACTTGAAGCACTTCTACATTCATGGAAATTTGTCGCAAAAACAATGCGTTTTGTAACTCCACCAGTTTTTCAACCGCTTGTACGTTGTCGATGGCATCGCGCACAGTGATGAGTCCTACACGGGCATCCACAATGAATTGGCCTTGGGACGAAACCAGCAAGGGCAGGGTTTTTTCCAGGGCAGACCAGAAGTCGGTGTCTGCGTCTGAATTGATGGACAGTGATCCGCCATTGGCGCCACCACTGGACATGGACAAGCTGCCAGAACTTTTGATGGAGCCGGGCAAAGATTTGACAATGATGCTGCGCGTGATCACCCGCCTGAACACAATGCGGTCATCCTCATAGGTCCAGCGCAGACGGGTTTTGGCGGCCACTTGATTGAGCAGCCCAGACAGGGACCCGCTGTAATTCAATTCGATGGTGTTTTGTGCTACTTGGTCATTCAATGCCAAGCGGCTCGCACCTGCGGCCATCAGGCTGGTGTAGACCGCATCATCTGTTGCGGCATCTTTGGCGAGATTGCTGGGTGCGGTGGTGATCCGACCGGGGGCAAAGGAAGACGGATCTTGTAAAGCGTCTGGGGTCATGATGACAGGAATGCCTGTGGCGTTGCTGATCAGGTCGGCAACGGTAGACAGGTTGTGTCGCCCGGGCACCCGCAATGTGACATTGCCTATGCTGGTGGGCAGCATAGAACTGCGCACAAAAGGAATGGATTTTTGGGTGAACCGAAGCGTGGTGTCCTCGGACACCAGGGGCACGGTGTTTTGCGGTTGCCGCAATTGGGTTTGGGCCACCGCTGATCGATCTTTGGCTTCCTCATGGCCGGCTTTGACGGCTGGGTCGAACGTACTGGTACATGCGCTGACCCAGCAACACGCAGCGATGGAGCAGACAGTTTTCAAGTACCGAGGGTGGTGTGTTTGGGCCATGGCTTTAAGGCATTTCATCCGTTGGGTGCTTGCATGTAACGCACGATGCGAACAATGCGGGTGTTGGGGTTGAGAATGGCTTGTAACGGGTAGTCGCTGTCTGACAGCGACTGCATGACCGACAAAATGACCGACTGAAAACTCCCTTTCAGGTACACGGTGGCGAGAATCGGGAAATCACGGTCAGCTTCCCAAATGAGTTGCCATTTTTCTTGTCGACTCCAGCGCGACAAGGTGTTGGACAAGGTGCCGTCTGCCGTTTCCAGTGACCAAATAGGGGTCACGTTGTTGCTGGGGTTGTCTGGCAGCGTGGCCGCTGTGTGTTTGCGTTCTTGGGTTTCAATTGAGGTGCGTGGTGATTTGCGCCATTCCAAATCTGACTCGGTCAGTGGAACTTGCGCCCAAGCCACCGATGCCGCCAATAGCGGCGGCATCGTGGAGATGTAACAGAGCTTTTTCAAGGGATGCCATCCTAGAGCTTGTAAGCGCTTAGGAGCCTATGAGAGCAGCCACCGTGATGGTGGCACCTGCTGCAGCTGTGCAAGCATTGGCAAGGTTGGCTACGGTGATGGGTGCAAGATTGGTTTTGACAACGTTGACGTAAGGCGCGCCAGCGACAGCAGGAGCGGCTGCATTGGTGGCAGAAATATGGCTGGCAATGGTGTTTAAACCGGTGATGTAGTCGCTGCAGACTTCGGGTGGTATGCCTGTGGAGTACAACATTATTCCGCTGTTGGCAGGGATCGTACCTATCGCAGCATTGGGGATAACTGTGATCAAGCCACCAAACGCATTATTTATTGTGCCATTTGCAACATTCACCCGCATGCCTTCAAACATCCGCAAATTGATCAATTGAGCTTGGTTGATACCCGCGGTGTCGGGGACACTTGACAGCATGACGGCAAGTTTGGAGGCCACCAAATTGATGTTTTTCAGGTCTTCGTTGACATTGTTCGATCTCAAAATCCGCTGAACCCCTGCCAGCGCTGTCACCAAAATGATAGAAATGATGGCCAGTGCGATCGATAACTCGATAATGCTGTAGCCTTTTTGCTTAATGGACGGCTTGGATGTATCCAACACGGGGATTGTTTTTGCAAAGGCGGTCATAAATCTCTCCAAAATGATTAAAAGGTTCAAAAATAATAGCCATATATAGCTCTGTAGACAATCTGTTTTTTGTACGATCGAATGAAAAATTTTGAGAAATTCATGAAAAATAATTCATTTTACAAAATAAATGCAATTTAGTGCATAAGCTTATTAAATGTTATTGCATAGCTTTTTAAATAGGCATTAAAATGCATTTATGTATGACAGTCCATCACCCACCCATTCGCCGTTGCTGCAGGTCATCGGCCACCAAGTGCGCTGGTGGCGCCAACAGCGCAAATGGACCCGCAAAGAATTGGCGCAGGCGGCGCATGTGTCAGAACGTCATCTCGCTTCGCTGGAGTCTGGTACGGGCAATGCTTCCATCATGATTTTGTTGCAGGTGTCGCAGGCACTGGACTGCGAAATCACCGATTTGTTGTCGAGCTTCAATTTGAAGCAACCCCAACTTCAGGCGATTCAGCAATTGTTGGTAGACAAAACCGACACCGAACTCCAGTTGGTCCACACTTATTTGGCACAACTGCTCAGCGCCAAGGCCAAACTCAATCAACGAAAAATTGCGCTGGTGGGTTTGCGCGGGGCAGGCAAAACCACCATTGGCCAGCGCATTGCCAATGAGTTGCAACTGCATTTCGTTGAACTCAGCCGCGATATTGAAAAACTGGCGGGATGCAAAACCCACGAGATACACAGTTTGTACGGGCCATTGGCCTACCAGCGCTACCAGTTGCGTGCCCTGGAAAGCGCTTTGGCGAGTGAATTGCCCGCCATCATCGCCACCACCGGCGGCATCGTCATGGACTTACAGGCATGGGAGAAATTGCAGGCCCAATGTTTGACCATTTGGCTGCAAGCCAAGCCAGAAGACCACTTGAATCGCGTCATGGCGCAAGGCGATATGCGGCCCATGGCCGGCAGCAGCCAAGCGCTGGAAGACCTCAAACATATCTTGGACGAAAGAACGCCCATGTATTCGCAGGCGCACCAATCGTTTGACACCAGCGCCTTCAATTTGAAAGAGGCCGTCAAACGCTTGTCGCTGGATTTGAAGTACGCCATGAAATTGGCGTGAAGACGCCGACCACAGAAAGACCGATGTATGAGCACTAACTTTGCAGTGAACTACGAAACACAACCCGATCAATACCGCCATTGGTCGTGGCGTATAGATGGAGAAATTGCCACTTTGTCGCTCGACATTCAGGAAGATGGTGGCATATTGCCCGGCTACAAGCTCAAACTCAATTCTTACGATTTGGGCGTGGACATTGAGCTCAACGATGCAGTGCAACGCTTGCGTTTTGAGCACCCGCAAGTCAAAGCCGTGGTGCTGACCAGCTTGAAAGACCGCATTTTTTGCTCTGGCGCCAATATTTTCATGTTGGGTTTGTCAACCCATGCGTGGAAGGTGAATTTTTGTAAATTCACCAACGAAACACGCAACGGTTTGGAAGACAGCAGCCGACATGGCGGATTGAAATTTTTGGCCGCTGTCAATGGCGCGTGTGCTGGCGGTGGTTATGAATTGGCCTTGGCCTGCGACGACATCGTGTTGGTTGACGACCGCTCCAGCAGTGTGTCCTTGCCTGAAGTCCCGTTGTTGGGTGTGTTGCCGGGTACCGGCGGGCTGACCCGCATCACCGATAAGCGCCATGTTCGCCATGACCACGCGGATGTGTTTTGCACCAGCGTCGAGGGTGTGCGCGGTCAGCGCGCTGTCGATTGGCGTTTGGTGGACGCGATTGCCAAACCTGCGCAGTTCAGCGCTGCCGTGGCCGAACGCGCCTCTGCATTGGCAGCCAAAAGTGAACGGCCCGGCATGGCCGCGGCCAGCGAAGGCGTCAAGTTGCAAGCGTTGAAGAAAAAAGTCTCCGCCGATGGCGTGGACTATGAATATGTGCAAGTTGTCATTGACCGCGATAAACGCACTGCCACCTTGTGTGTCTCTGCGCCAACGTCGCCTGTGCCAGATACATTGCCAGCCATTCAAGCAGCGGGAGACAGTTGGTACCCGTTGCAAATGGCCCGCGAATTGGATGATGCGATTTTGGTATTGCGCACCAACGAACTCGACATCGGAACCTGGTTGCTGAAAACCCAAGGCAATGCGCAATGGGCGATGCAATCGGATGCGGTCATGCTGCAACACGCACAGCATTGGTTGGTGCGTGAAACCATGGGCTTGTTGCGTCGCACCTTGGCGCGATTGGATGTGTCTTCACGGTCGCTGTTTGCGTTGATCGACCAAGGGTCTTGTTTTGCAGGCACGCTGGCCGAATTGGCGTTGGCGGCTGACCGCAGTTACATGTTGGCATTGCCTGACGACCCCGCTTGTGCGCCGCAATTGCAATTGAGTGAACTCAATTTGGGCTACTTTCCCATGGTCAACCACCAGTCGCGTTTGCAGCGTCGCTTTTACGAAGAAGAAGCGCCCATGCAAGCCGTGCGCGATGTGCTGGGTCAAGCCTTGAACGCTGAACAAGCGGTGGCCCTTGGCTTGGTCACTGCCGCGCCTGACGACATGGATTGGGCAGATGAAATTCGCATCGCCATCGAAGAGCGCGCCGCCATGTCCCCAGACTCGCTCACCGGCTTGGAAGCCAATTTGCGCTTTAGCCAAAAAGAGTCCATGGAAACACGCATCTTCGGGCGCTTGTCGGCCTGGCAAAACTGGATTTTCAACCGCCCCAATGCTGTCGGTGACAAAGGCGCATTGAAGGTGTACGGCAAAGGCGAAAAAGCCGCCTTTGACATGAACCGCGTCTGATTAATTGGTTAATTGGGGTCAGACTCCAATTAATTTTCCTCTTTCAACACTCTGGAGTACCTCATGTCAGCCATCAACTACAGCGAAAAAATTCCCAACAACGTGGACTTGGGCAGCGACCGCACTTTGCAACGCGCCTTGGAACAATGGCAGCCCAACTTCATCAACTGGTGGGATGACATGGGCCCCGAAGGCACGACCGACAACGAGGTGTATTTGCGCACCGCCGTCAGCGTGGACCCGCAAGGTTGGGCGCAGTTTGGCCATGTGAAGATGCGCGACTACCGCTGGGGCATCTTCTTGAACCAAGGCGAAGCCGATCGCACCATCCATTTCGGTGACCACAAAGGCGAGAAGGCTTGGCAAGACGTGCCCGGCGAGCACCGCGCGAATTTGCGCCGCATCATCGTGACGCAAGGCGATACCGAGCCCGCGTCTGTCGAGCAGCAACGCCATTTGGGGAAGACCGCGCCGAGCATGTACGACTTGCGCAATCTGTTTCAAATCAACGTGGAAGAAGGCCGCCACCTGTGGGCCATGGTGTATTTGTTGCACAAACATTTCGGTCGCGATGGCCGTGAAGAAGCAGAAGCGCTGCTCGAGCGTCGCAGCGGCCAAGAAGACAACCCGCGCATCCTGCAAGCCTTCAACGAAGAAACGCCGGACTGGTTGAGCTTCTTCATGTTCACGTATTTCACCGACCGCGATGGCAAATTTCAGTTGTGCGCTTTGGCGGAGAGCAGTTTCGATCCGTTGGCTCGCACCACCAAGTTCATGTTGACCGAAGAAGCGCACCACATGTTTGTGGGTGAGTCCGGCATCAGTCGTGTTATTCAACGCACTTGCGCGGCAATGAACGAATTGAAAACCGATGACGTGGGCAAACTGCGCGCTGCCGGTGTGATCGATTTACCCACCATCCAGCGTTATTTGAATTTCCACTTCAGCGTCACCATCGATTTGTTTGGCGCAGACGAGTCCAGCAACGCGGCCACGTTTTATTCCACCGGTATCAAGGGCCGCTACGAAGAAACCAAACGCGATGACGACCATGTGTTGCGTGGCCAGACCTACAAGGTGTTGAACGTCGTGAACGGGCAATTGCAAGAAAAAGAAGTGCCCATGCTCAATGCGCTGAACGAGGTGCTGCGTGATGACTACATCAAAGATTCGGTCGGTGGTGTCGAGCGTTGGAACCGTGTGATTGAAAAAGCCGGTTTGCCGCACCGCTTGAGCGTGCCGCACAAAGCGTTTCACCGCAACATCGGCGCTTTGTCAGGCGCCAAGGTATCGCCCGATGGTCGTGTGGTGTCCGAGCAAGAATGGCAAGCCAAGGTCGGCGAATGGTTGCCCACGGCTGAAGACCGCGCGTTTGTGCAAAGCCTGATGGGCCGTGTGGCTGAGCCGGGCAAGTTCGCCAACTGGATCGCGCCACCTGCCATCGGTATCAACCGCCAGCCAGTGGACTTCGAGTACGTGCGTTTCAACTGACACACCATGAGCACGGATACCGCCGAACTGCTGCAACAGCATGTGATCGACCCCGAGGTGTGCATCCGCTGCAACACCTGCGAAGCCACCTGCCCCGTCGGCGCGGTCACGCACGACAGCCGCAACTATGTGGTCGACCCGGACAAATGCAACCACTGCATGGCTTGCGTGCCGCCATGCCCCACAGGTTCGATTGACCATTGGTTGCCCGTGTTGCGCAGCAAGGCGTACAGCCTGGCAGAGCAGCTTTCTTGGGATGAATTGCCCCCTGCGCAGTCTGTGGAAGATCTGCAAACCGCGACCATCGACAGCCCCCGCGCAACTGACCACCACGCGTTTGAATCCGCTGTCAGCTCGGTGAGCGCCGCTCCTGCACCGGTTGTACAAACCATAACAAAGCCTGTGGCATGGGGTTCCACCGTGCCGCCGTGGTCTGCTGCGCATCCGTACACCAATTTGCATGGACCCAAGACACCGATCACCGCGACGGTGGTGGGCAACATGCAAGTGAATGAAGCAGGCACAGACAACGAGACGCACCATATCGTGTTGGACTTTGGCAGCATGCCGTTCCCCGTGCTCGAAGGCCAATCCATCGGCATCGTGCCACCCGGTGTAGACGCCAATGGCAAGCCGCACCATGCACGTCAGTACTCTGTGGCCAGCCCGCGCAACGGCGAGCGCCCCGGCTACAACAACTTGTCGTTGACCGTGAAACGCGTGGTGCAAGACCACCAAGGCAACGCCATTCATGGCGTGGCATCCAACTATTTGTGCGATTTGAAAACCGGCGACAGCGTGCAAGTGATTGGCCCGTTCGGCAGCAGCTTTTTGATGCCCAACCACCCCGGCAGCCATATCGTGATGATTTGCACCGGCACCGGCAGTGCACCCATGCGCGGCATGACCGAATGGCGCAGACGCATTCAAGCCAGCGGCAAATTTGCGGGTGGACAGCTGCTGCTGTTTTTCGGCGCACGCACGCAGCAAGAGTTGCCCTACTTCGGGCCTTTGCAAAAACTGCCCAAAGACTTCATCGATATGCATTTCGCGTTTTCACGCACACCCGGCGCTCCGAAGCGCTATGTGCAAGACGCGATGCGGGATGCCTCCGCACAACTGGCCACTTTGCTGCAAGACCCGCAGACACATTTTTATGTTTGCGGTTTGAAGAGCATGGAAGAAGGCGTGTTGCAGGCTTTGCACGACATTGCGGTGGGTGCGGGCTTGGATTGGAACTTGGTGGCGAAGGGGTTGAAGCAAGAGGGTAGGTTGCAGTTGGAGACTTATTGAGTTCCATTCCGTCCTTAAAAGCGTGACGTTGCCTGCCTTCTATGCCCTCTAATATTTTTTCGGCTTCACGGCGTCCATTGCGTACGATTTCAGGCAATTGTTCAATCAAAGAGCGTGGCATGTCCGGTCACCCCATAAAAATGAACCGGCATTCTACGAATACAAAAATACTAAATATATTAAAAATAACAATTAAAAGGTAATAGTACGGAGGAATTATCAATTCCGAGAAAAAAAACTTAAAAGTAAATATTTGTACCTGTTGTGGAACAAAAAAAAAGAATGCCCCAGGGTTTCTGCACACTCTGCGGATAGGTGAGAGGGCTTACTTCCAAGGGGCGGATGTGCAGTAAATTTTAAGAAGCACAAGATGGTTTGCATAGATCAATCGTTGCAAGCTGTTAACAGATCACACTTAAGCATTTCATTGGATTACATACTGCGCACACTGTTGCCACATAGTCTTTTCAGCCGTTTCAGGCATTCGATTGGATTGACTAATGGATACATATATGTTACCTTTCAGTGTGTACTTTATCAAGGAACTGCTTCTTGATGATGGTTCAAGTCCTTTTGGTGATTGGTTCCTCAAACTGGATTCACAAGCCGCAGTGAAAGTACAAGTGGCACTGGCTCGAATGGAGCAAGGCAATTTGTCAAACGTGAAGTGGTTCCGGGGGATCGGGGAATACAAAATCAACTGGGGAC
>Ga0192647_102432_pt1 | contig 11599 bp, 13 predicted proteins | sample LauGreFa1BDMLBSN_2_FD_133046 | JGI IMG/M metagenome (GOLD analysis project Ga0192647, IMG submission 133046) | Freshwater lake microbial communities from Lake Michigan, USA - Fa13.BD.MLB.SN - reassembly | ecosystem: Environmental > Aquatic > Freshwater > Lake | place: Lake Michigan, USA...
ATTCGCTGAATTGCAGGCTCAGTTGCAACATTAGTCAATGAAAGAGTTGTGCGTGAAATACCTAGAACTTCAACACTTCATCGGATCAGAGATGCGAATGTCGCAAATCTATCAGCCACTCATGCTGATTGAGTTGTTGAAGAACAATGGAAGTGCTTCAGTCAATCAAATCGCTCAGGCGATTCTGAATAAAGACCCAACACAGATTGAGTACTTCTCGCTTGTAGTAAAGAACATGGTTGGCAAGGTTCTGACGAAGAATCGTGGCATCACAGAAAAGCACAAAGACACATACACATTGATCGGCAGTGAAGAACTCACGACTGATCAAATCAAGTCACTGATCGAGCTATGTCAGCTGAAGATCGGCGACCGCCCTGGTCGTCGGTGATGACCTCGTCCAGAAAGCTGTCGCGCGCGCCGCAAATGCCGCAGGGCTGTTCCCAGCGTTGTATCGAAAACGGGTGGTCTTCAAACCCAAGACTCTCGACGCTGGTGTAGGGCGGTACCGCGTAAATGCGTTTCTCGCGGCCTGCGCCAAAAAGCTGCAGCGCCGGGTTCATGTGCATCTTGGGGTTGTCGAACTTCGGAATAGGCGACGGCGCCATGATGTAGCGACCATTGACCAAAACCGGGTAGTCGTAGGTGGTCGCAATCTGCCCGAAGTGCGCTAAGTCTTCGTAAAGGTTGACATGCATCAGGCCGTACTCCTGCAGCGCGTGTAGCTTGCGGGTCTCGACTTCCAGCGGCTCCAGGTGCTGCATGGGCTCGGGCACCGGCACCTGGTAGACCAGGATTTGTCCCTCACGCAGCGGTGTCTCTGGGATGCGGTGACGGGTCTGGATGATGCTGGCCGCCGTGGTGTCAGTGGTCACCTCCACGCCAGTGGTGCGCTGGAAAAAGCGCCGGATATTGACCGCGTTCACGGTGTCGTCCGAACCCTGGTCTATGACTTTGAGCAGGTCATCGGTGCCAATGATGGACGCGGTGACCTGGATACCGCCGGTACCCCAACCGTAAGGCAAGGGCATTTCGCGCGAGCCAAAGGGCACTTGGTAACCGGGAATCGCCACGGCCTTCAGAATCGCACGCCGGATCATGCGCTTGGTGCGCTCGTCCAAATACGCAAAATGAATGTGCAGGTCACGCATGGGGACCTTCCTCTTCCTTGGGCTGCGCGCCCTTGTCTTGCTGCGCCATAGCTTTGCGCATCTTTCGCACCAGTTCCAGCTCGGACTGAAAGTCCACGTAGTGCGGCAATTTCAGATGTTGTACAAAACCGGAGGACTCCAGGCTGTCGCTGTGCGACATCACAAACTCGGGCATTTGCGCCGGGGCCGTGACCTCTTCGCCCAACTCCTGCGCACGCAGCGCCCGGTCCACCAGGCTCATGGCCATGGCCTTGCGCTCGCTGTGGCCGAAGGCCAGGCCGTAACCGCGGGTGAACTGCGGCGGCTCGGTATGGCTGCCTTTGAACTGGTTCACCATCTGGCATTCGGTCACGGCGATATCGCCCAAAGAAATTTCAAAGCCTAGCTCTTCGGGCACCAGGCAGAGCTCGACCGTGCCAAAACGGATTTCGCCCACAAAGGGGTGGCTCTCGGCATAGCCGCGCTGGGTGGAATAAGCCATGGCGAGTAAAAAGCCTTCGTCCGCACGCGCGAGGTTCTGCAAGCGCGCGCTGCGGTCGGCGGGGAAACGCAGGGGCTGGCGGGTCAGGTCAAAGGGCTCAGGGTCGCCCTCAGGAACTGCTTGCTCTTCCACCAAACCTTCGTGATTAAGAAGGTCAATCACGCGCGGGGCTGCCTCAAGCGGCGCGGACGCGGACGCGGACGCAGCGCAGAGCGTGTCCGGCCCAGGATGTACGCCCGTAGCCAAAAGGCTGAAATCCAGCAGGCGTTGGGTATAGTCGTAAGTTGGCCCTAGCAGCTGGCCGCCCGGCAGGTCTTTGAAGGTGGCCGACACCCGCCGAGAAAGTACCATGCGGCCGGTATCGATCGTCTCGGTGTAAGCCAGTCTGGGCAGGGTTGCGCGGTAGGCGCGCAGCAGAAAAATCGCCTCCACCAGATCGCCCGCACTTTGCTTGATGGCCAACGCGGCGAGTTCGGGGTCATAAACTGATCCCTCGGTCATAACACGGTCCACGGCGAGGCGCAATTGCTGGCTGATTTGCTCTACGCTGAGCTCGGCGATCGCCAAGTCACCCCGGCGCTGCTCGGCGAGCAGGCGGTAGCTGTTGAGGATGGCAGTCTCACCGCCTTTGACAGCTACGTACATGCCGGACTCTTGGTGGCGATGCCCAGGCGCACGCTACGCGGAAAGCCCATCAGCGCATCCCCTGAGCAGAAAAAAATATCGACACCACAAGGGGCGTGCTCCTGCATGGCGTGGTGCTGCAGCACAAAGCTGGCGTCCATACCGTTCACGGACAGAGTGAGGACATCGCGCACGCCCGGCCCACGCAGTGTGACTGCGTCGGCATCTGAAACCCCAGCAGCGTGCCAACCGTTCACATCGATCACACAGCTTGTCGATTGATCGGGGTATTCGGCGCTTCCCTGTTTCAAACGCTTTAGCGGCGGCAATTCAGCAATGGAGGCGGCCCAGACAAAGTCGGCCTTGGAACAATCTTCCTCAAGCTGACAACCGGTGTGGAATCGCAACCACGCCGCAGCAGGCCCCGCTGCCAAAGTAGGAGAAAGCCACAGTGTGCAATCCTGGTCCAGCAGTGCCAGCAATACGCTCGCTGCAGCAGCGCTGCCAGGAGTCGACGCCGACACCAAAGAAGCCGGAGCTAGGTAGATAGACGTTCCTGGCCGCGCCATCGCATCCAAAGCGCTGCGAAACACAACCTGGCTCTGCGATGTGGCGTCCGTGAAGCCCGGTGCCATATCCTTGAGTGACAGCGCACTCATGGCGTATCCTCTTCGCCGCGGTCACTACCAGCTTCGCGTGCCACAGTAAAAAACTCAACCCGTGTTGATTGGGTTTGCGCCTGCTGCTGCCGCGTGGCTTGCGTTTGCATCTGGATCAGCGGCGCTATAAGCAATTCGTACCACCGGTCGTGCAGATCGCTTTCCTGCAGCAGCGCATCGGCCAAGGCCACCAAAAGGGCCTGACGATGAGAACAGCCCAAGACATAGCCAACGCCGACCTGACGCGAACCGGTCAACGCGAGGTCGGGACGGATTACGCAGCGTGTCACGGTGGCCTCGCCCAAATTAAAGCGCTGCCCCGTGCCACCTGCACGGGCACGAACCATTACCAAGCCGGTCTCTGCAGGACGCAGCCACTGGTGCGAACCCTTGACAGCAAAGCGTAGATGCGTCTCTAGAAAATCTACCGGGGCACGAGACAGAATATTGAGCCATTGCTGTCGTGGTGCGTAATCCGCTGTTACGGTACCTGTCACCATCCGTGGCCCCACTTGAGCGATGCGTTGAAAGTCATGCAATTGAAATTGTTTTTATTTACAGTTGGAGGCTAATTGATAAATGTGTCTTTTGGGTGACGGTCCAGTGACCGGTTAAACACGCTAATCATCTTCGCTAGCGCTGCGCGCCATCCACTCAACTTATATGCTTCAAGCCGTCATCCACCGCCACGCCGCTTACTACGCGCCCGCCGAGGGTTCGCCCTTGGCGAAACTGGGTGCGCAGTGGTTGGGGCGTTGCGCCCAAAGCAGACATGCGATACGCCAACCGGATTTCCCCACGATTTCTCCTGCAACCTTCTATGCATATACCGCCGCTGCCGCACGCTACGGATGGCATGCCACCATGAAGGCGCCCTTCGCACTGAAACCTAGTATGGAAATGGACGCAATCCCCAGGGCATTCAGCGCATTGGCGCAGAGCAAAAAGGCGCTAACGCTACCGCCGTTGACACTGCGCAATATGGGCGATTACCTGGCGCTCGTACCCAATGCTGCATCCAGCGCCTTACAGGAGTTAGCCTTTGACTGCGTGCGCGCATTGCATCCCCTCGCCGAGCCACTAAGCGACCAACAACTAGTCCAACGACGACTAACGCCGCTCAACGCATCGCAAGATGCGATGTTGTTGCAGTGGGGTTATCCCTTCGTAGGCGAAGAATTTCAATGGCATATGACACTGACCGGTTCACTCAGAGGGGTAACGGATGGTGAATTGCAAGCGCTGCAAGAAGCCGCTTTGCAATGGTTTGGTCCGGTTTTGGACCAAGCGGTAGAACTAGACGCGATCTGTTGGTTTGCGGAACCGGTTGCCGGTGGTGATTTATACGAAGCACAACGCTTTGCGTTAACGCACGCATGAGCTATGCCCTAATCTACATGGTGGGACCTTCCGGGGTGGGTAAAGACAGCCTGCTGGCCTGGTTGTTGCGCCGTCCCTACTGCGACCTTCCGGCTCCCCTACACATCGCGCGCCGATCCATTACCCGGCTCGAGGATGGCGGCACCGAAACCCACGAGCCGCTCACAGAAAAGCAGTTCAAAAATCTGCAGACCGCTGGCGCATTTGCTATGTGCTGGCATGCCAATGGCCTGCACTACGGAATCCGCCATACAGAACTCGCACCGATGGCAAAGGGCGCCTGGGTTCTGGTTAACGGTTCGCGGGCATTCGTCCCAACGCTACGTCAGGACTGGCCCGGCGCATCAGTGCTGCACATCCAAGCGCCGCAAGATGTGGTGCGCAACCGGTTGCTGGCGCGTGGTCGTGAAAAAGGGGAGGACCTTGAGGCCCGTATCCGGCGCTCGCAAGAGTTCGGCGCGACTCGTTCACCCGGGGATATGGAATTGGTCAATGCTGGCAGCTTGGAGCTGAGTGGGTATGAATTGTTGGCTCTGCTCGAGATCCAAATGAAAGCGGCGAGCGACGGAGGACACCCCTAACGCGAGGGGGCAGGTCAGCTTGCCCTTAAAGTCGGCAGGAAGTACTTTCCAATACAGCACCACTTCGCCGTCTCGCGAATGGATGACCTGTGCGTTGGCCATAGGTAGCAGCGAAAATGCGTATGGCTTTTTTTAGAGGTGAGGTGCTGTGTTGTGTTTTTGTTTGTTCGTTGCTGGGCTTGCATTTAGCAACGACGAACTACAGCGTGGAAGACAAAGTGCTGACAACCGTGTTTTGGTTATCACGCAAGGACGTAAAAAAAACACCCTCTACTTTCGTACAGGGTGCTTTAAATGTTTTGATGGTGGGACGTGCGGGGGTCGAACCCACGACAAACGGATTAAAAGAACTTTTTAAACTAAAAAACCTATATAAATCAATGACTTAATTTCGGTGTGTGGAAAAGTGTGTAGTGAACTCGATATCGTGCCGCAGCGGTCCAAGCGGCGCTGTCTTGCAAGGCCATACAGTCCGAGCCCATTAAGCCCCAAAGCGCATATTCGGCGCTGGCATCGTGCAGCTTGACCTTGGCGCGCAGCACAAACATGGACAAGCGCTTAAGGGTTGCGGCCAGCAGGTCGCGGCTGCAAACAAGCAGCAATTGCTCGGGCTGGCCGCGCAAGCCGATAAAGCTGGCTTGCATGCGCCCCTTGGCGCTGCAAAAGGCCGCCAGGCGGGCGTGCTGCGCGTCCAGCAGCAGAAAGTCGTTGGTCAGTTGGTTATGGATAAAACTGGCCGCGTCCGGGCCGTTCAGGGCGATGATGCCCAGGTGGTCTAAGGGTGCAGCACCTGCGGGCAGGGCATAGTCGGGGGCCGTCGGTTCGGCGTGCTGGATAGAGGCAGATGGTGCAGGCAACATAGGGCAATTATGCGTGCCATCCTCTTACCCGCGCACCCAGGTGGGCTATGGCGCACCGCTGCCGCTGGCGCTTTGGCTGTGCTCCGAGGGCCTAGTCCACAATCAGGCTGCAGCGCGCCTTAATCTTTAGAAAGGCTGCACGTTCATTGCACAGCTTGACCGCTAAGCGGGCGCCCTGGGCCGATGAGCGCACATAGATAGAGCAGCTCAAAGCCATTTTCAAGCCGTCGGTGCGGCTGTCAAAACCGGCTGCGCAATGGCCGTATTGACCCAAACCGGGCTGTTCGCGCGCATACAGCTCTTGCAAAGAGCCGGGAAGTTGTGATGGTGAAATCGTGGGAAACTCCTCGGCACTTGCCGCCCCAGGCAATGCTACTAAACACAGACCGACGGCCAGCATCGCCAGACCTGGCTCCAGCGTAGAAAAAACCGATGGCGCCGCCGTACTAGCAATTGCGCGATCGGGCTTGTGCAAGCGGCTCCGAACCGGACTAGCTAAAGGGGTGAGTGACCTACAGTACATGGTGCATACCTAGTTCGATGAAGGCCCCAGACCGATGGGCGCCGGAGCATGCATAGTAATACGGGTGAATAAGCGATCGTACAAAGGCTCGCGCGGGTATTTGCCGGTCAGCGGATTGCCTTGTATCGAAAACGCGCTGTTGAGTGTCCTCCAATCGCTATCGTCTAACACCTGCAAGGCCTGGGCGATCACCACCGTTTCTTCTAGGTGCATGTGCTGCAAGTAAAAATCCACATAGGCTTTGAGCGCCAATTCAAAACGCTCCCGGCGCGAATCACCGAGTAACTCCCAGGCCAATAGCAGGTGCTGCATTTCACGCACTTTGGACTCGGCCACTGCGTGCTCGTGGTTGAGCTGACCCACCACTTCACGCGCCGCTTTGGAGCGCGCTGCCACCGTGGGAAACAGCAATTCGCTTTCTTTGGTGTGGTGCAGGCGCTCGGGAAATTCATCCATGTAAAACAACATGGCGCGCATCACGTCGAAAAAGCGCTCGGGCTGGTCTTGCGGTCCGCGCTGCACCATCATCAGGCTGGAGCGCAGCATGGCCGCTAGTGAGGCGTGTTCCTCGTGGATGATGCGGATACTGGCGTGCGTAGTTTGGGCTGGGGTTTGGGGCATGCGCCACACTGTCGCATGGACGGCCTCAAGCGGGCTTGACCTAAATCAAGCGCACGCTTTCAGCCACAACTGCCCAGCCAGCCGCAAGCGCCGCAATGCTCGCAGCCGTCTTTTTTGACGACGGCGCGGGCGCCGCATTCAGGGCATTTTTTGCCGCCCAGGGTATGCGGACTAAAGTCTGCGTCCGCCTGGGGCGGGGTCTTGTCCTGGGTCTGCCCGTTCAGCCGCATCGCAATAATGTTTTCGATAGCAAAGGCAATGGCGGCGACTTCCGAGTCGTGCCACAGCGGCACTTGGGCTCCATCCTCGCGCGCGAAACTGCCCAGGCGTACCGGGCCACGGTCCCAGGCTACTTTGCGCATATCGCCCAGAGCGCGCTGCAAAAAGCCGCCGCGTGCCGCCAGGGATAGCAGGCGCATGCTGGAGGTCATCCATTGCTGCGATTCACCGCTTTGGCCTACGGGCATAAAAAACTCTATGGCCCGATCCACTGTGCCTTGTGGCCCGTTCACCGGCAAAAAAGAGACGACCAGGTACAAGGTTTTGTGGCCCTCCTGGGTCCAGTATTCAATTTTTTCTGCAACTGCAGACAAGGCGCCTTTTGGGCGGCTTTCTATGACGCTGCGCATCGGATCGGCAGGGCTGTCCGGCATTGCGCTGGCGGTGGGAGACGCGCTTTGGGGCACATCAAATACCGAGCCCAAAATCGCATTAGGGCGGTAGGTGGCCAAGCCCTTGAGGCCCGCTTGCCAAGCTTGCAGGTACAAATCACGAAACTGCGCAAACGGGTAGTCCACCGGTACGTTCACGGTTTTGGAAATTGCGGTGTCGATATAAGGCTGTACCGCTTGCATCATGGCGATATGGTCTTGCGCAGGCATCTGCAGCGCCGATACAAAGTAGTCCGGCAGCGCGTCCACGTCGCCCCCCAGATGGCGGTAGAGCCGCCAAGCGTGGTCTTCCACCGCATAGTCCAGAGTGCTGCCATCAGGTAAGCGTTTTTTGCGTCGGTAGACCCATGAAAAAGAGGGTTCTATGCCATTGGATGCATTGTCCGCAAAGGCCAGGCTGACGGTGCCCGTGGGCGCGATCGAGAGCAAATGGCTGTTGCGTAGGCCATGGGTACAGATGGCCTCTTGTAAGTGCACCGGCAAACGGCTGGCAAAGTTGCCCTCTTGAAAATACTGGCTGGCCTCAAATAGCGGGAAGGGGCCGCGCTCGGCGGCCAGGGCTATGGATGCCGCGTAAGCGGCGTCACGCATTTGGCTTGCAATATCCGCTGCCATGGCCCGACCGGCCTCGCTGTCATAGCGCAGACACAGCATCGCCAGCGCATTACCTAGGCCGGTGAAACCCACACCGATACGGCGCTTAGCCATCGCCTCGGCCTGCTGCTGGGGCAGCGGCCAGAAGGTCAGGTCCAGCACATTGTCCAAAGCGCGCACTTGCAGGGCGACGGCTTGGGTAAAGGCCTCGAAATCAAAGCTCGGGGCGCCGGAAAATCCGAATGGATTGCGCACGAAGCGCGGCAAAATCACCGGCCCCAGATCGCAACAACCGTAGGGCGGCAGGGGTTGCTCGCCGCAGGGGTTGGTGGCGCAAATAGTTTCTAAGGCGCGCAAATTATTGTCGCGTGCAATGGTGTCCAAAAACAAGATGCCGGGCTCGGCATAGTCGTAGGCCGATTGCATGATGCTGTCCCACAGTTCCTGCGCCGTGAGCATGGCATAGACCCAGAGGCCATCGTCACGCTGGAAAGCGCCATGGGCCAAGCGCTCTTGGCCTGGCTTGGCCACATGCACCAAATGCCAATGCTGCTGCGACGCAAGAGCGGCAATGAAGTCATCACTGACAGCGACAGATACATTGAAATTGTTCCAGCGCCCGGGTGTGCGCTTGGCGGCGATGAATTCGAGCACGTCCGGGTGATCGATTCGCAGCACGGCCATTTGTGCACCGCGCCGCGCACCGGCGCTCTCCACCGTGGCGCAGGACTGGTCAAACACATTGATGTAGCTACAGGGCCCCGACGCCAGCGAGCCAGTACCCTTGACGTACGCGCCGCGCGGCCTGATGCGGGAAAAGTCGTACCCCACACCACCGCCACGGCGCATGGTTTCGGCAGATTCGCGCAAGGCTTCGTAAATTCCGGGATAGCCCTGGGCGTCTGCGCCTTGGATGCAATCGCCTACGGGCTGTACAAAGCAATTGATCAAGGTTGCCTCTAGGCCAGTCCCGGCCGAACTCATGATGCGACCGGCTCCAATAGCGCCGTCCATCAGGTTGGCTAAAAACAGGGCGGTGTAGCGTTCCTGTTCGCCGGGGGCTTCCACCGAGGCCAGTGCGCGCGCCACGCGCAGATAGACATCCTGGGCTGTGCTTTCACCCGCTTTTAGGTATTTTTCCTGTAAGACATCGATACTGATGCTTTGGGCAGCTAGGACGCCGGGTGCCGCCTCAAGGCTGAACGCGCTCATACAAACTCCTTGGTAAAGGGCTGTGGCTCGATGGCGCCAAGCAGCCATTGCATTAAGTCCGCGACCGAGCGGATCTCTTTGCCGAAAGGCAAGGCGCCTGCACCGCGAAAAAACAAGCCTTTTTGCATATCGCCTTCGAATGCATGGCCTAGTTGCTGGTCGATACAAAACTGGCCGATGCTGGCGTCCCCATCGCGCAGGCCGCAATGGGCCAAGCAGTCGAAAGACATATTGCATTTCTTCTTTTGGTGGGCGGCCGCTTGTAGCTTGGGCACGATACGTAGGTATTTGTTGAGCCAGGGCGTACGCACTGCGCGCGCGGGCAGGCCTGAGACGCTCATGAACTCCACAATGTCCTTGGACTGGGCGTTAGCCAGCACGTGCTTGAACGCATCGGCTGCGTCGCACTCTTGGGTTACTGCAAATGCAGTGCCCAATTGCACTGCGGCGGCGCCAAGGCCTTGTAGGCGCAAGATGTCGTTGCGACTGGATATGCCGCCTGCGGCAATCAGCGGAATTTTCCCTTCCAGGCCTGCGCTTTTGAAATACTCCAGAATCTGGGGAATCGCCACATCAAAATCAAAACGCCTGTCTTGCAAATCGGCCACCTTGGCAGCGCCCAAGTGGCCGCCGGCCAAACGCGGGTGTTCGATGACCACCGCATCGGGTAAACGGCCCCGCTTTTCCCATTTGCGTATTACGAGTTGCGCGCCCCTTGCGTCTGACAAAATCGGTATCAAAGCAGTGCCCGGGAAGTCGCGGGCCAAATCAGGCAGGTCAAGCGGCAGGCCAGCGCCGACCACCAGCGCATCGGCGCCACTTTCCAAGGCTTGCTGCACCAGGCCGCTGTATTGGCTCAGGGCTTTCATGATGTTCACTGCGACAGCACCGCGCCCGCCCGATAGTTGTTTGGCGCGGCGGATCTCCCGGTCCAAGCCCACCAAGTTGGCCGCTTCAATGATTTGACGGGCGTCGGGCTCTTTATCCAGATGGCCAGTTCGCTCCATCAGGTCGGGGTGCAAGCGGCGCAAATCCACCGCAGAGACCGTCCCCAGCGCCCCTGTCGCAGCGACCGCGCCGGCCAGGCCACCCGCTGAAATACCGACCCCCATGCCGCCTTGCACTACGGGTAGGAGTGAACGCCTGGCCAAGTGCCAATTCGTCAGTCTCGACTCTCTGCCCATGGCGGACCAATCCACCGCCCTTAGCGCATCTGCGCGCACGCCACTGTCCATCATGTCAATTTCCCGCAGGACGAAAGCCCTTGGTCTGCAAGATTAGTCCTTCTCCGACCTGAAATGAAGCGCTTTTCGCCCTGTTTGCTGGATATGCGCAGGGCGCTTGATCCTGGTCAAGTTTTGGGTCGCAGGCCATCCTTTATCATCGACTGATTCAAAGCTTTTGGGTGTTTGCAGCGTGCGTTTTTCCTTTTCCCGTGGGTTCGGCGCCTTGTTGCTGCTTCTTTTGCTTGGGGGCGGCGCTGGGGCGTGGCTGGCGGCGCGTCTGGCTGCCTTGGGTGCGCCCTACCTGTTGTACGCGGTGCTGGATGTTGCCCTGTTGCCGCTGGTGGCTGCCGTGCTGGTGCGCTTGTTGCTGCGCGCGGGCAATCACCGCAACCTGCCGCTGGCGGGTCTGCTGCTGCTGATGGCGCTGGCCAACGCGGCCTTCCATGGCGCTGTGCTGGGTTGGTTGGACTGGGCGCCCTTGTCGGCCTTGCATGCCATGCTGGCGCTGGTGGTGGTGCTGGAGTGCGTGATGGCCGGGCGGGTGATACCAGGTTTCACCATGGGCGCCCTTCCTGGTGTGAAGATCACGCCTTTGCCGTGGCTGGAGCGCTCTGTGTTGGCGCATACCGCCGCTGGCTTGGGAATGTGGCTGTTTGCGCCGCCCGAGTTGGCGCCGGTCACCGCACTGGTTTTGGCCGGCGCTGCCGTCTTGCACCTGGCGCGCCAATGGCGCTGGTCGCCGTGGGCTACTGCGGCGCGCCCCATGGTTTGGGTGTTGCAGGTGGCCTACGCTTGGTTTGCCTTGGGCCTGGGTTTGCTGTCGCTGGCGCAGCTCGGCTTGGTGGGTGCTTCGGCTGGCATCCACAGCCTGGCCGTGGGTGCGACCGCCGGACTGGTGCTGGGCATGATGACGCGCACCGCGCGCGGCCACACCGGGCGCTTGGTACAGGCGGGCCCACGTGAGATCGCCGCGTTTGCGCTGCTGATCGCAGCGGCGCTGTGTCGCGTGGTCTGGC
>Ga0192647_102437_pt1 | contig 11590 bp, 10 predicted proteins | sample LauGreFa1BDMLBSN_2_FD_133046 | JGI IMG/M metagenome (GOLD analysis project Ga0192647, IMG submission 133046) | Freshwater lake microbial communities from Lake Michigan, USA - Fa13.BD.MLB.SN - reassembly | ecosystem: Environmental > Aquatic > Freshwater > Lake | place: Lake Michigan, USA...
GCCAGAGGCTCGATGCGTGACGCGTTGTCCCTGACCGATCAAGCGATTGCGTTTGGCAATGGCCAGTTGATCGAGTCGACTGTTCGAGACATGCTGGGCAGTGTGGATCGCAGCCATGTGTTCACGCTGATTGAAGCCTTGGCCCAATCCGATGGATTGACCGTGGTCAATACCTGCGATGAGATGCGCCAATTGGGTTTGTCAGCCAGCTCATTGCTGGAAGAAATGTGCATGGTGTTGCAACGCATGGCGGTTCAACAAAGTGTGCCCGGTGCCAGTGATGCGTCTGGTGACCCAGACCCGGATGCGCTTCGCATCGCTGAATTGGCGAGCCGCATGCCTGCTGACGAAACCCAATTGCTCTACAGCATGTGCTTGCACGGTCGCGCCGAATTGGGCTTGGCCAGCGATGAATTTGCTGCCTTGACCATGGTGCTGTTGCGTTTGTTTGCATTCAAGCCAGCCTCCCAATCGGCTGAAAAAAAAACACTGAAATCCCCTGAAAAGCCCAGCCCGCCTGTCGTTTCTCCAGCCGCGGCGCCATCACCGTTACCTGCCATGCCTTTGATCGACAGCGCTTTGGGACAAGTGTGGTTTGAAATCGTTGAGCAATTGGTGAATGCCCAAAAAATCCAAGCCATGACGCGAGAACTGGCCATGCAGTCTCAGTTGATGCATCAAGAAGCCAACCGTTGGGTCCTGCAAGTCGAGCGTGAATCGTTGGTGTCTGTTGCGAACATTGAGCGCTTGCAACAAGCGTTGCACGAAGCGGGGCACACTGTGAGCTTGGTGACTCAAAGCGGTACGGTCTCTGATTCTCCCGCGGTGCGCTGGGCGCAGCGTCAGCAGCAGCGCTTGTCTGACGTGGAGGAAGAAATTCTGAACGACCCGGTGGTGCAGCAACTGATCTCAGAATTTGACGCGAAAATCGTTCCCGGTTCCATCAAAACTCTCACTCATTGAAAGACAGACATGTTCAACAAAGGTCAACTCGCCGGTCTCATGAAACAGGCCCAGGCCATGCAGGAAAACTTGAAAAAAGCCCAAGAAGAACTGGCTTTCATTGAAGTCACCGGCGAGGCCGGGTCGGGTCTTGTCAAAATCCTGATGACCTGCAAACATGAAGTCAAACGTGTCTCGATCGACCCCAGTTTGATGACCGACGACAAAGACATGTTGGAAGATTTGATCGCTGCGGCGTTCAACGATGCCGCTCGCAAAGCCGAGGAAACCTCGGAAGCCAAGATGGGCAAACTCACCGGTGGCATGCCAGGCTTGCCTGGCGGATTGAAACTGCCGTTTTGATGCGCGATCACAGCGCATTGCAAGCGTTGGTGCAAGCCCTCAAAAGGCTGCCCGGTGTCGGCGAGCGTTCAGCGTCGCGCATGGCGTTTCATTTGTTGCAACATGACCGCGAGGGCGCGCAATGGTTGTCTCAGGCATTGCTCAATGCCGTGGCCGCTGTCAAACATTGCCAACGTTGCCACACCTTGACTGAATTCGATGTGTGCGGAACTTGCATGGACACGCAACGGGATGTGACTCGGTTGTGTGTGGTGGAAACGCCGTCAGACCAGTCTGCGCTTGAGCGAACTTTGGCTTACCAAGGCCTGTATTTTGTGTTGATGGGCAAACTCAATCCCATTGAAGGCATGGGCCCCAAAGACATAGGGCTGCAAAAATTGATTGACCGCGCTGACGATGGGGTCGTTCAGGAAATCATCCTCGCCACCAATTTCACGGCTGAGGGCGAAGCCACCGCCCATGCATTGAGTGAAATATTCAAGCGCAAAGGCTTGACCGTGACACGCTTGGCCCGAGGCGTGCCAGTGGGCAGTGAACTCGAGTTCGTTGACTTGGGAACCATCGCCCACGCACTGGCAGATCGTCGCAGCACCTGAATTGACCCTTTGGGGATTTCACTTAGGGGGAAGCTACCGATGCACAAAATGCTTGTGCCATTTATGCTTTGCAAATGGATGTACCCCTGAAAAATTGGCCTGAGCACGGGCCCTGCTGTCGGCGTCAGTGGATGGGCCTCATGTTGGCAGGCGCATTGGGCACCATCTGTAGCGCCTCAAGCGTGAACGCTCAAACCGACAAAGCCCGACTGATTTTGGCCATGGACGATGTCTCAAGCTTGGTGCATTTGCCCGTGTTGTTGGCACAGCAATTGGGCTACTTCAAAGCCGAAGGTTTGTTGGTAGACATTGTGGAACAACCCGTGAATGTGTTTGCCACCAACGCCAGCGCAGGCATGGTGGCCTGGTCGGTACCGTTCACACACATTTTGCCCAGCAGTCGCCGCGACGAGGCTTGGCGGTCTGTCATGCAAACGGGCAAAACCCCACAGTTGGCTTTGGGCGTGTCGAAAAAGACATTGCCAGGCTTTAAAAGCCTCAAAGACTTTGAGGGTCACCGTATCGGTGTGCTGGAACTGGATTCATTTGCGCAACGCTGCGTGGATTTCATGTTGTCACAGGCCGGTGTGAACCAGCAGCGCGTCACTTTCATCCCCTTGGGCAGCAGCCTCAACGCCATTCAGGCTTTCAAAAATGGGCTGGTCGATGCGTTGTGTGTCACCGATCCTTTGATGACTTTGTTGGACAAACGGGGGGAGATCACCATTGTTCGAAACTTGCGCTCTGTCAGAGAGACCTCGCGTGTTTTCGCAGGCTTGCTGCCCGGCAACAGTTTGTGTGTGCCAGCGTCCTTGGTCACCAAGGACCCCAAAATCTGCCAAGCCTTGGTCAACAGCGTGGCACGCTCCCTGAAGTGGTTGCGCACGGCCGGACCCTCGGATTTGCTTCACACCATGACCGACAGCCCATTTTTGCCCGATCGAGCCCTGTATTTGAATGCGGTTGAAAATTTGCGCGACAGTTTTTCTGCAGACGGCAATTTGGCGTCCGAGGTGTATGCCAACGCTTTGCGTGTTCACAAATTGTGGGAACCTGCTGGCTCTGTGCAGCGCGGCTCACAGGAAGCGCCCTATACCAATGAATTTGTGATGCAGGCCAAAAAGCGTTTCAAGATGTGAGCCTGTTCAAGGTTTGGTTTTTTTTCGCGAGGAAGAGGCACTGGCTTTGCTTTTCCTGGCCTTGGCCGGCAGCATCATGCTGAGTTTTTGACCGGGGCGCAACGCACTGTTGACAGCCAAACCATTCCACTGCGCCAGCTGCTCAACGCTGACTTTGTAGCGCTTGGCCACCAGCAACAAGCTGTCGTTTTTACGCGCCTTGACAATGTGTTTTCTCATGGTCACTTCAGGCGCCAAATTGAGTTGGCCGTTGTCAGCCAATTTGGCGGACACATCGTTTTGCTGGTGCGAAGTGCGGGGAACCAACAGGGCAGACCCTGCTTTGATCATCATGCGAGGTGGAATTTTGTTGATTTGGCGAAATTCATCCTCACCCATGTTGTAGCGTTTGGCAACATCGGCAACCTTCATGTTTTTGTTGGCCACCCAGACTGTCCAACTTGACAAGCGTCCTTCATAGGCTTGCATGTTGCGTTGAAAAATTTCAGCGTTGTCCCATGGCAGCAGGATTTGAGGCGTTCCGCCAGCCAGCATGACAGGCCGGTGTGCCGATGGGTTCAGCGCTTTGAAATCTTCAGGCGTCACTTCGGCCAGTTTTGCAATCAATGCGACATCCATGTCACGCGGCAGAGGCACCGTTTGAAAATAGGGGTGGTTGGGAATGCTGGGCAAATCCACACCCAATGCCTGCGGATTGGCCACCACATTTTTCATGGCTTGCAATTTGGGCACATACATGCGGGTTTCAGCAGGCATTCGCATGTCGGTGTAAGCCAAGGGAATGCCTTGACGTTGGTTGCGCGACAACGATCGGCTGACATTGCCCTCACCCCAGTTGTAGGCGGCGAGTGCCAGATGCCAATCGCCGAACATGCCATGGAGTCGTTGTAGATAGTCCAGTGCTGCGCGGGTAGACGCCAGCACATCACGGCGGTCGTCGCGAAAGGCGTTTTGTTTCAGGTCAAAGTCTTTGCCGGTGCGAGGCATGAATTGCCACATGCCACTGGCGCGAGCAGACGACACGGCTTGGGGGTTGAATGCGCTTTCAATGAAAGGCAGCAAAGCCAGTTCGGTGGGCATGCCACGGCGTTCAATTTCCTCCACGATGTGATACAGGTATTTGCTGGAACGCTGGGTCATGCGATGGATATAGTCTGGCCGCTGGGCATACCACTGTTCTCGGTCTTGCACCAAATCGACTTGCAAGTCTGGCATGGCAAACCCACGGCGTATGCGTTCCCACAGGTCAGCGGAACTGTCAGGTGGCGCGGTGGTGTTGGGCGAAACCAGGTCTGTGGAAATCGGTTCCAGGTCTTGGATGGCCAGTGGTCTTTCGCCGCCGGTTTGGGCAAATGCCCCCGGCAACAGGCTGATAAACCCAAAGGCAGCCAACAGTAAAAACCGAGCAGAAAACAATGGCATGTCGTTTGACCAGAGAAAGTAAAAGGCAGTCAATCTGTGGGAGACGCAGACAACTGTGGGATGAATAGAATGGTCTGCAAGGGCGCAACGTTTGCGAAAACCTGCCAACATTCACCGATTCATGAATCCCCAAATTATAAGAAGTCAACCCGACCTGGCTTCGTGGCTGCAAACCCCAGCGGGACAGTACATGCTTGCATGGGAATCGGCGCAATTTGACCGAGTCGTGTCAGATGTGTTTGGTTACCACGGCTTGCAATTGGGTTTGCCTGAACTGCCTTGTTTGCGCAACAGCCGGATTCGGCATTGTTGGGTGGCGCAAGACCAACTGCGCACGCTCGATTCGCAGGGAAAGGTAACCGGTCTTTACGCGGATTCAGTGGCGTTGCCTTTTTCCGACCAAAGCCTCGATTTGGTTGTCTTGCCGCACACCTTGGAATTGAGCTTGGATCCGCATGCCACGTTGCGCGAGGTCGAGCGTGTGCTGGTGCCGGAAGGCCGGGTCATCATCAGCGGCTTCAATCCATTGAGTTTGTGGGGCCAGCGACACAAGCGTTCCCAGTGGTACGCTCGTTTGGGAATAGACAATTATTTTTTGCCCAAAGAAGTTGATTTCATCGGCTACTGGCGGCTGCGCGACTGGTTGCGTTTGTTGAGTTTTGAAGTTGACGGCGGTCGCTTTGGTTGTTATTTGCCTTCGGTGGAATCACCCCGATGGATCAACCGCTTCGCTTGGATGGACAAGGCAGGCGACCGTTGGTGGCCGATTTTGGGCGCGGTGTATTTTTTGGCGGCAGTCAAGCGGGTGCGAGGCATGCGCTTGTTGCAGCCCGTGTGGAAACGCGGCAAAGCCAATTCGGCCAGTGCGGTGCCATCAGTGAACTCGGGCAAATCCCCTGCGCCTCACAACATGCGTGCTCAACAGGACGAGGTTGCATGAGCCGCGTGGTCATCTACACCGATGGTGCGTGCAAGGGCAACCCCGGCCCGGGTGGCTGGGGCGTGTATATGCGTTATGGCGACCGAGAAAAAGACCTGTGTGGGGGTGCCGCCCAAACCACCAACAACCGCATGGAATTGCAAGCCGTGATCGAAGCCTTGCGAGCCCTCAACCGGCCATGCCAAGTGGATTTTTATTTGGACAGCGAATACGTGCGACAAGGCATCACCTCGTGGATGACTGGTTGGAAGGCACGCGGTTGGCGCACCGCCGACAAGAAACCGGTCAAGAACGAAGACCTCTGGCGAATCTTGGATGAACTTTTATTGCAAAGCGAACATTCGATCGCCTGGCATTGGGTCAAAGGCCATTCTGGTGACCCGGGCAATGAGCGTGCAGATGCGCTCGCAAACGAGGGGGTGCTGCGCATACAAACAGGTTGATAATGAACCATCAGTCATTAGCAACCTTTTCATATGCCCACCCTCCACAAAAACACACTCGTTGCCTTGATTGCATTGGCCGTTGCGGCTGGCGCAGGTTGGTGGTACATGCGCAAACCCCCGGTGGCAGCAACCGCCACAGGCGCACCTGCTGCCCCTGTCACGGGTGCCCCAGCCGCTGCAGGCGCCAAAGCCCCGGCCGCCCCGGGTGCTGGCGGCCCCCCCGGCGCGCCGCCTGGACCACCCCGTGCCATGGGTGTTGAATTGGCTGTGGTGGAGAGTTCAAATTTGCGAGATGATGCCCAAACCATTGGCACACTCAAATCACGACAAAACACCATGGTCAGGCCAGAGGTGGCAGGCCGTGTGGTGGCTTTGGGTTTCAGCGATGGCAGTCAGGTGAGGGCGGGACAAATGCTGGTGCAATTGGACGACACCTTGCAGCGCGCTGAAATTCAGCAATCGCAAGCACAGGTCTCGATTGCTCAAGCCAACCACCGCCGTAACCAAGAATTGGTGGCACAAAACTTCATTGCCCAACGCGCGCTGGATGAAAGCCAAGCCAGCTTGCAAGTGGCGCAAGCGCAGTTGTCTCTCACCTGTGCGCGTTGGCAACGCATGCGCATCTTGGCGCCTTACTCAGGCACAGTGGGCATACGCACCGTGAACATCGGAGACTTTGTCAAAGACGGCGCGGACTTGGTCAATTTGGAAGACTTGAGTGCCTTGTATGTCGATTTCCGTTTGCCAGAACGTTACCAAGACAAAGTCAGTTTGCGTCAAACGGTTGAAGTGCAAGTCGACGCGATTTCCGGACGCAATTTTCAAGCGCGCATTGAAGCCATCGACCCGTTGATCGACGCCAATGGCCGCTCCATCAGCGTCAGGGCATTGCTCAGCAACGCCGGTGGCGGTGCCAAAGCCAAAACGGCTGAACCCGCCGCTTCGGTGGCCAAACCAGCCGCTGCCGCGACAAACTCGGCAGAAGCTGTGTGCCCGCCCGCCACGGCGGTTTATGCAGACAAAAGCAGCTCACCCGGTCCATTGCGACCCGGCATGTTCGCTCGCGTGAATGCATTGTTTGCGTTAAAGCAAGCGGCATTGTCTGTGCCCGAGGAAGCCATCGTGCCGATGGGCGGCAAGCAATTTGTCATCAAGGCCGTGCCAGCTGAGGAAGTGCCCGATCACGGGCCTTTGCCACCCGAGACACGACTCGTGTCTAAGCGCGCCGAAGTCAAGTTAGGGTCGCGTCGTCCGGGCCGCGTGGAAATCCTGTCTGGTTTGAACCCGGGTGACAGCGTGGTGGTTGCCGGTCAGCACCGTTTGCAAAAAGACGGCACCGGATTGCGTGTGGTGGAAACCAGGAACTGACATGCAACTGGCTGAACTCTCTATACGGCGTCCTGTCTTCGCGACGGTTTTGTCGCTGCTCATTTTGCTCGTCGGGGTGGTGTCATTCAACCGCTTGGTGGTGCGCGAATACCCCAAGATTGACAACCCCACGGTGACGGTTGAAACCCGTTATGTGGGTGCGTCCAGCGCCGTGGTGGAAAGCCAAGTCACCAAAACCTTGGAAGACTCTCTGGCAGGCGTTGAAGGCTTGGATGTGATCACCTCCATCAGTCGACAAGAGCAAAGCCAAATCACCGTCAAATTTTTGCTCTCACGTGACCCGGATGCAGCCGCTTCGGATGTGCGCGACAAAGTGTCGCGGGTGCGCCAGCGCCTGCCGGTGGGCATTGACGAACCGGTGATTGCCAAGGTGGAAGCCGATGCGTTCCCCGTCATTTGGTTGTCTTTGAGTTCCGAGACCCTCAATACCTTGGAGTTGACCGATCTGGCCAACCGCATCGCCAAGCCCATGATGCAGACCGCGCCCGGCGTTGCCGATGTGCGTATTTTTGGCGAGCGCAAATACGCCATGCGCATTTGGTTGGACATGGATCGCTTGGCGTCTTACCGATTGACCACGCAAGATGTCGAAGAGGCCTTGCGCCGTTCTAACGTCGAAGTGCCTGCCGGTCGGGTGGAAAGCCAAGCCCGTGAATTCAATGTCACCACGGCCACTGATTTGCGCAAACCAGAGGAATTCCAAGACATTGTGATTCGCAATATCAATGGCATGCCGGTGCGATTGGGTGATGTGGCGCGGATTGAGCAAGGACCTTTGGCCGAGCGATTCTCGGTTCGCTACAACGGCAGTGAAGCGGTGGCACTTGGTGTGTTGCGTAACTCAACCGCCAATCCCCTGGACCTGAGCAAAGCCATCACTGCCATGTTGCCGCGCATTCGTGACAACATGCCCAAAGGTGTGGACATTGAAGTGGCCAACGATTCCTCGGTGTTCATCGAAGAATCCATCAAAGCGGTTTACACAACCATTCTTGAAGCCGCCGCTTTGGTGTCATTGGTGATCTTTTTCTTTTTGCGCACGCTGCGCGCCTCCATCATCCCGCTCATCACCATTCCAGTCTCACTCACAGGCAGTTTTGCCTTGATGGCCTTGTTTGGTTTTTCCATCAATTCATTGACTTTGCTGGCCTTGGTCTTGGCCATTGGTTTGGTGGTCGATGACGCGATCGTGGTGCTGGAAAACATTTACCGCTACATCGAAGAAGGCATGCAGCCGTTTGCCGCCGCCATCAAAGGGGTGCGTGAAATCGGTTTTGCAGTGGTGGCGATGACTTTGACATTGGTGGCGGTATTTGCCCCGCTGGCGTTCACACCCGGGCGTACCGGGCGTTTGTTTGCCGAGTTTGCGTTGGCCTTGGCTGGTGCGGTGCTGGTGTCTGGTGTGGTCGCCTTGTCTTTGTCACCGATGATGTGTTCTTTGCTGCTCAAGCACAACCCCAAGCCGGGTTTGTTTGACCGCGTGGTTGGACGTTTTTTAGAAGGCATGACACGTGCTTACGGCAGTGTGTTGTACTGGACATTGACTGCGTTTCGCATGGGGCCCATCCAGATTTCTCGGCGTTGGTTGGTGGTGGCAGTGATGGTGTTGGCCGCCTGGGGTTCATACCAGTTGTTCAAGACGGCGAAAACCGAACTCTCGCCGATGGAAGACCGTGGCGTGATTTTGATCATCATCAACGGACCCGATGGCGCAACCCTTGACTACACCTCCAAGTACGTGAACATGTTGGAGAAGATAGGCCGCAAGTACAACGAGTTCGATAAATTTTTTGCGGTGGTGGGCAATCCGACCGTGGCGCAAGGTGCAGTGTTTTTAGGTGCCAAACCTTGGGCCGAACGGCCTAAATCCACCTTGGATTTGGCGCGCGAAATGATGCCTGCCGTGGCCAGTTTGCCGGGCGTGATGGCATTCCCCATCACGCCACCTTCGCTGGGGCAAGCATTTCGCGAACAGCCTTTCAATTTCGTGGTGTTGACCGGTGACAGTTATGAAAACTTGGCCAAAGTCACCAAACTGCTTCAAGACGAAATCGCCAAGAACCCCGGCATCGTCAGCGCTGATGTCGATTTGCGCTTGAATAAACCTGAATTGAGTTTGGAGGTGGACCGAGACCGCGCAGCCGATTTGGGTGTGCCTGTTGAAACGATTGCGCGCGCTGTTGAGACTGCCATGGGTGGGCGCACCGTGACCCAGTTCAAGCGCAATGGCGAGCAATACGACGTGGTCGTTCAGGCCGATGCGACGGGGCGTTCCAGCCCCGATGGCATTGAAAAGATTTTTGTCCGTGGCAAGGGTGATGCGATGGTGCCTTTGTCAGCGCTGGTGCATTTGAAAGAAGTGGTCGTGCCACGCGAGCTCAACCATTTCGCGCAACGCCGTAGCGTGTCATTCACCGCCAACTTGGCGCCCAACTACTCATTGGGAGAGGCTTTGGCATTCATGAACGAGGTCTGCGCGCGCGTGCTCAAGGCCGGTTACTCCACCGACCTCAAGGGCAGTTCTCGCGAATTTGCGCAATCCACAGGCTCGCTCACCAGCGTGTTTGTGTTGGCCTTGGTGTTTATTTTCTTGGTGCTGGCCGCACAGTTTGAAAGTTTTGTCGACCCCTTTGTGATTTTGCTGTCAGTCCCCCTGTCGATGTTGGGCGCTTTGCTGGCGCTCAAATACACCGAGAGCACCTTGAACGTTTACAGCCAAATTGGGCTGATCACCTTGGTCGGCTTGATCACCAAGCACGGCATTTTGATTGTCGAATTTGCCAACCAATTGCGTGCCAGTGGACTGACGGCTTTGGACGCGGTGCACCGTGCCGCGACACTGCGTTTGCGCCCGATCCTGATGACGACGGGGGCAATGGTGTTGGGTGCGATTCCCTTGGCGCTCGCCACGGGCGCGGGTTCTGAAAGTCGGCGTCAAATCGGGTGGGTGATAGTGGGCGGCATGACGTTGGGCACGTTGCTGACCATTTTTGTGGTGCCAACCATGTATTCGTTGTTTGCGCGCAAGGCTACACCAGGCCCGAACATGACCGTGGTCGAAGACACCGCGCCTTCACACGGTTGAGCCAATCGTCAGGCCAGCAACTGCAATCGTCGCAGTTCGTCGGCGGTGTTGGCATTGGCAAAAGCGGGCGCTGTTGCCAAGCCATCCTCAAACCTGCAAGCCACCATGGGCTGTTGTGTGGCCCATTCGCGGATTTTCGATCCGCCTGACTGCAAATGCTTGTGCAGGCTGCTGGCCAGTTGCCGATGCATCAAACAAAACACGGGCTGCCATCGCCAACTGCGTTGCCCATTCGTGTCCGTCTCCTGCGCTTGGGCCATGGCCACCAACGCGTTGGTTTCAACCAGGGATACCGCCAGTTGGCTCACCAAGTCCAAAGGAAAGAAAGGGGTGTCGCAAGGCACGGTCACCAGCCAATCGGTGGGGCAGTGTTGCAAGCCTGTCAAAAAACCCGCCAAAGGGCCTTGGTGATTTTCAGTAGTGTCTGGCACGACCTGCACGCCCAACGAGGCATATTGATCGAGGTGTCGGTTGGCGTTGACCATGACGCTTGCCACCTGAGGTTGCAAGCGTTCAATGGCGCGTGCTGCCAAGGTCTGACCTTGGAACGTCAACAAACCTTTGTCGACCCCCCCCATGCGTGAGCCTTGTCCACCGGCCAACACCCAGCCAGTGATGTCATGTTTCGTGGGTGGAAAGTGGGGCGACATGGGCAAAGCGTTTCAACCGCCGATGTAGCTCATTTCTACGCGTTTTTTTCCAGAGGTCACTGTCGATGCCGGTTGCAAGCCACGCAACGCGGAGTAACGGTCTTCGCGTTGTTGCCAGATCAAGCCAATGGCTGAAGCAATGTCGGCATCGCTCGCGCCCTCGCGCAACAGGCGACGCAGGTCATGGCCTTGGGCTGCAAACAAACACAAATAAAGTTGGCCTTCGGTCGATAAGCGAGCCCGGTTGCAGTCGCCGCAAAACGCTTGGGTGACGCTGCTGATGACGCCCACCTCACCCAGCGCCGGATCAAACTCGCCAGCCGCATTGGCATAGCCCCAGCGTTGCGCGGTTTCACCGGGTGCCGAGGCTTCCAAGGGAACCAGCGGGAATTCGGTTTGCAACATGCGAATCAAATCGGCGGAGGGCAACACCTCGTCCATTTGCCAGCCGTTGGTTTCACCCACATCCATGTATTCGATGAAACGCAATGTGATGCCCGTGCCACGGAAATGCCGCGCCATGGGAATGATTTCACTCAGGTTGGTACTTTTCTTGACCACCATGTTGATTTTCAAACCGCTGAATCCACCATTGGCGTCGCGTCCCAGACCGGCTTC
>Ga0192647_102438_pt1 | contig 11579 bp, 11 predicted proteins | sample LauGreFa1BDMLBSN_2_FD_133046 | JGI IMG/M metagenome (GOLD analysis project Ga0192647, IMG submission 133046) | Freshwater lake microbial communities from Lake Michigan, USA - Fa13.BD.MLB.SN - reassembly | ecosystem: Environmental > Aquatic > Freshwater > Lake | place: Lake Michigan, USA...
CAGCGATGTGGATGGCAACACCTTGGCGGGTGTGGCCATCACCGCTAACGCAGCAACGGCAGCGCAAGGCAAATGGCAGTGGCAAGCCAATGGCACAACCACATGGACTGATGTCCCTACCACTGGCTTGACAAGCACCGCGGCTTTGTACTTGGCCGCCAACACCTTGTTGCGGTTTGTGCCTGCTGCCAATTTCAACGGCACACCGGGCGCACTGACCGCTCGGTTGGTGGACTCCAGCGCCACTGGCTTGACCAACGGCAACAGCAGCACAAACGTGTCAACCAACGGCGGTACTTCTGCTTACAGCTCAGCCACGGTGACACTGGGCACCAGCATCACCCCTGTCAATGATCAGCCGGTCATTTCTGGCCCACCTGATCAAACAGGCAATTCAGGTTTACCTTTCGCTTTACCCACTTTCTACACTTTGTCCGACAAAGATGCTGTCAACAGCCCCATGCAGCTGTCCATCAAGGTAACCGAAGGCAACAGCGCCAACGGCTTGGACCTGTCTTACCAATTAAGAACAGGTGTGACTTTTTTAGATGTCTCAACCGACAAGACCTACCGTTTTCAAGGCAGCTTGTCTGATTTGCAAAACTGGGTCAAACAAGCCAACTTTGCCAGTGTCACTTTCAATGCTGCGTTCAACGGGCAAGCCAACGTCAGCTTGACACTCAGTGACAACGGCAACGAAGGTGGACCTGTCAAGTCCAGCAGCCACACTTTCAATGTGGCTGTCAGCAACACGCCGGTGCTGGCGGATGCCTATACCAGCCCAGACAACACCAAGATCGTGCTGTATTTCAACGAAGCGCTGAACAGCACCACAGCGCCTGCCAGTGCATTCGCCATAAGCATCGCCGGCGTGTCGGTCACAGCCACGACTGTCAGCGTCAGTGGCAATTCGGTTGTATTGACATTGCCAAGCCAAGTTGTTGCAGGGGACGCCATTTCTGTCAGCTACACCGCTCCCCCGGCAAACAACGCGACAAGCAATGCGGCTATTCAAGACAGTTTGGGCAATGATGCGACCAGTTTCTCCACCAATGTCACCAACCTCAGGGGCGATACATCTGTTCCCTTGCTTCAAAGCGCTGAGCTCAGCGAGGATGCCCAGCGGGTCATACTCACCTTCCATGAGGCGCTGGCACCCACCACTGCCGCACCCAACATGTTTACTTTGTCGAGGCCCGGGGGGACGTCGAGCGCGCTCAGCAGCGTCAAGGTCGTGAACAAGAATTCTGTGGTGCTCGCCCTGTCCGCACCGGTGGCGCCCAGCGATGTTCTGACCGTGGGCTACAGCGCCCCTTCTGTAAACAACACCCTCAATACCAACTCGGCCGTACAAGACATGTACGGTGTGGACGCCAGGTCTTTCAACGCCTACACCGTGTTTTCTGTCCCCAACATGCCTGTGAACCAAGTGAACCAGAAAGTGTTTGCAGCACCCGTTGGCAGCCAAATCGACATCACGGGCTTAGGTGTGTCTGACACCTACTCGACCACCACAGAGACTCCTTTGCAAATTGCGCTCAAAGTCACCAGCGGCAGCGTGCAATTGCTCGACAGCGCATTGACCGCCAACGGTGTGAACGCCACCGGTGGCTCAGTCTCGGGTGGTTTTCGCAGCGGTAGCTCGTTGACACTGACTGGCACAGAAGCCAAGCTGAACACTTTCCTCAGCACCCTGGGCAATGTGAAATACACCGCACCCTCTGCATTTCCGGCCAGCGGAGCGGTGTTGACCATGGTCAGCACGGTCAATGACACCGCCAAATACCAAGACACCGACACCGTGGTGTTTGCACCCCCCAACACCACGGGCTTGGGCCTGAGCATCGGCAGCATGCCGATCCGCCAAGGCATGAATGGCAGCGCCATAGGTATCAAAAGCAACAGCAATTTGCTGACGATGGCTTTGTTTGATGTGGTGGACACCAGCTTGCCCGCTGGCATGCCATCGCCCACACAGCTCGCCGACTACACCATCAACATCGCTCCCGGGTCGGGCATGGGCATCAAGCTGCAAAACAGTTTCTTTTATAAAACCGCTGCCCCGACCACGGCGGTCACCTCTTTCACACTGGCTGAGGTGTACAACGGGAATGTGGGCTTTTATTACAGCGGGGCGGCCACCCTACCTGCATTCACAGCCACCGTGTCCAAAGCCAGCATCACCAGTGCAGTGGCCAGCAGCAATCTGCAGTTTTTGAGTGGCGCCAGCGCTCCCGAACTGACAGGCGGTGTGGTGTACTACGGCGACGGTTCGGGCGTGGGTGGCACAGGGGGTTATTCCTCCGGCAATGGCACCAATGGCGTTGGAGACAACGACAACTTCAATGGCACAGAGACACATGACGTGATTTTTGGCGACGGCTCTGGCGGGGGTGAAGGCTCGAACGCGGGCTCTGGCGGATTCCAAGGCGTTGCTGGTCGCGGTGGCGGCGGCAATGACACCTTGAACGGTGGCTCGGGCAACGACATCATGTTTGGTGATGGATTTGCAGGAACAGACATTCGCTACACCGGCTCAGTCGGTGGCGCTTCTGGCAGCCAAGGTGGCTATGGCGGCGGCGGCGCAGCCGGCTCCGTGTCAAAACTCGGGCCCTTGGCTGCGTCGATAGGCGGTGGCTCAGGCGGTTTCGGTCAGTCATACCTGCAAACGAGCGGCCCCGCACCCTCCGACAACTCGACCTATGCAGGCCAAGCCAACACACTGGGCGTGGCCTCCAACACCAGTGCTTGGGCAGGACCGAACGGGTTTTACATTGCCGCCGCAGGTGCAGGTGTCACCGCCACAGGCAACAGTGGTTCTCCCACAGGGGCGGTTGTCACTGCGGCACTGACCAAAGCCACCTATGACAAAGTTTTGAGCGACATCAGCAAAACCAACAGCACAGACTTGCGCGTCTTTGACCAAGTGATGGGCGCTGGCAACGACGTGATTGACGCGGGTGCCGGTTGGGACTGGGTCATGGGGGGTTATGGCAACGACACCCTGATCGGCGGCAAAGGCGATGACGTCATGTGGGGCCGTGGCGGTGGAGCACACCTGGTCAATCTCAATATATTCCAAGGTAATGCCACCGCCACCGAAACCACCGAGGTCAATTTCACCGATGGCTTGCGCGTGGGTGAATCCGCGACCGTGGGCGGCTTGACCATCACAGCCAACAGCGACATGAATGCCAGCAATGTCGCGAATGCATTTGCCAGCCTCGCCCATGGAGCGAACAGCAACAGCTTGCCGACCAGCACCACTTTCACTTATTCGGGGAGTTTGAGTGGCTGGAGTTCGGGAACCGTGTCTCAGGCGACAACGGGGTCGAACTGGTTGGTGACATTCACCTCGACCACCACCAATACCGACGTCGCCGACTTGACCGCTTCTTACAAACTGCGGGACAACGACATCTTCAAATGGGTCTCAGGCGACGCAGGGACAACCGGTGCCACAGACATCATCAAAGACTTCACCGCGTGGAGCAACAACAGCGGCGACAAACTCGACATCTTGGGCTTGCTTACCGGCAACAACATAACAAGCTCTACTTTGTCGCAATGGGTTTCGGTCGCCATCAACCAAACTGCACCCAGTACAACTACCGCCAACAGCACCAAGATCACGATCGACATCGACGGCTCGGGCTCTGGCACAGTCAACCAAATCATCTGGTTGGAAGGTGTCACCTTGTCCACCGATGTGGCGGTGTTGAAAACCAACGGTGTGCTGATCGCCTAGCGCACGAACCCGCTGTGGCGGCGCAGCGGGTTCACCTATCATCGGGTTTGTCTGTTCAATGACATTCCCGACCACCCTACCCAACGCCGCGCCCACCCATGCCTGCCGCCCATGCCGTCACACCACACCCAGCGCTGGGCGACGAGGCCAATCGGCGCGATGCATTGGTCAGGGCGTCTGCCAAGTTGTTCCGCGAAAAAGGCTTCAAGGCCACCACCGTGCGCGACATTGCGGCGGCGGTCGGCATGCGTTCTGGCAGCCCTTTCTACCATTTCGCCAACAAAGAAGAAATACTCAAAGCCGTGATGGAACAAGGCCTGGTGCAAGGCCTGGAGTTGACCACCCATGCACTGGCACAAGCCAAAACAGCAGTGGATGAATTTCGGATACTGGTGCGAACCCACTACGGCATATTGCATCACCCGGGCAGCGATTTCATCGCTGTCATGATTTTCGAATGGCGGCATTTGCCAGACAAGCACAAGCGCGACATCGTCGCTCTGAAAGACCGCTACGACGGGTTGTGGCACCACACCTTGTCGCGCTTGATCCAGCAAGGCTTGCTCGGTGGTCATGCCAACGGCACCACAGCGGTCGCCGGTGAAGAAAAAGTGGCACGGCTCATGGTGCTGGGCGCGATCAACTACAGCGTGACCTGGTTCAAAGAACAACACCCCGTCAGCCACGGCTGGACCTTGGACCAATTGTGCGAGCGCACGGTGGCATTTTTTTTAAGGTCGCCATGAAAACGGTGCGGGTCACTTCAGGCTTGGGCTTTTACGGCGACAACTGCTTGCCTGTGCAAGCCGCCATCGAGCACGGCGATGTGCACTATGTGTGCTCCGACCATTTGGCCGAATTGACCTTGGCGATTTTGCAAAAAGACCGCCAAAAAGACCCTGCCGCAGGTTATGCCCGCGACCTGTTGCCGATGATGACCCAGCTGTGGCCGGCGGCGGCTTCGCGCGGTGTCAAATTTGTACTGAACGCCGGCGGTCTCAACCCGCAAGCCGCTGCCCTTGCCTTGCAGCAGTTGTTCGCTGCCAAAGGCTGGCGGGCGCGAGTGGCGGTGGTGATGGGCGACAACTTGCTCGACCAAATAGATGCGTTGCAAGCCCAGGGCGAGGCGCTCAAGCACATGGACACGGGTGCCGCGTTCGACACGGTACGCGCTGACGTGGTGTTTGCCAATGTCTATTTGGGTGCGCAACCGATTGCCAAAGCGCTCGCCTTGGGTGCGGACATTGTGCTGACCGGTCGTGTGGCCGATGCCGCACTATTTTTGGGGCCGCTGATCCATGAATTTGGCTGGGCGGCTGACGATTGGGACCGCTTGGCGCAAGGTGTGGCCGTGGGCCATTTGCTGGAATGTTCAGGCCAAGGCTCGGGTGGCAATTTCGGCTCGGCAGGGGTGTGGCAACGCATTCCTGATTTGTCGCACATCGGCTTTCCGATCGCCGAGGTCAATGCTGACGCGCAAGTCACCTTGTGCAAAGCACCGCACACCGGCGGTCGCATCAACTTTCACACAGTGCGCCAGCAACTGCTGTATGAGGTGCACAACCCGCGCTGCTATGTCACGCCCGATGTGATTTTGGACATGGGCGCATTGGAACTGCACGACCTCGGCCAAGACCGGGTTCAAGTGCGCGGCGCGGTGGGCCACCCCGCGCCAGCGCAACTCAAACTGGTGGCGGGCTACCGCAACGGTTGGATGGGGCATGCGGTCACCGGGTTTAGCTGGCCGGATGCTTTGCAAAAAGCCCAGGCCGTGGCACAGGCCGTGGCATTGCAAATACAAGAAAAGCCCTTACCGCACGATGAACTGTGTGTCGAGTACCTGGGCCACAACACATTTTTGGGGCCGCATGCCAGCCCCGCCAGCGAAGACCACACCAATGAAATTTGGTTGCGCATGGCGATTCGCACCCGCGAGAAAAAACACGCCGACGCTTTTCCCCGCTTGTTCCCTTGGTTGGCCTTGTCCGGCCCACCGTACATGGGCGGTTTTCATGGCATGCCGCCTGCCAGCCAATTGCTGGGGTTGTGGCCCACCTTGGTGGACAGAACGGTCATCGAATCCCAAGTCAGCGTTGATGCTTGGGAGGTGACATGAAATTGCGTTTGGCCCAAATCGCGCATGCCCGCAGCGGCGACAAAGCCGACACCGCCGACATCGGCTTGTTTGCATGGGACCCGACCGGTTATGCGGTGTTGGCCGAACACGTGACCGCAGAAAAAGTGGAGCGCCATTTCGCGCACCTGTGGCCGCCCAACACATACACGGTCAGCCACCCGCCACGCGTGGAGCGTTTTGATTTGCCACAACTGCTTGCACTCAAATTTGTGTTGCGCGGCGCTCTCAACGGTGGCGCTGCGTCGAGTTTGCGCAGCGACAACTTGGGCAAAACCATCGCCGCGCAATTGCTGCGCATGGAGATCGAGCTGCCGCAGGCGCAGGCCGATGCGGTGTTGCAAGCCACGCAAACCGCGATCGACCAGTTTTAAGCCGCAAGTTTTTTGGCTCACCAGACACCGACATGAGCGCATCTGATCACGGAAAAGCACCTGTCATCGGTTGGCGTCAAGCCTTGTGGTTTTGGTTCAAGCTCGGCTTCATCAGTTTCGGTGGGCCTGCGGGGCAAATCAGCATCATGCACCAAGCGCTCGTGGTCGAGCGGCGCTGGATTTCTGAAAAGCGTTTCTTGCATGCGTTGAATTACTGCATGCTGCTGCCCGGCCCGGAGGCCCAACAACTGGCCACCTATCTGGGTTGGTTGATGCACAAAACCACGGGCGGTGTGCTGGCTGGTTTGTTGTTCATCCTGCCCTCGTTGTTTTTGATCATGGGTTTGTCTTGGGTATATGTGGGTTTTGGCGATGTACCGTGGGTGGCGGCGGTGTTCCAAGGTATCAAACCCGCAGTGATTGCGGTGGTGATTCAGGCATTGCACCGATTGGGGTCGCGTTCGCTGCAAAAGCCTTGGATGTGGGCGTTGGCCGCTGCCAGCTTCATCGCGGTGTTTGTCTGGCAAGTGCCGTTTCCGTGGATCGTGTTGGGGGCGATGTTGACAGCGGCCGGGATCGGTAAATTCGCACCCCGCTTGCTGGCGGTCAACACACACCGACCCGGCGCACACAGCGTCACACAGGTTGCGGCTGTCATCGATGACCACACGCCTTTGCCAGCACATGCGCGGTTCCAAAGCCAACGCTTGTGGCGCGTGCTGAGCGTGGGCGCAGTGCTGTGGTTGTTGCCCATGGGGTTGTTGTGGGCGGTAGGGAGCGGGTCAAACACCTTGCTCGACATGGGCTGGTTTTTCAGCAAAGCCGCGCTGCTGACATTTGGCGGTGCGTATGCCGTGCTGCCGTATGTGTACCAAGGCGCGGTAGAGAGCTTTCAATGGCTCACGCCGCACCAAATGATCGATGGACTGGCACTGGGCGAATCCACCCCGGGGCCGTTGATCATGGTGGTGACATTTGTGGGTTATGTGGGTGGCCATGCCAAGCCGGTGATCGACGGTGATTGGCAAACGCTGTCAGCGGTGCTGGGTGCATTGGTCGCGACCTGGTTCACTTTTTTGCCTTCGTTCATTTTTATTTTGGCCGGCGGTCCCTTGGTAGAAATGACCCAGCACCAATGGCGATGGACCGCGCCGCTGAGCGGTGTAACAGCGGCCGTGGTGGGCGTGATGTTGCAATTGGCTTTGTTCTTTGCCTACCATGTGTGGTGGCCACAGGGCTTTTCAAATTCGCTGGATATCTGGGCCGCTGTCTTCACCTTGCTGTGGACCATCGCACTGTTTCGTTTCAAATGGTCGGTGTTGAAAGTGTTGAGCAGCGCGGCAGCCATCGGTTTGTTTTGGCAATCACTGGGTTTGCCCTGATGCCGGGTGTGGCTCACACAAATGTCGCAGAGATTTGTCCGAGCACGCCGAAATCGGCTTCGATGGCATCGCCTTCGCTGACCACCACCGGCACCACACACGTGCCGGTGATCACCGTCTCGCCTTCGCGCAAATACATACCGTGTGCGATCAGTTCGTTGGCCAGCCAAGTCAGCGCAATACGCGGGTCACCCAACACATTGGCACCGCTGCCTGTGGCTTGGAGCTCGCCGTGCTTTCTCACTTGCACCGCATGTTGGCTCAAATCCAATCCACGCCAATCGACGCCGACCGCTTCACCCAGCAGCATTTGGTGGGCACACGCAAAGTCAGCCAACAACAAGGCTTCGCCTGCTTGCAGAAAATGTTCAAACCGTGAATCGGGAATCTCGATGGCCAAATGCAAATCTTTCACCTGCTTCATCACTTGGTCGATGGTCAGTGGCTGCGAGCCCTGAGCCCGTATGTCGGTGCCGATGCGAAACGCAAACTCGGGCTCCATGACACGCATTCGGTTGGTACCCAAGGTCAAACTGGCACCCGCTGGATGGCAGCGTGAAGCCATCAACCTTCCAGCCAACGGCCCACTGACGTTGATGTGTTGTTGACCCGCTTGGCTGGTGGCGGCGATTTTCCAACCCATGGGCAACTGGCCTGTGTGTTCACAAACAGCAGCTTGGGCGGCATAGCCGTCGGCGCGGCTCTGCGGCAAGGGGGTCAAGTCAGACCAATCCGTCACATGGCGCCCCTCTTTCCAAGCAGCATACAAAGCATCGGTCAAGGACGAAAAACGGTGGCTGGACATGCGCGACTCCCCAGTGCATTCATAAAAACCTGTCGGCGACGAGCACCCCAAGTGCACCTTGGTATGTGGTGCCTGCGGATGACAAATCCGAGCGCAACCTTTTTTTGGCAGAACTGCTGGTGGCGACGTTGGAAAACATGAACCTCAAGATGCCTGCTGCCACCGTGAAGCTCGGCAACTTCAAACTTCAGTGAAGACCACCACCACCGCCGCCAAGACTGCGATGGCCACCCAAATCGCCGTGTTATGGCGGCCAATGAATTTGAGCGAACGGTCCTCAAAGCTGGGTTTTGAAGGGGTTGTTGGCTCGTCCATCAATTGGCCCTGGCTACCCAGACGGTGGCACCCTCGGGGCCGTAATGCTCGACATGGGGAATGTCGCGGCCCAAACGAAACGGGTCACCCGCCTTGAGCGTGATCGCCTTGTCGCCCACGGTCAGCACCAATTCACCGCGCTGCACAAAGGCACTGACATCGAACGGATGGGTGTGCGTGTCAATCGACAAATTGGGTTGCCATTCGCGCACCAACACTTCATCGAAACCTTCTTCGACCGAACGGGCGGTGAATTCTTCAAATGTTTGAACCATGCTTGTTTGCTTTCTGTTGTTCAGGATGACCAGTCCAGCATCATCTTCAGGCACAAGGGGTCGGAGAACGCCACTTGGTAGGCGGCTTCGGCCTGTCCCAGTTTATACGTATGCGTGATCATGTGCTCGAGTGACAAACGCTGGCTCTCGACCAGCTGGGTAACCGCTTGCAAATCGTGTTTTTTCCATTGCGCGGCCACCCGAATCTGCGCCTCACGCATGAACGCCGGGGCAAACGCAAAACCCAAATCTTGTTTGTAAAAACCGGCCAGCACCACTTCGCCGCCGGGGGCGAGTCGCATGATCAAGCTGTTGAGCACACTGCTGTCGCCGCTGACGTCGTAAATGGCTTGGTAATCTTTGCGGCTGTCGTCATTCGGATGCACCACGCTGTAGCCCTCGGCACCGGTGTGTCGCTGGGCTTGGGTTTCCCATACCGTGGGCGCGGGCCCGCCCAGCGCCAGCGTGATGCGTGCCAACAACCGGCCCATGACCCCGTGGCCGACGATGAGGTCAGGCAACACCATCGGCTGCTTCTCACCCCCCAAGGCAATTGCGTGGTAACAGGTCGCCGCCAATGCCAGCAACACGGCTTGGGGACCCAAAGACGCCTGCACTTTCACCGCCCGGTCGTGCGCCACGACCAAGCGCGAACCCGCACCTCCGAAAATATTGCGCACACCTTGGAAGGTGTAAGAACCGGGCACAAACACATGGTCACCCAGTTGCAACGTGGCGGATTCACCCACTTTGCTGACGATGCCAACGGTTTCGTAGCCGGGCACCAGCGGGTAACCCAAGCCCGGAAAAGGTGGCATGCTGCCGTCCCACAACAAACGCTCGGTGCCGGTGCTGATGCCGCTGAAAGTCACATCGACTTCAATGTCATTCGCTTCAAACGCTTTGATCTCTAAGGTTTGAACCGAGAGTTGCTGCGGGGCATCAAAAACAATGGCTTGGGCGGTGTGAAGCATGGGTTGGTCCGGTTAATCGGCCATACAGCAGCCGGTTCTAGGGGGGATTCAACATGTTGAAAATCATTTTGGCACACCTGCATTCATCTTCTCAGTGAAAATAGAAAGCGCCAAGGCCAACCAGCCCCACACATAAGCGATGCCGCCATAAGGTGTCAATGGCCTGAACCATTCCACACCGGCCAGATGGCGCAATTCGATATTGAAGCTAAAGGCCAGCAAGCCGATTGCAACGAGCGCAAAGCCGCTTCTTCCAAGCCGGGTTGGTGCGCCACGTAAGCGGCGGTCAGCACCGACAAAGCCGCTGTCACACTGGCGAAAACAAACAACAAGTTTCTAGCGATTTTCATGAGTGAATGCCTGTGTGACCGTAATGATTTTCCAAATGGATACCCAGCCCAAGCTCTTACCCTTGCTTGCGACATTCAGCTTTGGCTGCATGTTAATGCTTGCCCCGTTCAATGCTGATGCCGAGGGCAACGTCAACCCCACCGTAGACTTGCGGCGGGTGTATGAGACGGTGGCGCATCAATGGATGGGAGCCGACAGCGCTTCGTTGCTCAATGGCTGATTGGAGACGCTACCGGTGTTTGGCTGAGCTCAAAAAAAACCCCGCCGGCACAAAGCCAGCGGGGCCAAAACCCATCAAGACATCAAGCGATCAGCACACTGCTGTTTTTCAATGCAGCTGCATCGGTGGCTGACAGGGTCACGCCTTCGAGCCAAATGGTTTGCATGACATTCCCCGCGCCCAAACCATCCACATCAATCACGATTTTTGTGCTGTTGGCGGTGGCACTGCCCGGCACCGTTTGCCCGATAGTGACAGTGACCCATTGGGACAAAACCGAGGTGGATGTGTTGTAACCACCTGCCAACAAACTGGTGATGTTGAGTTTGTCTCCGGCAGTGCTATTCCAAGCCACAAAGTCTTTGACAATGTCGACCGCACCTGTGGTGCCAGCGTCACCCAAAGCCCAGACAAACGTGTCGCTGTCAGTCACCGCATTGGCAGTGAATGTGTCCAGCCCCCACAACACGTCATTGCCTAGACCGCCTGTGATGGTGTCGTTGCCCGCACCGCCCATGATGTAGTCAACCGCATTGGTGCCAGTGGCCGTGTTTGCGTTCAAGTTGTAGACAAACAGGTTGAAGCTGGGCATGTCGTTGCCAGTGGAGTCTTGCAAGGCATTGGTGTCGTTGCCCGTGGTGGGATCGGTATAGCTCAGTTTGATGTAGGGGTTTGCTGAATCCAGCAGGGTTTGGAAGGCGTAATTCAGTTTGAACTGGTCGTTGATCGGGGCATTGGTTTGTGCATTGATCGGGTGCTCCAAGCTGGTGATAGCAATGTTCGTCGCCGTGTTGGAGGAGTTGTATTTGTTCAAAGTGAATGCACTTGCGGCTGGTGCACCCGAGCTGCCTGCCAAGAGTTCGTCGAATGTCAGCAACACCGCACTGCTGAAAACATTGACGGCCTTGACCATGGGCGGTTGCGTGTCAATTGGTGCGATAGTGAATGCACTGCTGGAGACGCTTTCAGCCGTGCCTCCACCATCGGTGTAACTGGCTGTC
>Ga0192647_102450_pt1 | contig 11543 bp, 8 predicted proteins | sample LauGreFa1BDMLBSN_2_FD_133046 | JGI IMG/M metagenome (GOLD analysis project Ga0192647, IMG submission 133046) | Freshwater lake microbial communities from Lake Michigan, USA - Fa13.BD.MLB.SN - reassembly | ecosystem: Environmental > Aquatic > Freshwater > Lake | place: Lake Michigan, USA...
TCTGCGCGCTTATTTCCGTTCGCTCAAATGAGATATCAATCAAGAATGCAATCGACAGTGCGATAGCGAATAATCAAACAATAAAAAATCAGAGATTATTGGTAGAATATAGAGAAACACTGAAAAGAGCTGGATATACGGTTGAGCAAGCAGTGCTATCCTTGGATTATGGACAAATCAACAGTGTATATTCAGACACGAAAATGAGTTTGACTCAGCGCTATCAATTTCCAACTGTATATTCAAAACAACAATCTTTATTGAATGAAGAATGGAATGCGGCAATTCTATCAAAAGATGTATCAATTGCTCAATTGAAAAAAACAATATCAGATATCTATCATGCAATACTCATTTTGCGAAGGAAAGAACATATTCTTTTGGAAGCGGATAGCATGTATAGTGAATATGTGAGGATTTCAAGAGTAAGACTTGAAAAAGGAGAAAGCAATATTCTCGAGAATTCATTTCATGAAATTGAAAGGGGATCGATACAAATCCAATTGCAGGAATTAAAAAATGCATTACGCATACATGAATTGCAATTTCAACTATTACTCAATACCTCACAGCAGTATACTCCTGCATCAATCGATTTGGAACATAATTCACAAATATTTGAACAATCAGATATCGCTTTACATCCACTGCTTCGACAGGGCAGACAATCGATTGAGATTGCAAAAGCACAGCAAGAATTGGAACAGTCGCGATTTCTTCCGGATATACTTATTGGTATTTCGAATCATAGCATTCAAGGAGTCGGTGCCGATGATGTATTGTATCCTGCTTCTAGAAGATTTAATTCCTTTTCGATAGGAATTGGCATCCCTCATCCTTTTGGATCACAGAGCGCAATCATTGAAGCATCCAAAACAGCCGTGAAGATATCTGAATATGAATATCAGTATGCTTTGAAAAAACATCAATCGGAATTGCAATCAGCTCTGAATGGTAGAGATTCGGTAATAAGCATGATTCAATCAATGAAAAAAATGCAATTGCCCATCATTGAGAAAGTAAGGAATGCCGCGAATGTGCAATATACTTCCGGTGAAATCACTTATCTCGAATGGACAATGGCAATGCATCAGACAATGACCATTCAAACGCAGTATTTGCAATTATTGCAAACATATCATGAGTTAACAAATACAATCAATTATCTTCAACAACAATGAAATACATATATCTCATAGTATCCTCAATACTCATTCTTTCCGGATGCAATTCATCATCTGAAAAACAAGTAGAGTCAGCACCGATTGTAAAAGGTGATATGATTCAACTCACTCCCGAGCAAATGAAATTGGCCGGAATTACAATCGGAAATGTAATGGACACAATGCTCTCCGGTACTTTGCATGTACATGGAAGAATTGATGTTCCTCCTCAAAACCTTGCATCAATCACGGTACCGATGGGTGGTGTCATTCGTTCAATCAAAGTGATGCCCGGAATGAAAATCCGAAAGGGTGAGTCAATTGCTGTGCTTGAAGATCAGGCATATATTCAATTGCAGGAAGATTATCTCACAACAAAGGCAAAACTCATTCAGGCGGAAGCTGATTATCAAAGGCAAAAAGGATTGATGGAAGCAAAGGCAGGAAGTGACAAAACACTTGAAAAAGCCAGAGCAGAATATCAGATGTTGAAAGTGATGCAAAACTCACTGGCGCAGAAATTACACTTGATATATATCAATCCTCAGAATGTGAATGAAAATACGATTTCGAGATCTATCTCAATACCCGCTCCATTCACGGGATATGTCACAAAAGTCATGGTAAATGTCGGCCGTTATGTGAATCAAGCCGATATCTTATTTGAAATGGTTGATCCCAATGATATTCACCTTGCTTTGAAGGTTTTTGAAAAGGATGTTTTGAATCTCTCCATTGGACAAACTTTACAAGCATATCTCAATAGCAAGCCCGAAAAAAGACATCAATGTGATATCATTCTCATCAGTAATTCCATACATGAAGATGGAACAGCTGAAGTTCACTGTCATTTCATGAATTATGATTCAACACTTGTTCCGGGCATGTTCATGAATGCTGATATTGAACTTGGGAAGCACAAAACAATCGCAGTAAGGGAAGAAGCAGTCACTGAATTCGAAGACAAGAACTATATCTTCCTCAAGACAGGACAAAATATATTTACGATGCGCGAGGTGAAAGTCGGAGCGCGCGAGCATGGATTGGTTGAAATACTTGATGGGAATTCTTTGACCAAAGCGCCAATCGCAATAGGAGGTGCTTATTCACTGCTCATGGCCATCAAGAATATTGAATGATGCAGGAATTCTATCGTATCTTTGCACTTCATTTTTGCGCTAATTCTGATTTATGAATCTTCACATCATCTATCGCATATCTGATGCCGGGTATTCCAAAGTGAAGCCCGCATATATCAATAATGAGCATTGTTTGAGAAATGCTGTGAAAGTATTTCCCGATGCACTGTTTCATGTGATTGCCGACAATGTGTCCGAGGATACATATGCGATGATTTGCAAATATGTAGATGCTGAAAGGATTATGCTTGTATCTGTTGGACATGGCGCAGGAACATTCAATCTGGGTCTTGACTTGGCTTTGACATTGCCTGATGAAGACATCGTTTATCATCTTGAAAATGATTATTTGCATCGTCCGGGTTCATCTTTGCTCATTCAAGAAGTACTGAATCATGGTGCATCTTATTGCAGTCTCTATGATCATCCGGATAAATACAGAGCTCCTGCTTTGGGTGGCAATCCATTTGTGGATGTCGATGGTGGTGAATCAACCAAGATCTATTGCATTGGTTCATCCCATTGGAAGATTACAAATAGCACCACAATGACCTTTGCATCCAAGGTGAAAACACTTAAAGATGATATCAAGATTTTGAGGAAATGGACAAATAAGGGACATTGTCCGAATGATTTCAAGATGTTTCTAGAACTTCGCAATAAGGGGCGTGCATTGATGACACCAATACCGGGATTTTCAACACATGGCGAAACATTGTATTTATCCCCGTTTACCGATTGGGAATCCATAGCTTTGTCTGAATGAAAAGCCTGCATTTCCGCATAAATCATTATCTTCGTGGCACTTATTTCATCAATTATTTTTCAATAAGGATATTACATGATCCGTTCAGCAATCATTGCAATGGCATGCTTTGGACTTTTTTCCGTTCAGGCATGTTCACAATCATCCGACAAAGGAGCACCGATGGAACTCAAGACCCAAAAAGACAAAGCAAGTTATAGTATCGGTGTGAGCATCGGTAAAAACTTGAAAGATCAGAAAGTTGAAATACAAACTGATATTCTTGTCAAGGGTTTGCTTGATGCCTATACCGGCGCAAAAACACAACTCACCGAAAAAGAAATGGGCGATGTTTTGGCCCAATTCCAACAAGAAATCATGGCAAAAGCTCAAGAAGAAGCAGCCAAGAAAGGTGGTGAGAATAAATCAAAAGGCGAAAAATTCCTTGCAGATAATAAGAATAAGCCAGGTGTGAAAACAACACCAAGCGGTCTTCAATATACTGTCATCAGCGAAGGAACAGGTCCAAAGCCAACAGCATCTTCCACCGTGAAAGTACATTATACCGGTAAGCTCATCGATGGTACAACATTCGATTCTTCAGTGGATCGTGGTGAGCCTATTGAATTCCCACTTAATGGTGTTATCAAAGGTTGGACAGAAGGCGTTCAGCTCATGAGCAAAGGTTCGAAGTATAAATTCTTCATTCCTTCAGATCTCGCATATGGCGATCGTGGTGCAGGCAATGCAATCGGACCTAATGAAACATTGGTATTCGAAGTGGAATTGCTCGATATCGTAAAATAATGTGATATCATGAATATGTGAAGCCCGACCGTGAAATTCATAGTCGGGCTTTTTTTTCTCGATGGAATTGAAACTATGAAAGAGACTAGAGAACAAGTTCTGGGAAAAGCTTTTGACAGACATTTATCTGTTTCAGCAGGGGCAGGAAGCGGCAAAACAAGGGTATTGGTTCAAAGATTCATACATATTCTTGAACATCATCCGGGGATTGATTTATCATCGATTGTGGCAATCACATTCACAAGAAAAGCCGCCGCAGAAATGATGAAACGCGTCATGGATGCGGTAGAAGTGCGTTTGCAAGATGCAATCGAGAATGAGCGTATATTGGATGTTCAGATGTGGTCACGCATCAGACAACATATTAGCTCCGCAAGAATTTCCACGATTGATTCTTTTTGTAGTCAAATCGTGCGGGAATATCCGCTCGAGGCAAATGTGCCTCATACACTTACACCTCTTCCAAAAAGTAAAGCCGTAATGATGCGGAAGGAATGCATTGAAGATGCTTTGATTCACTTCCTGAATGCAGAACATCCACAATCTGAACTTATCCGCAGGATGTTTCATGCACATCATCATTCCACCATCACAAAAGCATTGGAATATCTGATGATGAAGGGCAAATTGGCTCTTACTACATTGGAAGCGATATTAAAAAATGAAGATGATATCATCATACAGAATGCATGGAAATTGATACGAGATGAAATAGGTGATTCATTATCTACAATATTCCAAGCTATTGATCAATTGCCGGGATATCGAAATGCTGAATTCATTAAACAAGAATTGGTAAATAAGTGGGAAGAATTGAGGGTATTGAAAGAAGACTTTACAATTGGTCAATTCGATGAAAAGACATTGCACTTTCTTCAATTGTTTGAATTGGTCAATAAGGAATTGATTAGTAAATACATTACACAAAAGGGTAAAACAGCCGCTCAATTCATAAAATATTCAGATCAATCGATTGATGATTGGATCGATGAAAATTTCCCGATCATAAACTCTTTTCGCAAGCAAGTTGAGGGATTACGCATTATCGGTACAATAGGCTTGAAACATGGGGATTCCGTAGTATCTGCAGAAAAAGAAGCTTTGCAATTTGCGCGCTTGATACTCGAAATAGCACTGCATGCCACATCATCGTTTGAATCACAGAAAAGAAATGAGGGAACACTTGAATTCAGTGACATTCAAACATTGGCAATGGAGCTCTTGGAACATCCTGAAGCTGGTCCTAAAATCAGATCTTCAATACAATTTTTGATGATTGATGAGTTTCAAGACACAAATGCAATGCAATATGAATTGGCATCGCGAATAGTGAGATCATTGAAAGAAGAAGATGAAGATCACAAAGTGAATCTCTATATAGTTGGTGATCCGAAGCAGAGCATTTACGGATTTCGTTCTGCCGATGTGAGAGTGTTTGGGATGGCAACGAAAGATATTCAGAAAGCGAATGTCAATAATGGGAAAATGAACACTAGTGAAGAATTAACCGAAGATGAACAAAAAGGAATGCTTTCTTTACGAGTGTCATTTCGCTTATTGCCTGGTATCATTGCATTCGTGAATGATCTCTTCTCTAGATTGATGGGAAATGAATCCATCGATTATGAAGTGGCTTATGAACCAATGATTGCAGGAAGAAATATATCACAAGAATTATTGGAATCAGGAGAAATAGGTAGCATAACATTTCTTATTCATGAAGCGTCAAAAGAAGAAGAAAGCTTGGTCGATGAAGCGGGACTGATTGCATCAGCAATAAAAGACATCGTTCAAAACAAAAGCAGATTGATTTGGGATTCACAAAAAGATGAGGATGGAAAAGACATTCCATATCTGCGCGAGGGTATGTATAAAGATTGCACTGTGCTCTATGAAAGAAGAACCATGGTGAATATTTTGATGGCTGCTTTAAGAGCAGAAGGCATACCATATTTTACATCAGGAAATAAAGGTTTCTATACTTCGCCTGCAATTGTTGATATCAGAAATTATCTCACTTTTCTCAGTAATCCGAATGATGATCTAGCATTGGCTTCTATCTTGATATCTCCCTTTTTTAGTGTGGGAGATGATGCCTTGTTTGCAATGAGAATGAAATACTCTGATGGAGGTCTTTGGCAAAACATGGTTGACTATGTTCATGAACATGATGCTATTGATGATGTAAAAAAGGCATATGAGATTTTGCTGGGATTTCGTGATAAAGCACAAACAATGTCCTTGCCCATCTTGATTCATTCTATGCTTGAAGCATCACATTGGAGAAATATCGTCAAGCGAATGGATGATGGAGAACAATGGATTGCAAATGCAGAGAAGTTGATTGGAATCGCAAGAGAATTCGAACAAAGAGGATTCAGGCATATTCATGCATTTGTTGATGAATTGGAATTGTCAGCTGAATATGATGATGAACCTGAAGCACCAATCATCAACTCTGAAAATGCAGTGAATCTGATGACGATACATGCATCGAAAGGACTCGAATTTCCGATCGTATTTCTGTATGATACAAATGCTAAGGAAAGAAGCACGCAACCTGCATTATATGAATCAGACCAATTTGGCATCGGCCTTCCACTCATCAAGGAATATAGAGTGGCGGGATCTCATGAAACCGAGCAATCGCTTCTTTCAATGGCAATCGGTATGGAAAGAAGATCACGATTGATCTCTGAAAAAAAACGCTTATTGTATGTGGCATTGACCAGGGCAAAAGATCATGTGTTTATTTCGACTTCGCATAAACAAGGAAAGTCGTTTGCGGAAAGAAGTATGATACATATGATTAGTCAATACTCATCGGCTTATGCGACTCTGCCAAGTATTGAACAAGGCAATTATACTTTTCAAACCAAATTGATTGTTCAAGGAGATGAACAGGAAAAAGAAATATCAATACCGATTCATATTCAGAGAACATTGAAAGAAGCACAATCAATGGAAGAAGTCGAGAAGAAGTCATATCAAGGTGATCTGCAATTGTTTGAAAAAACCAAACAAGAATACAAAGATGAATGGTATTCCATATCTCAATTCATGATGTTGGAAGCAGATGAACAGGAGTTTAGAAAGAAATATGTGTTTGGATTTCCAAATGCAACAATTGAACATCATGCAGGTTTTGTGAATGATGAAAATCATGAAGACATCACCTCTGCTCAATTCGGAATAATGATGCATCAAGCATTGGAGCATATTCAGAAATGGGTGAATGTTGCCGATGTGAATGAAGACATGATTGATTCTATCATCGATGATATCATACAAAATCATATGTCGTATTCTTTGGAAAAAGATATGGTGAAACAAAGAATGCGAAGACTATGTCAATCAATCGGTACATCGAATCTCATGCAAAGACATCATTCTTCACTGAGCAATGTAAAAACAGAGTATTCTCTCACCATTCCGATTGAAGATGATTTTTTCTGTGTGATTTATGATCTCTTGATAGAAAACGAGAATGGTGAATGGGAGATATGGGATTGGAAGACAAATGGATGTTCCACACAAGAGCAAATGGACATACTCACAGAACGATATACTCTTCAAATGAGATACTATGCTTATGTGCTTTCACTTCTGAAACCGGGTCAGTTCACCTATACAACCAGATTGCTTTTCACAAATATGATTACAAAATCAGGTGATGAGTCGGAGTGGACAAGAACCATCAAAGTTGATATGGTGGATATGCCACGGATCTATGAAGAAATTAAAAGACATATCTTACAAGCAAAGCAATCAGTACTCTTATAAAAAAAGCCCTGCTTATGGCAGGGCTTATCGAACGAACTCCTTTGTTCGAATGTGGCACTTGGTGCCGGGTTCATCGTGTTGACATCAGATGCCATTCGCCATCCGCAAATACAAAAGTGAAATATGTATTGGAATATGAATTGGCATTGAGTTCAATCATGTCTCTTGGTTGACCTGATGCCTTATGAATGAGATAAATCACTTGTCCTTGCTCGGCATTACTTGGTAAAGTGAATCGATCCATATTTCCATCATTGTCACTTATTATGACTATGGTAGAAGCAATGGTAGTGATAGCATTCACATTTGTATCAGCTACAGTAATCTTATGAATTGAAGCTCCGGATGAGACAACATAAGGTGTATCTACTGTGCCTTTTCCGGTGATTGAAATATTTCTTCCTGCTTGAATTTTTGTCTCGGATCCATCATTTGTGGGCTTATTGATCAAATCATTATAGTCTTTGTCCCAAGCAGTGAATAGCGGATCTGCTTCTTCTACAATTGCAGTGTCCCATCTAAGCATCATGTCTTCCGTCAACAAAAATGCAGGTGAAGCCTCAAAATTGGGATCCAATTCTCTATCTAACTTTGCATTCCATTTTACCGTGTCTTGACTTGTTATTCTCGATGCAACTGAAGAGGAAAATTGTGGATCCAATTCATGCATGACGGAATCAGCATGAACTGCTTTCAGAGAATATAAAGCATAAGGAATACTGAGAATCTGGCTTACTGAAGTTATGCCATATTCTGTTCCACCGAGCGGGTCAGTTTCTGTTCTCAGGAAATATGGTCCGCTAGACCAATTTATGCTGTCATATACTCCAAACAATGATGTTCCCCCACCGATTTGCAGAGTCACCAAACCATTGCCATTTGTTCTGGCATTATGTGCTTCCACATATACGGGATTGCCAAATTCTGATCCTTTGATGATGCTGATTCGCACGCTGATATTACCATTTACGACAAGACCTTGGCTACCATTGCGAATGATTGCTTGATAAGACATCGTTTTGGGAATTTGTGCGAATGAATTGAATATTCCCATACAGAATAAACATAGAGTAAGTACATACTTTTTCATGTGTAATCCTCTTTATTACTTTAATGCTTGATAATCGAAAATGAAGAAACCGTCTTTGATTGTTGACTGATCACTATAGTGTAAGTACCAAGAGAATGCTGCATCAATGAAAGCAACATTTCATTTGAATTCATCTGGTGTTTTTCCAATATTCCACCTTTGATGTCCATGAGTGTGAGAGTGAAAGGACCATGATACTTTTCAGGTATGATGATCTTCACATGATCAAATGTTGGATTTGGAAATGCCTCGGCATGTATTTCAGAAATCTCATCAATACCAACCGGAATTTTGAATAATTCTATCGGTATTTGAATTCCATGTCTCATCGAACCATTCTTAGTAGAATCAGATTTTACAATCAATTGTCCAACAGTATAATTAACTGTCCCAAAACCTGTTGTTAAGTCATCGCCTGTTACAACAAAAGCTTCTTGAGCGGAAAGTTGTACCGAAACAAAGAGAAAACCAATAAGGAATAACCATTTCATAGTATGTTCCTGCCACCTGTTTTGTAAATATCAAAAGTAATTCAGCAATATTTGTGCCTATTTCTTAGATTATGACTTCCTATTGTTATTACATCCAATTATGAAATGGAATTATTGTCATGAAATTAACGATCATGTTATTGCTTGGTTTTTTGGTCATCATGAATTCTGTCAATGCAGGAATTTCAACAGAATTACCGGTGAGTTATTTGGGAGAATATTCCGGGGAACCGGCAAATGTACGGAAGGAGGCAAAAGCCAGAAATGCGAAGGTTTTGCATTTTGCGGATAATGTGATCACTCTTGGACCAAAGCAGTCACTGCGATGGAAAATGACTGAACCGGTTACTTCAGAAAAGTATCAATACAAAGGGAATTATGGCATTGTTGATGAGAATGCTGATTCATATACGCTATTGTGTACAGCATCTTTTTCGCTGAAAAATGCCACTACTTCTGCACAATTCTATTTGATTGTCATGAAGAAGGGTGCTGAAATGAAGTTTCTTGAAATGTCAAAAGTGCGTTCATTCATGCTGAAAAAGAAGTGATCAATTGAGGGATAATTCTCAATATCTGAAAATGTACACTATTTTTTCTGTGAAATAGTGTCTTCTATACCCATGGTATGAATTGGAAATATTGTAATAAACAAAGAATGGACTCAGAGAATTATTGGTCCCTATAGACCCTGCTCCGTATTACCCTTTGAGAAATGTTCTCAAATATTCTAATACCGCCTGAGCCACCGTAACAATTATGGATTCAATGAAAGCGGTGACTTCTTTGACTTGTTCAAATGAAATGAGTTTGTGCAAATCAGCCCGACTGAAGTTTCCGCCTTGTACATGAAGATCATATATCACCGCACCAAAGCTCATGAATATCATTCCCAGCATCATCGACATTGCGATGATGGTGATATTCTTATGAAATGGCGTCTTGAACTTCATGATTCTCTTCACAAAATGATGTCCAAATTTACAAGTTTTTTATTTCCGCAATGAGATCTTGCAATACTTTTTTGGAGTCTCCGAATAACATCGAAGTTTTGGGTCGGAAAAAGAGCTCATTCTCAATGCCTGCATAACCGGGTTTCATGCTTCGTTTATTCACAATGACATGCTTTGCTGACTCAACCTCCAAAATGGGCATGCCATAAATTGGTGAACTTGGGTCTGTTTTTGCCGCGGGATTCACCACATCATTTGCGCCTAATACAAGCACTGCATCCACGGATGGAAATTCATCATTGATTTCTTCCATTTCCTTGAGCTTTTCATAGGGAACATCGGCCTCGGCAAGCAATACATTCATGTGACCAGGCATGCGACCTGCAACGGGATGAATCGCATATGTGACTTCCACTCCTTTTTCGGCAAGTAATTTTTCCATTTCATGGCATGCATGTTGGGCTTGAGCTACGGCAAGTCCATAGCCAGGGACAATCACGACCTTGGAAGAATAAGACATCAAAACTGCAGCATCGGAAATGGACATTTCTTTATATGTTCCTTGTGCTCCGGCGGATTGTCCGGATTGCGCACTTGCACCGAATGAACCGATGAGTACATTCAGTAAGGATCTATTCATGGCATTGCACATGAGAATCGTAAGAAGGGTTCCTGCCGCGCCCACCAAAATTCCACCTGTGAGCATTGCTGTATTGTCATATAAAAATCCACCGCATGCCGCAGCAATTCCGGTGAATGAATTGAGAAGTGATATTACGACGGGCATATCCGCACCACCAATCGGCAAGACGAAGAGAATGCCATAGACAGCTGATAGAATCAAAGCCGCATAGAAAAATTCGATGGTTTCTTCGGGTCTAAGGAAGATGATCATTGCAGTCAAACCAACCGTGACAAGCAGAAGTACAATATTCACGATATGCTGTCCGGAAAAGGCAAAGTCATTCAATCGACCATCCAATTTCGCCCATGCAATCATAGATCCCGTAAAACTCACCGAACCGATAATCAATCCTGCCATGATAACCAGCAGTGATACACCGTCAAGCGTAGAGAAATAGGTATAACCACCTCCAGCATAGAGTTCAGGTTGAAAATCGTGCACGAGATGTTTGAATTCAATGATTGAAATGAGTGCGGCACAAGCTCCACCCATTCCATTGAATAAACTCACCATTTGAGGCATGTCTGTCATCTTGACTTTTTTTGCAGACATAGTTCCCACGATTCCGCCAATCGCCAATCCGCCAAGAATCCATAGATGATTTCCGAGATGATCACCGGATGAATTTGTATAGAATGCAATTGTTCCTGCAATCGCGAGAGCCATTCCCACTGCGGCAATCAAGTT
>Ga0192647_102457_pt1 | contig 11537 bp, 7 predicted proteins | sample LauGreFa1BDMLBSN_2_FD_133046 | JGI IMG/M metagenome (GOLD analysis project Ga0192647, IMG submission 133046) | Freshwater lake microbial communities from Lake Michigan, USA - Fa13.BD.MLB.SN - reassembly | ecosystem: Environmental > Aquatic > Freshwater > Lake | place: Lake Michigan, USA...
ATAATGCAACATTTAATGCAAATATTTCTAATCTAAGTAAGATATTTAGTACCAATTATTATGGTGCTTTATATAGGCCTTTTCTTTTTGGAAGCTTTATTATTGATGCTCAGTTTAGTGGTATACAACCTCAAGCATATCATGTTGCAAATATCATTTACTTTGTCATTTCAGTTTTACTTGTTTGGCGATTAATTACTGTATTATATGGTCAAGGCCCAACACAATTCGGTTTAGTCTTATTATATACATTTCATCCTTTATTTGTTCCCCTAGCAGCATGGATTCCTGGAAGAAATGATTCATTATTAATGATATTCTGGATACCTTGTTTTTTATTGTTTTATTCATATAAAGCATATGGTGATACATGGCGCTTATTGCTACATTTAGCATTTTATATGTGCACATTATTTACCAAAGAATCTGCTATTGTATTGCCTGTTCTCTGTTTTTTTGCAGATTATTTATTGATATCTAGATCCGATAAAAAAAATGGATTATTAAAAGATTTCACTCATATTCTGCAAAGAAATACTCTGCCTATCATTGGTTGGATTGCTATATCAGCTATATTCTTATTGATGCGTTATTTTGCTCTTAAAGGAATTCCACCTTCTGGTGATATTGTAGGCCCTTTTGAAATAATTAGAAATATTCAAACAATTCCAATAATCATTGCCAAAGCCTTTATTCCATTAAAACTTTTCGTTTTGGGAAGTTATGATTGGAGTATGACAGGATTAGGTCTTGGAATCATCGGAATTATTGCAGGAATTCTCATGAATAGAAAAGTAGAAAAATCTACTATTCTTTTTTGGATTCTTTGGTTTTTACTCATAATGCTTCCTACAATGGCTGCTAGCAGAAAGAATGGAGATATATATTTCACCTATGCAGAACATCGCTCTTTCTTACCTTTTATTGCTATTCTTATATTATTGTTAGAAATTATCTTTAAGAGTATAAAAGAGAATAATTGGACTTTAATGAAGGTTTTTACATTCCTTCCTTTGGTATTTGTATATGCCGCAATTTCTTGGAATTATTTGCCTAGTTATGAAAATCGATTATCATATTGGACTCAAGGTGCAAAAGTGTATCCTGAAAAAGCAGAAATTCAACATGCACATGGAAAGGCTTTATATACTTCCGAAAAAACTCAATTAGCTGTTATTGCTTATAAGAAAGCAATTGAATTAGCTCCAGATCAAGATATCTTTTATGGAGATCTTTCAAAGGCTTATTTATATGGTTTAAACCCAGATTATGAAAAAGCAATTTCTGTACTAAAAGTTGCTGATTCATTAGAATCACAAGATCCAACTATTTATCAAAATTTAACAGTTGCATATGAAAAAAAGAAAATGCTTCCCGAAGCATTAAAAGCAGCAGAAAAAGCTGTCAGACTCGCTCCAAATGGAGCTACATATCTTAATAATCTTACATTGCTATATTTTGCAAACAAAGACTATGCCAATGCAGAAATAATGGCTAGAAGAACAATGAAAGCACAGGATAATATTTTGACTTCTTATACTATCTTGTTTGATATATTAATTTCACAAAGACGCTATTTAGAGGCAGCTGAATTGGTTCCTCAATTAGTTAAAATGGGAGTAAAAGTTCCCGCAGCTGCAATGCAACTGTTGCATCCATATTTATAATATAATTAGACCATATTTTATCCTGAATGATATGACAATATTTCCTACTTTAAATGAACAAATGGATATTCTGCGCACAGGTGTTGCAGAGATATTTCCAGAAGATGAAATCGTAAAAAAAATTGAACGATCTATTGTTTCAAAAAAACCATTAACAATTAAATTGGGATGCGATCCCAGCCGTCCAGATTTACATATTGGCCATGCAGTAGTATTAAGAAAAATGCGTTCTTTTCAGGATTTAGGACATCAAGCAATTTTGATTGTTGGTGATTTTACTGGAATGATTGGTGATCCAACGGGTAAGTCTAAAACACGTCCTGCTCTTTCATTAGAAGAAACAAGAGCAAATGGTTTAAGTTATTTTGAGCAAGCTTCACATATATTATCAGAGTCAAATCTGACGATCAAATATAATTCCGAATGGCTTTCAACGATGTCATTTGCAGATATTATAAAGCTTGCTGCTCAATATACAGTTGCACAAATGTTAGAAAGAGATGATTTTTCTAAGCGTTTTCATGCAAATGAACCTTTAAGCATTCATGAGTTTTTATATCCTCTTGCCCAAGCTATGGATTCAGTAGCGATAAAATCTGATATTGAATTGGGTGGAACAGACCAAAAATTCAACTTAATTGTTGGACGTGAGATACAAAAAGCATACGGTGTAGAACCCCAAGGTATTATCATTATGCCAATATTAGAAGGCACAGATGGTATAGAAAAAATGAGCAAGTCCTTGGGTAATTATATCGCAATTACCGATACTCCACGTGAAATGTTTGGAAAAGTTATGTCTATTCCAGATACCTTAATTACTCGCTACTATCAATATGCCGCAATGGAAAGTGAATCTAAGACAAAAGAACTTGCTATTGGTTTAGAAAATGGCTCAATTCATCCAAGGCAAGCTAAAGTTGATACTGCAATGGGAGTAGTTGCTGTGTATCATGGTAAAGAAGCTGGTCAAGCCGCATTTGAAGAATTCGAAAGAATCTTTGTTAAAAAAGATTTACCAGATATTGTAGAAGAAAGATCAATATCTGAATTAGGCCCTAATCCTTTGATAGTAGATGTTTTAGCACATACAGGAATGGTAACTTCTAAAGGTGAAGCTAGACGTCTTATTCAAGGCGGTGGTGTAAGCATAGACGGTGAAAAAGTTAGCGATATTTCCCAAACCATAGATATATCCAATCCTAGAGTCATTAAAGCTGGTAAAAGAAAGTTTTTAAAAATTATGATGTAAAATGATATACCATGAAATATTTCATGTATTTTTCATTATTCTTGTTTTCATTACTATGAACTAGTTTCCTATTCTTTTTTAAGAAGCATGCAATAGGATTTGTATTCTCTACCTGAATAATGAATACTTCTTTAAGCTTATATATTCCTAACAATGCAAAAAAATATGATTATATTTTTGCAGGTGCAGGTGTTTCAGCTTGTTTAGTATTACTAGAATTGCACAGAAAAAATCTTTTACTGCAAAAAAGCATTCTATTAATAGATCCAACCGTTCACAATACTAATGATAAAACATTTTGTTTTTGGGCTGATGAACAAGAAACAATTCTAGAAATTTTATCACCGCTTATTTCCCATTCTTGGTCGCACATTCAAATTTCAGAAACAAAAATTGAAAATATTAGTCCATTAACATATAATCATATAGAAAGCATTTCTCTATATCATGAAATTGAGAAGCTTGAAAAAATCTATTCATGGGATAGATTATTTTATCCAGTTGAAGAAGTACATAGAGATCATACAGGGCCCTATATATGTACAAATGGTTTGCAGTATTATGCTGATATTATATTTGATTCTAGAACTCCTACATATCTTTCAAGGGGACATTTTCAAACACATATTTTTCAGAGTTTTATTGGTTGGACTATTCAGTTAGACAAACCTCTGTTTGATGTTGATACATTTAGAATGATGGATTTTAATATTGAACAAAATGATTGTACGCAGTTTGTCTATGTTCTTCCATTTTCTTCTACTCAAGCATTAGTTGAAATCACTAGATTTGGTTCGGATCTCATCCAAAAACAAAGTGCAGAACACTATCTCCATCATTATATTACAGAACAATTTGGGGAATATTCAATTATTGATAGTGAGCATGGATGTATTCCCATGAGTAATGTAAAGATTGATAATGAAATCAAGGAAGATATTATTCTATTAGGTGCCAGAAATTATCTCACTAAACCTAGTACTGGATATACATTTAAATCTATGTTTTATCACGCTAATAATATCGTTGATAACATATTTTCGTCTCAAGATATAAACTCTCTCAATAAAGAATATACTCATATGTCTACAGGACGTTTTGCTTTTTATGATTCTTTATTATTACATATCTTACATACTAAACCTCATCAAGGAAAACCTATTTTTCAAGCTTTGTTTCGTGGTGTAAATACGAAACATATTTTACGGTTTTTGGATGAAAAAACTTCTCTTAAAGAAGATATTGTGTTGTTTACTGCATTACCTTGGACGCCATTTTTATTAGCTCTTGTACAAAAAATTATTGGACTTACTTGGTTCAGACCACTTCTTTTAACATGCCTAACTATACTATTATATGCACTTGGCTATAATACAATTTCACAACAAATCATAGGTTATGGAATACTTGCATTAGGATTGTTTGTAGTAGGAATTCCACATGGAGCGGTGGACCATATCCTTGAAATGGGACATTGGGACAGAAAAAAGACGCCTTCATTCATAATCAGTTATCTAGTTTTATCATTATTCTTTGGATGCATCTGGTATGTAAATGCTCCTTTGGCATTATTTCTATTTATTGGATATTCATGTTGGCATTTTGGAGAAGCAGATGGAAAGCAATGGGGGTTTTCTTCTATCATTTCATTTTTATGGGGTATAACTGTTCTTCTCTATATTTTAACTAGTCATTTATCGGAAACAAATATCATTATCAATTCAATTGCTCAAATTACTTTTTCTTTGAAAGTTCCTGAGTGGATATTCTTACCATTTTTCTTGTTTTCTATCTTTAAAAAACAATATTCTTTAACAATAACTATTTTATGGCTGTTGATTTCAAGCCATATTCCTTTACTATTGGCTTTTGGTATCTATTTTATTGGACAGCATAGTATCACAAGTTGGGGTCACATCAAAAATCATATACAACAAAGTAATGTTACGATTTGGAAGAAAGCTCTGCCTTTTCATGCTGGGGCATGGTTAATGCTCTTGATATTTTTTATAATAAGGCCACAAATATCTTTATCAGGAACAGAGACATTAGCTCATTGGGGAACATTTTTTATATTTATTTCTTGTATTAGTTTCCCTCATAGCATAGCTATGCATAGATTATATCGAAAAAAAAGTACGATATAATTCTTACATTTTTATACTTAATCCCAAAAAGTATGTTCTAGGTCTACTTGGACCATATACATAGCCTGCATCTCTATTTATTCCAATATCAAAATCTTTTTGAAAAGCATTTGTGATATTTTGAACACCTAAATTCACTGTTACATCAAAAGCTGAATATAATTGAGGATTTATATCTATTTTAAGATTATTCTCAAAAAAGGCGGGTGTATTTGACAACTCATCTTGATTAATAAAACCTGCATAATGTTGAGCAATCATAGAACCTGTATATACACCCGAAAAATTTAATGAAACTAACTGATTAAGATTCCAAGAAAACACATAAAAACCATATTGGTTTGGTGTCCGAAAAAAATTCCTATTATCATTTTCAACAGTATTTGACCATTGAACAGGAGTATCATAGATACTATTTTGGAATGTATATCCACATTGAAAACTGATAGTTTTTTTATACTGAACTTTAGGGTTTATGGTTATCCCAGCAATATAAGCAGCATTGCCATTTTTTCTTTCTAACAATATATCGCCATTATTAGCTAAGCCCTTTTTTTCTAAAATAAATACATTATTTAGTGTAGTATTAAAAACATCAATTGTAACTCCTACAGACCAATCATCAAGATATTTATTTATATCTAATGACCCACTAAGTGCATGAGAATATTCAGGTTTCAAATCTTCTTTATTTTTGATGATCATTCCCCCACTATTTACTTGAGAAATATGAAGATCTTCATCAAATACTTGCGGAGCCCTGAAACCTTTTGCATATCCAATTCTACCTTGGATATCAGGTGATATTTTATACAATACATTCACTCTTGGACTAAAAACGGGTGTCCCTACCAAATTATGATAGTCCAATCTACCGCCTACTAGTATATTAACTATATCCTCATATTCACATAAATCTTGGAAGTACAATCCTAATTGTGCTGCTTTTTGATTAATTACTCGATTATACGATGGTGCTAAATCTTTCAAAGTATTGGAGTTATACTCTAGACCTGAAACAACTGTATGCGTTCCACCAGCAATCTCACCTAATATTCCTGAATATTGAAGTCCACAAACAAGATTACGATCTATGGATATTCCATATGCATTTTCATCGAATCCAGAACCGTAGTAGCTATCCCTATCTAAGTGTTGATACTGAATATAAGATGAGAATTTATGAAGTTTACTCTCAGTAAATTGTTCATATGTTATTCCAACATTCATAATATTGTGTGTTGTAGATTCAGTAATATCCGTTTTGTGAAATGGCTGGTCAAATTTATTTCCACCTCTTCTAAATTCATACATAGTAAAACCAGTACATATAAATTTTGACAATTCTGATGGTTTATAAAATGTTTTCATAGACAATGATGTAGCTCTAATTTGTCCTATTTCAGAAAATCCATCATTATTCATATCCCATTGACTTCTATGTCTATTAAATCCATGTATAGATATTCCAGCTTGTATTTCATCATTTACAATATCAGTACCAATCATATATGTTTGATCATTAGATTTTCCATCTATCCATGCTTGATTAGTTGTACAATACCCCGTATTTGTTTGTGGTTCCTTTGTAATAATATTTACGGTTCCTGCAATTGCGCTACTACCATATAATGCAGAACCTCCGCTTCTTATAACTTCCACTCTCTCTATCATATTTGTAGGTATTTGTTCTAATCCATATACACCTTGTAAGCTACTAAAAATTGGTCTACCATCTATTAATATCTGACTATATGCACTTTCTAAACCATTCATTCGTAGGCCGCTAAAGCCACAATTTTGACAATTATTCTCGATTCTAAGTGCTGGCTGAAAGCTTAACCCTTCTGATAATACAACAGATTGCGTAGCTTTAATGATCTTTTGATCTATTAAGCTACAATGTATTGGTGCATCTTTACGTAAAACTTCACTGCGGGTTGCTGTAATAATAACATTTTCTAGTTTTAAAAAATCTTCTTGAAGCTCTATATCATCAACTTGTATATCTGCATTATTCATATATACTTGAACTTCTTTAGAGATATATCCAATAGAAGATACTTTTAAGGTGTAATTTCCTTTGTGAAGATTTGATATGATATATGTACCATTTTTTCCTGTTATTGTACCCGTCTTAGTATTTAATACAAAAATATTTGCTCCAATTATTGGCTTTTTATTTGATATAACCCTACCTGTAAGCTTGTAATTATCTGCATATATATACGAAGTTAGTACAAGTATCACATTTGTAAGAAACAGTAGTCTTATCATACAGCGCATCATGATTTGTTCAAATTCTTCATTTAAATAACATAATTACTACATATTTAACTAATATATAAAAAAAGCACATCGATATTTCGATGTGCTTTCATATATAACTATATATACGTTAATCAGTCTTGAGCTTCTTCTGCTGATGCTTCAGCTGCAGGTGAATCTGCAGTTTCTGCTGAAACTGGTGCAGCTTCTTCTGTAACTGGTGAAGTTTCGATTACTTCAGCTTGTGATTCCACTGCTACTGCTTCTACTGGAACTTCTTCCACAGCAGGTGCTGCTTCTTCAACTGGTGCAGGAGGAGCATTTTTACGAGCTAAGCGAGAAGCTTGTTTGCGAAGATAACGAGCTGTAGCCTGTTCTTTGTGCTTAGCAAGAGCTACTTCAATTTCTTCTGAAGTTTTACCTTTAAATTCCATTTGACGACGAAGCAATACACCATCAACGCTCATTAAAGAACGAACGATATCTGTAGGCTGAGCGCCATTATTAAGCCAGTAGATTGCTCTATCATGCTTAAAATTCAAAGTGGATGGTTTATGCATTGGATCATAATATCCAACACGCTCCAAATAATCACCGTCACGACGTGAACGACTATCGACGGCTACAATATCATACGTTGGTGCTTTTTTACGGCCTTTACGGCGTAAACGAAGTTTTACCATGAGATACCCTACTCAAGTTAAGGGTGAATAAAATCCGGTATTTCAGCGTCTGAATCCGGTAGGTATTTTGAAATTCGGCATTTTCATTCCACGAAGTTTTTGCATAGGATTATTTTGACTTTGAGACATATTTTTCATCATTTTTTGCATGTCTTCAAATTGTGTCAATAAACGATTTACATCGCTAATTGATGAACCACTACCTAAAGCTATTCTTCTTTTACGTGAACCACCTAATATTCTAGGATTATTGCGTTCTTCTTTAGTCATAGACAATATAATTGCCTCTACTTTTCCGAATGCTTTATCATCCAATTGAACATTTTGCATGGCTTTGTCCATACCTGGGATCATGCCGAGAAGATCCTTTAATGAACCCATTTTCTTAATAACCCGTAATTGCTCTAAGAAATCTTGAAGCGTAAATTGATTTTTACGGATTTTTTCTTCTAAACGTTCAGCTTCCTTATCGTCAATCTCCTGTTGGGCCTTTTCTACAAGGGTAATAATATCACCCATTCCCAATATTCTAGAAGCTATACGATCAGGATGAAATTGTTCTAATGCTTCAACCTTTTCTCCAACACCAACAAACTTAATTGGCTGGCCTACTACTTTTTTGATTGATAATGCGGCACCACCGCGGGTATCACCATCCAATTTAGTAAGTACAACACCAGTTAAAGACAAACGATCATGGAATGCTTTGGCTGTATTTACAGCATCCTGGCCTGTCATGGCATCGCATACGAATAAAATTTCACGTGGCTTGGTTTCAATTTTAATCTGCTCAATTTCTTGCATCATCTGTTCATCTATCGTAAGACGCCCAGCAGTGTCGATAATGATGATGTCTCGAGCATAATTCCTAGCATAACCAAGAGATTCTTTAGATATTTCTACAGGGTTTTTACCTTCAGAGAAATATACCGGAACACTTATTTGCTGTCCTAACATTTTTAATTGGTCAACCGCAGCAGGACGATAAATATCGCCAGCAACTAATAGTGGTTGACGGCCTTTTTTCTTGAGATATAATGCTAGTTTTCCGCAAAATGTGGTTTTACCAGATCCTTGCAAACCAGCAACCATAATTACAGTTGGAGGAGAAGAATTAAAATTAATTTCAGATTTACCTTTACCCATCAATTCAACAAGTTCATCATGAATTAATTTTACTATCATTTGCCCGGGTAAAATATTGCCCTTTACCTCTAAACCCAATGCCTTTACTTGAACTGTTTCTATAAATTCCTTAGCAATAGAAAAATTAACATCAGCATCTAGCAATGCATTACGCACCTCTGCTAAAGCTTCTTGTATATTTTCTTCTGTAATTTTAGACTGCCCGCGTAAGCGTTTTAAGGCAGATTCAAGTTTGCTTTGTAAATTCTCAAACATTCCTAGTTTCCGGCAAATGCCAAATAGTGAGCCACAAAAATAAAGTAATTATAAGTTATGAACAAGAATTTATATGAAAAATGTATGAAGTCTGCACAAATATTGATATGATCTTATAGTTGCAATGATTGTAAGGATATCTTTAATCCATGAATAAATTCATCAATTTCTTCTTTCGATATTGTTAATGGAGGTAATAATCGTAATACATTGATTGCAGTTGCATTTGTTATAATATTATGCTTTAATAATTCTGCAACTAATTTAGATGCTTCAAAGTTGAGAGCTATTCCTTGCATACATCCACAACCTCTAATTTCTAATATTTGTTCAGAAAATTCTTTTTGCACTTCAAGTAGAGCATCTTTTAGGTAGCATCCCATTTCTTTTGCATGATTTTGCACACCATTTTTTAATTCTTCCATAACAACTATGCCAGCAACACATGCTAGGGCATTACCGCCATATGTGGTGCCATGCATCCCTTTTTCGATTACTTTAGATAATTCATCCGTGGTTACAATTGCTCCCAATGGAAGACCTCCGCCCATGCCTTTAGCCATTACAACTATATCTGGTTTTATAAGGTATTTATCAAAGTAAAAAAAAGAACCAGTTCTACCTGCACCAGCTTGAACTTCATCAGCAATAATCAAAAAATTATATTGTTCTTTTAAATCTTCTAAGGCATTGATAAATTCTGGTTCAGCATGAATAATTCCGCCTTCACCTTGTAAAAATTCTAGAGCTACAGCACATGTATGTTCATTAATAGCGGAATGCAGAGCATCGATATCATTAAAAGGAAGTACATGCATATTAGGTAAAAATGGTCCCATTCCATCTCGATAAATAGCTTTATCCATTAAACTTAATGAGCCATAAGTTCTACCATGAAATCCACCATGGAAAGCAAAAATATCTGTTTTATTATGTTTAGATCCCCATAACCTTGCAATTTTAATGGCTCCTTCAAAACTTTCAGCACCAGAATTACTAAAGAAAACTCTTTGATAAGAACCTAATTCACATATAAGTTCTGCAAGTCTAATCTGACTTTCCTGATAGAAGAAATTTGAAACATGCATAGACTTTTGAGCTTGCTTAACTACTGCATCAACAAGTTTAGGATGGCTATGCCCCAATGCATTAACAGCAATACCACTAAGAAAATCTAAATATTTCCTGCCGGATTTATCATAAATATAAGATCCCTTACCATAGTCTAATTCTATAGGCAATCTTCGATAATTTTGAAATAATACTTCCTGTTCTCGGCTTATTAAATCTGTACTCATAGTTTTGTTAAGTAATTCAATCTTTATAAAATGAACTATTATAAACAGAAGGCAAAGGTTTTCTTCCAGAAAACCCTTCATGAATTCCATGATAATGGCTTATAGTTTCTTCATCACTACGCCAACATAATAAGATTTCATTACCTTCTAATAATGAAGGAAAATCAACAAGCCCTATTGAATAGCTCCAATCTTTATATTCACAACCTAATTCTTCTAATTCTATATATAAATCTTGCAGAGATTCGGCTAAAGCTATACAATCTTCATCGTCTTCAGGCTTTCCCAAACCGCTAGAAAGAACATAAGATGCTCGATCTCTTAATGCTGATCCAAATCGTAAAATATCTTTAACAATACTTTTTACTAATGGTAATGTAGCTATTGCTTCTTGAGCTGTAAAGTATTTTTTCATATCTATTTACTTTATATTCATTGGTTTAGCTTTAACTTTACTACCTGGTTTCATTAATGAAGCTCCGGCAACTAATACTGTGTCCCCTATGTTCAAACCTTTAAGTATTTCTAATGAAGATGCTGTTCTCATTCCAGCTTCGATTGGCTTTGGCTTTGCTTTACCCTGTTTTAATAGAAAAACTCGTAATCCTCTAATATCCGGTACTATTGCCTCATTTGGAATAAGGATAGCTTTTTCTTCTACTGAAAAAGGGATTTCTATGTCTGCAAAAGCCCCAGGTTTACATTCTCCTTTTGTATTTGGATAAAGCGCAATGATCTTTGTTGTTCTAGATATTGGATCGATCATTGGATTTATTGCACTAATTTTAGCTTCGAATGATTGTTCGTTTCCATATATATGG
>Ga0192647_102465_pt1 | contig 11524 bp, 8 predicted proteins | sample LauGreFa1BDMLBSN_2_FD_133046 | JGI IMG/M metagenome (GOLD analysis project Ga0192647, IMG submission 133046) | Freshwater lake microbial communities from Lake Michigan, USA - Fa13.BD.MLB.SN - reassembly | ecosystem: Environmental > Aquatic > Freshwater > Lake | place: Lake Michigan, USA...
TTCAGATGGAAAAGGAGAACGAGGACAGGCTTGTGCGTGAATGGCAGAAAGCCAACAACGAGGTCTATGGTTTGCAGAGGCAGGTCGCCGCCTTGATTGATGACCAGACCCGCCTCAAGGCCGAGTGCCAAGCCCGCCAAGCGGAGAACAGCGTGCTGGCAGTCGAGTGCGATAGCCTCAAGGCCGAGGTCGAGCGGCTGAAGCGTCTTATCCCGTCTGAGGACGACATTAATCGTGGAGGGTTCAATCCATGAGCGACGTCGGCAAGTGCATCTATTGCGGCGGGGAAACCCACTCCGTGACCTTCCAAGGCATGGGAAACTCTTTCACCTTCAGGGCTCCTGAGATTTGCTCGGATGAGGTCTGCTTGGCTAAGGGAGAGCGTGATGCCCTTGCCAGCGAGCGTCGTGAGTATGCGGCCAAGAACCCGCCAGAGATTCCACGTCCAGCCCTGTTTGATTCCACGGACCCGAGCAGGTTGGCCCCAGAGTTGTGCGACCTGTGCCACAACTGGAATCCATCTGGCAAGGGCCTCCTGATTCACGGCGTGACCCGTAAGGGGAAAACACGTACGGCTTGGTTCATCGCAGACAGGCTGTTCAACGCCAACCCCAAGGCCAATCGCTTCCTGTTCCTGACCATGTTCGAACTGGAGGCCCGTCTCGTCGCATCGTGGGGCACATCGACGTGGGACAAGACTATGCACCACATGGTGAACATCCCACTCCTGTTCTTGGACGACTTGGGCAAGGAGCGTATGACCGAGCGTATGGCCTCGTGCCTGTTTGCCCTCGTGGACCAGCGTACGATGCACCAGCGTTCGACCATCATCACCACGAATCTGACCAGCGACCTCCTGCTGGACCGCTTCCACGACAAGGAGACTGGCAACGCTTTCGTGGCTCGCCTGAGGGACAATGACCTGTTCGAAAGGGTGGGAGTAAAAAACTAAAAATAGTTCTTGCGTTGAACGCAGGTACCCTTTCCATAGCAAATCTGTTGGGCACGACGCCCGACGTAAACCAACCAACCAACCAACCAACCATGAGCACAGGATTGTCCCATGTGTCCCTCGTCATCGCCGCCCTCCAGAAACTGGAGTCGGAGTTGAAGAAGGCCGAGACGGCTGAGTGTGGTGCTGACACCTACATCGAAGGTATCGGCATGACCCTGAGCCAACTCAAGGACGCCAAGAACGGCATGGAGTTGCTCGTCAAAGCCCACAACGACCTCCACAAGAGGGTCAAGGCTTTGGAGGAGAACTCCTGACCATCAGCCCCCGAAAGGGGGCCCCACTTTCCATGAAGGCCACAAAACCAACCAAGCAAGAATACAACGGCTACGCCAACCACGAGACGTGGAAGGTAGCCAACTACATCAGCAACGACGAAGCCCTGTACAATCTGTGCAAGGCCCTGTACGCCGACGGCTACAAGTCTTTCGGAGCCATGAAGTGCAAACTTCGTGAGTACGGAAACAAGTGGCAGTCCATCCACACGGGCATCGACTTCATCGACTGGCGTAGCGACGAAATCCGTTGTGCCGAAATCACCAACCTTTTCAAATCTCTGTATGAACCCACCAAACGATAAGTCCCACAAACTCGTCTGGATTAAGGTCACGAACGAAAACGCCAAGCGACTCGACAGGATTGCCGAGAGTTACTGCCTCACGAGGGCATCGCTTTGCCGACTCATCGTTACCCAATTCCTTGACGACCCAACCCAAAAAATCCACATCAACAACACCAACCATGAGCACACAGAACATAACGCCTGAGTTCGCCTCAGCCTACGCCCGAGCCATCTCCCGCACCACGTCGGTGATGGCTGACGCCACCAACCCGTTCCATAAGAACGTCTACGCCACCCTTGAGGCCCACATCTCGGCCACCAAGGCTATCTTCGCCAGCGAAGGACTCGCCATCGTGCAGTTCCCCGTCAGCGATGAGAAGTCTGTCGGTGTCGAGACCATGGTGCTCCACGAGGGCGGTGGCTACATCAGCCGCCACGTCTGCATCCCTGTCAGCGATGGCATCAAGGGTCAGGACGCTGGCTCCCTGTTCTCCTATCTTCGCCGTTACGCCATCGCCTCCTGTGCGAACGTGGCTACCTCGGATGACGATGGGGAAGCAGACCGAGTTGTGCGTAGCGTAGTGACTAACTCACCACAGCCTGTTGCCAAGCCCGTCGCCAAGGTCTCTGAAGCCAAGGCCATCGAGCAAGCGTACAAGGCCAAGGAGTATCCTACCGACGCCGCTGGCGAGGACATGAAACTCATCCTGCACTTCGGTAAGAACAAGGGCAAAGCCTTGTACGAACTGCCAGCCAACTCGCTGGACTGGTACATCGAGAAGTTCGAAGCCAAGCCTTACAACGGCGTGGTCAATCCTCTCGACACGAAACTGCGTCAGGCGTTGGACAACATCGCTTCAAGCAGGAAGTCGAAACCAAGTTCGGACGACGTTCCGTTCTAAACAACAAGGGCCCCAAACGGGGCCCTTCTTGTTTCGGGCTGAGAGTTAAACCAACCAAGGAGAAACCCCATTTAACCTTTCGGCACCCGACTCATGCTTACGTACCCACGCTTGGCTTGTTTGACGTAGGGGTCAAGCGGCACTTCACATCCCTGTGTCCATGCCACGCTATGTATCCTGCGATTGAACCACCGACGACAATCAAACCAACCATCAGGTAAGGGAACCACGGAGCCTGTACGACGTCTTGGATGACGAACGGGGCACCGCCAAAGAACACGGAGAGGCAGACCATGATGAACCCAGCCTTGCCTCCCTTGCCAACAAAAGATTGCAGGATGAATAGCCCAGCGGCTATGAAAGCGAACACAGTGCTAATCCAAAAACAGTTCTTCCTTAGTTCGGCATAAGCCTGTTCCCTACGCATCGCCTCCATCTCATGCTTCAAGTCATAGTTCTCTTTCTCAATCTGCTCGACCATGCCGTACAAAGCGGAGGTTTCTTCGTCTACCTTTTCGGCTACCTTCTCTGCCTTGGTAAGAGCCTTATCGTCAACCAGCGTCTGCTCGTAGGCTTTAATCTGCTTAGGCGTCGCTGGCTTGATGCCGTTAAGCCGAACCAAGGTTAGGTCCAGCAACTTGCGTACCTGCCCCGTGATGGGCGTCCTAGCCACCTCTATGGCGGCACCAGCCTCGGACACCTCACGCTCCAGTCTCTCGATGTAGGCGTCCTTCTCTGGGTTGTCTACCACCTTGACCTGAGGGATTACCTCAGGCGTGGTACAAGCGGTCAGTAGCCCAGCCAGAAGCCAAAAAGAAATCCAGCGAAGACCAAGAGGCAATCTTTGCGATGATTGGTCCACAGTTCAACGGCGAGGCTTTTGAGTTTTTCCATGGGGCTTAAGGTAAGCACGACCAACAGTACCCACAAGAACAATCAGACCAATGGCCCCAATCGTAAGGCACACAGTCTCGTAGTTCTTCAACACTTTCTCAACGTTTCGTAAATCAACCTCTGTCTTGTCTGTCGTCAGTCCGTTGTCGGTCACGATTGCCACCGCACTATCCCTGTCCCTCAAAGCGGCGAAACCATCGTTAACGGGAGCCGAAGCCATCCAACCCGCAAGGCCCACAAGGCACAGGAAGATGGACTGCGTGATGATGATGGCTTCAGCGACGCTTACGCTTTGTGTTTTTGGTTTCATCTTCAAGGCGGTTAAGAAGTTTGCGTCTGGCGAACTCTACCAGTTCTGGGGCGGCTGTACCACAGACGGCATAGAAGATGGCTTCGTTCAACGGCTCGATGCGTCCGTGTATCACGAAGAAACTCAGGACGCCGACGATGGCACCAGCAAGCACACGCCTGAACCAGATGGCCACAGGCAGTTCCTCGTTAGTCAGGAGCAGACGGCAGAGCGAGCCAGCCGCACCAAGCACGGACACAATCCATCCGCCTTGGCGTAGGCTCTCGGCGTTACGCATCAGGTCATCTTCAACGGGAGGTCTGGGACTCATCATCAGGATTCTCGATTGGTGCTCTGCGGAACTCGGAGATACGCCTGAGCACATCTAGGTTCCCTGCCGTGGGCTTGGGGCGGTAGTCAGGCGTACCGCTAGGCATCAGGTTGGCGAGGCCTTCGATGGCTCGCTTACGCCATGCTACCTTGTGGGCCTCAGTCGGGAACTTAGGCTTGAACGTCATCATAGTGCCGCTCGACGTGGCAATCATCTGCTCGAACTGTGCAATCTGCTGAGGCGTGTTAAGCCCACGGGCAAGGTACTGGAGTTTCCTGTACTTGTTGCCTTGCGGGTTGTTAGCCCACACTGGCTTGTCTGGTCTGGCCTGTCTCTGGTTTCTAGATACCTCACGCAACACAGAGGCAGTCGCCTTTACATCTCCAGCGTCAGAACGCCTGATTGCCAGCGAGGAAGGAATCACTGGGTTGCGAAGCATCCCAATCAGTTGAGCATCTTCGCTGTAATTGACTAAGTCCTGAATCCCGTTGCCACTTGTGGCACCAGCATAGAAACCTGTGCCGATGTAGCCGCCGAGGGGAGCCCAAGTCTTCATGAATCCAGACACGTAGCCGTTGCCGCCTCGGTATTTCTTGTTCTGGTGATAGACCTCCAAGGCTTCTTCCTTGTTGGTGGTGGACTTAATCAGTTTGCCAGTCTTGGCATCGACAATGTTGTAAGCACCGCTTGCGGCATCATACTCGAACACAGGCGGGTCGAACGCATCGGTGGCGTAGAAATCAATGAGGGAACGTTCGGCACCAGCGAAGTGTGCCTCAAGCCAGTACGACGGAAGCCCGTAGTTGGAAACGTAGCCCATGCAGTCCCCAGATTCCGTGAGCAAAGCGAACGAGCCAATGCTCTTGAACGCCTGTTGAACCTCACGCTTCTTTCTTCCGAGAAGTCTTCCGATTAGGGTGTTATCAGGGTCCGCCTTTGACGGATTCAACGGCTTTCCGTTTTCGTCAACTAAAGCACTGCCAAGAGCGTCCGAAGCAGTAAGCCTGAACGGCATGGTGTACTTACCTTCCGTGTTTGGATTGTACACTCCATCCAACGAGAACTTGTCTAACGCCGTATTAGAACCTGCGTAAATCGTGTCGATGAACAGATTAGCCAATACCCCCATGTGGTGGTACAGGTTACTCGATTGCCCTTCATGGGTGAACGCGGCCCCGTTCATGATTGGCTCAAGTTCAACGTCTGGCATCTCCTTGAGACGCTGAATCAGGTTTCCGTACAGCCCAGATACGCCTTCGAACATGCTCATGTGGGCAATCGTGGCGACAAGCGGCCTCATGACTTCAGGGACGTGGAACAGGCGACGACGACGACCAAGAATCAGAAACGGATTACCAGCGGACTGATTCGGGCTGTAACCTCTGTTGAACATGTGCCGTGCATCGGACAAGATGACGGAGTTCATACCCCTAGCCGCCGCACGGATGATGGTGGCGTTCAGGGATACGGGCTTGTAAATGTCCTCAACGCCGAACGGCATGGAGGTGTTGATGTAGGAACTGGACGACGCTTTGTCTGGATTGATAGGAACGCTCTTGGCTAGTTCGGCTTGCTTGGCTTTCAAGTCCTTCAACTGGGCGGGGATTACGTCGATAGAGCCTCGGAGAGCCCAAGGTCTGACGGCGTGGGCGACGGCTACGCCAAGTGCGGTTCTGGCGTTGGTCTGGAGAACGGCAAACCGAGTATCCGTAGCACCTTCCTTGTTTTGTAGCGACCTGCCATCCGTGCCATAGATTTCCCGTCTAGAATCCATTTCTATGATGGTTGGGAATCCGCCGAAGTTTTCCCTCAAGGAGTCACCAATGCTAATCTGACCTTCTTTCGCCGCTATTTTGCCCCCACCAACATCTAAGACTGGGATAAGGAAGGTATTTGGGTTCTCCTTGCTCATCTGTTCAAGCGTGTCAGCAAGTGCGGACAAAGTCTTGTGCCTGAGCCTGATTGGAACCCCGTATGTATCTTCAACGCCGTTTCTAGATTCGAAGAAAGTAACCAAGTCCCTGACCTTCTTGATTACCTTGGCTCCTACCAAGTCGTAATCAATCATGTCGTATGCCACGTTGTCATTGATGGTATCGGCCATCTTGCCCATAGAGGCGGCGACCTCATCGACCATGCCGACAAAAGGAACGATAGCACCGACGATGTTCATTCTGGTCGAATTAACTGTGTCAATGCCATGCAACTGGTTGGGAACGTCTGACTTAAGGGCTCGACCAAGAAGTGCTCCTGTTTCTTCCGAGATGACATTTATCACCTTGTACAGCAGACTGTCGGTGTTGTAGAGATTCTGGCCGCCGTCAGAATAAGCCCTCTCGCAAATCTTCTCCAGTTCCCCGAAGTTGATTTCAAAGACTGGGATTTCTGGGGTGGTTTCAGCCATGTAAGCGAACTCACCGCTTGGCTTGATGGTTCTGCCAGTATCCACGAAGACACGCTTGAATCTTTCAGCGGTTTCTTCGGAGTGGCTATCTGTGAGCGATTCGTAGTAAGCCCTGTAAAGAGAGTAAATCTCAAATGGGTTCAGCAACGATAGAGCCAGATTCTGTCTGAACCTTGCGTCAAACTTGGTGGTATAGTTATCGCCATTTTGCAAAATACTGATTTGGTCTTTGACGACGATTGCGTTGTTTTCCAACAACGTTTGCAACTTGTTGACTTCATCCGTCACTTTCTTGAGGTCGCCAGCACGGAGGATGCCTTCTACTTGCTCAAACGAATCTGGCAGAGCCATCTCCTGCTTACCTGCGGCAGAGACCTCGTAACGCTGGAAGGTGTCCGACTGAATCTCCTCGATGACGATGACTGGTTCTGGTGTGGCTTGGATTCCAGCAACTGGGTCCATCAATTTGTCACCGCCAACCAGTCGTTTGTCGCCTAGCGTGAACAGGCCGAGTTCGGAGTTCTTGATGCTGATGGTCTCACGCAGATGGCCCAACTGGAACGTGCTGTTAGGATTGCCAGAGTAGTGGCTGGCATCGTTGAAGTTTTGGTGGCTGTTGATTGCCATTCGTGCTTCCTGAACTCGGTCTAGGGAGGCACTGATGGACCTGATTCTGCGAATGTCCTCTGGGTTGGTGGCCTTGCTCAACCTAGCATCAAGTTCCGCCTTGTACGATGCGAACAGGTGCTTGGTCCTCTTGCCCATGATTTCGGACTGCATGACCGAGGACGTGTACTGACCATAGGCAGTGGCGTAACTGTTGTGGTTACCGCCGCCAAGTTTCAGCATCATGCCCAAGTCCCAAGTGCTACGACCATAGGCAGTACTAAGCGGGTCGTAGTTTTCCCCAACACTCTCACTGAACAATTTCTTGTTAGAGTCAGGATTCATCAAGTACGTATCCATGCGTTCGTACGAATACGGGTCTACGATTCCAAGCCCATCATGACCGCCGAAGTATTCGAGGGCCATCTGGTTCAAGGACTCCATTCTGGACTCGATGAAAGTCCTGTACAGGTAGTTCAACTGCATCGGCCTGATGGTCCTACCGCTACCCTTCGTGATGACGCTGACTTGGTTGTCTCCAGCAATCTGCTTGGAGATTTCCTCCTGCAAGGATTCAAACATACCAGCCATGGTGCTACGCTCCTTGATGGACGCTGGGAGGTTCGCATCTTTGATTAGTGCGTCAACGGCACCCATCATCGACTTCTTGAGCAACTCGATTTCGGCAACAGCCTCAGGAGTCGTGTCTGGCTTGATTGCGGAGTCCAACGCATTACCGATGATGACGAGGTTGCTAGCAAGGTCGATGACGACCTGATTTTCCTTTACGGCAATGTCCTCACCCCATGGGAGTCTGAAGGTGGTTGCATCGGATTCCGTCTGAATCGGGTTGGTATGCCTAGAAATGCGGTACGTCGATGGGTAAGTGGTGTACACAAACTCAGCCAGTTCCTGTCTGGAAATCTGCTGGTCCTTGTTGGCATGCAACAGGGTGACAAGGCCAGTCTGTCTGAACTCATCCTTACTCACCTGAGACTCCTTCAAGAACTTGAACCACTCGGTGCCAGTCAGGGTCGCTGGGTAGGCAAGGTGCTCTGGCTTGTTCTTCAGTTTGCCATAGGCGATGGCACTCATCAGCCTAGAGGAGAACTCGATAGGACCGAGGCCAGAGCCGAACTGGATGCGTCGTCTAAGGGACGATTCCAAGTCCTTGCTGGAACCAGAGCCCACCATCAAGTTGGCGGTGGGCTTTTGCATGCTGACGCTGAGACCTTGGTTCTGGGCTAGGGTATTAGCCAGAGCCTCCGCCGTTTGCATGGACATTGGCTTGTCGGTATGACCTAACTGCTGGACCTTGGTACCGACAGTGAACGAAAGAACGCCGTTGTCACCCATCTTAGCGGTCTTCATGGACATGGGCGTGAACACCACGTTGCCAGAATCCAAAGCGTTCAGCGTGATGTTCTGTCCGTTGTTGTTCGAGATTCTCTCAATGGCCATGGCAAGTTCGGCCCTGCTGGTGCTGACAGTGAACTTGAGTTTGATTGCCTCGGCATCGGAGCGTGTTCTGGCGGATACCACACGACGAGCGTACGTCTTAGCCCCGTTTTCGTCGTAGCCAGTCTGGATGTTGTAACCAACCAGATAGCCAGTTACCTTCTTCTTGCTGTCCTTTTGCTCGACGATGGTGACACCGCCAGTGTCGGAATTGTCCCAAGCATAGTCCAACAGGTCTGGCCTGTTGGGGAACAAGGCTTCGATGGCCACCTTCGTGTCACCGCTTGTAATCAACTTCTTTTCCGACTGCGGCAGGAAGTATCCGTGGTCCTTGGCCGCAATCATGCCAATCAACGAATCAAGATGACCGCTGAGTTCGGACTGATTCATCAGGGCGAACGGAGCCCAAATGTCTTGCAATGGTAGAGATTGGTAATTCACCTGCTTTGTAGCAGAGGCGAGCGTTTCCTTGAAAAGAGTGTTGATGCTGGAGGCTCTTGCCATTTGCCCGACAGAAGTGAGCGAATGGGAACCGCCTCTCTTAAGGTAGTCTAACTTTGCTTGAGGTAGTCCACCACCAGCAGCAGCATTCTTGCCGTAGTAGTCGCCGCTAAAAGCCCCATGCACAGAGGACGCAAGTCTGTTCAACTCGACAGCAGAACCTGTTGCGAACAGAACCATGAGCGTACCCTTGATTACTTCCGCTGGAGTGTTCGGCGGGAAGGTAAACGTCATGTAGTTATGCCCCATGCCATGACGTGCCATTTCAAAGGCTGGAATGAGTTGTTCGTCGCTTCCTGAGAAAGAACCAGCCTCGATGGCCTTCCTGTGTTCGCCCTGAACCATAACATCACCAGCACCAGCGATTACATTGTTCTCGGCCCTAGTCTCGCTTATCCCGTTGCTCAGGGTATGATTGGCAGACTTGACGATTTCCTCAATCCAAGCGGGGCCGCCGAATTGTGCGTACGCAAGGACTGAATCATGGATGCCTTCAACCCCTTCCTTCTTAAGTCCCATGGCCACACCATTGAAAGCCGCTGGGGTCATCAGCCCGTTGTTCGGATTGTAACCCAGACCTTCCTGAAGGTTGAATCCGAAGAAAGTCTTGTCACGATACAGGCCCTTTCGGGATGCCTTGAGCATGTACTTGTGAGCAAAGTGGTCTCCAGAAACGTTCACGACTGTGCTTCCGTCGGACAGTTTCTTGAAAGCAAAACCATACGATGGCTTGTGCCCCAATGGTGCGTTGTACAGGGCCAGCCTTTGGTCGTTAATGTCTGCCGCACCACCAGAGACAGTGTAAGAGTTAGGTGAAATGGCTTGGGCACCATAGACGCTCAGTTCCTGCAAGTAGGCGGCTTTGGAATCGTTGCCCTCGACAGCCATGACCCGCAGGTTTGGAACAGTTCTCCCAGAAAGCCCGTACCTTGCTGGCTCAATCACGGCGGAGTCTTTCTTGGCACGACGAGCCTCCCTGACAATGCCTTCGACCATCTGCTTACGCATGAAGGCCGAACTAAGACCTATGCCACGCTTGGAGAACTTGTGCTCCTTAAGGTTTACCGCTTGTGGTTGCTGTTCAGACAAAGCAGATACGCCAGACTTGGTAAGTTCGTCTCTGCCAGCAAGAATCTGAGAGGCTACACCGCCTTTTTCCGAAGGACGCAACTGGTACTGCAACGAACCACCAACGAAAGCGTCATAGTTCTGCTTGTTGTCCAAGATGAATCTGGCCGTTGAAACACCAGCCTCCTTAGGGAAGACTCTCTCGTTGCCAGCGTTAATCTGCTCACCAAGGTTCGTGAACGGGGTGCCAACACCGAAGAAACCGCTTTGCTTGATTAAGGCTAGTGTTTCCTCGGACTTGACGTTTTGGTTGAAGACAAACCTGCGTCCAGCACCCCTGACCACGTTGCCACTCGCTTCCGTGTAGGGAATGGTAAGACCTCCAGCATTGGTGGTCTCAACATGGTCAAACGCTTGTACGCTATTCAACGCTTGCACGTATTGGGCAAAGGCAGAAGTTCTAACGTTTTGGTCAGCCCCATTGGCCAACTTGAAAAAGAACATCTGAACATTGTCCTGAACCCTGTTGATTCCGTAATTGGCTTCGCTGGTGTCTAGGAACGGAGCACCCCCCTGAACGCCAGTTTCCCACCAGAACGCATCGTGCGAAAGATAGGTCGAAAGAGATTGTTCCAAGGCCCTTACAAGCCCTCCAGAGTTGGCAAACAACGCATCAAGCGAAGCGATAGACGCTGGTTCCGCAGTCTTGATACGCTCGATAATCATCATGGCAGACATTGCACCTACCAGATTGTCGAACGTGTGGACTACGTTGTTGTTGTTGAAGTACCCAAGCACGTGGCTCTTTTGCCACGCCTGAAGGTTAACCCAGAACTGCGGAAGCGTGAACTGGGTGTTGCCTTCGACAATCAGGTTGAAGATTTCTCGCTGTTCTGGACGAAGGAAATCACCCTGCTCAATCTTGCCTTCGTAGATGTAAGCCTGTTTCTCTGCGAAAGCCATCAGCATGAATGGCGTAAGTGCCGCATTTACTGTCTGGGAGTCGAAAGGAAGTGCGTAATTTTTGTGGTTTTGCAGAATGTCGATAAGCAACGGAGAATTGCTTACGGCTCTCGTGAGTGCCGTCTTGTCGATGCCGTTTTTAACCGCCGCAAAGTACAACGACGAATGCAGGGCATGCGTCCCGTTCCACATCGAAGCGGACTTGTCACGCTGTTGAGCACCAGTCTTTCCGACTCCAGACTCGGCGAGAGCGACATTGTTTCTGACTTCAAGCAACTTTCGGACGACACTGGTTCCGTCTCTCAACTGACCTCGTTCGCCATAGACAGTACCAAACAGGTAGTCCCTGAGTTTCATGTCCTCGAAGTGAACCACGGCACCGATACGCTCGGCCTTCCTGATGAGTTCGGATGGTGCTTCACCAGACTTCATAGGAACTGGGATGGTCTCAATCTTACCGACCTGACCAGCCGCCAGACTCTGTGCCAGTCTGGAATCCGTGATGACAACCTCGCCAGCCTTGGAGACGTAACC
>Ga0192647_102467_pt1 | contig 11516 bp, 8 predicted proteins | sample LauGreFa1BDMLBSN_2_FD_133046 | JGI IMG/M metagenome (GOLD analysis project Ga0192647, IMG submission 133046) | Freshwater lake microbial communities from Lake Michigan, USA - Fa13.BD.MLB.SN - reassembly | ecosystem: Environmental > Aquatic > Freshwater > Lake | place: Lake Michigan, USA...
AACGCTACGCGCCCGCGAGCACAACCGAGAAACACCATGAGCACACCCGAAACCGGCAACCCGGTCGTCCGCGAAGCCCAGAGCCAGCAGGACTACAACCCGCTGGCCAAACAAAAGGCCGCGGCCAAGCTCTCGCGCATTCCGGTCAAGGTCGAGCGCGCCGAAGTGCTGAAAAAGCCCGACTGGATCCGCGTCAAGGCTGGCAGCCCGAGCACACGCTTTTACGAGATCAAGCAGATCCTGCGCGAGAACAAACTCAACACGGTGTGCGAAGAAGCCAGTTGCCCGAACATCGGTGAATGCTTTGGCAAGGGCACAGCGACCTTCATGATCATGGGCGACAAGTGCACGCGCCGCTGCCCGTTTTGCGATGTCGGCCATGGCCGGCCGGACCCGCTGGATGTCAACGAGCCGGAGAACCTGGCCAAGACAATTGCCGCGCTCAAGCTCAGTTACGTGGTCATCACCAGCGTGGACCGCGACGATCTGCGCGACGGCGGCGCACAGCATTTCAAGGACTGCATCCGCGCGGTGCGTGAGCTGTCGCCGGAGACCCGCATTGAGATCCTGGTGCCCGACTTCCGCGGCCGCCTCGATATTGCGCTCGACATCCTGTCGGCGGGCCCGCCCGATGTAATGAACCACAACCTCGAGACCGTGCCGCGGCTATACAAGCAGGCACGCCCGGGCTCGGACTATGCACACTCGCTGAAACTGCTGAAGGATTTCAAGGCGCGCTTCCCTCACATCCCGGCGAAATCCGGCCTGATGGTGGGACTGGGTGAAACCGACGATGAAATCCTGCAGGTGATGCGCGACCTGCGTGCACACGACACCGACATGCTGACCATCGGCCAATACCTGCAGCCGTCTGCGCACCACCTGCCTGTTCTGCGCTATGTAAAGCCGGAAATTTTCGAAATGTACGCTGCGGAAGCCGAACGCATGGGATTCCAGCATGCCGCCAGCGGCCCATTGGTACGCTCCTCGTATCACGCTGACCAGCAGGCGCATAACGCCGGCGTGACCTGAGTTTGGTCGTACGGGGATCAGGCTTCCCCGAGAGCGGTACTGAACCGCCGCAACAAGGTGCGCTACCGGGGCCTGATTGAGAACGCCAATCGGCTGTTCGTGACCTGTTTATTGGCCCCGAAAACCGCATCACTTTTATCAAGTCGCACATTCATGCATCCACTTTGCATTATCGTAGTTACTTGATCAGGGATTCCTTAAGATTAAACAGCCCGGGGACTCACAAAAAACTGGTTGCTGCATTTGTTGTTCAACGAAACTGCAACGAACACCCCTTAAAAGCAGTTTGCCCCCAACCCTCGGGAATAAAGGGCTGCTTTAAGCCCCTCGAATTTCCTTGAGTTTTTCCTCAATCAACTCTTGCAGCCTGGCAAAATCCGGTTCGCCGAGAATCCGCGTAACCACATTGCCCTGCCTGTCAATGACAAAGGTGGTCGGCGTCAGCTTGACCTCACCGAAAGCCTTGGCCAGTTCGCCCAGCGGATCCAAGACGACCTTGAACGGCAGCCCGTTTTTCTCGGTGTAGTTCAGCACATAGTTCGGCGGATCATGGCGCATCGCCACGGCGATGGTTTCAAAACCCCGGTCGCGGTATTTCATGTGGGTGGCGACGATCTCGGGCATTTCCTTGACGCAGGTGGCGCAGTCCGTTGCCCAGAAGTTGACCAGCACCACCTTGCCGCGCAGGCCTGCAGTGGTGATTTTTTCACCCTGCAGCGAGACAAAAGTCACCTGCGGCGCGGCCGGCCTCGCATTCAGGAAGGCGAATGCCGCAAACGCTATCGCGGCAGCCACCACCGCAGCTAAAATCAGGTTTCCGGTTTTTGTCATGCGCTTTTGATATCCGTATCAACGGCGAACAATAAGTCCATCAGCAATCTGCCCGCGGGGAGCCTCATCATGTTGCGTATTCTCGGATTTCTGCTGTCCTTTGTCATCGGCTCATCGGTCATCGCCCTTCCCGCCGCCGCGGGCGTTGCCGACCTCAGCAATGCCGATGCCGTCAGCGGTTTGAAACAGGCGCTGACCGATGGTTCCGCAGCCGCGGTAAAAATGCTCGGCCAGGACAACGGCTATTTCGGCAACGCCAAGGTCAAGATTCCGCTGCCACCGAATCTGCAGAAAATCGAAAGCGGCCTGCGCGTGATGGGCATGAAAAAACAGGCCGACGAACTGGTGCTGTCGATGAACCGCGCTGCCGAAGCCGCCGCGCCGGAAGCCAAACAGCTGCTGGTCGATGCCGTGAAAAAAATGTCGGTGCAGGACGCCAAGGCCATCCTCACCGGCGGTGACACTGCCGCCACCGACTATTTCCGCCGCACCACCCAGGAGCAGCTGACCCAGCGCTTTCTGCCCATCGTCAAAAAATCCACTGACCGCGTCGGCCTCGCCCAGCAATACAACAGCTTCGCCGGTCAGGGCGCCTCGCTGGGACTGGTGAAAAAAGACGATGCGACGATCGAAACCTATGTTACGCGCAAGGCCCTCGACGGGCTGTACCTGATGATCGCCGAACAGGAAAAGGCCTTCCGCCAGAATCCGGTCGGCGCCACCAGCGACATCGTCAAGAAAGTCTTCGGCGCGTTGCGCTGAACCACGGCGCGGGCCACAAGCCCGCGCTTAGTGGGCTTTATCCCAGTTCGGTCCGACACCGACTTCGACCAGCAGCGGCACCGCCAGCTGCGCCACACCGGTCATCAGCCGGTGCAGTCCGGTTTTGACCGTGGACAGTTCGGCATCCGGCACTTCGAGCACCAGCTCGTCATGCACCTGCATGATCAGCAGCGACTTCATGTTCTGTTCGGTCAGCCACTGCTGTACCTGAATAGTCGCCATCTTGATCAGGTCGGCGGCAGTGCCCTGCATCGGCGCATTGATCGCCGCACGTTCCGCTCCCTGCCGGCGGTTGCCGTTGCTGCTGTGAATTTCCGGCAGCCACAGGCGGCGGCCGAACACGGTTTCGACATAACCCTGCCGGTGCGCCTGTTCGCGGGTCACCCGCATGTATTCGGCAACACCGGGGTAACGCTGGAAATAGCGGTCCATGTACTGCTGCGCGGCGGCGCGTTCGAGATTGAGCTGGCGCGCGAGGCCGAAGGCCGACATGCCGTAGATCAGGCCGAAGTTGATGACCTTGGCATAACGCCGCTGTTCGTTGTCGACCGCCTTCACATCGACGCCGAAAATTTCGGCGGCGGTCGCGCGGTGGATATCCTCACCCGCGGCAAACGCACGCAACAGGCTTTCATCGCGCGAGATATGCGCCATGATGCGCAGCTCGATCTGCGAATAGTCAGCCGAGACAATGTGCGAACCCGGCGGTGCAATGAAGGCTTCCCGGATGCGCCGGCCTTCCGCGGTGCGGATGGGAATGTTCTGCAGATTGGGATCGCTGCTCGCCAGCCGCCCGGTCACCGCAGTGGCCTGACCGTAACTGGTATGCACGCGCCCGGTGCTGCGGTTGACCATGCCAGGCAGCTTGTCGGTATAGGTTGATTTCAGCTTGGCCAGCCCGCGGTAGTCGAGGATCAGCTGCGGCAGCGGATGGTCCAGCGCCAATTCGGCCAGCGACTCTTCATCGGTGGAGGGCGCGCCGGTCGGCGTTTTCTTGACCGGCTTCAGGCCCTTCTTGTCGAACAGCACTTCCTGGATCTGTTTCGGCGAACCGAGATTGAAGGGCTGGCCGGCTTCGGCATGCGCGCGCGCTTCGATGTCAATCATTTTCGCGCCGAACTCGGCCGACAGCTCGGCCAGCAGCATCTGGTCAAGCAGCACGCCGTTGCGTTCCATCGTATACAGCACCGCCATCACCGGCATCTCGATGTCGGCATAGATGTGTTTCAGCTTTTCGTCGTCCGCGATGCGCGGGAACAGGGACTGATGTAACTGCAGCGTGATGTCGGCATCTTCTGCGGCGTATTCGCTGGCGCCTTCGATCGCCACCTGCTCGAAGCCGATGCGTTTCGCGCCTTTACCCGTGATATCATCATAACTTATTGTTTTTATTGATAAAATTCTTTGCGCCATGGAATCCATATCATGCCGCTGGTGGCTTTCCAGCACATAGGACTCGAGCAGCGTATCGTGCGAAATGCCACGCAGCGTGATGCCGCAGTTGGCGAAGATATGCGTGTCGTACTTGATGTGCTGGCCGAGCTTGGCGTGTTTATCGCTCTCCAGCCAGGGCCGCAGCTTTTCCAGCACGCGTGAACGCGGCAGTTGGTCCGGCGCGCCGGCGTAGACATGGCCGACGGGAATATAGGCGGCACGGCCAGGTTCGACGGCCAGTGAAATGCCCACCAGTTCCGCGGTCAGCGGATCAAGGCTGGTGGTCTCGGTATCCACCGCGGTCAGTGTCGCCGCTTCAATGCGTTGAATCCATTCATCCAGCGCCGCCTCGGTCAGCACGGTCTCGTAATGGCGCGGTACTGCAGCAGGCGGCGGCGCGCCAGCTGCTGCCGGCGCGGCTTCGGTTGCGGCGTCTGCGCTGCCGCCATCCAGTTCGCGGCGCCAGGTCTTGAATTCGAAACGGTCGAACAGCGTCGCCAGCGTTGCAACATCCTGCGGCTGCGGTGCAAGTTCTTCGATGCGCAAAGGCAATTCAACATCACATTTGATGGTCAGCAGCTGCTTTGCCTGCGGCAGCCAGTCCAGCGACTGGCGCAGGTTCTCGCCGACGGCGCCGCCAATATCCGGTGCGTTCTTGACGATGTTGTCGAGGGTGCCGTACTGGGTCAGCCATTTCACCGCGGTTTTCGGCCCGACCTTGGGCACGCCGGGCACGTTGTCGACGGCATCGCCGATCAGCGTCAGGTAATCAATCATGCGTTCCGGCGGCACGCCGAATTTCTGCTCGACGCCGGCAATGTCCAGTTTTTCGTTGGACATGGTGTTGACCAGCGTGACCTGCTGCGTGACCAGCTGCGTGATGTCCTTGTCGCCGGTTGAAATCACCACCCGCATGCCGGCCTGTTCGGCCTCGCGTGCCAGCGTGCCGATGACGTCGTCGGCCTCGACGCCCGAGACTTCGATCAGCGGCCAGCCCATCGCCACAATCGCCTCCTTCAGCGGCGCAATCTGCGAAGCCAGCTCATCCGGCATCGACGGCCGGTTGGCCTTGTATTGCGGATACAGGTCGTCGCGGAAGGTTTTACCCTTGGCATCAAACACGCAAGCGCTGTATTCAGCGGGGTAATCCTTGTGCAGGCGGCGCAGCATGTTGAGCACGCCGTAAATCGCGTTGGTCGGCTCACCGCGGCTGTTGCTCAGGTCGCGGATGGCGTGGAAGGCGCGGTAAAGGTAGGAGGAACCGTCGACGAGGAGCAGGGTTTTCATGCAGGACCATGGCCACTGGAATTTGCGGCGGCGGCAGCCGCCCGGAATCGCGCCGATTATCGCAGAGTTCGTGATACGCGCCGCCTTTCAAAACACCGGCGAAAACCGGATAATGCATGAACAACGGAGTTATCCATGCGACGCATTCTGCAACTGACCCAACTGGCCCCACTGGCCCTTCTCCTCGCCGCCTTCGCGGTCGCACTGCCTGTCGTGCCGTCCGCCTTCGCGCAGGACCGCCTGAAGGCACAGCCGATCCCCGAACCGCCGCCGCCTCCGCCGGGCTTTGAACTGGATCCGGCGCTGGAACCGCAGGTGACGATTCTCAAGCGCGGCGAAGACAGCGTCGAGGAGTACCGCATCAGCGGCAAGCTCTATATGGTCAAGGTGACGCCGCCCCATGGCCGGCCCTATTACCTGATTGATGAGCGTGGCGACGGCAAATTCGCCCGCCAGGAATCCCATGACCTCGGACTCCGGCCACCGATGTGGGTGATTCATTCCTGGTAGGTCGCTGCTGTTAGTGACGCGTCGCCGGGATTCCGGCGGCTGATGTGCCCGAACACGAGCGGCAGAAAATCGAACGCTGATCAATACGGTCTTTTTCAATGTCCGTCTTCACCACGGTAACCCCTGACGAACTGCGCCACTGGCTGCAGGATTACAGTGTCGGCGAACTGCGCGACCTGCAGGGCATCAGTGCCGGCATCGAGAACACCAACTATTTCGTCACTACCGACAGCGGCCGTTATGTACTGACGCTGTTTGAAAAGCTGACGCCGGCCGAGCTGCCTTTTTATCTGAACCTGATGGCTCACCTCGCCGGCCGCGGCGTGCCCTGTGCCTGCCCGGTGGCCAATCGCCATGGCGCTTATCTCGGCGCGCTGAACGGCAAACCGGCCGCGCTGGTCTCCCGGCTCGAAGGCCGTGACGTCAGCGAACCGGGCATCGTGCAATGCGCCGCCGTCGGCGCCGTAATGGCGCAGATGCATATCGCCGGACAGTCCTACCCGACGACCATGGCCAATCCGCGCGGACCGCAATGGTGGACCGCCGTGCTGCCGGAAATCCTGCCCTTCCTGCCCGCGTCTGAAGCGGCCCTGCTGCAACAGGAAGTGCAGCAACAAAAGGCCGCCCGTGCGCCCGGACTGCCGCGCGGCGCGATCCACGCCGACCTGTTCCGCGACAACGTGCTGTTTGCCGGTGATGCCGTCGCCGGCGTCATCGATTTTTATTTTGCCTGCACCGATGCGCTGCTCTACGACGTCGCGATTGCCGTCAACGACTGGTGCGTCAATGCCGATGGCGCGCTGGATGCCCCGCGGACCCGCGCCTTCCTCGACGCCTATGCCGCGGTGCGGCCTTATACCGCTGCGGAACGCGGTGCCTGGCCGATGATGCTGCGCGCGGGCGCGCTGCGTTTCTGGGTGTCGCGGCTGTATGATTTTCATCTGCCGCGTGCCGGTGAACTGACCCACGCCAAGGATCCCGGCCATTTCCGTCGCATCCTTGAACTGCGCATCAAAGACGCAACAACGCTGCCCGGCCTCCCTGGCTGAGGACGGCGCCGGCCTCACGCAGCACCTATAATCCGGGGAGGAGGATTGGATGGAAATACGCGTCGTACCGGCCCGCCAGGGTTGGCAATGGATTGTTGAAAGCTTTGTGCTTTTCCGCCGGCAGCCGCTGGTGTGGATACTGCTGCTCGCTGCAATGGCGGTGATCTGGATTGCATCCACCCTATTGCAGCCGATCGGTCCGCTGGCGATCAGCCTGCTGTCGCCGATCTTCCTTGCCGGACTGATGAACGCCTGCCGCGTCACCGACAGCGGCCGTGAACCCGACATCAGCCACCTGTTCAGCGCCTTCCGCAGCCATGCCGCGCCGCTGGTCACCATCGGCGGCGTCTATCTGGTCGGCAACATCATTGCCGTGGGCATCGTGTTCATGATCGCCGGCGGTGACACGATCAGCGCGCTGCTCGCCAAAAACCGCACTGAAGCCGATGTCGCGACGGCGCTGCGCGGTCTCAGCATGGGCCTGGCCGTCGGCACCGCCGTGTTCATGCCGGTGGTGATGGCGGCATGGTTCGCGCCGCTGCTGGTGGTATTCCATGACCTCACGCCGCTCGCCGCAATGAAATCGTCTTTCCTCGCCAGCTGGCGCAACCTGATGCCGTTCACGGTGTACGGCGCAGCGATGCTGCTGCTGTGGATCCTCGCCTCCATCCCGCTGATGCTGGGATTCGTCGTCTTGCTGCCGGTGATGGCCTGTTCGGTGTACACCGGCTACAAGGACATCTATCCGCAGCATGTCACGCTGCCCGCGGCGGAAGACCTCGACGATTAAGCGTGGCTGGCCGCCGGCTCAGGCGGCTTCCAGCTTGGCGTAAGCCAGCGCCAGCCATTTCAGTCCCGAATCCCTGAAGTTCACCTGCACCCTTGCGTCAGCGCCACCGCCTTCGGCATTGACGATGACGCCGGCGCCGAATTTGGCGTGGGTCACCGCCTGGCCGATGCGCCAGGGAAAATCGCGGGACTGCAGGGACGGCGCCGTCGACTGTCCGGAAGGACTGCGTGAGGGCGAACCGTAAGACGGCGACACCTGACGCGCATAAGCCGGCGCCTGCCGCGTGTGGTTGACCCGTTGCAGCAGCGCTTCCGGCAGTTCGCGGAAAAACCGTGACGGTACGTTGTAACGGGTCTGGCCGTGCAGCATGCGGCTTTGTGCGAGCAGCAGATACAGCCGCCGCCTTGCACGGGTCAGTGCGACGTACATCAACCGCCGCTCTTCCTCCACACCTTCCGCCTCGGACATGCTGTTTTCGTGCGGGAACAGGCCTTCTTCCAGTCCGGTGATGAACACCGCGTGAAATTCCAGACCCTTGGCCGAATGCACGGTCATCAACTGCAGTGCATCCGAACCGGCCTCGGCCTGATGCTCGCCCGCCTCCAGCGCGGCATGCGCCAGAAAAGCGGTCAGTTCATCCATTTCCTCTTCCGGCGGCGTGCCTTCGGCGGGCATCTGCGTCGCGCGTTCCTCGACGAACATTGCCGCGGCGTTGACCAGTTCGTCCAGATTCTCCAGCCGGTCGGCGCCTTCTTTTTCGTTGCGGTAATGCGCAGTGAGCCCGCTGTGCTCGACGACATGGGCAATCACTTCCTGCAGCGGCAGGCCGGCAGTGGCGCCGCGCATGGCTTCGATCAGTTTCACGAAAGCGGCGATACTCGCGGCCGCCTTGCCCGACAGCGTGTTGGCGCAGGCGGCCGCCCACAGACTCATGCCGCCCTCATTTGCCATGTTCTGCGCCATCCCCTGCAACTGTTCCAGGCTGCGTGCACCGATGCCGCGCGTCGGAAAATTGATCACCCGCAGCAGCGCGCCGTCATCATCCTGATTGGAGACCAACCGCAGATAAGCCAGCGCGTGCTTGATTTCCTGGCGCTCGAAAAAGCGCAGGCCACCGTAAACGCGGTACGGCATGCCGGCAGTGAACAGCGCGTGTTCGATGACCCGCGACTGCGCATTGGAACGGTAGAGCACCGCAATATCGGACAGTCGCTCACCGGCAGCACGCAGACTGCGCACTTCCTCGACGATGTAGGCCGACTCGTCATAATCGGATGCGGCTTCGTACACCCGCAGCGGTTCGCCCTTGTCATCCTCGGTCCACAGATTTTTGCCGAGGCGCTTGCGGTTATGCCCGATCAGCGTATTGGCGGCGTCGAGGATATTGCCGTGTGAGCGGTAGTTCTGCTCGAGCTTGATGATGCGCTCGATGTGAAAATCGCGCTGCAGATCCTGCATATTGGCCGTGGTGGCACCGCGCCAGCCGTAAATCGACTGGTCATCGTCACCGACGGCAAATATCGCATTGTCCTTGCCGGCCAGCAGTTGCAGCCAGCGGTACTGCAGGCGGTTGGTGTCCTGGAATTCATCGACGAGAATGTGGCGAAAGCGACCGGCATAGTGGTCCCGCAACGACTCGTTGCGCGCCAGCAGTTCGTAAGAACGCAGCAACAGCTCGGCAAAATCGACCACTCCTTCGCGCTGGCACTGGCGGTCGTACTCGGCGTAAACCTCAACCATGCGCCGCGAAAAATCATCGTAGGGCTCGACCTTGTCGGCGCGTTTGCCTTCTTCCTTCTGTGCGGCGATGAACCACTGGGCCTGCCGCGGCGGATAACGCTCTTCGTCGACGTTCATGCCCTTCATCAGGCGCTTGACCAGCGCGAGCTGGTCCTGGGTATCGAGGATCTGGAACAGCTGCGGCAGACCGGCCTCGCGGTAATGCGCGCGCAGCATGCGGTTGCACAGGCCGTGGAAGGTGCCCACCCACATGCCGCGGGTGTTGATCGGCAGCATCGCCGAAAGCCGGGTCAGCATTTCCTTCGCCGCCTTGTTGGTGAAAGTCACCGCCAGCACGCTCATCGGACTGATCCGTCCGGTCTGGATCAGCCAGGCCATGCGCGTGGTCAGCACGCGCGTCTTGCCGCTGCCGGCACCGGCAAGGATCAGCGCGGACTGGTGCGGCAGGGTGACGGCTTCGAGCTGGTGCTCGTTGAGACCTGAAAGGAAGGCGGGGGTCATCGTCTGATGCGGAATGGACACGCCGGATTATACGTGACGGACCCCTTCGCCCCGCTGGGAGACAGGCGGAGCGGATATAATCGCGCTTTCCCGATTACCCCCTCCCCGCCGGCATCATGCAGCAAAAATACAATCCGCAGGTCATCGAGCGCGACGCGCAGCAATTCTGGGACGACGCACAGGCCTTCCGTGCCGTCGAAAGCGGCGACAAGCCCAAGTATTACTGCCTGTCGATGTTCCCCTATCCCTCGGGCAAGCTGCACATGGGCCATGTGCGCAATTACACCATCGGCGACGTGCTGACGCGCTACCACCGCATGAAGGGCTACAACGTGTTGCAGCCGATGGGCTGGGATGCCTTCGGCCTGCCTGCTGAAAATGCCGCGATGGCCAACGGCGTACCGCCGGCGAAGTGGACTTACGACAACATCGCCTATATGCGCAAGCAGCTGAAGTCGCTGGGCTTCGCCATCGACTGGAGCCGCGAGCTCGCCACCTGCAAACCCGATTACTACCGCTGGAACCAGTGGCTGTTCCTGCGCATGCTCGAAAAAGGCATCGCCTACAAAAGGACGCAGGTCGTGAACTGGGACCCGATCGACCAGACCGTGCTCGCCAACGAACAGGTCATTGACGGCAAGGGCTGGCGCACCGGCGCCACCGTCGAGAAGCGCGAAATCCCCGGTTATTACCTGGCCATCACCAAATACGCCGACGAGCTGCTCGAAGCGCTCGACACGCTGCCGGGCTGGCCCGAGCGGGTCAAGGCAATGCAGGCCAACTGGATCGGCAAGAGCTACGGTGTGCGTTTTGCCTTTCCGTACACCATCGACGGCAAGGCGGAAAAACTCTGGGTGTTCACCACCCGAGCTGACACCATCATGGGCGTCACCTTTGTTGCCGTTGCCGCGGAACATCCGCTGGCCACTCGTGCAGCGCAGGGCAACGCAAAACTCGCCGGTTTCATCGCTGAATGCAAACGCGGTTCGGTGATGGAAGCCGACCTGGCGACGATGGAAAAGAAAGGCATGCCGACCGGCATTTTTGTCGAGCATCCGCTGACCGGCGAAAAAGTCGAGGTTTGGGTCGGCAACTATGTGCTGATGGGTTACGGCGAAGGTGCGGTAATGGCGGTGCCGGCGCATGACGAGCGCGACTTCCATTTCGCCAGGCAGTACGGCCTGCGCATCACCCAGGTGATTGATATACCCGGTCAATCCTTCTCGACCGATGCCTGGCAGGAGTGCTACGCCGACAAGGAAAAAGGCGTCTGCACGCAGTCCGGCAAATACGACGGCCTCAATTATGCCGCGGCTGTCGATGCCATCGCCGCCGACCTCGCCGCCAAAGGCCTCGGTGAAAAACAGGTGCTCTACCGCCTGCGCGACTGGGGCGTCTCGCGCCAGCGTTACTGGGGCTGTCCGATCCCGATCATCCACTGCGCCGACTGCGGTGATGTGCCGGTACCCGACAAGGACCTGCCGGTGGTACTGCCCGAAGACTGCGTGCCCGACGGCAGCGGCAATCCGCTGAACAAACGCCCGGACTTTGTCGATTGC
>Ga0192647_102470_pt1 | contig 11510 bp, 8 predicted proteins | sample LauGreFa1BDMLBSN_2_FD_133046 | JGI IMG/M metagenome (GOLD analysis project Ga0192647, IMG submission 133046) | Freshwater lake microbial communities from Lake Michigan, USA - Fa13.BD.MLB.SN - reassembly | ecosystem: Environmental > Aquatic > Freshwater > Lake | place: Lake Michigan, USA...
AAAGTAAAAGAAACCAATATTCGTCTCGCTATCCACAATCATGGTCCCGAGGATAAATTATATCCCTCACCAAAAGATATTTACGACCGTATTAAAAATTTTGACAGCAGAGTGGGACTCTGCATTGATATTGGTCACACGCTTCGTGCAGGTGTATTACCTGAAAAAGCAGTGAGAGAATACCGTGACCGTTTATTTGATTTGCATGTGAAAGATGTAACTGCCATGGCCAAAGATGCCAAGGTGCTTGAAATTGGGCGAGGTGCCATCAACTATCCTGCATTCATGGAGGCATTGAGAAAAGTCAATTACAAAGGTATTTGCAGCATCGAATATGAAAAGGATATGACAGATCCATTGGTGGGCATGGCCGAGTCAGTTGGATTTGTGAAAGGCATCATGAGGGGGTAATAGGGGTATGAACACCAACGCTAATAAGATCATTGCCGATCATTCTTTTGTGTTATTGGTCGAAGATGAAAATGCCAACAAGGGACTCTTATCCAACAAACAATTTTTGAAAGGAGAAGTAATTTCTCCTTTTTTTGCCAGGGAGGTATTGGATGCACCCACCTACCTTACAGTTCAACTGAGCGATACAAAGCATATTTTACTGGGACCTGAATTTTTACAATACGTGAATCACAGTTGTGACCCCAATGCATTTTTTGATACCACTGAAATGAAATTGATTGCGTTGAAGGATATTCAACCTGGTGAACCCATTACTTTTTTTTATCCTTCAACCGAGTGGAAAATGGACAGGGCATTTCAATGCCTATGTGGTGCACCAAACTGTATTGGAAAAATTCAGGGCGCCTTTTATCTCACTCCTGCTCAACAGGAGCATTACAAGCTTAATAAATATATATTGCATAAAATTCAGGAATCAAATGCAGGCAAGCAATCAGCTTAAAAAATATTTATTTGTTTCAATTTTTCTCTTGTCTCTATTCCAGTCATTTGCTCAAAAGAGAGATAAAAAATTAGAACAGAAAATTGCTACATTGATTCAGGGCTTCAACGGACAGATTGGGGTATATGTAAAGAGTCTTCGCAATGGACAAACAGTCTCCATCAACGGCGATACCACCTTTCCAACTGCAAGTATAGTGAAGGTCCCGATTCTCATCGGCATCATGAATCGGATACATAAAAAGGAATTGGGTTATCATCAAAAGTTGGTTTGGTACGATACGTTGAATTATGATCCAGGAGAAGACATTGTTGCATACCTTAAACCACAAACAGAAATTGAATTGAGCAAAGTGATGATGCTGATGATGACTATATCAGATAATACTGGAAGTTTATGGCTGCAAAGCATAGCAGGGACTGGCAAGAGAATCAACCATTTGCTTGACAGCATGGGTTATCAAGCTACGCGTGTCAACAGCAGGACTCCTGGAAGGGAAGCGGACAGAGCCATATTTGGCTGGGGACAAACAACGCCCAATGAAATGGGTCGATTGATGGAAGACATTGTAGAGGGGAAAGTTATCAGCAAAGAGGCAAGCGATCAGATGCTGCGCATCATGGGTCGTCAGTATTGGGACGAAGAGGCATTGTCTTCTATTCCCCCTGCTGTATTTGTTGCTTCCAAAAATGGTGCAGTAAATGCCAGCAGAAGCGAAGTGCTGTATGTGAATGGCAAACATCCATATATTTTCAGTGTGTTCACAAAAAACAACAAAGACATCAGTTGGGGAAATGAAAACGAGGCATGGCAGCTGACCAGACAATTATCGAAACTCTTGTGGAATTATTTCAACCAATAATCATATGAATAAAATTATCCTGTTCTTTTTTGTATGTATTGTTCTCCATGCATGCACTTCTTCCAATAAAGCAGATGCCTTGTATGTAAATGGAAATATTTGGACAGGAGATTCCTCGAATCCCACTGCAGCTGTCATGGCTATTAAAGATGGGAAGATTGTTTATGTGGGAAATGATGCTTCTGCATTTGAAGGTGCAGCAACTGTTGATTTGGAGGGGAAGATGGTGGTACCAGGATTCACAGACAATCATACCCACTTTTTATCTGCAGGCTATGCGCTTTCAAGTGTAAAGTTGAAAGATGCCATGACCAAGTCTGAGTTCATCAAGCGCATCAGTGATTATTGTAAACAGCATCCTGGAGATGCATGGATCAAGGAGGGCAGTTGGGACAATGAAAATTGGGGCGGTGAATTACCGAGTAAAGAATGGATTGATTCAGTGTCAGGCGATCATCCCATTTTTATCAGCCGATACGATGGTCACATGGCATTTGCGAATTCAAAGGCAATACAGCTTGCAGGTGTCTCTGCAAACACTGTTTCACCTGAAGGGGGTGTGATTGTAAAAAATGCAAAAGGTGAATTGACAGGATGTTTCAAGGATCAAGCGATGTCACTCATCGACAAAGCTATTCCGGCGCCAACTGAGACCGAATTGGAGGCTTACTATAAAGCAGCAGCTGAGCATGCATTGGAGCGAGGTGTTACACAGGTATGCGACATGGGCTCTTATGGAGGATGGGCAGATCTTGAAACATACAGAAGGGTTGCAGCTAAAAACAATTCATTGATCAGGATGTATTCTTTTGTGCCTCTTGCAACATGGGCAAGACTTGATTCATTTGTACAAAAAAATGGTCGGGGGGATGATATGGTGAAGTGGGGTGGGTTGAAAGGGTATGTAGATGGATCACTGGGATCAACAACTGCCTGGTTTCATCAGCCCTACTTGGATGATCCAAGATCACATGGATTGACCATTACCGATACAACTGACCTGAGAAATTGGGTATTGGGTGCTGACAAAGCAGGTTTACATGTTGCAGTACATGCCATTGGTGATCGTGCCAATGATTTCATTTTGTCAGTTTATGATGAAGCCAATAAAATGAATGGGTCACGTGACAGACGATTCAGGGTTGAACACGCACAACATATTCGTTTAGATGCAATTAAAAATTTTGCCAATCAGCGAGTGATCGCATCCATGCATCCTTATCATTTATTTGATGATGGTATTTGGGCAAACAAACGACTGGATGCAAACAGACTCAGAGGCACGTATGCTTTCAAAGAAATGATGGATGGTGGCGTGCATGTAACGTTTGGATCTGATTGGCCCGTGGCACCTGTTGATGCTATGTATGGAATTTATGCTGCAGTAACCAGACAAACAGGTGATGGGAAAAATGAAAAAGGCTGGTATCCTGATCAAAAAATTGCTGTCGAGGATGCGTTGAAAGCTTACACGCTTAACAATGCATATGCATCTTTCATGGATGGGAAAACAGGTGTACTCAAAGCGGGAGTATATGCAGATTTTGCTGTGTTGGACCAGGACTTGCGTACCATCAATCCAGTTCAAATAAAAGGAGTCAGGGTGCTTTCCACCTTTTTGAATGGCAAAGAAGTTTTTACGAGAAAGCGTTAGATAGATTAGCTCTGCAATACTTTTTCTGCTTCCTTGATCATGTCTTTTCTGATCATGTATTCGAAGTATCTTTTGTCGCTTTCGCTTCTGATGCTTTGCACCAAAGGCTCATCCCAGTCTGAAATCAGTTTGAACTTTTCATTTACCCCATTGAATATTTCACTTCTGACCTTCTTTTGGAGTCCAATGTTTTTATCTTTAACTCCCAATACATAATTGATTTCACTGATGGTTGCTGTCTGGTTTGATTTTGATTTGTCCAGCAACATATGAATCAGGCTTTTTTCGATATCTGAAAATTCGAATTTAAAATTCTTTGAATTGGGGTTTGATAATTTGATGCTTGATATTTTTCTGTCTAACCATCGTTTAATTACTATAGCCATTGCAACTATAAAGATGATTCCTCCTGCAATCCAGATCCAGGTATAATTTTTGATGGGTTCATAAATTGGCTGATCGATACTTTGAAATGCATCTAAATCAAATTGAACTGAATCAATCTTACCTGTCTCTCTGCTAATTGAATACAAGTATTTGTTCAGGTGATAAACTGCGTTCAGATCTGTTATCCGCATATACAGTTGCGCAAAGACATTGTCATTTAATTTTAAAATAGCATTGTTTTCAAAGTCAAATAAATAAAGTTGTTCAAATGCAAGTACCACGAGGCCTTTGTAAGTACTTAGATAGAGTGTAGCGTCTTTTAAAATATTGATTGTTTCTTCTGAACTCTTGCCAATGGCTGTCCAATCATTTGTTTTTAAATTGAATTTGTAAGCGATCGGGGTAATTTTCCCGTACTGGTATTGATTTTCTTTCAACGCAGCATTTACATCTACCCTGTATGGGAGATAAAGTATATTTTTTTTGAAATCAAACCAGGGGTTGTTGGTTTTAAATAATTGATTAGGAATTTCTTCATTGGTTTTGAGCACGCTCCACTCCTTGCTTTTTTGGTCAAATTTTCTGATCAAACCATTGTTTTTCCAAAATCCGTATCCTCCATAGTTATAGAAATCTGCCCCACTAATGAAGTTGAAAGCTCCAATGTTGTAGTTAATATTTACGGTTTTGTCGATTTTTCGAAAAGTCGCGATACTGTCCTGCAGGTCTGTCAACTTGAAAGTAAATCCTGTTCCGTCAAATAGGATATATAGGTCATTACCTACTTTTAGAATTACTTGCTCTTTTTCTGGGTACACTCCAAGGGGAATGTCTAAAAAAGCACCAGCAACTCTTGTTCTGATAGGGTAAACGTACTCTCTTATATTTGGTAGTTTTTTAATGAATTCAACCTTTTTCGTGTATACAACTGAATCACTTGTTTGAGAAAAGGTTATTTCCAATGATAGAATGAAAAAACAGATAAAAAAGAGATAAAATTTCATAATACTATGTAAATCAATTATTTAAAAGGTAATTTCCTATTTAATACGTTATCAATTTATCGTAAATATAGGCAATAACCTAGAAATTATCCTGTTACATAACCTACATAAGGTATTATGTAATAATATATCCCACTTTTGTGTTGCGTTTATTCAGTTTGTCCATCGAAAATATATCAACGCTGATTTATGCTTAGGCACCGATATCAAACCCATGTTCTAACATGGGTTTTTTAATATGTGTTCTTCAAAGTTGAATTTCCATGGCTGAATTTTTGCACCATAATCTGTTCAGTTTAACAACAAAGCATGAGGGCTGTTTGGGGGTATAAGATTACATTATTTATGCAGGTTCATAATATCGATGAAAATCTTGTTCAGCAATTCTTACGAAATAGGGAATAAAATGCTAAAATAATGGGGTCAGCTTGTTGAAGCTGATTCGGCAAACTAGTTTTGCTGACCTGATCATTTATGGTAAGTCGGTGTTAAACACTTGGTAACCAAATTGTTCACTGTTTCTGTCGGAGTTCTAAATCATTCAGATGGCAAATCCAATTCAGTCGGTTTCCCTTAGTAGGGCACTCAGGAAATTTTTTCAGGTCATCCGACTCGAAAAAAAAGAAGTATCTGCTATCTATTTCTATTCCATCTTAAGTGGGTTGATTCAGCTTTCACTTCCCTTGGGCATACAGGCCATTATCAATTTTTCGCAAGCGGCTGCCGGTTCCGGCAGATTGCCTATCTCCATTGGTATTTTGATCGCATTGGTGCTTGGCGGTGTCTTGGTTGCTGGAATTTTGCAAGTGAACCAGATGAAAATCATAGAAAAGATTCAGCAAAGATTGTTCACCAGGTATGCATTTGAATTCAGTTTCAAACTGCCACGTGTGGATTCAAATGCCATCAATCATTACCACCTGCCTGAATTGGTAAATCGATTTTTTGAAACAACAACCCTGCAAAAAAGTTTGTCCAAGTTTCTACTTGATATCCCCATGGCAATGATTCAAATTCTTTTTGGATTGATTTTATTGTCTTTTTACAATCCAACTTTTATTTTCATTGGTCTCTTGCTGTTTCTGTTGTTGTATCTGATTTTATATTTTACCGCCAAGCGCGGATTAATTGAATCAATGAGAGAGAGTGATTACAAATACAAGGTTGCAGCGTGGATGCAGGAAGTAGCAAGGGCATTTAAAAGTTTCAAGGTCTCCGGCACGCACAATCTTCATCTCAAAAGGACTGATGATTTTCTGGACGGGTACCTGGATGCAAAAACAGCTCACTTCAAAACCCTCGCAACCCAATATTGGAGCCTCATCGTTTTTAAATTGTTGATCAGTGCAGCCATGTTGATCATCGGTTCAGTTCTGTTGGTAAATCAGCAATTGAATATTGGGCAGTTCATCGCAGCAGAAATTGTGATTTTATTGATCATCAATGCTGTTGAAAAACTGATTCTGAATCTTGAAAATGCATATGACCTGCTTACTGGTTTGGAGAAAATCAGTAAAATAACTGATCAGCCCATTGAGCCAGAAGGGAATATCAAGTTTCTGCCAACTGCTAATGGAGTAGAACTTGCTGCACACGGCATTGATTTCTCATATGACGAAGGACATGCCGTATTAAAACAGATCAATTTCAATATTTTGCCCGGACAGAAAATTTGCATTATGGGGGATGCAGCTTCAGGAAAATCAACCTTGATGGAGCTGCTTACGGGGTATTTGAAAACCTTTGAAGGGAATTTGCTTGTCAATAATATTCCAATCAATAATCTGGACATTGATTCTTATCGCAGGCATATCGGTGTTTTCTATCACGAACAGGATATTTTTCAGGCAACACTTTTTGAAAACATATGCATGGGTAATGCAGATGTAACTGCTTCCGAAATCATGCAATTGGCTCAGGTAATTGGATTGAAAGAGTACATCAATGAATTGCCAAACGGACTTGATACGGTTCTTGCACCAACGGGCAAGGGATTGAGTACGATTATTGCAAAAAAAGTTTTGCTGTTGAGAACCATCGTCAATAAGCCATCCCTGCTTTTACTGGACGAGCCGTTTGAATTAGCTGGTGCTGAATCAAGTAAGAACATCAGCGACTATTTGCTTTCTCTTAAAAATATTACAACAGTAGTAATTACGGGCTATATCCCATTTGCAGAGAAAACCGATGTAGTGATATGGATGGATCATGGAAAAATACTTCATATGGGTTCTCCGTCTGATGTATTTAAAAAATTAAACAACGCATGAAAAAACTAAATGAATCCATATTAAATCAAACGGGTTACAAACCACAATCTCCACATAAAATTTACAGAGCAGAGAAAGGCAGCAATGTGAAAAAATGGTTTTGGGGTTTTTTTATATTTCTCTTGTTGTTTTTGATGCTCCCATGGACACAAAATATTTCTACAAATGGTACAGTTACTACTTTGTATCAGGATCAGCGTCCCCAGGAATTGAACTCAATCATACCTGGAAGAATTGTCAAGTGGTGGGTGAAGGAAGGTGATTTTGTGAACAAGGGAGATACCATTTTGGAATTGGCAGATGTAAAAGATGAGTACCTCGATACCAATTTAGTTAAACGGACAGAGGCACAATTGGAGGCCAAAGAGCAAAAGATACTTTTCTACAATGAAAAGATCAATGCAATTGTAAATCAGATTCAAGCTGTTGAAAATGGTCGTAATCTTAAGTTGAAGTCACTTGAAAATAAACTTGAACAATTTAAAAGAAAATTGATCAGCGACAGTGCAGAAGTGGTTGCTGCTGAAATAGAAAATAACATTGCCAATCAACAGCTGATAAGAGGTAAACAACTTTTTGCACAAGGTGTCATTCCATTGACAGAGCTTGAAAAGCGAACTGCACAGCACAATAAGACAATGGCTGTTTTCACAGAAAAGCAGCAGAAATATCTAAATACCAAGCAGGACCTCATTATTACAAAGATTGAAATGAATGAGGTGCAGCAGGAAGCCGCAGATAAAATTTTTAAGTCCAAAAGTGAAATCGCTCTTTCAAAAAGTGAAATTGCTACCACCGGGGGCGATGTAGCTAAAAATCAAAATCAACTCTCCAATTATATTACCCGCGGGAAACAGCGTTGGCTGATTGCACCCCAAAGCGGACAAATCATCAACGCAAAAAAATCGGGTATCAATGAAATTGTAAAAGAAGGAGAGATGATTGTTGAGGTGGTGCCAACCAAAGTGAATCATGCAGTTGAATTGTATGTTGATCCTATGGATTTGATACTCCTCAATATCGGTCAGCCAGTTCGTCTGATTTTTGATGGTTTTCCAGCAATAGTATTTTCTGGATGGCCCAGAAACAGTTATGGAACATTCGTAGGAAGAGTTGTTGCTATTGAAACAAATAGAAACGAGAATGGAAAATTCAGAATTCTTGCTGTGCCGGATCTCAATGAAAAGCCATGGCCTGCAGAATTAAAAATTGGAGCCGGTGCAAAGGGATTTGCACTATTGAAAAATGTACAGATTTGGTATGAATTGTGGCGACAAATCAATGGCTTTCCACCTGATTATTATAAACCGAATTACAACAAAGAGGGTAGCGACACCAAGAAAAAATGAGGATGCGTATTAAATTTTTACTGCTCTCAATTTGTTTGACAACCTCAGTTTTTGAATTGAGGTCCCAGGATATGACATTGTCACTCGACAATGCATTGAATATTGTACGAAAGTTTCATCCGATCGTCAATCAATCTAATCTCATTATTAACCAAGCATCCAATTCACTGCAAGCATCAAGAGGTATTTTTGATCCAACCCTGATGGTTAGCAATGATCGAAAGACATTTGATAATAAGCAGTACTTTAATTATTACAATCCAGAGCTAAGGATACCTACATGGTATGGGATTGATTTTAAAGCAGGATTCGAGAACAATATTGGTGAGAGAGTTGATCCGGGAATGTCACCCAATCGCAGTGCTTATTTGGGAATTTCACTTGATCCATTGCGGGGATTGATTTATGATAAACGCAGGGCTGCAGTTCAGCAAGCAAGTGCAATGGTCAAATTAACCAGACAAGAGCAGCAGCTTGTTGTAAACGATCTTTTGTTTGAAACTACGGAAGCATATTGGGGATGGGTGAATGCTTATCTGGTGAACCGGGTATTTCTTGATGCACTTAAAACCAATCAGTTTAGATTCGATTTTGTAAAGAAGGCATTTCAGCAGGGTGACAGGGCATCTATCGATACGATTGAAGCACTTTCACAGTTGCAGCTCTTTCAAACCCTGCAATTGCAGGCAACCTTGGATCTGCAGAAAGCCAGGTTCTTGCTGAGTAACTATTTCTGGACAGAGCAGAATCAACCTTATGCTTTTGGGGCAGAAGTCATTCCAGACACGTCGGGTGCACAATTCAATCCATCGAGGATTCAATTGCCTGTATTAGATAAATTGATTGAAACTGCTATGCAAGAGCACCCTAAATTAAATGCAATTGACAGCAAAAGAGATATACTTGAAATTGATCGAAAAGTCAAAACACTCGACCTCTTGCCAAGTTTCAAAATCAATTACAATTTTCTTGATAAAGGGTATGCTGTTCCTGATTTGTTTAAGCAAACTCTGTTCCAAAACAATTATAAATACGGTGTAACATTTGGTTTGCCTTTATTGCAACGCCAAGCAAGAGGGGAACTTGCCAAAACAAAAAATAAAATTTCTGAAATTGATTTCAGTAGAAAATTGACTGAATTGGAAATTCAAAACAAGGTTAAGAGTTCTTTCGCTGAATCTTCCTCTCTCGCCCTCCAAATCAGTGTTTCTGAACAAAACTATCTTAATAATAAGCAATTGCTTGATGTTGAGAATATAAAATTCTCTATGGGTGAAAGCAGTATGTTTTTAGTGAACGCACGTGAAATCAAATTAATTGAGAGTGAGCAAAAGCTGATTGCACTCAAAACAAAATTCTTCAGAAGCGTGATTGCCAACCAGTGGGCAGCTGGCTTGCTTAGATAGTTTTTATAACTACGTGCTTGATTTTCTTTCTTTTCCAAGTATAGGTGATGTGTATATTTCCATCGTTGGTTTGCATAACTGTGGGATAAGAAAACTCGCCCTTTGGTTCATTTTCCAAGACCACAATTTGTTTCCAATGGATGCCATCGTCAGAGATGGCTACATTCAATGGTGATCGGTCGCTCCACCCATCCTCTTCATTCTTTCTTGGAATAACATGGTTGTAAACAAGCAAGTGTCTTCCATCTTTCAATGTAATTGCATCGATGCCGGAATTGGGATTTGGTATGGTGGTTTGACTCAAGGTTGACCAGGTTTGGCCATTGTCCTTGCTCCAAGTTTGATTCACTGTTCCGTTGGTACTTCTGCAAAGCGCTTGCAAAGTTTTGCTATCATGTCTCAAAACAGAAGGTTGAATACCTGTAACCGGTTTTGCGTCATTGAGATCTGGACCTTTTTCCCAGGTTCTCCCATTGTCCTTGGTATATTCAAAATGAACTTTCCAGCCGTCCCTTTCAGTGCTTGTCGGACAAACAAGTGTATTTCCAATCAGCAATGGTTTGTTTTTGATGGGACCCAATATTCCATCTGGAAGTTGCTCCGGTTTACTCCATGTCACACCATGGTCATAACTTCTCACCAACCAGCCTGTCCAATCTATCACCCTTGGTCCGATCTTGTAAAAAAGAATGAGTTCTCCACCAGGAACCTGATACAATACAGGATTGTAACACGCATATCTTGTTTTTTCATTGATTTTCCCTTCAGCCGCTATTGCAGGGGCAGTCCATTGATTGTTCTCCCACCTGCTAACGTAAATATTGACGTCATTGTTTCCTTCTCTTGTTCCTCCGAACCAGGCTGTAACAAGTCCTTTCGGAGTTTCTTCAATGGTGGATGCGTGACATTGAGGAAAAGGGGCTGTCTCATATATAAATTCATCGGTGATAATGCCTTTTCTCAAACTGTCAGGAATTTCAGCTCTGTTGACCTGTGAAAAGGAATAAGCTGATACCATCCATCCAAAAAACAAAAAGATATATTTCATATTATACGTTGATTACAAGAACGGGGATTTTTAATTCATGTCTTACACTGCTTACTGTTTGTCCATACACAATATCTTTTAGCCCTTTGTGACCATGTGAACCAATCACCAAGAGATCAATGTTGTTCTCTTCAACAATTCTCACGATTTCGCTTACACGGTCGTTGTAGCCAAGGATGGGAGTGCTGGAAATATTCTTTGAAGAAAGTTCAGATGCATATTGGTCAAGTCTCTCCTGATCATTTCTTGTTTCCATGTCATCTACTATGTCTCCCATGATCCTGGTTGCAGCACTTTCAACCACATGTATCAGGTAATAGGCAGAGGAAGTATTTCCCTGTCCAAGCGCATGCGCAATCAGTTTTTTATCATCCTTGCTGAAATCAAGTGCAACCCCGATTTTTTTATAAACTGGTACTTCAAATGGTATAGATCCATCTGCTTCCGGATGCAATTTGATTTTTTCTTCCTTTTGCTTGTTCATCAGTGGATATGCGATGGCTATGATCAGCAGTGCAACGTACATCAAACCGCCTGCTATGATCAGCAGTTTGAGAAAGGTGTTGTCTGATGCTATAAAGTATTGCATGGCCTGTTCAACCACCATTCTGATA
>Ga0192647_102471_pt1 | contig 11505 bp, 9 predicted proteins | sample LauGreFa1BDMLBSN_2_FD_133046 | JGI IMG/M metagenome (GOLD analysis project Ga0192647, IMG submission 133046) | Freshwater lake microbial communities from Lake Michigan, USA - Fa13.BD.MLB.SN - reassembly | ecosystem: Environmental > Aquatic > Freshwater > Lake | place: Lake Michigan, USA...
GGCCGCAGCGGGCCGACGGGTTGGAAACGGGCACGGCACGACGGTCGCGCGCGCGGCGCGCCGACTCACTCCTCGGGCAGCGGACGCCCCTTGGTTTCGGGGAGGAAGGGCAGCACGATGAGGCCGATGAAGTAGATGCCGGCGAGCCAGCAGGCGGCGTCGCGGAAGGCGTTGAGCTGGGCGTCGGCCTTGGCGGCGGCGTCGGCGGTGGCGGGCAGGGCGGCGATGGCTTTGTCGCCGATCACCTTTTGCAGGCCGCCGAGCGTGATGGGACCGGTGGCGGCGATGAAGCGGCCGACGTTGTAGCAGAAGCTGACGCCGGTGCTGCGCAGACGCGTGGGGAAAAGCTCGGGCAGGTAGATCGCGAAGCCGGCGAAGATGCCGAGCTGGCAGAAGCCCATGAGGCCGGTCATCCAGATGTCGGACTTGGTCTGGAAGTTTTTGTAGAAGTAGATCGTGACCGAGAAGGCGGCGAGGAAGCCGGCGGCGAAGATGACGCGCCGGCCGTAGATGGCGGCGAGTTTCGAGAACACGATCATGCCGAAGAAGGCGCCGATGTTCTGGACGATGAGGTTGGCGGCGGTCCACCACTGCTTGCCGGCGCTGAGCTCGGCGGGAGTGATGGCGGGATTGGCGAGCTTGAGGGCCTTTTCGATGGCGGGGCCGATGAGCGCGCCGCTGAAGAAGCCGACGCCCCAGAGACCGACGACGCCGGCGACGCAGAGGATCATGCCGAGGATCGCGGACCGGCGCCAGCGCGCCTCGCCGAAGAGGCTGCCGTAGCTGCCCATCGCCTTGCCGCCGGCGGCCCGGCTGGCATCGCGGGCCGCAACCCACTTCGCGGGCTCCTTGAGCCGAACCATGATGAAGATGCAGAGAAACGCGGGCGCCGCGCCGATGAGGAAGAGATATTTCCACGAGACCATCGGGTCCATGGACGAGAGGGCCATCGCGCAGAGGCCGGCGGTGACGTTGCCGACGGCCGAGAGGGCCTGGAGGAGGCCGAGGGCCTTGGGGCGCGCGTGGTCGGGGAGCGAGTCGGCGACGAGCGCGACCGCGAGACCGAAGACCCCGCCGACGCCGAGGCCGGTGATCGCGCGGTAGATCATGAACTGCGTGATGTCCTGCGCGAAGGCGGAGAGGCCGGTGCAGAGGGAGTAGATGAGCACCGTGAGCGAGAGCGTCTTGGCGCGGCCGATCCGGTCGCCGACGGAGCCGAAGATGAGGCCGCCCATCGCCCAACCCGCGACGAAGATGCTCTGCGACCAGCCGCTGAGCTGCCGCAGCGTGAGGGCATCGGTGCCGGGCGCGGCGAGCGCTTTGACGGCATTGTCGCGGGCGAGAATAAAGAGCTGCTGGTCGAGGCAGTCGAACAACCACGCGAGGGACGCGACGGTGAAGACGAACCAGTGGTTGCTCGAGAGCGTGCGATACCAGGGTAGCGCGGGGGTATTAGCGGACATAGGAGTGGATCAAACGGACCAAAGGACCGGGAGCGAAGACAGAGGAAGGAAATGACACGGAGGACGAGAGAAATTCCGAGGGCTGACCGTCAGTCGCAGGTCCGGCGGTCGTCTTGGGGTTGCCCGCCGCGTGGGAGAAAGGCCGGGGCGGCGCACAATCGCCCGGTTGTCCCTGCTCTCACGAGCAGGGCTACCAATCCCTGCGATCGGGGATCAGAGCCGCACGGGCGCGCCGGCGGCGGCGGAGGCGTAGAGCGCGCGGATGAGGGCGACGGCCTTGCGGGCCTCGTGGCCGTCGATGGCGAGCGGACGACGGTCGCGCACGGCGTCGATCAGATCCTGGATCTGGCGCAGGTGGCCGTGGTGGGTGATGGCGTTGGGCGCGCCGGCGCCGCCGCCGATGGCGGAGACGTTTTTCGCGGCGCGGATCGCGTCGTCGCCGGGTTGCGCCTCGCGGAATTCCCACTGGTCGAGGCGGTCGTCCTCGAGGCGGGCGGAGCCGTGTTCGCCGACGATCTCGACGCGGCGGCTCCAGCCGGGCCAGCCGGCGGTGCAGGCTTCGATGGAGCCGAGGGCGCCGCCGGGGAAGCGGAGGGTGGCGCTCGCCGTATCCTCGGCCTCGATGTGGTCGTAGACGCGGCGCGTGGTGCGGCAAAACACCTCCGCGGGCAGGCCGGCGAACCACTGGAGCAGATCGATGGCGTGGATGGCCTGGTTGATGAGCGCGCCGCCGCCGTCGAGGGCGAGCGTGCCCTTCCAGCCGGTGTAGTAGGCGCGGCTGCGGTGCCACTTCACGTAGGCGCTCGCGAGGACGAGGCGACCGAAGCGGCCGGCGTCGAGCGCGGCCTTGAGCGTGCGGGCGCCCTCGCCGAAGCGGGCCTGGAAGATGGGCGAGACGAGCACGCCGGCGGCATCGGCGGCGCGGAGCAAGTCGTCGGCGCGCTCGGTCGTGATCTCGATGGGTTTCTCGACGACGAGGTGCTTGCCGGCGCGGATCGCGGCGAGCGCGGGCTCGAGGTGGGCGCCGCTCGGCGTGGTGATGCAAACGACGTCGATATCGGGCCGGGCGACGAGTTCGTCGACGCTCGTGGTGGCGAGGGCGGCGCCGTGTTTTTGCGCGAAGGCACGGGCGTTGTCGGCGTTGCGGGTGGCGACGCCGACGAGCCGGCCGCCCACGGAGGCGGCGATGGCCTGGGCGTGGAAATCGGCGATCATGCCGACGCCGACGATGCCGAAGCCGAGGGTGGAGGGGGACGACGAGGAGGCCTTCATGGGAACGCGAGACACGGCGGGACGCCGCGCGCGCCAGCAAGACGGAGGGCCGGCGGGCGTGACAAGCCCGCGTTCCGCCCCGGGGGCCCAAGCGCGGAAAACTCCGGCCGGCGGCATCGCCGTGCCGCCCCGGCGATTCGAGCTGCGGGCCGGGCGCGGCGGCCCAAGCCGGGCCAAACGGCATGGCGGAGCGGCGGGCAATCGCCCATCCTGCGCGCGGCCGGACCGCGCGGTCTCCGCCGTGGAACCGTCTCGGCTATTTTTTCGCCTCGGGCAGGTAGAACGCGCCCATGTGTTTCAGCACTTCGTCCTTGAGGGTCTCGGCGTCGACGAGGCCGTTGTGGCGCCAGACGATTTTTCCGCCGGGGGCGACGAGCACGGTGTGCGGCAGCGGGCCGGGCCATTGCGGATCGAGCGCGGCGATGAGGGCATCGGTGCTCGCGCCCGTGTAGAGGAAGTTGGTGGCGGTGCGGCCTTCGGCGGCGAGTTGCTGTTTGAGGCGCGCGGACGGCACGGCGTGCTGACGCTCGAGAAACTTCTTCGCCTGCGCCTGCTGCTTCGGGTCGTCGAGCGAGACGGTGACGAGTTCGAACTCGCGGGTGCTCATGCGGCGCGCGAGCGCGACGAGGCCGGGAAACTCCTCGACGCACGGAGCGCACCAGGTGGCCCAGACGTTGAAGAGGCGGAAGCGCTTCGAGTCGTTTTTCACCAGCGCGGCGACGCCGGCGGCGTCGATGGGCTCGAGGGCGACGGGCTCGGCTTTCCATTTCGCGTCGGCCTTGGCGACGTCGTCGCGCTTGTGGTTCCACTTGGTCGAGCAGCCCACGACGGGGGTGCGCGGGGTGGTGACGGGCTTGCCCGCGAGCAGCTCCGCGACGGCCTCGCGGAGATCGTGCTTCGTCACGGTGGAGGGATCCTCGAAACGGGAGTCGTCGACGCGGCCGACGTAGCGGAGCTTGCGCTCGCGGTCGAAGAGGAAGACGTGCGGGGTGGCGAGGCAGCCGTAGGCCTTGGCCGCGACCTGGTGGTCGCCGTCGTAGAGGTAGGGAAACGGGAAGCCGGCGTCGCGCGCGTAGAGTTTCATCTCCTCGTAGCTGTCGTTGTATTTTGAATACCCGAGCTCGTCGAGGCGCACGCTGTCGGGGCTGTTGGGATTGATGGCGACGACCTCGAGGCCCTGCATCTTGAACTCCTTGGCGAGCGGGATGAGACGCGTCTCCGAGGCGTGCGAGTAAGGGCAGTGGTTGGAGAGGAACACCACCATCAGGAGCTTCGCCGCCTTGTAGTCGGCGAGCGTGTGGGTCTTGCCGTCGATGCCGAGGAGCTTGAAGTCGGGCGCGGCGTCGCCGAGCGCGAGCGTGCGGGCGCCGGGCGGAAGGCCGCCGGAAACCTCGCCCTTGACGGCGGCTTTCTTGGCCGGCGGAGCGGCGGGGGTCTGCGCGGCGGCGGGAAGGGCAAACGCGAGCGCGAGGCCGAGGGTCGCGGCGAAAAAGCGGCGGGGCTGGGGCAGGTGCATGGTCGGAGGAGAAAAACCGCCGGCCGACCGCGACCCCGGCAGCGGGGGCCACGGGCGGCCGGCGGCAAAGGGCAACTCAGCGGGTCTTCGCCATCGCGGCCAGGGCGCCGCGCACGAAGCCGACGGACTCGGCGAGGCCGAGGACGGGATTGCCGGCGACCTTCTCGTATTCGAAGGCGACGACGCCGGCGTAGTTGATGTCGAGCAGGGCGCGGAGGAAACCGCGGATGTCGAGTTTGCCGGCGCCGACCTCGACGGGGATGTCGCGCATCGCGCCGGGGACCGCGACGCTGTCCTTCATGTGGATGTCGTAGACGCGCGGGGCGTAGGCCTTGATGGCGGCGATCACGTCGTCGCCGAAACGGGCGGTGTGGCCGACGTCGATGCACATGCCGATGCGGGCGTCGAGGGACTTGATGTTGTCCCAGATGACCTTGGGCGACGGGTAGACTTTGTCCTCGGGACCGTGGTTGTGGATGGCGAGTTTCTGGTCGAACTCCTTGGCGAGTTTCTCGACGAGCGGGAGGGCGGCGATCTCGGGCTTGCAGACCATCGTCTGCATGCCGGCGGCCTTCACGTTTTCGAAGGCTTTGCGGCACTTGGCTTCGTCGGTCGTGAGGTTGACGACGCCCGAACCGGTGAGGGTGAGACCGGCGGCCTTGAGTTTCTCGCCGACGGCGCGGCACTCGTCGACGGTGGCGCCCTCCCAATTGCAGTGGAGGCGGAAGAGCGCGAGGTTGGAGATGCGGAGGGCCTTCACGGCGGCGATGGCCTCGTCGAGCGGCAGGTTGCGCAGCGAATAGGAGGCGACGCCGAGGCGCAGGCCGTTTTCGCGGCCGCCGGGGCCGGCGGGCGGGTAGAGGCCGGCGGCGGGATCGGCGGGGGCGGCGCCGGTTTTGGCTTTCTTGGCCGGGGCGGCCTTTTCGTCGGCGGCGCGGGCGGCGGCGCCGAAGAGCGGGAGCGAGAGGGCGCCGAGCGCGGCGGTTTTGAGGGCGTGACGACGGGAGACGGGGGAATCGTGCATGGGGAAAGGCGGCGGACGGGGTGAGAGGGGCGGAGCGCGACGAACGTGGGCGGCGGCGGCGCGGGCGGCGAGCTTCGGTTGCGGGGAAAAGCGGGGGGCGGCGGCGCGGCGACCGATGTCCCGGTCAAGCGCGGGCGACGGCGAACTTGCGCAGGTATTTCAGCGCGACCTCGAACTCGTGCGGCAGCGCGGCCGCGAGCGTGATGGGTTCGCGCGTGACGGGATGTTTGAGGGTGAGTGCGCTCGCGTGCAGCGCGAGGCGGCCGATGAGCGGTTTCTCGTCGTCGCGGCCCTTGTAGCCGCGCTTGAGGTCGCTGAGCAGGAGCGTCACGCCCGGGTGGCCGTAGAACGGATCGAACAAAATCGGCGCGCCCGCGGCGGCGAGGTGCACGCGCAGCTGGTGGGTGCGGCCGGTGAGCGGGTGGCACTCGACGAAGGCGTAGCCGGCGGCGGCGGCGGGGTCGCGGCTGCCGCGCGGTGGCCGCGCGCCGCCGAAGCGCTCGAGCGTGCGGAACTCGGTCGTGCAGGCCTTGCCGCCGCGGCCTTTGAAGACGCGCATGCGGCCCGGCTGGCGCTCGTCCTCGCCGAGCGCGACCTCGACGGTGAAGGCATCGGGCAGGGCGCCGGCGGCGTCGCGGACCGGCGCGAGGACCTTCATCGCCTGGTCGGGCACGAGGACGGCGACGACGGCGTGGTAGGTTTTTTGGACGGTCTTCGACTGGAACTGGCCGCTGAGGAAATCGAGCGCGACCTTGTTCTTGGCGCAGAGCAGCAGGCCGCTGGTGTCGGCGTCGAGGCGGTGGACGTTGGCGACGGTGTGACCGTAGCGAGGGTGGGCGTGGACGAGGCCCATGAGATTCTCGCGGGTCTTGTCCCAGCGGTCGGGCGCGACGAGCAGGCCGCTCGGTTTGTCGAACGCGACCAGGGAATCGTCCTCGAAGACTACGGGCGGCAGGGCCATGGGCGGATAGTTCCAACGGCAAAGCCGGCGAAACGCCAAAGGAATTTCGGGACGGAGGGTGCCGCCGCGACCGGCGCGGGCCGGCGCCGCCCCGGCCGGCCGCGTCGGCTAACTTCGCGTGAAGCGGAGTGCCGCGACCTTTATTCGCTTGCCGCAGCGGGGGGGCGCGCGTCGCCTCGCGCCCGACGCCCATGCCGGTCTGGCCGAAAAGCTTCTACACCTTCGGGATCAACCTGAAGACCGCCGCGACCGAGTGGAAGCTGCGCCAAAAACGCACCGCGCCCGCCGCGCAGGCGAAGGCGTTTGCGGCGCTCGTGCCGAAGCTGGCCGCGACCAGCCACTGGCGGAAACAGGGCGTGACGCCCAACATCTACTACACGCGCTTCCGCACCGAGGTCGCCCCGAGCACGCACGCGCAGCTCGCGCCGCTGATCGAGAAGATGAAGGCCGGCGAAGCCGACGTGCTGTGGCCGGGCACCTGCGAGCTGTTCGCGGCGTCGTCGGGCACTACCGACGGGCAACCGAAGTATTTCCCGGTCACGGAGGAGATGCTGCGGCATTTCCGGCAGGCGGGGCTCGACGCGCTGCTCTACTACACGGTGCGCGTGCGGCACGCGGGGGCGTTTCGCGGGCGGCACCTGCTGCTCGGCGGCGCGACCGGCCTGACACCCCTGCGCGCGACCGGCGGACACCGGGCCTTTGCCGGCGAGCTCAGCGGCATCGTCGCCGCCAACCTCCCGCACTGGGCCGAGCGCCACCTCTACGAACCCGGCACGAGCGCGGCCCAAGCCGCGGACTGCGACGACCGGATGGACGCGATCGTGACGCGCACCTTCGGCGCCGACATCTCGCTCGTCGCAGGGCTGCCGCACTGGACGCTCGCGCTCGCCAACGAGCTGCGCGAGCGCACCACCGAAGGCGACCGCCCGATCGCCGACCTGCAGGTGCTGTGGCCCAACCTCGAGTGCTTCGTGCACACGGGCCTGCCTATCGGGCCGTTTGCCGCCGAGCTGCGCGAGGCGCTCGGCAAACCGGTGACCTTTCACGAAGTCTACGCCGCGTCGGAGGGCTTCATCGCGGCGCAGGATCTGCCGAGCCCCCAGGCCGGGCTGCGCGTGATGGCCGACCTCGGGATCTTCTTCGAGTTTGTGCCGATGGCCGACCTGGAGATGAACCGCGTCGAGCAACTCGGCCCGAAAGCCGTCCCGCTCGCCGAAGTCCGGACCGGCGTCGATTACGCCGTGCTGCTCACCACGCCGGGCGGCCTGGTGCGCACGCCGCTCGGCGACGTGGTGCGCTTCACCTCCACGGAGCCGCCGCGCCTAGTCTACGTGGGCCGCACCGCGCTGCGACTCAACTCCGCCGGCGAGCGCGTTTCCGAAAAAGACCTGACCGACGTCCTCGCCGGCGTCTGCAACCGGAACCAGTGGCGCATCGTGAACTTCCACGTCGCGCCCCTCCCGACCACGGCCCGCCTGACCGGCCAGCGCCGCACGCGGCACGAATGGTGGGTGGAGCTCAAACCCGGCACGGTCGCCACGCCGACCGGACCGCAGATCGCCGCGATGATCGATGCCGACCTGCAACAGATCAACGGCGACTACGCCGACCGCCGCCGCAAAGGAGCGCTGGAGACGCCCTACGTGCGCCTCGTGATGCCGGGCGTCTTCGAACACTGGCTCCGCCACGCCGGCAAATGGGGTGGCCAACACAAGCTCCCGCGCTGCCGTCCCGACCGCACGTTGGCCGACCAATTGGCGAAAATCACCAACTTCGCCGCCGACTGAAATTCCCCGCAAACCGCCGCGCGGCTGGCACGCGTAGTGCTTAAAACCACCCATCCTGCCCAAGCAGGGTTTTGGGTAGCGTGAATCCGGCCGAGAGGTCGGAAACAGAAAAAACTGGGCCCGGCGTTAAGGGGTTATCGCCGGGCCCTTCTGTTTTTCCGAATCAGGATCAGCACCGACGGGAGCACACCGCGTCGCAGGGACGCGCGCCGGTCGAGGCAGTCGCAGCGGACAGGCCCTCAGCCCGAATGCCCCCTGCGGTAAGGCCTTAACCACGGATTGCACGGAGGGGCACGGATGAGGAATTTTTCATCGGTGAGGATCCGTGGGTTACGTGGTCAAAAGTCCGGGACCGTCGCGCCCGGGAGCTGCGGGAGTCGGTATCAGCCCTTCAACACCGCGAGGATGCGCTTCTCGTAGTCCTCTTTCTCGACCATGCCGACCTTGCGGTCGCGCACTTGGCCGTCGCGGTCGATGAGAAAGGTCGTCGGCAAGGCTTCCACCCCGCCGAACGCCGTCACGGCGGCATCGTCGCCCATCACCAGCGGGTAGGTGATCTTGCTGCGCGCGGCGAAGGCCTTGACCACGTCGACCCCGGCTTGATCGAGCGACACGCCGACGATCACGAGGCCATCCTTGGCATATTTGTCGGCGAGCTCGATGTAGCCCGGAATCTCCTCGCGGCAGGGCGGGCACCACGTGGCCCAAAAGTCGATTACGACGACCTTGCCCTTGAATTGCTCCGAGGACACGACCGCCCCGTTGAGATCCTTGAGCGTCCACTTCGGCGCCGGGCCGAGCTTCGGCAGCGCCATCGCGGCCGCCGCTGCCGCCGGGGCGGGTGCAGCCGTCGACGCGGCGGGCGCGGCGGCGGTCTTGCTTTTGTCGGCATCGGACTTGGCGCAGCCGGCGAAACCGAGCATGAGGGCGCCGCATAGGACGGCGGAGAGGGAGCGGATTTGTTTCATAATCGTGGTGGATCGGCGGCGACCGGAACCGCGGCGAGCCTAGCGGTCGGAGGCGGCGCCGCAAATTTTCTTCCCGGATTTCGCGGCGCGGACCGCCCGCCGTTCCCGGCGCGGCGGCACCCGCCCGGTCCGACGCGCATTCAGGATTCGCGCATCTCGGGCAGGTCGAGACCGAGCGTCTCGATGAACTTCTTCATCGCCGGCGTGAGCACCCGGCCCTTGCGGTGCAAGATTGCCAGCGGCCGGGTGAACTCCCGGCCCTTGAACGGCAGCACCGCGAGCGTGCCCTGCTTCTGCTCCTGGGCGACGGTCGCCTGCGGCACGATCGCGATGCCGTGGTCGATCTCGACCGCGCGTTTCACCGTCTCGATGTTGTCGAACTCCATCACCGGCTCGATCTCGAGCTTGTGCTCGCGGAAGATGATATCGACGGCCTTGCGCGTGGGGATGTCGGGGTCGAACCCGATGAACTTCTGGCCCGTGAGGTCCTTCACCTCGATGTCGGTCCGCTTCGCCAAAGCGTGCTGCGGGTGGGTGATGAGCACGAGGTGGTCGTTGCGGAAGGGCAGCACCTCGATCTGGCGCTGCTTCACCGGAAAGGCCACGAGCCCGAAGTCCACCGAGTTGTGCAGGATGTCTTCGTAAACGAGATTCGAACGCCGGTATTCGACCCGCACGTTCACCGAAGGGAAGTCGTGGAGGAATTTCTTGATGAACGGCGGCAGCTCATGGAGCCCGATCGAGTAGATGGTCGAGATGCGGATCGTGCCGCTGATGACCTTTTTCATCTCCTGCAGCTCCGAGAGCAGCTTCTCGTAAGTGTGGAGCATCTCCTTCGCCGCATCGTAGACCCGCTGGCCTTCCCGCGTGAGCTGGAACTGTTTCTGGCTTCGGTCGATGAGCAGGGTCTTGAAATGACGCTCCATCGCCCGCGCCTGCTGGCTCACCGCCGACTGGGTGATGCCGTTCAGTTTGGCCGACTTGGAGAAACTCTTGGTTTCGACGAGGTCCGCGAAGATTTTGAAATTCTCGATCTGCATGATTAGCCGGCGTTGTGATGCGCAGGTTAGAAGAACGGGCCTCGCCGTAAACCACGAAGTAGTTTCGCTAACGATATGCTCATCGCCTACGACGAGTTTGTCCGCCGCGCCGACGCGCTCAGCGCCCGCATCGCGGCCGCCTGCACCGCCGCCGGCCGCCCCGTCGGCGACGTCGAGCTCCTCGCCGTCACCAAGACCCATCCCGCCGCCGCGGCCGACTACGCCGCGCGCTACGGCCTGCACGGCGTCGGCGAGAACCGCGTGCAGGAAGCGATCGAAAAGCGCCCGCAACTCGCGCCCGAGTCCATCGCCCTCCGCTGGGAGTTGATCGGCCACCTCCAGTCCAACAAAGCCAAGCTCGCCGCCCGCCACTTCGACCGCATCCAGAGCGTCGATTCGGAAAAACTGCTCCACCACCTCGACCGCGCCGCCGCCGAGCTCGGCCGCACCCTGCCGGTGCTGCTCCAACTCAACGCCGGCGACGACCCCGCGAAATTCGGCGCCGACCTCGCCGACGCCCCGCGCCTGCTCGATGCCGCCCTCGCCTGCAAACATCTCCGCGTCGACGGCCTCATGACCATCGCCCCGCTCGGCACCACGCCCGCGGAAACCGCCGAGCACGCGCGCCGCACCTTCGACCACCTCCGCACCACGCGCGACTTGCTCGCCGGCAGCCGGCAGGTGCCGCTCACCGAACTCTCGATGGGCATGACCGGCGACCTCGAGATCGCCGTCGCCGCCGGCAGCACGATGGTCCGCGTCGGCACCGCGCTCTACGGCGCACGCTGAGCCGCGGCCGTCGGCCGCGTTACCGCCTCGTCGCGGGCGGCCCGGTGCACGGCGCCCGGCAAAGGCGCCGGCCGTCGCTTCCCGCCCAGGACGCCGGCGGAACGAGCGCGCGCCACCACCCGGCGCCGCCGCCGCTGCCAACGCCCGCCGCCCCTGCCCGCCCGCGCATCTGCCGTGGCTGCATCCCTCGCCCTCCCGCAGCGGAGATTTTCCTCCGCCCCGCCAGTTTCCCGGTTGCAGGCCCCGCGAAATGATTTTCGGCTCCGGACGTGCAGACCGACACCTTCGGCGCAGTGGAACGCGAGGCCCTGCTCGCCTTGCTCGACGACGACAGCCCCGCCGTGCGGCGCGGCCTCCTCGCCCGCTTCCTCCAGCTCGGTCCCGTCGTCGCGCCGTTTTTGCAAGCCGTCGCCCACGGCTCCAACCGCGTGCTCGCGCGCCACGCCGCCTGGTATCTCGCGGAGCTGAAATTTTCCGACCCCGTCGGTGATTTCGTCGGCTTCATCCGCTCGCTCAACTACGAGCTCGAAAGCGGCGCCCTCCTTCTCGCGCGCACCGTCTCGCCGCACCTCGACGTTGGTGCCTGCCGCCGGGAACTCGACGCCATCGCCGCCCGCTGCCGCGAACTCATCGTCGAGCCCTCCACCGCCCGCGAGAAATGCCGCATCGTCAACCGCGTGCTCTT
>Ga0192647_102473_pt1 | contig 11495 bp, 13 predicted proteins | sample LauGreFa1BDMLBSN_2_FD_133046 | JGI IMG/M metagenome (GOLD analysis project Ga0192647, IMG submission 133046) | Freshwater lake microbial communities from Lake Michigan, USA - Fa13.BD.MLB.SN - reassembly | ecosystem: Environmental > Aquatic > Freshwater > Lake | place: Lake Michigan, USA...
ACGAGTGAAACTTGACACGTCCTGAACGACAGATCGGGCAAGGCAGCCAGAACTCTCGGGGGTGAAGGCCCCTCCAATCACATATTTTGCATTCAGACTGATTGAATTTATTTATATATTTCAATGAATTGAACGTTATGAAATCAATTTTAGGATAGCTCGATCCAGAACGTGCTGTATAAACTGTAGCCTCCCTCCGCTACCATTTGATCGGGCCATTTTTCTAAATTCTGATCAAACGAATCGAAAATGCAAATGGCCGATTAATTTTCGTGCACGGTCCACCGTTGGATATCATCATCATTACCGATTAGTGCAAGACCTGAGGCAATGGAAAGCAGTTGATCGCCTGTCTCTATCCGTTCTTCGCCGAAACGTTTAAAGAGCGCCCTTACTGAAGGCACGAACGAAGTTCCACCGGTGAGAAAAACTTTATCGATATCCCGTATTGCGAGACCAGCCTGCGCGAGGGCAGCATCTACTGCCTGATCAATTCTTTCCAGGTCGGGCTCAATCCAGCGTTCGAATGCCTCACGCTCGATGGTTTCGTCGATTATAATTCCAGCACCGTTGAAAGATAGGCGAGCCTGTTCCTGATTGGAGAGGGCTAGCTTGGCTTGCGATACCGCCTTGTAGAGTGTGTATCCGAGATCTTCTTCGATGATCGTGATGAGCATTTCCAGCGCATTTGGTGCATCACTCATTTTGGCGAGTTTGCGCAATTCTCGAAGGGTAGCTCCTGACTTCATGATGGCGAGTTGATTCCACGTGGCAAAACTCGCGAAGTAATGAATAGGAACATCGAGCATCTTGTCGAAGCTCTTGTAGTGGCTACCTTTCCCTAGAAGCGGGGAAATGACATTATCAATAATACGGTAGTCAAACCTGTCGCCCGCGAGCCCAACACCTGTGCGCGCCATTGGAATGCCTCTCAACCCGTCTTTGCCCAGCGAGAAACGGACCACGGAGAAGTCGCTTGTACCTCCTCCGAAATCCGCGACCAAGATTGTGGCGTCACGCTCGAGTTGTTGGGCAAAATAGAATGCCGCTGCCACAGGTTCATAGACAAAATGGACATCCTTAAACCCGCATTGAGCCAGTGCAGCCAAATATCTGGTCTGTGCCAAAGTTGTATCGGGCGCAGGTCCGGCATATGTGACAGGCCGTCCGATCACGAGACGTCCCGGAGCCTTCGTGAGCACCGGTTCGCAATTGGCCAGCATCCTCTCCAAAAATGCAGCCATCAAATCTTCATAGCGCCAGGAGCGTCCGTGAATAATGGTGGAGTGGAATGACGGGCTGGCGGCGAACGTCTTGAATGATTGAAGAAAGCGGCAGTCCGATGGGTCGGCGAGGAAGCGTTCGATGGCCCAAGGACCGACTTCAACGCTGCTAACCCCTTCCGATTTGAAAAAACTCATGACGGATCGGCACACTGGCTCCGTGGTGCCCTGATTGGAAAATTGGGCCGTCCTGACGCTCCCATCGGGCTTAACGATTGCCGCTACAGAGTTTGTTGTTCCAAAATCGAGACCAAGGCAGCCCACATACGCGTCTGCCGTTTCAATGTTGGTCGGGTTCATCGGTGCCCTGCTTTCGCGGTGTTTTCTGCACACGATCGAGAGATGTGCGATTTAATGTCTAGTTTCAAACGCTATCAATTTTCTGAGAAGACTGAGCGCTTGCCCACCCGAAAACTTCCAAGCAGGGCCTTCGATAGTGTTCTTAGTTGTATGTCCTGAGAGAATTAAAATTTGATCGCTAGTTTTATAAATTAATTTGAATGAAGAGTAATTAATAAACATAATTATCAATTAAGATTTGTCATTTGCCGAAATACTTTCGACAGTACCATCCTTAAGCATCAGAATTTCATCAGCTAAGCGATGAATTTCTTGCGCGTTATGGCTGACATAAACTATCGGGATTTTTATCTCATCTCGAAGGCGCTCAATATAGGGTAGAATATCATTTTTTCTAGCCTGATCGAGAGAGGCGAGCGGTTCGTCCATTAACAACAATTCAGGGGCTGACAGGAGCGCGCGCCCAATTGCGACGCGTTGGCGTTCTCCTCCTGAAAGCTGGGCAGTACCGCGGGAGAGCAAGCTCTCAAGGCCAAGGAATTTCACAACAGTTTCAAATTCGATGGCAGAGTCTTTCCTCGTAAACCACTTTCCATAGACGAGATTACTGCGAACATTGAGGTGTGGAAAGAGGCGTCCATCCTGAAACACATAACCAATTCTTCGTTTGTGAACGGGAATGTTGATTTTTTTATCGCTATCAAACACCTTGGCTCCGTTTATTCGGATCATGCCGCTATGGGGTGTAATGAGGCCTGAAATCATATTGACAAGGGTTGTCTTGCCGGAGCCAGAAGGGCCGCCAACGGCGAGGAGATGTGCAGATGATCGAAACTCTAGCGAGAGAGAGAAACTGCCAATCGTGTGCGTTACGGCAATCTCAAGACCCTTCATGAGATTGTCCTCGTCTTGACCCGGCGGGCCATTGCTTCTGACGCGAACAGCGCAGCCATAGAAATAACGATGGCAATGATAACAAGGCGAAGCGCCGGGCCATCACCATTTGGGATCTGCGTATAGGAATAGATCGCCGAGGGGAGCGTCTGGGTTTCGCCCGGAATATTTGAGACGAAGGTAATAGTTGCACCAAATTCACCAAGTGCTTTGGCAAATCCTAGAATAGCTCCCGCGACGATGCCGGGCAAAGCCAGCGGGAGTGTGATGGTCAAAAATACCCATACCGGATGAGCACCAAGCGTAAGAGCGGATTGTTCCAGTCGCGTATCGACAGCCTCGATCGATAATCGAACAGCGCGGACAATAAGAGGAAATGCCATGATCCCGGCAGCAAGCGCAGCACCTGTCCATCGAAAGCTAAACACGATGCCACAACACGCCTCCAAGGCGGCGCCAAGTGGGGCCTTACGTCCAAGCGTTAGAAGCAGGAGATAACCCGTCACAACAGGCGGCAAAACGAGTGGTAAATGGACGACGACGTTGAGCAATCCATGCCCCGGAAAGCGAAAACGTGCGAGGACATAGGCGATTAGAATTGCAAATGGAACACCAAATAAAGTTGCAAAAAAACTCGCTCGAAGACTGATCAAGAGTGCGTCAATTTCGGACGGAGTAAGTGACATGTAAATCATCTAGTTAGGCTTTACGAAGCCAAAGGACTCTAAGTACTTCAGAGCGGTTGCGGAGCGCAAGAAGGAAAGAAACGCAGGACCTGCAGGAGCAGTCGACCCTTTGATCAATGCAGCAGGGTAGATGATTGGCGCGTGAGTAGTTGCTGGAAAAACATCCAAAACGCGGACTTTTGCTTCGCTTATTGCGTCCGTTTGATAGACGATGCCAAATGTAGCCTCTCCGCGAGCCACAAATGCGAGTGTCGCACGAACGTTTTCTGTTTGGGCAGTCTTATCCGCAACCTGATCCCAAACGCCGAGGGATGTGAGCGCCGCCTTTGCATACCGACCTGCGGGGACGGCGCGGACATCCGCCATAGCAATCCGCCCAGAATCTAAAGCGTCGGAAAGTGCAAAACCGACTTCAATCTTCAAATTCAAGCTATTTTCGGCCTGGGTGATCAGGACCAGTCGATTGGCCGTAAAATCAAAGCGAGTTTCCGTTAATATTAGCGTCTTTGACTCGAGGCTATCCATCCATTCCTGATCAGCGGATATAAATATATCAGCGGGCGCTCCTTCCTCAATCTGGCGTGCGAGGACATTGCTTCCCGCATAAGTCATCGAAATTGTATTGCCATTCTCTCGGCTAAAATCAGCAGCAAGTTGGTCAAGGACCGGTTTCAGACTTGCCGCTGCAAACACATTTACTCTCCGCTCAGATGCCGCAGAGGCAGCGAACGACATCGTCGAAAGCAAGAAAAAACCGATAGAAAAACGAAAGAAGTTATTTAGGAGGTTCATTGGCGGGGCCTTTAGGATCTATTTGGGCCAGAAAATTTTCTGACCAAAACAGGCAAACCTTGAAACTACTCCCGCCGGAGCACAGCAATCTGTTGCACATCTGCAAATGACTGGTTGTATAAGACAGAATCAGGATTGGCTTGTCAATCGTGCCCTCCGCAGTTTTTGTCCTCCGGAGGGCAATGTTGTTGATTTAACTTGTTTCCCTATCTCACGCGGCGAAGAGACGTTTCGTACTTTGAGGATCGAGAACTGAATGCTTAATGCCGCAAGCCTCGCGAATATCTTTGAGTTTTTCCTCACTTATTTCAAAGAGGCCTGCATAAGTCATGCAAACGCCAATCTTTTTTGGGCCTCCAATGATCTCTGGCGGGTAGCCACCACTTCTCAATATGCGAATCATCCGTGAATCAAAAACAGCGACTACTTCTGAAAGCCCAGATGTCAGGCCAACTTCTACGATTCCTGCCAGTAGTTCGCCCGTCACATAGCTGAGTTTTCGCCCCGCTGATGGCAATTCCGCGTGCTGCGCAATGGCAAACCGTGAAACTTCCCAAATATTTGCGCTTTCAACAACGTTTCCATCCTCCAGCAAGATTGGGAAAACATCACGCAACATGTTGGGGCCAGTTGTGGGAAGTAATCGCAGGGAGCCCTGGACTATTCCGCTGTTTTCGTCCACAGAGACTAAATAGAGTGGATTTTCGTCATCAAATTCATCGCGTTCTAATCCGTTCTCAACAGAAACATCCCACATTAACCGGTCGCGAAAAACCTGTGCTCGAATTTTATGCATCTCATTTACGATGAAAGAGAACTCATTACGCTCTGAACCGTTGATTAAGGTGATCATGGTTACCTCCTGAAATGTACGAGAGGTAAAACATAAATTAAATTTTTATTTCAAAAACCCGTTCAATGTGACGGTATCTTTACGTCAAGAATCAGGTTATTCTGGTGGGTTAATTAATTCCATTGCAATAGCTTTGCTGGTAGCTTGGGCAATGTTGACAGCATCCAGCTTGATCAACGAATTCGATAGATGAAATCGTACACCTCGACGCGTGAGACCTAGAATAATTGCTATTTCGTCGGCTGTTTTGCCACACGCAGCCCAGTAAAGACATTGTGATTCCCGCTTGGAGAGGGGTACCTCTTTCATATCAGTATTTGTTGATTTCACGACGCTATAGTGAATGTATACCGATAATGCTTGAAAATCGCGCATAAAATGGCGTTTAAGAAGCTTCCATTCATGATCTCTCATGTTCGCGGTCAGGCAACAAATTGCTCTGTCTCCATTGCGCCCCCGTACTGGAATCGAAATACCCTGACGGCCAACACCCGCTTGCTCGGCTTCGTCAAACATTTGTCGAATGGTTTTCGATGTCCTATCGACATCGTTCCAATCAATCGGCAAAATTGATCGCATTCCTTGAGAGATAACAGGATCGATTTCAATGTATGACCGATCAGTATAATGTTTGACCCACTCATCGGTATAGGTAACCGAAAGGTAAGGAGTTTGACGCTTTTGGTTAGGGATATTGAACCCAGCGTAAGCAATATGCTCCAATCCGTACGCTGTAGCAGCCTCATGCAATACCGTCCGAATATCTTCCGCTTTCTGAAGGTTATCGAAGCGGTCAATAATCGTATGAAAGCGATCCGCGTTTCTATCTATGAAAATATTCGCATCATACATCGGCTTGTCCAAATGCTATTCGCTTGATATTTCACGCACTAAAAAGAAAATTTGAATTTCTCACAGTCAAGTCTTGCAAATAATTTCTTTTGAATCAATTTAAATATAAAAATTTTAAAAATTTGCTATTTTATTGGTTAATGTAACCAAATTCCTCTGCGGAACTTTTGATCCACGACACTAAGGACGCTCCAAACCCCCTAAATACAGAAATTTCATATGCGGGGCTATCATTAATTTGCCATAAATTGATCCAAAGGCCAGCCGCAAATGTTGTTGCCGTGCAATTTGTATGAAAGACGCTCGGATCTAGGTCTATAGAAACTCCTTTCGCCAGTGCCTTCCGTGCGTCCGGTCCAGAAAGTCGGATGATGGCCCGTGCATCGGATTGATCTACAATCGCCGCGTAATCACGGGAAGCTTTTTCGAGTTTATCAAAGATACCAGCTGAGTTTTCTTCGTAGCCAATAGCAAGCCATTGATCTGGACCGTGTCCAATTAGCGCATAACCATTTTTTTCTATTCTTTGCGGCCCAATTGGAAGATCAAGCCCTAAATACTCGTCGATTACTTTTTCGAGTGGTTCTCGACAATTTTTGAACGCCGTTATATTTGCGAGTGAGAAGTTTTTTACCTCGGAAATTCTGATGCCAACATCGCCTTCCTGCCGACCATAACGTCCGGCATTAATCAAACCCATTAGAGCCGTTTGGGGTGTTAAGATGCTGTCATGCACGGAGCCGTTCTCCTTCGCGATCAAAGAATATTGGGTCACATATTTCGACCAATGTGTCGGAGTTTCGTACAAAATCGACAGCGCGAACCCGTTGACCTATCCGCTCACGTCCACTTTTAATGAAACCAAGACCGATCCAGCTATTCAGGGTTGGAGAAAATGTCACAGACGTCATATGGCCAAGATCTGCTGCAAGCGATGGCTCACTGCCGATATCAAGGAAATGCGCGCCTCCCGTTAGTTTTGTCGCTGAATCCAACGGCCTAAATCCAACAAATATAGGTCGATCCGGCTCGAGCATCGCAGGTCGCCGGGACATTTCTTTTCCAATACAGTCTTTTTTTGATGCGACCATTTTTTCTAGGCCAAGATCGCGCGGCGTTGTCTGGCCGTTGAGCTCCAGGCCCGCGACATGCCCCTTTTCGATACGCATGGCGCTAAGAGCTTCAAGACCATAGGGCGCAATACCAAACTCTTCTCCCGCAGCCATAATTGCGCGGATCATGGCGTCGCCATAGCGATTGGGGACACCTATCTCGAAGGCCATCTCACCCGAGAATGATATTCGGAATAGACGAGCAGTAATTCCGCCGCAAATCGAGACCGTCGCGGCGGCCATATAGGGAAAGGCGTTATTCGAAATGTCAAAGTTTGGATCAACAAGTTTTCTCAATAAGTCGCGGGAATATGGGCCTGCGATTGAAAATTGAGCCCATTGCTCGGTAACTGACACGAAAGCGACGTCCAACTCTGGCCAAAGAACTTGGTGGCAGAACTCGAGATGCGCCATGACCTTTCCTGCGCCAGCGGTAGTTGTTGTCATGAGATAATGATGTTCTCCAAGCCGGGCCGTGGTTCCATCATCGAGCACAAAACCATCCTCCCGCATCATCAAACCGTACCGCACTCGGCCAATAGGCTGCGTTGAGAAGGTTCCAGTGTAAATGCGATCAAGAAAAGCTGCCGAATCCTTTCCTCGAATATCGATTTTCCCGAGAGTTGATACATCGCAAACACCGACGCGTTCGCGCGTCGTAGTAACTTCTTGGCACATTGCCGAAAACCAATCCGGCGTTTCTTTTGTCGGGAAATACTGCGCGCGCATCCAGAGGCCGGTTTCCATAAAAACTGCACCCTGTTCACTCGCCCATTTATGTGAGGGAGTATAGCGGGTTGGTCTGAATTCACGTCCCCGGTGATGGCCTGCAAGTGAGCCTAATGCCACGGGTGTGAAGGGCGGGCGAAAAATTGTCGTTCCAACTTCGTCCATGCTTCGGCCAGACACTTCGGCCAATATTGCCAATCCTGCAATATTTGACGTCTTTCCTTGATCCGTTGCCATGCCCAACGTTGTGTAACGTTTCATGTGCTCAACAGAACGAAATCCCTCTTGATTTGCAAGTTCGATGTCAGTGTCAGTTACGTCATGTTGGAAATCTACAAAGTGTTTGCCTTTTCCCTTGATGCAGCGCCATAGGGGTGCATGCGAAGTGCCCTCCTGATCAGTCCCAGGTAAAGACGGTTCAGACATTTTAAAGCCGATTTCGACTGCAGCATGCGTCCCAAGTCTAAACCCATCGTCAAGTGCTTCACTCAATGTAAAGTTGCCTTGAGCAGCACCCGCAACTGAGAGACCAACCGGGAGTGTGCCCGGAACAAATGCGTTCTTTTTATCACTCCATAGAGGCCTGCCACCAAGGTGGCATGTGAGATGTACCGCAGGATTCCAGCCGTTTGACATGGCAACTGAGTCGCAATCGATCAAACGAATATTGCCATAGGAGTCCATAACCTCAACCGCTTGGACGCCCTGCGACCCAAAGGTTCGGATGATCTGGCTTCCAGAAAAAATGGGAGCACCATTCATTGTCTGGCTGTTATGACCAGGTCTACTGTCAATAACTGCCTCTACGCTAAGACCTGCAGCTTCAAGGTCCCTAGCCGTCGAAAGGCCGTCATCTGAAGATGTAAACACCACGGTACGATGACCGGGCGAGGCTGCGAAACGATTGACATATGTTCGGACTGCCGATCCGAGCATCACGCCCGGTCGATCATTATTGCCGAATAACATGGGACGTTCAATTGACCCCGCTGCGAGTACGGCTCTTTTGGCGATTACACGCCATGATCGTTGACGTGGCTGATATGGTGGAGGCTCGGCTACATGGTCGTTTACGCTCTCAATAACACCGTAAACGCCATGGTCATACACGCCAAAAACCGTTGAACGCCTCATAAGCGTCACATTTGCCATTGATGACAGTTCTGCTTCAACCGAACGAACCCATTCAATGGCAGGAAAATCATTGATGAAACGGCGTTCTGACAAGAGTCGACCGCCGAGAACAGGCCCTTCATCGCATAAGATGACCCGCGCGCCCGAACGGCCAGCGGCCAACGCTGCCGAAAGTCCGGCAGGCCCCCCACCAATGATCAGAATATCGCAATGGGCAAATGCCTTTTCGTAATGATCAGGATCTAATCCTTCGGGTGCACGCCCCAAACCTGCCGCACGTCTGATCGCTGGCTCGTAGACACTTTCCCAAAATGATTTCGGCCACATAAAGGTTTTATAATAAAAGCCGGCACCGAACAGCGGGCTGAAAAGTGAGTTAATTTCCATGACGTCGAATGCAAGCGAAGGCCATCGATTCTGGCTCCGTGCTTCAAGTCCTTCATAAAGTTCCGCAACTGTCGCGCGCGTGTTCGGTTCACGACGAGCGCCACTTCGAAGTTCAACAAGTGCATTTGGTTCCTCGGAACCGGAACCGAGAATACCGCGAGGGCGATGATATTTGAAAGAGCGACCTACGATCCGTATTCCGTTCGCGATCAGGGCTGATGCAAGTGTATCACCCTTGAACCCCTGCATCTTCCTGCCATCAAAGGTGAAGGAGAGAGGGTGGTTTCGGTCAATTATACCACCTGTCGATAATCGATTTGATTTGGGTTGGCTCATTGCGCCTTCTCCCGAAAACGTGGCGACGCATATTCAACGCTGCTAATGGCATGAGTCAGTGTATTTCGCTCAACGATGATCCAAGATCGGCAGCCATGCGCGTGAAGCCATAATTCTCGGTTTACACCGGCGGGATTTGGACGAATGTGAACGTAATCGTGAAATGCTTGTTGAGCATCTGTGCCGTCTGGATCTGGACGGACCAGATCCGCCTGACCGAGAAAGGAAAATTCCTGAGAGTCGCGCTCGCCGCAATAGGGGCACTTGATCCGCATAGTAGTTGCCCCCTAATGCAGGTTAGGTTGGGCACCAGTGCCCGATTCATCAATAACATGGCCTGTGGCGAAGCGATCAAGCCTGAGTGCTTTTGCGTTCGGGTGGGTCTCATTCGTTGCGATCAAATGAGCAAAACACCAACCCGATCCCGGGGTCGCCTTGAAGCCGCCATAACACCAACCACAATTAAGATAGAGGCCGTCAATGTGCGTCTTGTCAATGATGGGGGATCCGTCCATCGACATGTCCATAATGCCTCCCCAATGACGTAGAAGCCGAACCCGACTGATGCCCGGCATGATTGCCATCGCTTCCTCAATTGTGTCCTCTACTCCCGGTAAATTGCCGCGTGCTGCATAGGATGTATAGCCATCAAGTGAGGCTCCGAAGACAAGCCCCCCTTTATCAGACTGGCTGATATAAAAATGCCCTCCTCCAAAAGTGACAACACAGGGGATTAGGGGTTTGATTGCCTCCGTGACAAATGCTTGAAGGACGTAGCTCTCAATAGGTAGTCGTAGCCCTGCCGTTTCTGCAACGCGTGTCGTATTGCCCGCGGCGGCTAATCCAATTTTCTTTGCGCCTATGAACCCGCGATTGGTTTCAACACCAATGGCACGGCCATTTTCAACACGAATTTGCTTTACTTCAGTATTCTGCAATATGTCGACGCCACGCGAATCTGCTCCTCGCGCGAAGCCCCAAGCAACAGCATCGTGTCGAGCCGTACCCCCTCGCTTTTGGAGTAAACCACCTTGAATTGGAAATCGGCCATTTTCGAAATCGAGGAAAGGAACCAGAGCCCTAACACCATCGCGGTCAAGTAAATCCGCTTTCACCCCATGCATCATCATGGCATTGCCCCTGCGTGCGTACTCATCACGCTGGCTGTCTGAGTGATAAAGGTTGAGCACGCCTCGTTGGCTCATCATTGCATTGTAGTTGAAGTCTTGTTCTAATCCCTCCCAAAGCTTGAGAGACCATTCATAAAACGGGATATTGCCAGGTTCTTGATAATTTGATCTAACAATCGTGGTATTTCGACCGACAGAACCACCGCCAATATACCCCTTTTCAACAACGGCAATGTTCCTCAATCCGTGCTCTTTGGCGAGGTAGTAAGCTGTAGCCAAACCGTGCCCCCCGCCACCGATAATGATGATGTCGTATTCGCGCTTAGGCTCGGGCTCCCGCCACGCTGGCTTCCAATCTTGTTGTTGCCGAAAAGCTTGATGGATGAGACTGAAGATCGAATATTTCATCTAGAACCCTGCTAACGGAAACACTTCATTTCGCTTCAACGTAATGATTGAACGAGATGATACGACACCGCAAGGCTTGAAAGGTTGGCAAGCCTTTTTATGAACTGAAAATAAGCAATTTTTGTCTCGTGTTTCGCGACCCGGATAGTCATATCAAAATATCAGTTTAGAATTATTCAAAACTATGGTTTATTTATCTGAACAGTAGGTTGCGCATTATGGCCCAAATTACTTTTTCTGAAATTTCCGAACGCGATCTCATCACACTTGCAATCGCAAGCGAGGAAGAGTCTCGAACCTATCAGAGTTTTGCAGATCAATTACGTCCGTAATACCCGCATTCGGCAAAAGTTTTTGATGCAATGGCCGAGGAGAAGCGAGAACACAGGCCAATGCTTTTTGGCCTCTAGGAGAAAAAGTTTGGTTTCGATCTCTCTCCAATCAGGCGCGAGGACGTGAAGGCGTTTCTCAATCGACGTCCCATATGGCTAACTAAAAATCTGGGGGTTGATCGGATGCGGCAGGAAGCAGAAATTATAGAGATGCAGGCTGCCAATTTCTATGAAAAGGCCGCGGATCGCGTTCTTGATGTGAATATG
>Ga0192647_102474_pt1 | contig 11488 bp, 12 predicted proteins | sample LauGreFa1BDMLBSN_2_FD_133046 | JGI IMG/M metagenome (GOLD analysis project Ga0192647, IMG submission 133046) | Freshwater lake microbial communities from Lake Michigan, USA - Fa13.BD.MLB.SN - reassembly | ecosystem: Environmental > Aquatic > Freshwater > Lake | place: Lake Michigan, USA...
AGGAATAACCGAAGTTCTTTGTATTTATTAAGAAATTGATTCACTTGAATGGCTAAAAACATTCTAATAGTTCCAAGTAATTCGACCTCAAGAACGGCAAACAGAGTTCCTTACATTGATTACCTCAATGATACGAACCCTATATCTATGAAATTCTTGACTGCGAGCACGCTCACTTTTTCATCGACAACAACCCCTATTATTCTTGGTTTAAGTGGAAACACCAATGACAGTGTATTGAATGTTCAAGCTAATATCATCAACGTCCATAACAATCTTACAATTGGTGGAATCCAAGTAATCAATAGCACAAATAATTGGGTCGGGCCCACGACTAATATCCAAGGTGCTCAAGGTGCCCAAGGAGCTACGGGATTAAGCGCTTCAGGTACGACAACACCAATACCACCAGCATTCACAGTTTCTTTATCACCAACTGATAATGTGGTTTATAGTTCTTTCGGAACAAAGTTTCTTGCACAGGGTTTTAGTTCTGATGGTACAGGAGCAAACCAATTTACTTACGAAACCGCATTAGTCGGTGGTACCTACACAGGTACAACTTGGGCAAATCCGAACTCCAATCTTGTCGATGGACCAATGAATAGATGTGCAGTTTGGCATGATGATGACACTGCGGTTTACGGTTTGTGGTTAGGAACAAGTGATTGTGTATCAGGTTTAACAGAAGCCAAAACATATTATATTGGTGTTGCTGCGGATAATAACTTTCGATTGGATGTTGATGGTTTCACAATTGTTAATACTACTGGAGGTACATTAAGCGGAACTGACCTCGTATTCAAATGGTGGAGAGTATTTCCAGTTGTTTTATCTTCAGGAAACCATACAATAAATTTATATGGTAGAGATAATGGTTCCGTGGGAGCTTTCGGATGTGAAATTTACAATAATACTATCCAACAACTAACAGCGGCCACTTCACCGAATCAACTTAATATTATATTTTCAACCAGTGCTTATACTGCTGCTGAGATTGTTCAAACAGGTGAAGGGGTTTATCTTTCATCAGGCTATACGTGTCCTGCAGGTTATGTTTATTCCGAGTGTGGTAATCTTTGTATAGGGTATGGTTCATCTATTGGTGCTACAGGAGCACAAGGTAATGTTGGTTTTTCTGGAAATACAGGAGCTCCAGGACCAACAGGACCTCAAGGACCAGGAGCGGTAGGAGCACCTCAAGGGGCACAAGGAAATCAGGGAGCGAGAGGACCAGCAGGTGCTCAAGGGGCACAAAGTTCAGTACAGGGTGCTCAAGGAGCTCAAGGTAAAACGGGTGCACAAGGAAGTACGGGAGCCCAAGGTTCTGTGCAAGGAGCCCAAGGTAAACAAGGGGCACAAGGAGCGACGGGTCCTACAGGTGCCCAAGGGTCAGTACAAGGAGCACAAGGTGCAACTGGTCCTACAGGTGCTCAAGGTCCAACTGGTGCTCAAGGAGGTGTACAAGGTGCCCAAGGTGCACAAGGAGTTAAAGGAGATTTTGGTAACCAAGGTGCCCAAGGAGGAGATACAGGAGCTCAAGGTGCAACAGGACAGACAGGTGCCCAAGGTTCACAAGGAGCACAAAGTTCAAATACAGGGGCTCAAGGACCACAAGGTAAACAAGGTGCTCAAGGTAACCAAGGAGCGCAAGGAGGTGCTCAAGGAGCCCAAGGAGCAAGAGGACCGGCAGGTGCACAAGGGGCTCAAGGGGCTCAAGGTAGTGTACAAGGTGCTCAAGGAGCCACAGGAAAACAAGGGGCTCAAGGAGCTCAAGGAGCCCAAGGTGCTAACACAGGTGCTCAAGGAGCCACAGGAAAACAAGGGGCTCAAGGAGCTCAAGGGGCTCAAGGTGGTGTACAAGGTGCACAAGGTAAAACAGGTGCCCAAGGTGCTCAAGGTGCACAAGGTGCTCAAGGGGCTAACACGGGGGCTCAAGGCGCTACGGGACCAACTGGAGCCCAAGGTAATACAGGTGCTCAAGGTAGTGTTCAAGGAGCTCAAGGTAAAACAGGTGCTCAAGGTGCTCAAGGTGCTCAAGGAGCCCAAGGAGCAAATACAGGAGCTCAAGGAGCCACAGGAAAACAAGGTGCACAAGGAGCTCAGGGAGCTCAAGGTGGTGCTCAAGGAGCTCAAGGAGGAAAAGGAGCCACAGGAAACCAAGGTGCTCAAGGAGCTCAAGGTGCAAACACAGGAGCTCAAGGTGCCGTTGGACCAACAGGAGCTCAAGGAAACACCGGTGCCCAAGGAAGTGTTCAAGGTGCCCAAGGTGCCACAGGTCCAACAGGGGCTACGGGTTCCCAAGGTGCTCAAGGTGGGGCACAAGGGGCACAAGGTGCTAGAGGTCCATCAGGAGCTCAAGGTAACACAGGAGCACAAGGTGGTGTACAAGGGGCTCAAGGTAAACAAGGGGCTCAAGGGGCACAAGGAGCGCAAGGTGCTCAAGGAAGTGTACAAGGTGCTCAAGGTGCGACAGGTCCAACTGGGGCCCAAGGTCCTACAGGTGCTCAAGGGGGTGTTCAAGGTGCCCAAGGAAAGACTGGTGCTCAAGGTGCCCAAGGCTCTCAAGGAGCACAAGGTGCAAATACCGGAGCTCAAGGAGCCACAGGTCCAACAGGAGCACAAGGTAATACAGGAGCTCAAGGAGGTGTACAAGGTGCACAAGGTGCTACAGGAGCTCAAGGAGCAACAGGTTCTCAAGGTGCTCAAGGAGCCAATCAAGGTGCTCAAGGTGCTCAAGGAAAACAAGGCGCTCAAGGAGCCCAAGGGGCGCAAGGAGGAACTCAAGGTTCACAAGGTGCGAGAGGACCTGCAGGGGCTCAAGGAGCCCAAGGGGCACAAGGGGCTAATGCGGGGGCTCAAGGTGCCACAGGACCAACTGGAGCCCAAGGTAATACAGGTGCTCAAGGTGCCAATACAGGTGCTCAAGGAAAAACAGGGGCTCAAGGAGCCCAAGGTTCACAAGGTGCCCAAGGTGCCAATACAGGTGCTCAAGGTGCTACCGGAAACACAGGAGCCCAAGGTTCTCAAGGTGCTCAAGGTGCCAACACAGGTGCTCAAGGAAACACAGGAGCTCAAGGAGCTCAAGGTTCCCAAGGTGCTCAAGGAGCAAATACGGGTGCTCAAGGTGCCACAGGACCGACAGGTGCTCAAGGAAACACAGGAGCTCAAGGAGGTACACAAGGTTCCCAAGGTGCTAGAGGTCCAGCAGGGGCTCAGGGTTCACAAGGAGCACAAGGAGCTAGTACGGGAGCTCAAGGTGCGACAGGACCTACTGGAGCACAAGGTAATACAGGTGCTCAAGGAGGTGTCCAAGGTGCAACAGGGCCTACAGGAGCTCAAGGGGCTCAAGGTTCTCAAGGAGCCCAAGGTGCAAACACGGGAGCTCAAGGTGCCACAGGTCCAACAGGAGCACAAGGTAATACAGGTGCACAAGGGGGAGCTCAAGGTGCCCAAGGGGCGAGAGGACCGACAGGAGCTCAAGGTGCTCAAGGAGCTCAGGGAGCTAGTACAGGAGCCCAAGGAGCCACAGGTCCGACAGGAGCTCAAGGAAATACGGGTGCACAAGGAGGAGTACAGGGGGCACAAGGTAAGACAGGTGCACAAGGGGCCCAAGGTTCTCAAGGTGCACAAGGAGCGAGTACAGGAGCTCAAGGAGCCACAGGTAAACAAGGTGCTCAAGGTTCTCAAGGAGCTCAAGGTGGTGTTCAGGGTGCTCAAGGAAAGACAGGAGCTCAAGGAGCCCAAGGTTCTCAAGGAGCCCAAGGTGCGAGTACTGGTGCTCAAGGAGCCACAGGTAAACAAGGTGCTCAAGGTGCTCAAGGTTCTCAAGGGGCGCAAGGTAAACAAGGAGCTCAAGGGGTAACCGGACCAACAGGTGCTCAGGGAGCTCAAGGAGCAAGCACAGGAGCCCAAGGTAACCAAGGAGCAAGAGGAGTTCCTGGTGACACCGGAAATACGGGTGCACAAGGAAATGCTGGTGGTCAGGGTTCTCAAGGTAACCAAGGAGCTCAAGGCGCTGCAAGTGGAACGCAAGGTGCGCAAGGAGCTACAGGGGATGGAGGAAAACAAGGTGCACAAGGAACTGCGGGTGCAACAGGTACGGCTGGAGGTCAAGGTGCTCAAGGTTCTACGGGTGCTCAAGGTGCTGCTAGTGGAACCCAAGGTGCTCAAGGTGTTGCTGGGTTTACAGGACCACAAGGTGCACAAGGACTTAATCAAGGTGCTGGTAACCAAGGAGCTCAAGGCTCAGCACCGACAGGTGCAACAGGTGCGCAGGGACCTCAAGGTCCGAAAGGACCCACTGGTGCTCCAGGGGTCAACGGAGCTCAAGGTGCACAAGGACCACAAGGTGCACAAGGATTCCAAGGTGCGGGCGGACCAACTGGTCCACAAGGAGCACAAGGGGCTCAAGGTGCTACAGGTCCACCATCAGATAGAAGACTCAAATCAAATATTAAACCTCTTTTCAATACACTTTCGAAAACAAAAAAACTTGAAAGCATTAGATTCGTTTGGGATGACCAACATGAGAAAATACGCAAGAATGATTCGATAAAGATAAAACAGAAATATTTTGGACCATCAATCGGATATATTGCACAAGAGGTTGAAGAAGTTGTACCTGAATTGGTATTTACTGATGAAGAAGGCTACAAAACATTGAGCTATGGACAACTTGTATCTATTGGTATAGGGGCTGTTCAAGAACAACAAAAAGTGATTGATTCGCTTTTGGAAAGAATAAATAAGTTAAAATCTATTATAGGTGGCTGAAGATATAATTATAACCCCCAGTAGTGGAAGTATACAATTCTATGACCTCAATACTCAATTAATTACTTGGGTTATCGAAAGCGGTTCTCTGAATTTCAAGAAGTCTGCAACAGAGGCTCTTGCTATCAACAACACTGCTCCGATGTTCAGAGTTACCTCTTCGGATTTGAGACTAATTACTGGTCTTTATAACTCTTCAGGTTTATTAATCAATACATCAGGTTGGCAAGGTGCAAGACAACCCACAGGACCTGTAGGTGCACAAGGTGCTCAAGGAACACAAAGTGGTCAAGGAGCCCAAGGATTTCAGGGTTCTCAAGGTTCACAAGGAACGCAAGGAGCTCAAGGTGCTCAAGGTCCGAAGGGTGCTCAAGGTTCTATAGGCCCAACAGGGGCTCAAGGAGATATAGGGCCAACAGGGTTTATAGGAAGCCAAGGAGATTTAGGTTCCACGGGAGCTCAAGGTAACACAGGAGCTCAAGGGTCAACAGGTGCGCAAGGTGCGGTTGGACCTACAGGGGCTCAAGGACTAACAGGTGCACAAGGACCTGTGGGTGCTCAAGGAGCGGTTGGACCAACAGGAGCACAAGGAACAACTGGTACTCAAGGGTCTACGGGGTCACAAGGTGCAGTCGGACCTACGGGTGCACAAGGTGCTCAAGGTGCTGTAGGTATTCAGGGTTCTCAAGGTGCAGTCGGACCCACAGGTGCACAAGGAACAACAGGTGCCCAAGGTTCAACAGGAGCTCAAGGTGATTTCGGTGCCCAAGGAAGTGCTGGACCACAGGGAGCTCAAGGTTCACAGGGTGCTCAAGGTAATACAGGAGCACAAGGTTCTCAAGGTATTACAGGATTTCAAGGTTCAGACGGAGCCCAAGGTGCTGTGGGACCAACAGGTGCTCAAGGAACAACAGGTGCTCAAGGTAATACAGGGGCACAAGGAAACACAGGTGCACAGGGTGATACAGGGGTTACAGGACCTGCTGGAGACACAGGTGCTCAAGGTGCGGTTGGACCGACAGGTGCTCAAGGTACAACTGGTGCACAAGGTAACACAGGTGCACAGGGAAATACAGGTGCACAAGGAGCTACTGGTCTTACAGGTCCACAAGGGGCACAAGGTTCACAAGGAGCAGTAGGACCTACAGGTGCTCAAGGACCCACAGGAGCACAAGGAAATACAGGTGCCCAAGGTAATACAGGAGCACAGGGTGCGACAGGAGTTACGGGACCTGCTGGTGATACAGGAGCCCAAGGTAATGTCGGACCAACAGGTGCACAAGGTCTTGTCGGATTCCAAGGTTCAACAGGGGCTCAAGGAAACACAGGGGCACAAGGGGCTACAGGAACAACAGGTCCACAAGGAGCTCAAGGAACCCAAGGTGCGGTAGGACCGACAGGCGCACAAGGAGCGGTTGGTGCTCAAGGACCTCAAGGTGCCCAAGGTAATTTGGGACCTACAGGTGCTCAAGGCATTACAGGTTTCCAAGGTTCAGATGGAGCGCAAGGTGCGGTCGGACCTACAGGAGCTCAAGGACTTCAAGGTGCACAAGGTAATACTGGTGCTCAAGGTGCAGTAGGACCTACAGGTAATACAGGTCCACAAGGAGCACAAGGTGCCACAGGTAATCAAGGTGCGGTAGGACCAACAGGAGCACAAGGGTCAGTTGGTTCACAAGGTGCTCAAGGGGCTGTTGGTAACACAGGAGCTCAAGGAGCAACAGGACCAACAGGACCACAAGGTGCGCAAGGTACACAGGGTGCCGTTGGTCCACAAGGTGCCCAGGGTAGTGTGGGCGCACAAGGTTCTCAAGGTGATACAGGTAACACGGGAGCCCAAGGTAATACAGGTAATACAGGTCCAGCGGGAAACACTGGAGCTCAAGGTAATGTGGGACCAACGGGAGACACTGGACCAACAGGATTTCAAGGTTCAACTGGAGCTCAAGGTAACACAGGAGCCCAAGGTGCTACAGGCCCAACAGGAGCCCAAGGTGCTCAAGGTTCACAAGGTGCGGTTGGACCTACAGGTGCTCAAGGAGCTGCTGGTTCACAAGGAGCTCAAGGTGCTACAGGTAATACGGGAGCCCAAGGCGCTACAGGAACTGCTGGTTCACAAGGCGCTCAAGGGGCTACAGGACATACAGGAGCTCAAGGTGCTCAAGGAGCTGGAGGTTCAACAGGAGCTCAAGGGGCCACAGGTAATACTGGAGCTCAAGGTGCGACAGGTCCAACAGGACCACAAGGAGCTCAAGGTTCTCAAGGTGCAGTCGGACCAACAGGTGCTCAAGGACCAACAGGTTTTCAGGGTTCTCAAGGTGCGGTTGGACACACAGGTGCACAAGGTGCAACAGGACCGACAGGTCCTCAAGGTGCTCAAGGTGCGCAAGGTGCGGTTGGACCAACTGGTAATACTGGACCACAAGGGTCACAGGGTGCTACAGGGGCACAAGGAAACACAGGAGCTCAAGGTGCAACAGGACCTACAGGACCACAAGGTGCTCAAGGTTCTCAAGGTGCGGTTGGACCTACAGGTGCTCAAGGCCTTACAGGATTTCAAGGACCAACTGGAGCAGTGGGACATACAGGAGCCCAAGGTGCTACAGGCCCAACAGGAGCCCAAGGTGCTCAAGGTTCACAAGGTGCGGTTGGACCTACAGGAAATACAGGTCCACAAGGTTCGCAAGGAGCACAAGGTGCGGTAGGACATACAGGAGCCCAAGGTGCGACAGGTCCAACAGGAGCTCAGGGTTCAACAGGTGCTCAAGGTGCGATTGGACCCACAGGCGCTACAGGACCACAGGGTTCAACAGGTGCTCAAGGTGCGGTTGGACATACAGGAGCCCAAGGCGCAGTTGGTCCAACAGGACCACAGGGTTCAACAGGTGCTCAAGGTGCAACAGGAAACGTAGGACCTGCTGGCGCATCAGGACCTCAAGGAGCTCAAGGAGCAACAGGAAATACAGGTGCTCAAGGTGCAACAGGAAATGTGGGACCACAAGGTTTCCAAGGTGGTACAGGTCCACAAGGTGCGATAGGTGCAACAGGGCCAACAGGAGCTCAAGGAAAGACTGGAGCTCCAGGTGCAAATGGACCTCAAGGTGCAACTGGTCCTACAGGTGGTGGAGGTCCAACAGGAGCTCAGGGTTCACAAGGAGCTCAAGGGTCAACAGGACCAACAGGTGCTCAAGGTAATACCGGGGCAGCAGGTGCTAATGGTCCACAAGGAGCACAAGGTCCTCAAGGAGGACAAGGAGCCCAAGGTGATGTAGGGGTTGCAGGTACGACGGGAGCTCAAGGTGCTACAGGTGGTACCGGAGGACAAGGTGCGCAAGGAGCCCAAGGACCAACAGGAGGTCAAGGTTCACAAGGACCAGCAGGTTCAGCTGGACCACAAGGAGCAGCTGGTGGCACAGGTAAAACAGGAGCTCAAGGTAATCCAGGGGGAACAGGGCCACAAGGTGCCCAAGGAGCTCAAGGACCAACGGGACCACCATCATTTACATGTCTTTCAGTTTACCATCAGGCGGGTTACTCTTGTTATATCGCGTGTAACTTCGGAACTGGTTTAAATCCTTATTATCAGGATACCGGAGGGTATTCACCATACACCTGTCATTATTTAAGTTATACTAACTGTAACAACAGTGCGTGTGATTGGAATGGTTTTTATCCATTTTTCAATTATGGAGGAGATTGTTACGCCTATAGTTATAGTTGTGGATGTGGTAGTTACAATTCAGCTTGTGCTTATTCTGACGTAAGACTCAAAGAAGGTATTGAAACACTAAAAGATGCTCTCATAAGAATAATGAAACTCGAGCCAGTAGAATATGATTGGAATGAGAATTTAAGAGTTGATTATCCTCACCTCAAAGACCAAGGAAAATTACATTCAATTGGTTTAATTGCTCAAGAAGTAAGAGAGTATTTTCCTGAAGTTGTAAGACTAATGAATGATGGATATTATGTGTTAGATTATGAAAAATTAAACGCTGTTTTGGTAGAAGCTATAAAAGAACAACAACTATTTATTGATTACATAAACAACGAAATCGAAAGACTAGAAAAAGTATTAGATAATGGCTAACGTTATAATTTATCCTCAAGGTATAGGTGGTGTAGGGAACCCAGTCCTTCGTTTCGATGATGGAAGTAATCAACTAGCTTGGTCGGTTGGAAACCAATCTATGGTTTTATCCTCCTCAACTGTAACGAGCGGACTTACAATAGATTCAACAAAGGTTTTCTTTACAGGGGCTTCAATAACATCAGGTTCATTGTATGTGGGAGCAACTCAATGGGTTGATTCAAATGCCATTTGGGTCGGTCCAACAACAAATATGAAGGGAAATCAAGGAGCCCAAGGTGCTCAAGGACAAGTTGGAGCATATGGTCCTAAAGGCGCTCAAGGTTCACAAGGTAATCAAGGAGCTCAAGGTAATCAAGGAGCTCAAGGGGTTCAAGGAGCCCAAGGAGCTCAAGGTGGACAAGGTGCCCAAGGAAACCAAGGGGCTCAGGGTGGACAGGGAGCCCAAGGTTCACAAGGAGGACAAGGGGCCCAAGGTTCACAAGGTGGTCAAGGAGCTCAAGGAGGGCAAGGAGCCCAAGGTGGTCAAGGAGCCCAAGGTAATCAAGGCGCTCAAGGAGCTCAAGGAGGACAAGGAGCTCAAGGAGGACAAGGTGCTCAAGGTTCTCAAGGAGGACAAGGGGCTCAAGGAGGACAAGGTGCTCAGGGTGGTCAAGGTGCACAGGGTCCACAAGGAGCCAAAGGTTCACAGGGAGCTCAAGGAGCCCAAGGAGGTCAAGGTGCTCAAGGTTCACAAGGAGGACAGGGAGCTCAAGGCGGACAAGGAGCCCAAGGAGGTCAAGGTGCTCAAGGTATTCAAGGACCACTAGGTGCTCAAGGAGGACAAGGAGCTCAAGGAGCCCAAGGTAATCAAGGTGCACAAGGTGGTCAGGGAGCCCAAGGTGGACAAGGAGCACAAGGAGGACAAGGTGCCCAAGGTTCACAAGGTGGGCAAGGAGCTCAAGGTGGACAAGGAGCTCAAGGTGGACAAGGAGCTCAAGGTGCTCAAGGTAACCAAGGTGCTCAAGGAGGACAAGGTGCTCAGGGAGGACAAGGTGCTCAAGGTAACCAAGGTTCTCAAGGTGGAACAGGAGCACAGGGAGCTCAGGGCGGCCAGGGTGCGCAAGGAGCGCAAGGTGTCCAAGGTTCGCAGGGAGGTCAAGGAGCCCAAGGTGGACAAGGAGCTCAAGGTAATCAAGGCTCACAAGGTGGAACAGGTGGACAAGGTGCACAAGGAGGACAAGGAGCTCAAGGAGCTCAAGGTAACCAAGGTGCCCAAGGAGGACAAGGAGCTCAAGGAGGTACAGGTAATCAAGGTGCCCAAGGAAGCCAAGGTAATCAAGGTGCCCAAGGAGCTCAAGGAGGACAAGGTGCCCAAGGTGCTCAAGGAGTTCAAGGTTCACAAGGTAATCAAGGTGCACAAGGTGGACAAGGAGCTCAAGGTGCACAAGGTGGACAAGGAGCCCAAGGTGGACAAGGAGCTCAAGGTGGGACAGGTAACCAAGGTGCACAAGGAGGTCAAGGTGCTCAAGGTAATCAAGGTGCCCAAGGAGGACAAGGAGCTCAAGGTAATCAAGGTGCTCAAGGTGGGACGGGAGGTCAAGGTGCTCAAGGTGGTCAAGGAGCACAAGGAGCACAAGGAGCACAAGGAGCACAAGGAGGACAAGGAGCTCAAGGAGGGCAAGGAGCTCAAGGTAATCAAGGTTCACAAGGTGCCACAGGTAACCAAGGTGCTCAAGGAGGACAGGGTGCTCAAGGAGCTCAAGGTGTTCAAGGCTCTCAAGGTAATCAAGGAGCACAAGGAGGACAAGGAGCTCAAGGTAATCAAGGTTCACAAGGTGCCACAGGTAACCAAGGTGCTCAAGGAGGACAAGGAGCACAAGGAGCCCAAGGAGGGCAAGGAGCTCAAGGAGGACAAGGAGCACAAGGGGGGACAGGTAACCAAGGTGCTCAAGGAGGTCAAGGAGCCCAAGGTGGTCAGGGTGCTCAAGGAGGACAAGGAGCACAAGGAGCACAAGGTGTTCAAGGTTCTCAAGGCAATCAAGGAGCCCAAGGTGGTCAAGGTGCACAAGGTAATCAGGGAGCTCAAGGTGGTACCGGAAATCAGGGAGCTCAAGGAGGACAGGGAGCTCAAGGAGCTCAAGGTAATCAAGGTGCGCAAGGTAACCAAGGTGCACAAGGTGGCCAAGGAGCACAAGGTAATCAGGGAGCTCAAGGTGGAACTGGAAATCAAGGTGCACAAGGTGGCCAAGGAGCACAAGGTGCCCAAGGAGTCCAAGGTTCACAAGGTAATCAGGGAGCTCAAGGTGGTACCGGAAATCAAGGCGCTCAAGGAGGACAAGGTGCTCAAGGAAATCAAGGTGCGCAAGGTGGCCAAGGTGCACAAGGAGCACAAGGTGTTCAAGGTTCACAGGGTAACCAAGGAGCTCAAGGAGGACAAGGTGCACAAGGTGTTCAAGGTTCTCAAGGAGCAATAGGTGCTCAAGGCTCACAGGGTGGACAAGGTGCACAAGGAGCCCAAGGAGTTCAAGGTTCACAAGGTAACCAAGGAGCTCAAGGAGGAACAGGAAACCAGGGAGCTCAAGGAGGAACAGGTGCCCAAGGTGCTCAAGGTTCTCAAGGTGGCCAAGGTGCACAAGGAGC
>Ga0192647_102479_pt1 | contig 11478 bp, 14 predicted proteins | sample LauGreFa1BDMLBSN_2_FD_133046 | JGI IMG/M metagenome (GOLD analysis project Ga0192647, IMG submission 133046) | Freshwater lake microbial communities from Lake Michigan, USA - Fa13.BD.MLB.SN - reassembly | ecosystem: Environmental > Aquatic > Freshwater > Lake | place: Lake Michigan, USA...
TGTTAGTGGTAAAAATTTAAAAACTTCAGCCGTTGAACGAGCTGTAAACTTGTCGGCAGAAAAATATTGTTCTGCTTCGATAATGTTAGGTAAGGCGGGTGTAGAGATGACCCATGATTTTGAAGTTATAGAGGTTTAACAGATTTGAATAAGTTGCAATTACATGGCTTTAACAATTTGACAAAGTCACTTAGTTTTAATATCTATGATATTTGTTACGCACCTGCTGAACAACAGCAGGCTTACATTGAATATATTGATGAAGCTTATAATGCTAAAAAATTGACGCAAATTCTTAGAGATGTCGCCGAAATTATTGGTGCACAGATATTAAATATTGCACATCAGGATTATGATCCTCAGGGTGCAAGCGTAACTATGTTGATTTCGGAAGGTGATGATGTTCCACCACCAAGCATGAATAGCCAAACCCCAGGGCCCTTACCTGAAACCGTTTTGGCTCATCTCGACAAAAGTCATATAACGGTTCATACCTATCCTGAGAGTCATCCAGATAGTGGCATCAGTACGTTTCGTGCAGATATTGATGTTTCAACCTGTGGTCGTATTTCGCCCTTGAAAGCGCTTAACTATTTGATTCATAGTTTTGAGTCAGATGTGGTAACTATGGATTACAAAGTACGTGGTTTTACTCGTGATATATCGGGTAAAAAACATTATATCGATCATAATATTACATCGATTCAAAATTACATTGCTAAAGATACACAAGAAAGTTATCAGATGATAGATGTGAATGTTTATCAAGAAAACATATTTCATACAAAAATGATGCTTAAGGAAACGGAGCTTGAAAACTATCTTTTTGAAAAAGAAAGTAATTTAACTGATTCACAAAAAGAAGAAATAGAAAAAAAATTACGCAGGGAAGTTACTGAGATCTTTTATGGACATAACTATAGGCGTAAAAAACTTAAAGTCGCTGATTAACATTAAGTTAATTTACTTGTAGGTTCTTATTTATCAGAATCTATAAGTGATTCCATCGATAGCGCCGTAATTATTGATTTATATTCATTAAATTTTGGGCGATATAAATACATGCCTAATGTGGATAAGCCTAAAAATATATATAACGTATTAACAGTATCCCCCCAAATAAACATCAGTAAGCCATATACGCCTAAGCTTTCAATGAGTAACATAGAAACCATAGTCGTGAAAAAATAACGTTTTTTGGCTTCTATTTTTGCATCATTGCCTAAAAAAGGCATGGTTTGATTGAGTTTTAACTGAATGTGTCGGATTAAATTTGTTAGCGGAAAAGTTATAATGGCTAAAATGTATAAGAGAGATCTTATTATTATGCGTTCTGCTTCAGGCATCGGTTTTTGTAACTCATCTCCGTATAATAAACACGCAATAAGGTAAACGCCCAGCATAAGTAACATGGTAGCTTGAAATAACCATGATGAAATAAGATCAGATTTAAATGGTTCAGGAGTCGTTTGACCGAGCATGGTGTTTCCGATAGTTGTTGTTAAAACCCTATGATATCAAATTCATTAAACTAAGTTTGCATAAGGGTATTCAAGACTTCTTTAGTTCCCTTAAATACTCGTGTCGTTTTAAAAGATGTATTCTCATTGTTTGAAAAAGACTTTGCTTACAATGCTGTTTGAAATATTTTATTTAGGAAAAATATATGGTTATTTTAGGGGTTGATATCGGCGGATCTGGGATTAAAGGTGCTATCGTTGATACTATAACAGGACTTGTAGTTAGTGAGAGATATCGTATTGTAACGCCACAACCTGCAACACCCGAAGCAATCGCAGCATGCCTTGCTCAGTTGGTTCTTCACTTTAAATGGAAAGGGCCAGTCGGCTGTGGTTTTCCTGCCGCTATTCAGCACGGTGTCGCTCGCACTGCTTCCAATGTAACATCTTCATTTATTGGCACTTCCCTTGATCAATTATTTTCGGATGCCACAAATTGTCCTTGTTTTTGTATTAATGATGCTGATGCGGCTGGTTTGGCAGAAGTTCGCTTTGGAGATAGTGTAGGTCAAAAAGGTATAGTTTTGTTAATCACTATTGGTACGGGTTTGGGAACTGCTATTTTTACAGATGGACATTTAGTCGCTAACACTGAATTAGGACATTTGTTTTTGAAGAGAGGCAAAGTCGCAGAGCATTATGCATCAGATGCGGTCAGAAAAGCCAAAGGGTTGAGTTGGAAACGTTGGGGCAAGCGTTTCAATCATTATTTGATTCTAATGGAAAAATTGTTTTGGCCAGATGTGATTATATTAGGTGGAGGAGCCAGCAAACATTTCGATAAATATAGAGCTCAAATAACAGTAGAAACGCCAGTGAAACCGGCTGCTTTTCTTAATCAGGCCGGTATTGTTGGAGCAGCGCTATTTGCCCAATCAAAAATAATTCACGACGAAAACTAATTAATCTGCCTAGACAATATCTGATGATTATTTTAGTGGACACTATGATTTACTTATAGACTAAGGTTTAATTGATATGAAGCAAAAAACTAAAATATGTTGGGGTATATTAGGTGCTGCTCGTGTTAACGAGCGGTTGTTGCCAGCCATTGTTGAAGCTGAAAATGCGAGTCTGATTGCCATAGCAAGTCGACGTCCAGGTGCTGCAGAGCAAATATTGCAACAGTATGCACCTGCTCAAAAGAATGTAAGTACATATGATCGGTTTGAAGATCTATTGGATAATTCTGATATAGATGTTGTCTATGTGCCTCTTGCTAACCATGAGCATGCTGAATGGGTGTTGCGAGCTATCAAAAAAGGCAAGCATGTCCTTTGTGAAAAACCATTGGCACTTACCGTGGCTGATATACAGGCTATTAAAAGTGCAGCATCAGAGCATAATGTGACAGTTATGGAAGGTTTTATGTATCGATTCCACCCGCAACATAAGCGCGTTCAGGAGTTGATTCTCTCCGATGTTATTGGTGAGGTGATGTCAATTCGTGCCAGTTACTCTTTCATGATGCGACCAGCAAGAATGTATCGGTTAGCCGAGAGTGTTGAACGAGGCGGAGGTGCTATGTGGGATATAGGATGCTATGCCATTCATTCTGTCAGACAATTTTTTGATACTAATCCGGTTGCGGTTACTGCAATGTCACATTATGTAAAAAGTGGTGCAGATATTGCTTCTAGCGGTGTTATTGATTTTGGCTCAGGTAAATTTGCTCATTTTGATTTTAGCTTTGAGCGCGCAAGACGTTGTGAGTATGAAATTATTGGAACTAAAGGTGGTATTAAATGCCATGTCGTATGGCAACTGCAATGCGATGTTCCTGTTATTTCATGGTGGAATGAATCAGGTTTGCAATGTGAAGAAAGATTACCTGCTGCTAATCATTTTAGGCTTGAAATTGAGAGCTTTAGTAACTGTATCCTAAGTGGAGAGCAACCCTTGCTGTCTTTGGATGATGCATTAGAAAACTGTAAGCTAATCGTCGCTGCTCTGCAATCAGGAGCTAATGGACATGTCATTCAACTGGACAATAATTAATTAAATAAAGTAAAAATAAAGACAAACAAGTCGGGCAAATGCTATAAAATGATTGGCTGTAAATTAATAGCTGATTAGTTAGTCCACTATAGAAAATAATGACTTAAGTTATGCGATGCCCATTTTGCGCCACACAAGATACCCGAGTACTTGATTCCAGATTAATCAATGAGGGTGATCAAGTTCGTCGTCGTCGTGAATGTAATGCCTGTAAGGAGCGTTTTACTACCTTTGAGATGGTTGAATTAACTCTGCCACGAATTATTAAGCGTGATGATAATCGTGAACCCTTCGAAGAGCGTAAGCTTCGTTCAGGTATGTTAAAAGCCTTGGAAAAAAGACCTGTAGGTAGTGACGCTATCGAAGCATCAATTACTCGTATTAAAAAAGCGTTGATGGCGACGGGGGAGAGAGAAGTGCCGGTAGAGGAGTTGGGGGAACAAGTTATGAAAGAATTAAAATCACTTGATCACGTTGCTTTTGTCCGTTTTGCCTCTGTATATCGTAGCTTTCAAGATGTTAGTGAATTTACAGATATGATTGAAAATCTAAAATAATATAATGTCTTGTCAACAAGATGAACGCTATATGGCCAGAGCTATACAATTAGCCAAAATTGGTCGTTATACAACGGACCCTAATCCAAGGGTGGGATGTGTTTTAGTCAGAGATGGTGTCATTATTAGTGAAGGCTGGCATGTTAAAGCTGGCTTTGGGCACGCTGAAACTGTAGCATTGGAGAATATTTCTGATGCACAGGGTACAACAGCTTATGTTACTTTAGAGCCTTGTAGTCATCATGGTAAAACACCGCCCTGTTGTGATGCTCTGATAAAAGCAGGTGTAGTTCGAGTAGTTGTTGCAATGCAAGATCCCAATCCATTGGTATCTGGACGAGGTCTCGAAAAGCTCAAAAGTTCTGGGATAGAAGTCTGTTGTGGTGTACTGCAAGCAGATGCTCGCTCTTTGAATCGCGGTTTTATCAAAAGAATGACTCATCAGCGTCCATTCGTTCGCAGTAAATTGGCGATGAGTTTGGATGGAAGAACTGCTATGGCATCTGGTGAGAGTCAATGGATAACATGTGCCCAGGCTAGGGCTGATGTTCATCAACTAAGGGCTGAAAGTAGTGCTATTTTAACGGGCATTAATACGGTATTGGCTGACGACCCTTTATTAAATGCTAGAGTAGATTGGCCTATTCAACAGCCGATTAGAGTTATACTTGATTCTAATTTAAGGATGCCGCTAACTGCAAAAATGACAAAGCTGGAAGGTCGTAGTCTTATACTTACTGTTTCAACAGATGAACAAAAACATCAGGCATTAAAATCAGTTGGTTTTGAAGTCTATAATTTACCAGCTAAAAATACTAACTTGAATTTGCATGCTGTTATGGAATTTCTTCATCAACAACAAATCAATGAGGTTTTAGTTGAAGCAGGTTCGGTTCTCAATGGTGCTTTATTAATGGAAGATTTAGTTGATGAGTGGCTGATATATATGGCTCCTTGTGTTTTGGGTGATCAGGCGCGAGGATTATTTTCCTTGCCAGGTTTAAAAGTCATGAAGGATAAAAAAGATTTAACATTGCGAGATGTTCGTCAATTTGGACCAGATTTAAAGCTTACGTTGTCTTAGTTAGCTATTCAGACTTAATTCATAAAAGGTAATCCATGTTTACAGGTATTATTTTAGCTATTGGTAAAATTGCAGCAATTGAGCACAGGTCAGGGGACTGTCGTTTAAAAATAGATACAGCTAATCTGCCATTAAGCGATGTAGTCCTTGGGGATAGTATTGCTGTTAATGGTGTTTGTTTAACTGCTGTTGAATTGGGTGAGCATTTTTTTTATGCCGACGTTTCTAATGAAACTTTATCCAGAACTATTTTAAATAGTTCAGTTGTAGGTACCTCTGTCAATTTGGAGTTGGCTTTAACGCCTGCAACACGTATGGGTGGACATATTGTCAGTGGGCATGTGGATGGTATTGGTGTTATTACTGAAAAAAAAGCAGATGGGCGATCATATCGGTTTATAGTGAAAGCGCCTGATGATTTGGCTAAGTACATTGCTGAAAAAGGTTCCATTTGCATTAATGGCATTAGCTTGACAATTAATGAAGTTAAAGGGGCTTCGTTTAGTGTTAATATTGTGCCTTATACTCTGAAAGATACTACGTTAGGAGAAGCTATAGTTGGCACTAAAGTTAACTTGGAAGTAGATTTGCTGGCGCGCTATATGGAGCGTTTAATACAAGGCGACTCAGCGGCTTGTGTTCAAGATGGTATTACAGAAGACTTATTGCACAAGAGCGGATTTTTTGGCTAATGAACACAATTGAAGAAATTATAGAAGATTTAAAACAAGGAAAAATGGTTATTATCATGGATGATGAAGATCGTGAAAATGAAGGTGATTTGGTAATGGCTGCAGCCTTTGCGCGCCCGGAAGATATTAACTTTATGGCTCGTTACGGACGTGGTTTAATTTGTTTAACATTAACCAGTGAACGTTGTCAGCAATTACGATTGCCACTGATGGTAAATGAGAATAAAACGGCACATTCAACTAATTTTACGGTTTCTATAGAAGCAGCGAAAGGTGTTACTACTGGTATTTCCGCAGCTGATAGGGCGCGAACTATCCAATGTGCTGTTGCAATGGACGCAAAAGCCGATGATTTAGTTCAGCCCGGCCATATTTTTCCCCTTATGGCTAAGTCTGGTGGTGTTTTGAGACGTGCCGGACATACTGAGGCTGGTTGTGATCTTGCAAAATTAGCGGGAGTTGATCCTTCTGCTGTTATTGTTGAAATCCTTAATGAAGACGGTAGCATGGCAAGACGCCCTGATTTAGAAGTGTTTGCTCAAGTTCATGGTCTCAAGATTGGTACTATTGCTGATTTGATTCACTATCGAATTCAACACGAAAACACTCTAGAACGAATTAGTGAATGTGCGTTTCCTACAGAGTTTGGTAATTTCCGACTTTATGCCTATCAGGATACAAATGACAATAACCTACATCTTGCCTTGGTGATGGGTAAAGTATCTGGCGATGAACCGATCTTAGTTCGCGTACATGCTCGTAATTTGTTGGATGATGTATTTTCTTCAAAGCGAAATGAAGGTAGTGTTTCAATACGAACCGCTATGCAAAAAATCTCTGAGGAAGGTCGTGGCGTTTTAGTCGTTATTCGGCAGAGTCAAGACAATAAGTCACTAGTCGAGTTAATACATCGATATCAGCTTGAGGATAATGGAATAATGCCTTCAGTTAATTTATTAGAAGCCAATGATTGGCGCATGACTGGTACAGGGGCAAGAATTTTGGCCGACTTAGGAGTACATAAGTTAAAAGTTTTAGGTACACATAAAAAATATGTTGGTTTATCTGGATTCGATCTAGAAGTATCTGAGCATGTTGGTTTAGGAGTGCATTAGCTTTTTTAATTTAATGTGATTTAATTCATATTTTGGTGGGTTAATTGACATAACTTTTGCATTGTTTTAGAAATTTTTAATTTTAGTAGAGAATAGTATGTCAGCTATAAAAACGTTTGAAGGTAATTTATTGGTACAGGGTGCTAATTTTTGTATTGTTGTATCTCGTTTCAACAGTTTTATTGTTGACCAATTGGAATCTGGTGCTATTGATACATTAGTGCGTCATGGTGCAAATCGTGACAATATTAATATTGTTAGAGCCCCAGGTGCATTTGAATTGCCTATGGTCGTTCAACGAATAGCTGCAACAAATAAGTTTGATGCCATCATAGCATTAGGTGCTGTAATACGCGGTGGTACACCACATTTCGAATATGTAGCAGGTGAATGTGTAAAAGGTTTGGCCAGCGTGTCGTTACAATATAATGTTCCTGTCAGCTTTGGTGTATTGACGGTAGATTCAATTGAGCAAGCCATTGAGCGTGCAGGTACAAAAGCAGGGAATAAGGGTGCGGAAGCAGCCATGTCTGCTATCGAAATGGTCAATCTTTTTAGTAATCTGGATGCCGAATGAGTCAAGCACGAACTAATGCCCGTAAAGCAGCTGTCCAGGCGTTATATCAGTGGCAAATGACAGGTCAAAGTATTGTTGAAATCGAGCGTCAATTTTTGGAAGAAGAACGGCTTAAAGATGCACAAAAGAGTTATTTTACTGAACTTTTTCATGGCGTTCCAAGAAATGTGGACGTTATAGATAAAATTTTAAGTGAATTTGTCGATCGTCCAGTAGATATGATAGATCCTGTGGAACGGGCTATTTTAAGAATAGGTGTCTATGAAATGGTCAATCGTTTGGATATGCCCTATCGTGTTATTTTGAATGAAAGTATTAATCTCGCCAAATATTTTGGTGCCGATGGTAGTCATAAATATGTAAATGGGATATTAGATAAAGTCGCTCAGAACAAACGGACGATTGAAATTAATGGTAAATCACAACCCAGAGTTAAGGCTCAGAGTGAAAGTTAGAAATATCCGAGCTATAAACTAACGCTTATGCCGTTATCCGAATTTTCGCTTATTACCCGTTTCTTTAGACAGAAAAAAGTAAATAATCCATTTACACAATTGGGTATTGGAGATGATTGTGCATTATTGTCTATTCCTGAAGGTTATTCGCTGGCAGTAACCACAGATACCATGGTTGAGAATGTTCACTTTTTTGCGGACGCTGACCCTGAGCAGTTAGGGCATAAATTATTGGCAGTCAATTTAAGTGATTTAGCCAGTATGGGGGCTAAACCCGTATCAGTAATGTTGGCGTTAACATTGCCCCATATTGATAAAAATTGGCTATCAGCTTTTTCAAAAGGTTTTTTAGCTTTGGCAGAGCAATATTCAGTTGATTTGATTGGCGGTGATACCACATCTGGCCCTTTAACATTAACTGTTCAAGCCATGGGGTTAGTTCCAAAAAATAAAGCTCTTTTGCGTTCTGCTGCTAAACCAGGAGATTTTATATATGTTACGGGCTTTTTGGGTGATGCAGGGCTAGGATTAAAAATTAAACAGGGCTATCCTTGTAAAAAACCCCACCTTGCTCTTGAAAGATTTAACAAACCAAATCCACAAGTGGCAGCAGGTATGGAATTAATTGAAGTTGCAGCTGCCTGTATAGATATTTCTGATGGTTTGGCTTCTGATTTAGGTCATATTTTAGAGCAAAGTAGTGTCGGCGCATGTCTTGATTGGGATGCATTACCGTTGTCTGGTTCGGTAGTTGACTACATTAATGAAACTGGCGATTGGACGATGCCCCTTACTGCTGGTGATGATTATGAGTTATGTTTTACTATCAGTGAGGATAAAGCGTTAACGTTAACCGGAAGTTACACAAAAATTGGTGTCATCGAAGAATCTCTTGGGCTTCGATTATCTAAAGCCGGCATTATTCAACCATTTTCAAACAGAGGTTATGAGCATTTTTCTTAATAGCGAGTACGGCAGAAATAGATTAACGCCCAAGCAGATTTTATTTGACCCCGTTTTGTTTCTGGCATTCGGCTTCGGTTCAGGGTTGGTAAAAAAGGCTCCTGGTACAATGGGTACTGTAGCGGCAATTCCTGTTTATTGGTTGTTTGCACAAACAAATAACTTGTTTTATGGACTGCTCACAATATTTGTGATTGTGATTGGTATTTGGATCTGCGGTAATGCAGCAGATAAATTAGGTGAGCATGATTTTGGTGGCATCGTTTGGGATGAAATTGCAGGTTATTTGATTACAATGTGGTTAGTGCTACCCACTTTGCAAAGTATGATAATAGGATTTATATTATTTAGGTTTTTCGATATTTTAAAACCTTGGCCGATTAGATGGTTGGATCAGTATGTTCAAGGTGGTTTTGGTATCATGATTGATGATGTGTTGGCAGGCATTTTTGCTGGGACATTCTTACTACTAGCGGTTAACTATGATTGGATTAGTTAATTTAGCATTAAATGAGCTGCGAAATTTAATAGATAATGATTGTTAGATAGCTCCTGAACTTAAAACTATTTACCCCAACACTCATTAACTTTTGTAATTGTTGTTTGTACATTATTTGAAATGGTTTTTCCGCTCTGGTTAATAGCAAATGAACCACAGCTAGGATCTACAAATGGCGCTTTCGGAGTAGCAGTTATTAAGTAAGTAGTTGGGGTAACAGATAGACTAATTGTGTAGTAGTTATCAGGTGAAATGTCTCTGATATTAATACCATCAGTAATTAATCCGTAGCTAAAATGGTTAGCTCGCCACTTTTCCTCAGCTAACTGAGCTTGTAATAATGCAAATTTAGCATCAGCACGCTTTGATCGAAGCACATATTCAGTGTAAGAAGGGTAAGAAATAGTTGTTAAAACTCCTATGATGGTTATTACAATTAATAATTCAATTAAAGAAAAGCCAAAAAATTTTTGAATAGTAACCATGGTCTAAAAAACATATAATTAATTCTTAAACTATAGTTTGATTTAGGCTACATTAAAAATAAATTTTTAATATTTCCCACTTTTTTAGTGGCTTAATAAGTAGGGGATGACAAAATAGATTAGCTTAAAAGATCAATAAATTTCGCTATTTCATTAGGTTCAGTTGCAAAGCTGGTTACCAAGCGAATCAAAGTTTCATTTGGACATAATAATCCCAGCTTCGAACGGGGTAGATTCCAGGTATAAAAAGTGGCTCCCTTTTTTTGTAGGGTTTCAGCGTATTTTTTATCTAAAATACAAAATACCTCATTGGTTTCAGTGCGCCATGCTAATCGAGCATTTTTTGAATTAGAGATACTGTTTTGAAGGTTCATAGCCATCTTATTGGAATGTTCTGCCATGTCAAGCCAGAGATTATCTTGCAAATAAGCATCGAATTGAGCTGCTATAAATCGGCTTTTAGATAACAATTGTGCGGCACGTTTTCGAATAAAGGGTAGGTCCTTTGACATGTTTGGATTCATAAAAATCAGAGCTTCAGCACACCAGCAACCGTTTTTTGTTGCACCGAAAGAGATAATATCTACACCCTTTTTCCAAGTTATTTCTGCTGGGGATTGGTTTAATGCTGCTACTGCATTTGCAAAACGGGCACCATCCATATGTAGAGGTAAGTGGTGTTTTTTTGCAATGTGTGAAATTGCATTTATTTCACTAGGTTGATATAGCGTACCAATTTCAGTAGCTTGAGTTATTGAAATTGCCATAGGTTGTCCCGCGTGAACAAAGCCAGGCGGAAAACGTTCGATCTCATCGTTTAGGTGCTGAGGATCAATTTTACCATTTTCACCATCTACAGGTGCTAGTCGAGCTCCGTGTGTAAAGAATTCAGGTGCTCCACATTCGTCCTCTAGCATATGTGCTTCTCGATGACAAAAGGATACGCCTCCAGGGCGATTTACGGCGGCCAATGCAAGTGAATTAGCAGCAGTACCTGTGCTAACAAAATATACAGCTACTTCACGTTCAAATAGATCGTTAAAACGTTGCTCAATTTTATGATCAAATTCGCTTGTACCATAAGGTGCAGAAAATCCAGAAGAAATCTCTAGCAATCGTTGTGAAATTAGAGGGTGAGCACCACTCCAATTATCGGATGCAAAATTCATAGTGAGTACCTTTGTTACCAATAATGATTGTAATCAATTTATAATTATAAGAATTTACATTTTTAAAAATGAGTAGTAAGGTCAGTCTTATTTCAATTTTATGGATCTTTTGCGATAAAAATAATCGGTAAAAGCATTTAAATTGCTTTTTTATTTTTTTGCCGCAAAATTCGTAAAAATAGGTTAATTAGATCTAGCATTAATTAACAGAAAACACTTAAACGTTCATTAGCTATTTTATAAATCACGTATGAAATTATGAAAAAAAGTCAGTTTATGCAATTATCCCATTGGTTTATATGAGCTTAGTATCATTTTTTGTGCAAGCTTCACCAAGTCTCTCGACTTTTTATAATGAGGTTAT
>Ga0192647_102482_pt1 | contig 11464 bp, 13 predicted proteins | sample LauGreFa1BDMLBSN_2_FD_133046 | JGI IMG/M metagenome (GOLD analysis project Ga0192647, IMG submission 133046) | Freshwater lake microbial communities from Lake Michigan, USA - Fa13.BD.MLB.SN - reassembly | ecosystem: Environmental > Aquatic > Freshwater > Lake | place: Lake Michigan, USA...
ATTATATTCGTGATTGGTAGCTCGACATCCTCTAAATAATTAGCTCCTGTTTAGCGTCCGTTGGGCTACCGTAATCCCACATTCCCATTCCCGTTTCGTCGTCCACCATCCATCATTTGTGAATCACGGATCAGGAACCATCCAGCTCCAGGCACGGCAGCTCACCAACCCCGTTCCCGTATTCAACATCTGTTTGACAGAAGAAGAAACTTCATATGTAAAGTTCCCCCTGTGGAGGCAGCTGGAAATTTTTTTATCAAACGCTTGACATCTGGTAATACCTATCTTATATGCATGGGATAATTAATAAGGAGCTAAAATGAAAAAGAAAAAAGAAAAACCCGCTTGGGGTTGGGTAGATGATGATCATATATCTATTCTTTGGAACATCGAAGACGTGCAGACTCAAGCTAAAATTAATGGTCTTAAACTTACAAAAGCAGAATGCCGTGAGGTTCTTGATGCGTGCTTGGACGGCCACGATGCAAATTACGGAATCTCTTGGGACACCCTTGATTACCACATTTGTGATCTGTTCGGTGACCGGATAGGAAAAGCCGCTTGATTTTTGTCCCTGTAATTATTGTCGCCCTGCTGGTCTTTCCCCGCGCAGGGCAGCTGGTTCTTCTACTATTATTGCTGATGCTAATGTAATCCCGTTCCCGTTTCCCGTCCCGTCGACCGTGGATCCCGTTCCCGCTATGAAGAACTGGATGCCAGCTCAGGAGCTGACGGCAGGAAGTTCCCCTCAGGCACGGGGGAAGCTGGTGCTGTCAAGCAGAAATCGATGTGAATTATTTATCCACAATACAACTATAAAGTTAGTTCTAAGTATTGACTTTTATGATTGTCTTATTTACATAAGATAATGTGAGAGACACGGTCTTGTAAATTGGCTAGCCACTCTCACACTAACAACTAACAAAAGGAGCAAGTATGGGTTTTGATTTATTTGGTTTAAATCCAAAACTAAAATCAGAAAAGCCAGCGACTGTTGATTACAGAAACAGCACTGAAGAAGAAAGAGCAGAGTTTTTCGAAAAGATGGAAAAATTCGAAAAAGAAAATAAAGGTTATTACTTCCGTAATAATGTTTGGTGGTGGAGACCTTTGGCAAATTACATCATTGAACATACTGGTTGCGTGGACAGAGACGACGAGGACAAATGGCACGAGAACGGTGGTCACGAGGTTGATGAGGAGACTGCCAAAATGATTGCTCAACAGTTGAAACATTTAGTATCGACTGGACACACCGACAACTTTGCAAAAGAGCATATGGACGAATACGAAAAAGCTACTTTGCATAACGAGGCAGTTGATAAAAAGTTGAAGGAGTTCCAAGAGCAAATGGACAAAAAATATGGTGAAGATACTGCACCTGCTAGCTACAAAGAAGAAGATTATAAAATGTGGAATAGCATTTATAGTATGAAAAATTGGAAAGCCAGTTATCCTTTTAATGTGGACAATGTGAAAGAGTTTGCAGAGTTCGCTGAAGAATCTGGTGGATTTACTATTTGCTAAAATAATTATTGACGGGCAACTAACCGTTGCCCGTCGTTCCCGTTCCCATTCCCACTATCCGTCGTTGTTTTTTTAATTTAATAATAACAGTTCACCATCCGTCAGGACGCCAGCTCACCTGTTTCGAAGAAAGAAGATATGCAGGTAATCCCGTCCCGTTGCACACTGTTATCTGTTGTTGAAGTTTGTTTACTAAACAAAGGACCGGGGACCTGGATGCAGCTGGAAAAAAAATTTAAATTAACGCTTGACATTGGTCCTGAGCTATCTTATTTGTATGGGATAACCAACAACAGGAGTTAAAATGCGTGAAGTAATGTGGAAAGAAAAGAAATACATTATCCCTTTTGATGTGAATCTAGAATGGGATAAAGATCAGGAAGTAGAAATTAGAAACAGATTCAGTGGAGAGCTTTGCAAGCTGCCTTGGTTCGCTGCTGCTGTTTACGATTTAATCATGGGCTCTGAACGTTTTGAAGACTGGAACACGCATCGTGAAGGTTTGGATTGGTTCATAGAAAACTTTCCAAATGAATACATGACGTTACTAGACTGAAATAAAATTAACTAAAGGAGGAAACATGAAAGACCCGTTACAAAAGTGGATGGATAAACATATGATCATTATGACTCTGTCCGGTGACCAGGAGCAGGAGAAGAGACTGAAGACGGATGTGCAGAATGCCGTACGTAAAAAGCTTACGCAACAAGATACTAAATCATTTGGTCGACACGCGCCCGCGAAGAAGGAATGATTTGGATATCGGCAGCCGCCGTTTATCTACTGGGATTCACTAGGCTCGGCCAGCTACTTCTGTTGATGTGGCTGGCTTGGCTGATGGTCTGAGATCCCGCTCCCGTTTGCAATGCCGTTTCCCGTCCCGTTATTAATTAATAACAATACGGTGACTCAGGAAGCAGATGGTGTTCCCTGTGCCATGCGAGATGGTGCTGGTGCTGGTGTTGGAATGTGTTGGGGTTGGATAGATTAATCGGTTTGATTGAATGTTGTAATAATACAACATTAAAAATAATTGTGGATAACTTTAAAATAGTTATTGAAATAATTATCTTATGCTAATAAGATAGCAATTGTCATTAATAACTAACAGAAAGGAAAACAATGACAAAAGCAAAAGTAAAAATAGAATTATCAACTAAGAATAAACAGTTGATAGTTCTTGCATGTGACTTGTTAGAGAAAAAAGCTGAATTAACTTCTGACTGGAATAGAATTATAAAGCCAGAATTAGTTCAAATTTTTGATTTGTTAAAAACAAATAATCTGACAATTCAAAAAGAAAAGTTTATTTATTCTATTTCTAAAGACGTTAAAGAAATAAATATCTTTTCACAAGAGGACTTTAAAAAAGACAATATGGACTTGTTTAAAAAGTTCTCGACAAAGTCTATTCGAACAACATATACTCATGACATTAAGGAGTTAATATGAAGAAGTTCGAATTAGAAAAACTTAACCAGATTGTTTCATCTGACAAGACAAGCGATGAGATAATCATAGAGTTAAAAAAGCAAATCGATTTGTTTAAAAATAAAGTTCAGTATATCGATTGGCAATTGTTGGCTAGTTATTTAGATTCAAAGATATTTGAGTTTATAATAGCAAACCAGAACGATGCTAAGATAGCTAACTTTGGAATGGAATTGTCGCAAGATTTAGCTGACAAGTTCAATGTACAAAGGGACATAGCTAACAGTACACAACACTAGATAGCTGACCAATAACTAGGGCGATTAGTACTCGCCCTAGTTGTATCCTAGTATCTCTTTCCCTGCCCACCTATTAAAGCCCACTTCCAACACCCTACACCCCCTAAATCGTTTGTATGGAACCAAAGATGTCGACTTGTGCAAACGTTGACACAAATATATAGTGGATTTTACTTATGGATTTGGAATTAATTCCTAGAGAAAAATTAATTAAAACCGCAGAATATCTTAGAGCACAAAAGATACTATTAGCCAGAGATAATTTCCTGTACTTTGTTAAGCAGGTATGGCCCGATTTTATTTGTAGAGAGGCTAAGGAACCTTCTGAGTGGGGGCACCATCAAATTATTGCGGATAAGTTAACTCAAGTTGCTCAAGGAAAAATTAAAAGATTAATTGTTAATATGCCACCTAGGCATACTAAATCTGAGTTCGCATCCTATTTATTTCCAGCTTGGATTATGGGACTCCTGCCCAAGTCAAAAATTATGCAAGTTTCCCACAACGCAGAATTATCTTTTCGATTTGGTAGAAAAGTAAGAAACTTGATGCAGGGAGAAGAATATAAAAAAGTTTTTAGTAATCTAGAATTATCTGAGGACTCCAAAGCAGCAGGTCGTTGGGAAACAAATCATGGTGGAGAATATTTTGCTGCCGGTGTTGGTGGAGCCATCACAGGACGAGGTGCTGATTTTTTAATCATTGACGATCCACATACTGAACAAAACGTTATGTCAGAGAATGCTATGGATAAAACTTATGATTGGTATGTGTCAGGACCTAGACAGCGTTTACAACCTGGCGGAGCTATTGTTGTTGTTATGACAAGATGGGCAACAAATGATTTAACAGGACAGCTTCTTAAGGCACAAGTAAATGAGAAAGCTGATAACTGGGAGGTAATACAATTTCCAGCTATATTAGAATCTGGAAAACCAGTATGGCCAGAATATTGGAAAGTTGAAGAATTAGAATCTGTTAAAGCATCTATACCTCCTCAAAGATGGAATGCACAGTATATGCAAAATCCAACTGCGGAAGAAGGTGCGTTGATCAAAAGAGAATGGTGGATTCCTTGGAAAGGACCTATACCAAATTTAGAATACATAATTCAAAGTTATGATACTGCATTTAGTAAAAAAGAAACTGCAGACTACTCAGCTATTACAACATGGGGAATATTTAGACCTAGCGAAGATTCACCACCTAGTTTAATTTTATTAGATGCTCTTCGTGGTCGTTATGAATTTCCTGAATTGAAATCAATTGCATTAGAACAATATAATTATTGGAAGCCAGAGTCCGTGGTCATTGAAGCAAAAGCATCTGGTATGCCATTAATACAAGAATTACGTAGAACAGGTATTCCAGTAATAGATTTCGTCCCTGGTCGAGGAAGGGATAAGCATTCTCGTGTTAACGCATGTTCCCCTGTCTTTGCATCAGGAATGGTTTATTACCCTGAAGGAAAACAATTTGCTTTAGAAGTTATTGAAGAATGTGCATCATTCCCTAATGGAGATCATGATGACCTTGTCGACAGCACTACCCAAGCTGTGTTAAGATATAGGGAAGGCAACTTTATCAGTGCTCAACATGATTTTGTAGAAGAGCCTCAGCCAAGGCTGCCAGGGGAATATATTTATTATGGGTAAAATTAAAAAAGAAGTAAAAGAAGCTGTTAAACAAATTGCAGATAAAACTTCTGATAATAGAATTTATACTACTAAAATAGGGCCGGTGGACGTCGGAACAGGGTTCAGTAAATCAATTAATCCAGAAGAAAAAGATAAACCATTTTTATTTGCAGGAAAAAGAAATCCAGAAGATGGTACATACGGATATGCTAAAATTGGATATGGTAAGGATAAACAAGTCGGATTTGGAAAAACATTTAACGAAGGTCAAGGAAGTTTAGGAGTGGATGTCGGTAAAGAATTTATTGGTATTGGTGGATCATATAATTTTAGAAAAGGTGGCATTGCAAAAGGATGTGGAAAAGTTTTAAAAGATCGTAGAAAAGTAACTAAGTATTACTAACATGGCTGTCCAAAATTACGACTATTATCCAATAGTAGATCCAGATACATATCTGAATGAACAGCAAGAAAAATTAACTGCCGAACAGTTTGAAAAGAATAAACAAAAACTTTTATCTGGCATAGCGTCCGTTGGCTACGATGTGTCGCCCGTGGTCGGTGAAATAAGATCCCTACAATACGCACAAGACGAAGCAAAAAATTTAGTAGAGAATGTTTTATCTAGTAATCCTGATAAATTAAAAATGGTTGCTCAAGGAGCCGGTATTGGTCTTGGCATATTAGGCGCTATTCCAATCGTGGGCTACGGAACACGGCTCGTGAATCGTGGTTTACAAAAAGCTTTTGAAGCATTTGGACCAGGAGCTAAAGCAGAAGAAGCTGTAGTTAGAACGGAAGGTCGTGCAACAACAGATGTCGCACAATCTTTACATGAAGGATTGTTAACGAATGATCGTCTTTTTTCAACATTTGTTAGAAATCTACCAGAGTACAGAAGAACTACATATGCAGATAATATCAGAGAGTATGAAAATCTTTCGCAAACTGAAAGACAATCTCTTTTAGGAAATAATCTTGATAATGTTTTTAATAGAGAAGTTGCTACAACAAGAACAGAAAAAGAAGCAGCCGCCGCATATAACGTTTCAAAACAAGAAAAACAAAATATAATTACTCAATTCGAAGAAGCTAAAAATAAATCAACTAAAGGTCAATTAATAACCACGGCCAACGAACCATATACCTTTGGACAAGGTACAATTAAAAATTTAGGAGAGAAACAAAAAAATGTTAGAGAATTTTTAGGATCCGAATCGTATGACATTATAGCAGCTTCTAATATGGCAAAGGCTACCCCTCAACAATGGATAGGCTTTTTAGCTAATGCAAGGCAAAAAGGAGTGAAGGCAGAGGAATTAGAAGACGCTGGTTTATTAATATTAAATGCAAAAGGAGAGCCTGTCGGTGGAGAATTATATACTATTTTAAAAGATAACCCTAATTCAGTAATTACTAAACAAGAAATATTAGCATCGATTGAAACAAATCCAGCGTTTAGTATGAAAGTTAAAGATTACGAATATCCTATTAAAGAAAATTTTTTAACGGATAAACTTCCTAATGTCACTGTATTAAATAATGAAGCTAAAAAAATTCTTAATGAAAAAATATTTCAAGTAACAAACGTTGCAGACAGAGCTCCATATAATAAATTAATGGAATCATTAGATTCTATCTCTAGTGTTAATGCTAGAGTGGCAAGAAATTTAGTTACAGCAGATCCAAAACAATATAGAGATCTGGCGTCAAAGTTAAATGAAATAGCTGCTACTCTTCCTCAAAATCAAGCACAAGTATTTAGAACATTAGCGGATGATTATTCTTCGTTTGCAAAAATGAATGAAGATGCAATTAAATTAGAAAAAATAGTTCCAAGACCAAGACATTCTGGTAATGCTCCTCCAGGAGGATATGATTACAGAGAAAAAGTAATTTACATGGACAATCCAATACCAGATAACTCGGACGCAAAAAGAGTTTGGAGTGTTCACTTTAATGAACCAAATCCAGTTGCTTTTACAAGGTATGATACGAGAGGAGTAAATCAATTCGGAGATACTTTTTTTGTATTTGAAATGCAATCAGATCCACACCAGACTATTAGTAAAGGATTTAAAAGATTAAACGATGCTGAAAGAAGAGCTACTAATATTCCAGGATCAGATCCAGTTAAAATAACTTCTGATAAAATGGTTAGAAACAATCCATACGCAACTAAAATACAAACAGAAGTAAATAAAAGAGAAAAGCAGGCTATATTAGATGATCTTAAAATGTATTCTGATAAACATGCAAAAACTCCATTAACTAACGATGAGATGTCAGCATTCATTAAACGTAAAACAGATTTAAAAATATTAGAAATGAAATCAATGTCTAGACCAGCAGATAATTTATCTTTAACACAACAAGTAGAAAGACATTATGGGGGAGATTTATTTGATACTAGAAAAAATGCATATGATTATTTTCCAATGGGAAGAGAAAGCACTTGGACAAAACTTGGGTTAAAAAGTTTAGTCAACTCTGCTCAAAGAGAAGGCAAGCGTTTTGTTGCGTTAGCTCCTGCAGAATTTCATCAATTACAAGTTAATACTAAATTTAAAATTGAACAATTTTACGGATTAGGTAATGGAGATTTGTCTGGTAAATTTGCTCCTAAGAATCCAGCATTAAAAAAAAATGAACAAAAAACATTTTTAGGTGGACCAGAAGGTTTTGGTAAGTACAGAAAAAATACAGCTAAAAAAGATGGACCAGAACCACAAGAAGGTTGGTATCCTGGAGAATTAGCAGGAGACGCAGTATTGCCAAAAGCAGCTAAGGATATTGTTAAAGAAATGGGTGGAAAAATAGAAGTTAAAAGAGTGTTTTTAACAGATCCTGCTAAACCATACAAAATAACAAGTGAGGGAAAACCTGCATATGCATTTAAATCTAAACTTGAAAGAGATGAAATGTTTTCTCAATTAGAGCCGTATGAACGAGGACTTAATAAACAGGACATTATTGATAACAATGATCCTAGTAATTTCGTCTGGAGTATAGTAATAGATACACAAGGAATGAAAAAAACACCTGCTAAAGGATATAGATACGGAGGATTGGTTAAAGCAAAAAGAGAGTTCTTTGCACCATTATTTTAATGTTTGATAAATTTATAACAGATTATATAAATAAAGGAACAGTTGCACAAACAGCAGTTCAAGAAAAATTAGGCGCTACTCAAGAAGCAGGACAAGGTATTGAAGGTGTTAGAAAAAAATATGGTGTAAGTTTTAAAGAAGGTGGTATAGTATCTAGAGGTCAAAAAAAAGCAAGATCTAAAACAACAAAATTATTTTAATATGGCTGAAGACGAATTAGAGATAGATCAATCAACAGGTGCTATGTCACCAGAAGATGTAACTACGGTAGTCGATGAGGATAACAATGTCATCGCTGGTGAGCCTTTGCCTGAAGAAAACGAACAAGAAGATTTTTATATAAACCTTGCTGAAAAAATAGACGAGAAAGAATTAAAAAAAATTGGAAGTCAATTAGTAACAGAAGTTAATTATGATAGAACTTCCAGAGACGATTGGGTTCAAGGATATGTTAAAGGTTTAGATTTATTAGGATTTAAATATCAATCATTGACTAGACCGTTTATCGGTGCATCAGGAGTTACACATCCATTACTTGCTGAATCAGTTACACAATTTCAAGCACAAGCCATTAAAGAATTATTACCAAGCTCTGGTCCAGTAAGAACAGAAGTACTTGGAGTTGAGACAGAAGAAAAACTAGAACAAGCTTCTAGAGTAAAAGATTTCATGAATTATATGTTAATGGATCAAATGGAAGAATACACACCAGACTTTGATCAAATGTTATTTTATTTACCACTAGCTGGATCTGCATTTAAAAAAGTTTATTACGATGAAATAATGCAAAGAGCTGTTTCTAAATTTGTTCCAGCAGAAGATTTAGTTGTTCCGTATAATGCATCTGATTTACAAGATGCACAAAGAATAACTCAAATTGTTAAGATGAATGAAAATGATCTTAAAAAAATGCAAATGTCTAAAATGTATTTAGACATAGAATTACCTAAACCTTTTTATGCTCAAAATGATGCTAAAGAAAAAGTTAATGAATTAGAAGGAATATCAGCTACACCAGAGACTGCTGAAGATATGTATAACTTAATTGAAGTACATACTTATTTAGATATTACAGGATTTGAAGAGGAAGGTGGAATTAAAGTTCCTTACATAGTTACAATTGATGAAGATTCACAACAAGTATTATCTATTTACAGAAACTATTCTCCTGAAGATCCATTAAAGAAAAGAAAAAATTATTTTATACATTTTAAATTTTTACCAGGACTTGGATTTTACGGATTTGGTTTAATTCACATGATTGGCGGTTTATCAAGAACTGCTACTTCTGCTCTTAGACAACTATTAGATGCTGGAACTTTATCTAATCTACCTGCTGGATTTAAATCTAGAGGAATGAGAATCAGAGATGACTCTGAACCATTACAACCAGGAGAATTCAGAGACGTAGATGCTCCTGGAGGAAATATTAAAGATCAATTTCAATTACTACCATTCAAAGAACCATCAGCTACATTATTTCAATTATTAGGATATTGCGTTGATGCCGGAAAACGATTTGCTTCAATTGCTGACATGCAAGTAGGTGATATGAACCAACAAGCACCTGTCGGTACTACAATGGCTTTATTAGAGCGAGGATCAAAGGTTATGTCCGCGATCCATAAACGATGCTACTATGCTATGAAGCAAGAATTTAAATTGTTAGCACAATTATTTGCAGATTATTTACCACCAGAATATCCATATGATGTATACGGTGGATCAAGAACAATTAAAGCACAGGATTTTGATAAACGAGTTGATGTAATACCAGTTGCTGATCCTGATATATTTTCAATGACTCAGAGAATACAAGTTGCTCAATCAGAATTACAATTAGCACAATCTGCTCCACAAATGCACAATGTACACGAAGCGTTTAGACGTATGTATGAAGCATTAGGAGTAAAAAATATTAATGGGATTTTAAAACCACCACCTGAACCACCACGACCATTAGATCCAGCAATTGAAAATACAGGTGCATTACAATTAGTATTACCTAAAGCATTTCCTCAACAAGATCATGACGCACACATTGCAACGCACATGGCTTTTATGATGAGTAGAATGGTACAGATTAATCCTCAAGTCTATGCATTGTTACAAGGTCATTTAATGGAACATGTTAGTTTAAAAATTAAACAACAAGTTTTAACTGACTTTCAACAGAATCAACAGATGTTGCAATTACAACAATCTGATGAAGAAGCATTCCAAATTGAATTTGATAATGAAGTTGCACGTAGAGAAGCAAAAATGACACAAGAATTGGCTCAAATGGAGACTGCTTTTGATGCTCAGAAAGGTCAAGATCCATTAATTGGTCTAAAACAGCGTGAATTAGACTTAAAAGCTATGGATATTCAAAGAAAATCTGTCGAAGAGTCTAAAAAAATGGACTTTGAGAGAAATAGATTCAGTGCACAGCAGACTTTACAAGAGGACAAACTTAATTTAAATGAAGAACTAGGAAAAAAGAGATTAAATTTGCAGGAAACTAAACTTAAACAAGATTTAAGCAAACCTGCTCAAAAAAAGGAATAAAAAATGGCTAAAAAAATGTCAAAATCACAAAAAAAAGTTGGAAAAGTAATGAGAGAATTTAAATCTGGAAAACTTCATAGTGGAAAAAAAGGACCAGTAGTTAAAAATAGAAAACAAGCTATTGCAATTGCATTATCTGAAGCAGGTCAGTCTAAAAAACAGATGAGATCTGGTGGAATGAGTGATGGTCAAGCATCCAAAGGATTTGGAATTGAAAAAAAACGTGGCGGTGGAATGGCTACTAGAGGAATGGGAACTGCTTTAAGAGGCGGTGGAATGGCTCAACAAGGAATGGGCATGGCATTAAAAGACGGCGGTCAAGTTAGAATGCACAAACAAATGGCAATGGGCAAAAAAATATTTTAATGAAATACGGAGCTAAAAAAGGTCAGTCACCTAAAAAACCAATTAAACAAAAACCAGTTAAAGCATTAACAGGTTTAGAAATTGCTCTTATTGGTGGAGCAGCAGGTTTAGCAGGATCGGCATTAGCTAATAGTGGAAAAAAATCAGAGGCAATGCCTTTGAATAATCCAGCAGCAATGATTGCTCCATTAAGTGGATTTGTTGGAAATAAAGAAGAAGAAAAAAAAGCTGAAGGAATGAGAAAAGGCGGATCGGTTAATAAACCTGGATTATGGGCAAATATCAATCGTAGAAAAAAACTTGGTATAAGCAGACCTAAATCTAAAACAACAATTTCAAAAGAAGCTTACGCAAATATGAAAGCAGGATTTCCAGATAAAAAAGCAGAAGGTGGAATGTCTGGTGGCAAAAGATACGGAGCCCCTCCTGAAAAAGGTCCTATGTCAGAAGGCATGAGAGATGGTGGTTCTGTTAGAGGACAAAAAGCAATTCAAGTTAAGAAAAAGGTATTTAGAGGAGTATTCTAATGCTTCCTGTATTAAA
>Ga0192647_102483_pt1 | contig 11454 bp, 12 predicted proteins | sample LauGreFa1BDMLBSN_2_FD_133046 | JGI IMG/M metagenome (GOLD analysis project Ga0192647, IMG submission 133046) | Freshwater lake microbial communities from Lake Michigan, USA - Fa13.BD.MLB.SN - reassembly | ecosystem: Environmental > Aquatic > Freshwater > Lake | place: Lake Michigan, USA...
TTCGACCCGAAAGAGTTGGCCGCCAAGATCACGCCACGCACCAAGCTGCTGATTTTGAATTCACCGCAAAACCCCACCGGCGGCATTTTGACCCGGGCAGATTTGCAAGCCATTGCGGACATTCTTCGCCAGCACCCGCAAATTTGGGTGTTCGCCGATGAGATTTACGGTCAGTTGGTGTACGACGGCGAGTTCCATTCCATTGCCGCCTTGCCAGGCATGCAAGAGCGCACCATCTTGTCTGACGGTTGTTCCAAAACCTGGGCCATGACTGGATGGCGTTTGGGTTTTTGTGCCAACAAACAACTCGCGCCTTATTTCACCAACTGGATCACCAACACCGAGTCCTGTGCATCGCACATCACGCAATGGGCGGGTGTCGAGGCATTGAACGGTCCGCAAGACGATGCCAAACACATGCGCGAGGTGTTTCTTCAAAGGCGCAATTTGATCGTTGGATTGCTCAACGAATTGCCTGGCGTGACTTGCAAAACACCGGGTGGTGCTTTTTACGCCTGGCCTAACGTGACAGAGGCTTGCCGTTTGACCGGTTGCGCCGATTCAGAAGCGTTTCGCAAACGTTTGTTGTTGGAAGCTGGCGTGGCGGTGTTGGCTGACATCCACTTTGGCCCGCGCGTGGATGGCGATGGTCAACACATCCGCTTCAGCTATGCCGCGTCAGACGAGGCCATCAAAGCCGGTTTAAAGCGCATGGCAGATTTCATTGCAAACAATCGCGCATGACTCCAGCGCAATCACCCAAACACAGGCAGCGTCTCGAATCTGCCGTTGAGTAACGAGGCGCTGTCTGCCCCCATCCACTGTTGCATGACCGTGGCATACACGCGGCGAAAGTCCACGGTGTGGGTGACATTGCCGTCGGCGTTCAACTGGCCCAAGTCGGGCGGGTCGCCATAGTGCCCGCCTTTGACCGGTTGGCCAATCAGGTACACATGGTTGGCCGTGCCGTGGTCAGTGCCGAGGCTGGTGTTTTCTGCGGGGCGACGGCCAAATTCGGAATACACCATCACGGTCACGTCTTTGTCCCGGCCAATGCGTTTCATGTCTTGCATGAAACCGGCCACGCCATCTGACACATAGGTCAGCAAACGTTGGTGCAATTCAGCTTGGTGCACATGGGTGTCGAAGGCGTTGTGACGGTAAGCCGTGTGATAGATGCGTGCAGGCAATTTCGCATGGACCATGGCCGCCACTTTGGGCAAGTCCATCGACAAAATGCCGTAGTCGATCGGCGTTTTGTAATCGTTCCACGCTTGTCGCACTTGCACCGACGCTTGCCTGGCGCTTTGCGCGACTTGTTCTAAAAATTGTTGCGATGCGTTTGACGATGCACTTGCCACATCAGCCCCATGGTCGAGCAAGGGGCGGCTTTGGTAGAGGCCTTTGCGGCCAAAGCGTTGCGGGTCGTCAAACACCACGGGCACATGGCGCGCGGCGCGCACGGCCAAGGATTGGCGCTCGTCAATGTTGATCAAAAAATTGGGGGTGAGTTGCGGGTCGATTGCGTCTGCCAAACGCCCCAACCAACCATACGGTTCGCCGCTGTTGGGCGCGCCAGTGTGCCAATAGGCTGCGGATGTGAAATGCGAATACGACGGGTTGTCGTAACCGCAACCGTGGATCACCGCCATCTGGCCGTTTTTGTACAAACGCTCAAACCCTGCCATGCCGGGGTTGAAGCCGTGCATGTCGTCGATCTTGCGTAACTTGGCGGGACGGATGCCCAGTTGCGGGCGCAAACGGTAATAGTGGTCATTGCCATACGGCACCAAGGTGTTCAAGCCGTCATTGGCCCCTGTGAGTTCAACCACCACCAAGATGCGGTTGTCCTCAGCGGTGGTTTGCTTGGCGTGCAAGGGCAGGGCGGCGCTCAGGCTCATGGCGCTGAGGGCTTGCAGCAGTTCGCGGCGAGACAGGTTCGAGGGGTTCATGTCTTATCCCAATTGGTAGGCAGGCAACGACAAAATGACATGCAACAGGTTGCGCAACGCGTCTTCCATGTAGCTGTCAGCGTGCTTCAAATCGTTGGTGCCCAAATCTTGTGTGAGCAGGTCGATCAGTCGTTGCCGCACTGTGTCTGGCACAGGTACCGATAAAAACCGATTCAACAAATGGTCAACCGCTTGCGCTGTGGTGTGGCATGACGCTTGTCGCACCAAACCAGAGACATCGAGTTGCGCAGTGTCGCGCGGTATGGGTTTGACTTTTTCAATCGCTTTTCGCCACGCGTGGTAACTGGCCAGCCGGGTGTTGAAATCTTCATCCCGGTCGGTTTGCATCGACATGGACATCTCGCCCATGGTTTTGCCCTCGGGCTGCGTGGCGGTGGTCACGTCTAGGCCTTGCGCGAGTTTGTCGGCCACCGGCACGATTTGGTAAAGCCCATTCGGTGTGCGGTCGGGCGCCACAAAGTCGATCGGTGGGAACACCGTGTCGTAAATGACATTGGCTCTGGCGAGCAACAAGCCGGGCGTGATCCAACTGCGTCCATGCGCCCAACCCGCGACGTTAGGCGGGTAAAACAATTTCTGGCCCAGCATGTCGGTTTGCTCGTTGAAGTCGGGAATGCCTGGCACCGAACGCAAGCCCATTTTTTTGTAGGTCGAGACCAGCAATTCCACAGGCGGTTTGATGCGTGTGGCCATCGAAGCCGGGCTGTAAAAGTCTTGCGACAACAACACGGTTTCCATGAACGCTGCGATGTCGTAGCGGGATCGGCGCAGCAGTTGGCCCAGGGCTTGGTTCAAGTCGGGCGAGAGGTCTTCTCGCACAAAGTAACGGTAGAGCTTGGCCGCGATGAAGTCAGCGGTCGCGGGTTGCGCGAGCAAGATGTCAATGACTTGCACGCCATCGAAACGCCCGGTTTGACCCAGCACGGTTTTGGGGCTGTCGTCATGATGCTGGGGGTTGAGGACGAACGACAGCTTGTCGTAATTCCAACCCGTGAAAGCACGCGCGGCTTCCTTGATGTCGTTCTCGCTGTAATGGCCCACGCCCATGGTGAACAACTCCATGATTTCGCGTGCAAAGTTTTCGTTGGGTGCGCCTTTGACATTCACGCCTGCGTCCAAAAAGGCCAGCATCGCTGGGTCTTTGGCCACCGCGATCAACAGGTCACGAAAATTGCCATTGGCGTGTTTTCTCAAAGTCTCGTTTTGGGCGTAGAGCTTGCGGTAGTCCCGGACTTTTTCTTCGCTGGTAGCGAAATGGCCGTGCCAAAACAAGGTGAGTTTTTCTTGAAACGGGCGCGGGGTGGTGAGCATGCGGTTGGCCCACCAATAACCCAAGCGGTGGGTTTCCAAGCGCGAGGCACGCAGCCAGTACAGGTAACGGTCGGCCACTTGCTGCACGCGGCGGTTGCCCTCGGGTTTGACATTCACGCCCAACGACTTGCCCGTGGCTTTGGCCAAATCGGTGGCGGCAGGGCGCGAGCTCGCGAACGGCTCTAAGCCATCGTCGTGTGAGCCGGAATCGTCAAATGGCACAAACTGGTCTGGGACGCGTTGGTAACGCACCAAGGTTTGCACTGCCTGCGTCGGTGTCATGCGAGCAAATTGGGCGACCTCTTGTGGCGTCGCGCCGAAACCCGCACGTTCCAACAGATGCCGTGCTTTGTCTGCGTTCCAATCTTTGGCCGAAAGGGCGCTCAAGTCATTGGCGGGGTTGGACGCGGCGCAAACCATGCCCACTGCCAAGCAGGCGACAGTGCCCATGAAGGCTTTCACCCATGTGTGATTCAATGCGATAGTCATGCTGAAAATCATAGCGCTGCCTGAATTGACGCACTCATGAAAATCGCTAGCCGAACCCTGTTTGTTTTCGCCTGTGTGACAGCCGCCCTGTCGGTGTGGTGCCTTTGTTCGGGTTTGCCACCAAGCAATTCGCCAGTTCATGGGTTAACCTCTGTCGGTGGTTTACCCGCTTTCATTCACTGATCAACCGTCCCATGAGTTCACACGCCCAAGCCATTGTGTTTGATGCCCCGCAACAGTTGTCCATCAAAACGCTGGAGGTCAAAGCGTTTGAGGCGAATGACATCGAAGTCGATGTGACATTCAGTGGCATCAGCACAGGCACTGAACGTTTGTTGTGGGACGGCACCATGCCACCGTTTCCCGGTTTGGGCTATCCCTTGGTGCCTGGCTATGAAACCGTGGGGGTGGTGCGCAAAGTGGGGGACAACGCCACGCTGTCGGTTGGTGACCATGTGTTTGTACCGGGTTCTTACACGTTCCAAGGCGTGCGAAATATTTTTGGTGGCGCCGGTTCTCGCTTGATCGTCGCGCACGACAGGGCGGTCAAAGTACAAGCCTCGCTCGGGCCCCAAGCGGTGTTGTTGGCTTTGGCCGCGACGTGTTATCACGCGATCGCTTTGGGCGGTGAGCGCCAGCCAATGGTGTTGCCAGAGTTGATCGTGGGTCACGGCGTGATGGGCCGGTTGTTGGCGCGCATCACCGTGGCATTGGGCGGGCCCGCGCCAACCGTGTGGGAAACGCAAAGCCAGCGCCAAACAGGGGCTGTCGGCTATGCGGTGGTGCATCCGGATGACGACCCGCGCAAAGATTACAAAGCCATTTATGACGTGAGCGGCGACAGCGGTTTGCTCAACGCGTTGATCATGCGACTCGCGCCGGGCGGCGAGGTGGTGCTGGCCGGTTTTTACAAGCAGGACTTGAGCTTTGCGTTTGCCCCTGCGTTCATGCGTGAGGCGCAAATCCGGGCCGCCGCCCAATGGAAAAAGCACGATTTGCAGGCGGTCACCCACATGGTGGAAACCGGGAAATTATCCTTAGAGCAGATGATCACGCATACGTATAAACTGGGCCGGGCGACTGACGCTTACCAAGTGGCTTTCTCTGACCCTTTGTGCTTGAAGATGATGCTTGACTGGTCATCCTGAACAACGAAAGACAACCAACCATGATGAAGACATTCGAGGAATTCACCGCGGCGTCGGTGGAAGAGGGTTTTGACGAAATACTTGTGCGTGAATGGCAGCCCGATCTGGTGATTGACACGCACACCCATCCTTTCGATGTCAGCGCCTTGGTGGTGCGCGGCGAATTCGCGCTGACCGTGGGCGAGAAAGTCATCACCCTCAAAGCCGGCGACCCGTTTCGACTGGCTCGCGACATTCCGCATATCGAACAATACGGCCCTGAAGGCGCGACGGTTTGGGTAGCGAGGGCCAACGCATGAACGAGCCTACCCCTTCCAAACCCAGTTTTGAGGACCGCTCGGTCAAATTCATTGGCCGTCACACCAAAGCCATTTGGCTGGCCATTGGCGTGTTGGCTGTCGTGGTCGTGGTCGTCAAAGAAGTTTGAAACTGCCCGGCTTCAGGGTTGCGGTTGGCATCTTGAGTTTCATGTCTTCCAATGTGGCCACCAGCAACTCTGCCAAGAAACGGTTGCGGTCCGATTTGTCGTCTGCGGGAATGATGTACCAAGGTGCTTGGGCCGTGCTGGTCGCTGCCAAGGTTTGTTGGTAAGCCTTCATGAACGCTGGCCAGAGTTTGCGGTCTTCAAAATCGGAGGCTTGCAATTTCCACTGTTTTTGCGGGTCGTCGATGCGCGCTTGTAACCGCTTCTTTTGTTCGGCCTTGGAAATGTGCAAATAGCATTTCAACACCGTGATGCCCTCGTCATGCAACAGGGCTTCAAAGTGGCGAATATGGGCAAGCCGCTTTTCGATCTGAGCCGGTTTGAGCCAGCCTCTGACTTGCGGCACCAACACATCTTCGTAATGGCTGCGGTTGAAGATCACCATCTCGCCCAAAGCCGGCACCTTGCTGTGAATGCGCCATAAAAAATCGTGCCGTTTTTCTTCCTCGGTGGGTGCGGCAAATGCTTGCGCACGCACGCCCAGCGGACTGACATGGGTGAACACATGCCGGATCACGCCGTCCTTGCCGGCGGTGTCCATGCCTTGCAGGACCAGCAACAGGCCGCGCGACTTCGCGGCGTACAAGGTGGTTTGCAACTTGTTCAGACGCTCAAACAGTTCTTTCAGCCATTTGGCTTCGTCTGCTTTGGCCAGTTTGTCTGGCAAGCGGGTCGAGATGTCGGCCAGCACAAAACGGCCGTCGGTTTGGATTTTCCAAGGGGCAAAGGGTTTCATGGTTGACACAGTGTTTGGGATATTTTTTCGTAAGCGCTGCCAGGCTGGGGAAAAATTTTCATGGTGCCAGGTGAGGTGTTGCGCAAGATCGAGCCTTTGGCCATTTGGTCGTTGAACACCAACAACGATATTTCGCGCAACCAACCCTCTTTGCAATCGGTTTGTACCAAGGTCTTGACTGAGCGCACCCCAAACGCACCGACAGGTGTCAGGTGGTCAAACAAGGTCCAAATGCGGGGTTGGGCGTCACCGGTTCGGGTGCTTTGGTCGATGTACCACGTACCGTCCTCCTTCTCCATGAAGGGTGTCCATTCGGCATGGCAGTTCATGCATAAAACCATCAGGGCGCTGGCAAAAGCTGTTTTCATAGCCACTTTTCGTGAAAGAGAGCAGTCTATCCGCTGGGACACGGCGGGAAAAGCCTCGAATTACACTGCCACCAGTTTCATTGCATTCGGGAGTTGCGCATGTCCAGTCAACGTTATTCGTCTTTGACCGAGGTGTTGTTGTCCGCTTGGCGCGAGGGCCGCCATGTGTCGGATTGGTCACAGGTGTCCCCCTTGCCGCAAACCCGCGCGCAAGGTTACGAGGTGCAAGCCGCGTTTGGCGAGGCCACCGGTCAACCCGGCATGGGCTGGAAAATCGCCGCCACCAGCCAAGCCGGTCAGCAACACATCAATGTCAGCGGTCCGTTGGCGGGGCGGCTGTTGCGCTCGCGTTGCCAGCCCGCGGGTTCAACCGTGGCTTTGGGTTCGAACCGCATGCGCGTCATGGAGCCGGAGTTCGCGTTTCGCATGGCGCAGGACGTGAAGCCGACGGGGACCACACCTTTGTCGATGGACACAGTCATGGCGCATGTCAAGGATTTGCATTTGGCCATTGAAATTCCCGACTCACGTTTCGCCCATTTTGTGCAAGCTGGCGAGGCGATGTTGTTGGCCGACTTCGCCTGTGCCCACCAATTGGTGCTGGGTGAAGCCGTGACCCATGCTTGGCGTGGCATGGACTTGAGCCAGCATGCGGTGCAAGTGCGAAACCACGGCGAACCCAAAGCCAGCGGCAGTGGCGCGAATGTATTGGGCGACCCGCGCTTGGCCTTGACCTGGTTGGCCAACGAGTTGATCAGCCATGGCATGTGCTTGCGTGAAGGCGACACTGTCATCACCGGCACCTGTGTCGTGCCCGTGGTGGTCAGCGAAGGCGATGCGATCGAGGCGGATTTCGGCGTGTTGGGTCAGATCACCGCACACTTTTCGTGAGGCTGGCCAGGGCCTTGATGATGGGTCAAAAACCCAGCCATACTGTGCGCAGAAAGTGATGCATCAACCCCAATGCAGCGGCGCTGAACACCACGTTCAACACAGACCATTGGAACCGAAACAAGACCATCAGCCAAGCCACGGTCAAGGCAGCAGCCCCCCAGTCAAACGGCCCTGAAGCGCCTTGTGGCCAACCCACGTGGCAGACAAAGAACACCGCCAAATTCAGCATGACGCCCACCACCGCGGCGGTGATGCCACTCAGCGGTACTGTGAAACGCCATTGGTTGTGCGTCATCTCGACCATCGGGCCACCCGCCAAAATGAACACGAACGAGGGCAAAAAAGTGAACCAGGTGGCGACCAGCGCGCCCAAGACGCCCGAGAGCATCTGCCCATCGCCCTGCAGCACAGGCTGGGCATGGCCGCCCAGATAACCGACAAAGGTCACCACCATGATCAGCGGGCCGGGCGTGGACTCGCCCAGTGCCAAGCCATCCATCATTTGCGGGCCGCTCAACCATTGGAACGACTCGACCGCGCCTTGGTACACATAAGGCAACACCGCGTAGGCGCCGCCAAATGTCATCAGTGCCGCTTTGCTGAAAAAACCGCCCATGTCGAGCAAGGTGTTTGACGGGCCCCACAGCGACCAGAGCAAGCCCATCGGCAGCGCCCAGAGCAGCAACCCGGTCAACACCACCCAAACAAATCGCCGAGTCTGGAATCGCGCATGTTCAGGCAGTGGCGTGTGGTCATTGATGATGGCCGACGATTCGCCGGGCGTGGCAGCGCCGACAGCGTGGGCGGCGTTGGTTGATGCAGTTTGGACATGGCGCTTGAATGCCAACGCCAAACCGGCCGCTGCCAGCAAGATCACAGGGAAAGGGACTTGCCCTGACCACATCGCGACAAAACTCAAGCCAGCCAACAGCCACATGAAACGGCCTTGCAAGGCGCGCTTGCCCACACGATGCACCGCTTGGATGACGATGGCGACCACCGCTGGTTTGATGCTGGCAAACAGCGCGGCCATCCAAGCCAGTTGGCCATATGCGACATAAAGCCCGGACAACACCGTGATCAACACCAAAGACGGCAACACAAACAACACACCTGCCAAGATGCCGCCCGTGGTTTTGTGCATCAGCCAACCCAAATACGTGGCGAGTTGTTGTGCTTCTGGGCCGGGCAACAGCATGCAGTAATTCAAGGCATGCAAAAACCGTTTTTCAGACAACCAACCACGCTCGACCACCAAGGTCTGGTGCATGATGCTGATTTGGCCGGCAGGGCCACCGAAACTGATGAAACCCAGCTTGAACCAAAACCACAGGGCTTCGCGAAAACTGACGGTGGGTATCGGCGGGTCAGTGGGCGTCATTCGCCGATTATGCGGGGCGGAACGTTTGAACCACGCCCCAAGCAGGCCTCAAAAATCGGACAGCACCTGTTGCGTGGCTGTCAACACCGCCTCGGCTTGGCGGGTATCGATGTCGATCTCCATGCGCAGCAATTGCGCGGCGATGGTTTTGCCCAAGTTGTCGCTTCGCAAACTCGATGCCGCACCGCCATTGAGTGCGCCTCGCAAGATGAATTTCAAAGCGAGCAGGTTGGGCAAATCAAAACGCTCGACAGCGGCGTGGGGTGGCAGGGTGTGGGCTGGCCACAGGTGGGCGAAATGCAAACGCAATGCGTCTGCGGTGACATGCTCAGCCAACACCGCATAACCCAAGGGTTCCCAAGCAAACAAACCGATGTCAGCGGTGTCGGCTTTGTCGCCACTGCGTGCGTGCGCGATTTGCGACAGACGCAACTTCATGCCGCCTCCCACAGTTGAACATCCACATGGGTTTCTATGGTTTGCCGGTTAACCAACGTGGGCCACAAACCCAGCAGTTGGCTGGCAGGCGGCATGCCATGAAAACCACCCATGTACGGCGGGCCTGACAACGCCAACCACGGGAACAAACGCGGAAATGCATCGGCATGTTGTTTGTCGCGGGTACGAATGGCCATGCGCAGCCAAATTTCATTGGCGTCGTCAGCGCCAAGCGGGCTGGCATGCGGCCCCAAGAAGGTGTTGTGCCCAAGGTATTCGATGCACAACTCATCGTGCGGCAACCGTGTTTCTTGCATTTGCAATTGCACGGCTTGGGCGACCGCTTGCGCTTTTTGCATCGCATCGGGCCAACAAAAGCCAGTGACCGCATGCCCCATCCAGCCGTTGCGGTAACCCGCCACCAGCTTGAGTTGCGCAGGTGCCGGGTGTCCGATGGCGCCACGCACCTGCACCCGGTCGTGGCCCAAATCGTGCAGTTCCAACTCGCCCATGTCCAGCACCACGTCGGGGGTGACGTAGCAGCGCGGGTTGTGCACCTCGTAAAGCAGTTGCTGGCGTAAGGTGTGAAAGTTGATCCGACCACCGGTTTGAGGGGCTTTGCATAACCGGACATGTGCTTGTGCATCGACTTCAGCGATCGGAAAACCGATGTGCGACAAATCGGGAATGCGCTGCCACACGCCAGCCGAACCAAAATTGCCGCCAGCGCCTTGGCCAGAGCATTCCAGCAAATGACCGACCACCGTGCCTTGCGCCAATCGGTCCCAGTCGTCAGCCGCCCAAGCAAACTCATGGATCAACGGCCCCAAAAACAAAGCCGCGTCAGCCACACGACCGGTCAGCACAATGTCAGCACCCATGGCCAGCGCCTTGGCAATCGGTTGTGCGCCCAAGTAGACATTCGCAAACACCCATTCATCGCGTTGCGGGCCCAAGGCCGCGCCCGTGTCCATGTGCGCCAAGGTTTCGCCGCTGGCTTGCAGTTGGTCGATTTGGTCCAGCACGTTGTCGCCAGTGACCACGGCTATGCGGGCTTTCCAACCTTTGGACGCGAACAGGGTTTGCAAGGCGAGGGCAGCGGCCGTCGGGTTGAGCCCGCCCGCGTTCAGCACGAATTTCACACCGCGTGAAGACGCGGCAGGCCAGAGCTGGGTCAGCATGGGCAGCAGGTCTCGTGCATAGCCAGCGCTTGGGTCTTTTTGGCGGTCTTTTTGCAAGATGGCCAAGGTCAATTCGGCCAAATGGTCAGAGCACACATAGTTCACGTTGCCGCGTTCAATCGCGGCCAACACCGGCGACCAGTTGTCGCCGTAAAAACCCAATCCTGAGGTCAGTCGCACGCTTTTCATGGGGTACGCAAAAAGAATTGCACGGTTCGTTCAATCAATGCGTCCAAGGTCCAAGGGTTGTTAGTTTGGTCTGTTTCCTTGAACCAGGTGACGGTGTAATTGATGGCGCCCAAAATCATCAGTCGCGCGGTTTTTTCGGCGTCTGGCATCAGCGATTTGTCTGCAGTGAAGTGACCCAAGCGACCTTGCTGAATCAATTGGCTCAAGGTGTGGTGCCACAAGCCGTCGTAACGGTCTTTCAATGCAATGATGTCGCGTTTATCGCCTTGCGGCAAGTGGCGCCATTCATAAATCATGACCGCAATGAAATCGCTGCCCGGGTCATGCAAGATGCCGTAATGGGTGCGCACCAGTGCGCGAAATTCTTCGGCAGCGGTTGGCGCGTGGGCCAGCGCATCGGTGGTGATTTGCAGGCCCATTTTCAAGCCTTGTTCCATCACCGCTCGGAGGATTTCTTCTTTGTTTGCGAAATGGTAGAACGGGCTGCCAGAGCGCATGCCCACGGCGGCAGCGATGTCACGCACCGTGGTGGCCTTGAACCCTTTTTCGCGGAACAGGCGCGCAGACGCACGAACCAAAGCCTCTCGCCGATTGGCTTCGTCAGACGGCGCATGGGCTTTGCGATCGGTCATGGCGTGAGTCATGTGACTTGGCGTGCCACCAAGGGGTTAAACCTGCATGATAGGTGAACTCTTTGCAGGTATTGCATTGGCAGCGGCAGGGGTTCTTCAAACTCGCCCCGCAGCGTTGCAGAGCTGGTTGCCATGTGATGTCAGGCGACCAGCACGCCGTTGGTTCTTAACACCGCCACGTCTGTGCTGGACAAGTTGACGCCTTCGAGCCAAATGGTCTGCGACACGGT
>Ga0192647_102485_pt1 | contig 11448 bp, 7 predicted proteins | sample LauGreFa1BDMLBSN_2_FD_133046 | JGI IMG/M metagenome (GOLD analysis project Ga0192647, IMG submission 133046) | Freshwater lake microbial communities from Lake Michigan, USA - Fa13.BD.MLB.SN - reassembly | ecosystem: Environmental > Aquatic > Freshwater > Lake | place: Lake Michigan, USA...
CAATGCCGCCGTAGAGCATCAGTTCGCCGGCAAAAATGAAAAAGGGAATGGCAAGAAAGCTGAACACCTGCATGCCGCCCACCATTTTCTGGAAGACGACGGCAATCGGCAGCCCGGCCGCAAGGATGGTGGCCACCGACGACAGTCCGATGGCAAACGCCACCGGCACCCCGAGAAGCAGCAGGATCGCAAAGCTCACACAGAGGACGGTGAGTTCCATGGGGATCAGTGCCAGGCGGGCTTGATCTCGCGACCCTGCAGGTTCGCGACAATGTGCTCGATGGAAAACAGCACGATGAGGCTTCCGGCGATGACGAGCGGCACATAGTCAATGCCGTCGGGCACTGGCAGCATCGGCTTTTTTTCATTCCACTTGGCGCTCGCCCACATCCAGCCGCTTTGCACCATCAGCGCGCCAAATACCGCGATCAGCGCGTGAATCAGCAGCTCGATGCGGCGGCGCCAGTGATCGGGCAGGAGCGCGACCAGCGACTCGAGCCCGATATGGCCTGCATCCCGCACACCCACGGCGAGCCCGAACGCGGTCACAAACAGCACCAGCAACATGGCAAGCGCTTCGGCCCAGGTGGGCGTGTCGTTCAACACGTAACGGCCGAACACCTGCCACTGTACGCAAACCACCACCGCGAGCAGCCCCGCGATCGCGAGCACGAGGCTCGCGCGCGAGAGCAGCGCGCAGATGCGCGAATAGAGCACGACCGCGCCAGACGCGGGTCAGGCGGCCGCGATCAGCGGACGTCCTGAATCGCCTTCACCAGCCGCTTCATGTCGGCCGTGGTCATGAACTTGTCATAGACCGGGCCCATCACCGCCTGGAACGAGGCCTTGTCGACCTCGACGATCTCGGCGCCGAGTTTCTTCACATTGGCGAGCGACTTGGCCTCCTGGTCATCCCAGGCACGGCGTTGCACCGCCACCGATGCGCGTGCTGCCTGCCGGACCATGTCCTGCTCGGCCTTGGGCAGCTTGTCCCAGATGATTTTCGACATGACAAGAATCTCGGGCGCCATCGAGTGTTCGGTCCGCGAATACACCTTCACCGCCTCGGCATGCTTGGCCGTATCGAACGACGGGATATTGTTTTCAGCGGCGTCGATCAGGCCGGTTTTCAGGGCGGTGAACACCTCGCCGTAGGGCATCGGCGTGGCGTTGGCACCCATCGCACCCACCAGTGCCACCCACAGGTCGGACTGCTGCACGCGAATCTTGAGGCCCTTGGCGTCGGCCACGGTGCGGATCGGCTTCTTGGCATAAATGGAGCGCGCGCCGCTATCGTAGAAGGCAAGACCGATGAAACCCTGTGAGGCACAGCTGGCCAGGATTTCGTCACCCACCGGGCCGTCGAGCGCCTTTCTCATGTGATCGACCGAGCGGAACAGGAACGGCATGGTCGGCACCTGCGTGAGCGGGCAGATGGCATTCATGGGCGACACGTTGACGCGGGTGAGGTCGAGCGCGCCAATCTTCACCTGATCGATGGTCTCCTTCTCGCCGCCGAGCGCCCCCTTGTTGAACACCTTGATGCGGTGCTTGCCGCCGGAGAGTTTGGAGAGTTCGTCGCTCATCGCCCGCACAGCAACGACGGTCGGATAGTCGTCGGCATTGTGGATGTCGGCAGAGCGGAATTCGACGCCGACGGCGAAACCCGAGAGGCCTGCAGTCGCCAGCGCAGCAACCAGGGCGCGAAAGATTCTCATGGGATGTCTCCTCGATTGTCTTGGGGGTCAGAACCCGGGCCTGCCGGGTGGACTGGGCACGTAGAACGAACCGCCACTCTACCGCGCGCCCATCCGGGCTGCCAGCCCCGTGCCGGCCTTGATCGGGAACCGAGCAAAGGCGCTCGGCCGCGCGATAATTCGGGCAAGGCGCCCGTTCATCGTGTCGCACCCCTCAACACCGCTCCCGGAGTCCCCATGCAACGCCTCTTCACATCGTCGGCTGCGAGCCGTCTCTGCCTGGTCGTGCTTACCGCCATGGCTGCTGCCAGCCCTTCCGCGGCAGCCGATGGCTCACAGGTCTATCAGAGCACCTGCGCGGTCTGTCACACGGCTGGCGTGGCAGGTGCACCAAATCTTGGCGACCGCAAGGCCTGGACGCCGCTGATCGAGGAGGGCCAGGCGATCCTCACCGCGCACGGGTACGTCGGTGTGCGCGGCATGCCTGCCAAGGGTGGGAAACCCGACCTGTCCCTTGAAGACTTCGCCGCTGCGGTGGTCCACATGGTCAATGCCTCGGGCGGCAAGTGGAGCCAGCCCGACGCCAAGGGGTTCGCGGCGATTCGGTCAGAGATCGTCAAGCGCGAAAAAGAGCTGGCCGGGGCCAAGCCGAAATAATATTTCGCAGATGTCGGGGCTGAAGCGGCGAGGGCTACGCACCCGCCCCGCAACAGCCCCGCACTGGCTTTACAGCACGGGCAACGCTGGCACCGCCGGCAAAGCAGCCTGCGGCAGGTTGGAAGCGAGCCAGACCGTCGGATCGGTTTCGTTTGCAGGCAGCGCGGCAACATTGAACAGACCCACGGTACCGCTCACCTCATTGGCCACCGCAAGCATTGGCAAACCGGTCGGGCTACCCGGCGCGGGAATCAGGAGCAGACCCTCTGGGCCAAGGTCTCCCCCGGAGATGGCCTTGGTGGTGGAATCCTGAGCCGGCGTCTTGGTGAAGTCACGCGTGTTCTCGTAACTCAGGAAACTGGGGCGATACGGGTCCGAGACATCGTAAACCGCCACGCCACCAATCCGCTCGAGTCCGACAAACGCAAGCACCTTGTCGCCGACCACTGCGGTCGTCACTCCCTCGGGCTCGGGGCCCTTGTCGTCGCTGCGGTTGTCAATCGAATTGCTGGTGTGGTTGGCGTTGAAATTCGAAGGAAGCACTTCAGCAACCAGACGCTCGAGTTGGTCGCCACTGTCGTAGATCCGGTTTCCGTAAGCGTCCAGGATCGAGAAAGAACGACCGCCAAAGGCCACCAGCTTGTCGAGATCTCCGTCACCGTCAACATCAATCCCATTGGTGATGACCTTCAGATCGCCGTCCAGAAGTGCCGTACCGGCTGTCGCGTCGGCCACCGGCTTGCCGCTCCCTCCGAGATCCTTGATCTGTACCTCGTCCACCGTACGAGAATCGCCCTCGTTGGCCGTGATGTAGTAGGTCTTCCCATTCGTACTGAATGAGGCGATGGCGTCCGGCATGTAGGCGCCGTAGAGCTTGGGGCTTGTCAGGCTGACAGCGGGGATCGTGCCGGCGCCAGACGGCTGACCGGTGGTGTCGTTGTCCGCGTCGATTTTGTTGGCGCCGTTGAAGCCAAAGATTCCGAGGCCAATCGTTTCCGTGCCAACGCCATTGACGCCAAAGTCGTTGTCGTTGATCACCGCGAGGCCACCATCAGGCAACAGGGCCAGTCCCTCAGCCTTGTCATTCGGTGTGTAACCTAGCGACGGCAGGTTGGCGACCCGTTCCTTGTAGACGGGATTGATGCCCGCGGCGAGCATCTCATCCACGGTCAGCACCTCGAGCGTGGTCTTGCCCGTGGGCAAGGTGGGCGTGGCCGTGAGCAGGTTCGTCGCGCCGCGAAGATCGATCTCGTAGAGGACCTTCTTCGCTTCGGGCGCCACTGACGAATCACGCTCGAACACAAAGATTGTGCCGGTCGCGGGGTTGAACACGGCATCACCGATCTTGTCGAGCGCGCCCAGGTTGAGCGCGGGACGCTCCAGCAGGTAAGCGAACTCGGCAATCACCGTTCCCTTGGACGCGGCGGCCGCAAGCGTGCCACCCTGGGGGAGCGCCGTGCCGACAGCAAGATCGCGCATCGCCATCACTTCGATCCGCACCAGCGGCCCGCCCGTGTCGGTGGTGTTGCCCGACACACTATCAAGGGGGCTCTGCACGAATGCGAAGATCAGCCCCTGCGCCTCATTGACCGCCAGCGCTTCGAAACCGCGATTGGCCTGACGCTTGATGAGATGGGCGGGCAGCGTTTCGGTGCCGAAGGTATCGGTGGTGTCTGGCGTGAGTGCCGCCGTCCCTGAGGGGACATAGCGCACCACCATCTTGCCGGTGGCGTCGAACTCGTAGATGGCCGGGCGATATTCATCGACCATCCACATATTGCCGGCAGCCGTGCGGTAGACACCCTCCAGATCGGCCCCCATGGGATCGTAAGAGAGGGTCTTGTAGCCCAGCGTGACGCCGCCCGACGTGAACGTTCCCGTGCGGGTGGCGTCGGTAGCGGGGACGATCTGAACCGGCTCTTCATCAGTGCCGGGGATGTTGGGCAGCCCGGTGAGCGGCGTGCCGTCAGCGCGAGTAAGCATCGTCGTGCCGGCAATCGAGACCTGCCTGGTCACCGGATCGAATTCGAGCGTGGCAACGCGCGCCTGGTAGCTGGGCAACACGAAGGGCCGCTCGAGCGCGGCATCCGCATCAACATTCACCGGCTCGCCGTTGGGGCCGCGGTCGCTCACCGTGAGGAAGCGCCACTTGCCGTTGCTGGTCCCGATGTACTGCAGACCCGAAAAGCCACCGGACGGGACGGACTTGCCGAACGCATCCGTACCGATAGACGAAAGGTCGGAGCCCGTCATGGTGTCGTAGGCGGTCATCACCAGATCGCCCCGGGCGTGATTCTTGTAGCCCAGCGGGGCGATATCAACGATCTTTGCAGTCGCTGCGCTGAGGTCAAGTACAGCAAGCGCGTTGTTTTCCTGAAGCGTGACCATCGCCTGCTTGCCGTCGGGCGACACGGCGATGTACTCGGGTTCGATATCGTTCGATGCGCTGACACCCGCGGCAATCCGGACGCCACGCTCGCGAAGATAGCCCTCCTGCCCGTTGTAGGCGGTGAAATCGAGTTGCTGGACGGTGGCGTTGGCGATTGCTGTGGCGGGGTCGCTCCCCAGGGTCACCACGGTGATGCCGCCGTTCGCAACGAACGGGCTGCCACCGTTGTAGTACACATCGGTGGAGCCGCGCTCGTTGATCGACTCGGCCTCATTGGCAACCAGCACCTTCTTGCCGTCGGGCGTAAAGGTCACCATATCCGGACCAACCCCGGCATCCATGGCGCGCGCGCCGGCCGGCGCCGCCGCCGTGGACGACACCGCGACATCGGCTTTAAAGAGCACCAGCTTGCCCGCCGCCGTGGGGTTGGCATCGGCCAACGCCACAGCGACCATGCCGTTGGAAACCGCCACCGAGTTCACCTGCGGGGTGCTGCCCGCGGTCGTGGCATAGCCCTTGAAGTCAAGCTTGCCCACCAGCACCGGATTCACGGGATCCGACAGATTCAGCACCTGGATCTCTGCCGCGACCGCATTCACCATGAACATGCGCTTCGAGGTCGGGTCATAGCCGACGATCTCGGCACCACCTGCGTTGTACACATTGGTGCTGAAGGTGCCCACCTTGCTCAGCGCAAGCTGGGAGGGCTGAAGCACCGACTCGGCACGCATGTTCAGATTCTGGATTCGCTCGTCAAGCGCGGCTGGCGTGTCAGCCTGATCAAACGCGGTGGAAGCACCGCCAAACACGGCCTTCATGTAGGCCTGGAATACGCCCTGCTCAGCCGAGATCGGCGTGCTCGCCGTCGAGTACTGCTGAGTGGTGGCCGCAGCGCTGTAGTCAAGCGTCTCGGGCACCGGTTGGCTAAGCGTGTAGCCGCCACCCGCCTTGTCGAGCAGATACCGGAAATTCTCGCCGTTGGCCTTCGTGGGATAGCTGTCGCCGCCCTGCGCGAGGAAGCTCAAGGTGACCATCGAAATTGCCGCCGGCGCGCCCGCCAGCTTGGTTCCGTTGTCGTACAGGCCGATTCGTGAACCGTTATCGGCCACCAGGGCAATATCCATCACCCGCGAGCCCGCAGCAAAGTCGGGATCCCAGGAAAAGCTCATGCCTCCCACCTGCGGAAACCGTCCCTGAAGCGTACCGGCCGCAACACCGTGCTCAAGAATCGCCTTGAGGCCTTCCGGCGTGGTGTCAAACATCATCAGCTGGTTATTGAAGCGCAGCGAATTCTCCAGATCGAGCTGCGACACGCTGCCGTCGGACGGCGGAAGCTTGTCAACAGTACCGTCCGCCTTGGGATCAGAAATTGTGCCGATCTGAGCCCGGATGCCGCCACCGTTCTTGAGCGACACCACGCGGGTGCTTGATGCCGCAGTCCCGAGTGCAAGTTTGGCCGCATAGGTATTCGCATCGGCCGACAGGTTGCCGAGATTGGTTTCCTCGGAGCGCACCAGCGTGCGTTCGCCCTCAAGGTAAACCGACGCGTATCCCGCGACATTTCCGTCTTTTACCGTGATGACGGACTGCACCGCATCGGTCAGTGTCTTCACTTTGCCGCCGCGTGTACCGCTGGCAAATGCGGTGGTTGCAAGCGCGGACTCGGCCACGCCCCATGCCGCAGCGACATTGGCATCGGTCGCCGCGTAGGCACCATTGACCGCAGAATTGGCCGTGATGCTGGATGCGATGAGTTTGCCGGCTTCGTCGAAGTCGACAACCATCCGGCCGAGATAGGTGTATTCGTTATCGGTACTCACGACCAGCGTCGTCGTGCCGTCCTTGTCTCTCGCAACGAACGGATAGGTCTCGGCAAAGGCGGCCGAATGCCCGCCCATCGCAACCGCCTTGTCGTTTGTATCGCCCATCCGGGTGTTGGAGCCCGCTGCAATGACGATGTCGACGCCGGAGAGTTTGGTTGCGAGCAGCTTTTCGTTGCCAACGATTTGAAGGTGCGACAGCAACACGATCTTGTTGACGCCCTGCGCGGTAAGGTCATCGACCACCGGCTGAAGTTGCGCGGCGAGGAGCGTCATGTCGTCGGCTTCGCCATTCGCACCGGGGCCAGTGGGAAAGCCCTTCACCTCGGTTCCGGAAGGCGACGAGATCGCCTCCAGTATCTGGGTGGTCACGCCGACCAGTCCGATCTTCGCGCCGTTTTCGATCAGAATGGCTGAAGGAACGATCTTGCCCTTCTGCGCGGAAGCGAGTTCGAGTCCTGAGGTGGCCGTCGTATCGACGTAAATCGACTTCAGGTCGGTGTCGCCGGAAAAATCCAGATTGGCGCTGATGTGGGGAAATTGCGCGCCCAGCGCGCCGCTGGACCCTTTGATCGCGTCGCTCAGTACACGCGAGCCCAGATCAAACTCGTGATTGCCGATCGCCGAGGCTTCAACGCCGATCGCGTTGTGAATCGCGATATCAACGGCTGCAATCGGCACGGTTGCGGTGGCTGCGAGTGCGCCGCCGCCGGCGCTATTGAGCGCAGCAATCACAGAAGCATCGGTTCCCGCAGCCAGGAAGGGCCCGGGAATGAAGTTGTCACCACCCACCAGCGTGATGCTGTTCGGGTAAGCATCCTCGAACTTGTCGACCAGGGCTGCGAGTCGGGGCGCGGTCGTCGGCGCGAGCGTACCCGCTTCTCCGTCAGAAAAATGAAGCAGTTGCAGGGTAAAGGTCTTCTGCGTCAGCGCGGTTTTCTGCCCCGCTGCAACGGAGTCCACCGATGTGGCTGCGTCGATTTTCGAGGACATCGCAGCCAGGTTTTCCAACGCGCTCACTGCAGCGGATTTCAGATTGGCGCTATTGACGCTAATGCCGGCAACCTTGGCCTGCGTGGCAACCGAGTTGATGAGCGTCTCAGCTGTGGCCGTAATCTTGTCGGCGGCAAGCGCACCCGCCGTCATCGCCTTCGCAACTTCGGAAAAGATGCCTGCTGCGATCTCGTCGTGCTTGTCGGCGGCCACGCCTGCAACCTGCTGAACCTTGACGGTGAGGCTATTGACCATCGTGGCAACGATCACACCCGCCTTCTGCACCGCGAGCGCGCCGGCCTGTCCGGCTGCTGCCCCCGCAACGGGATCCAGCGTGGTCAGATTCACCGTACCCTTCAGCGCGGCAAGCCCCACTGCGTCAAGCACCTGATCCTGGGCGGCTGCCAGGCTCAAGCCCTTGCTCTGCATCACCTCGGTCACCAGCGTGGTGAGCGGCGTGACTGCAGTGGATCCGGCCGGGGCCTTGAGAATGCCGGTGAAGTCCACACCGGTGGTAACGTCGCGTCCGCCGAACGCGACCACTGGGCCGTCGACCCCCTGGGGCAAAGTGAAATTCCCCTGAGCATCCGACTGCGTAATCGGCTCGCCGGCATCGGGCTGGCCGTTGCGGTTCGTATCGATGAAGACTGTTGCGCCAGCGATGTAGCCATCGACCACCTTGCCGGTATTGGTGGGTGGGCTGTTCTTGTCGCGGGTGGCGGCGATGAGTCCGAGTGCGCCCACGCCAACCAGCACGCCGCCGATCGCCGGCGTTGCACCGGCCGCCCCTGCGGCGGGTGCAGCAGCATCGGTCGCGGTGGCCGCGCTGGCAGCCTGCGCCTGCGCGAGATCAGCCACGGGCACTGCGGATACAGCAGCGCTCGCCTCGATGGCGGCGTCCTCCGCATGGATGTCCAACTCTTCTGCAAGTCGGTCGCCGTCTTTGGACTTCGCACGCACGTTCACGGACACCGCAACAGGCGCCGCTCCGGTGTCGACCCTGACCTCCAGCGCATCAGCGTTCAAAGGTACCGCTCGCGCAGGGGCGTTATTCGATGGGGTTTTCCTGGCGGCCGTCTGCACCTGAGACGGGGCAGTGGCAGTGGCAGTGGCAGTGGCGGGAGTGGTCGACGACGTGGACTTGGTCATGGCGGGCCTCAAACAATGGAAGCCCTGAACGCTAGTGACTGCTTATGACAGTTTTGTGTCGGTGGAGTACTGGAGAGGGGAAGATCTGCTGCGAGTCAGAGTAAGTCGTCGCTTGAGATCTCCATCCAGGTCGCAAATCTTGCACTGACCTCCATAGCACGGTCACCGTAGCCCCCCTCGAAGAGGGCGCAGTCGACGCCAGCGGCGAAGGCGCAGGCGACATCGATATGGCTGTCGCCGGTGAAGAGCGCATCCACTGCATTGCCTCGTAGCCGCGAGATGGCGGCGAGGAGCGGCTCCGGGGCTGGCTTCCTGACGCCACAGGTATCAGCCCCGACTACCACATCGAAGTACCCGTCCAGGTTCTTCCTGGCCAGCAACTCCCGGGCCTCAGCCTCGGCCTTGTTGGAACAGATCGCGAGCCGGGCGCCCCGCGCACGAAGGGCAGCCAGTACCGACGGAACTCCCCGATACACGCGGGCGAATTTTCCCGATATCGAGCGATAGTGGACGCGGTAGGATTCGAGAAGTGGTTCGAACCTGTCTTCGGAGGCGCTCGCGGCAACGAGGGCCGCCCTGGCGCTCGCCTCGACTCCGCCATGAAGCGAAGCTCGTACTAGTTCACGTCCGATAGGTGGAAGCCGATGATCGTACAGTGCAAGGTTAAGCGCTACGGTCAGATCCACAATTGTATCGATCAGCGTTCCGTCCAGATCGAAGACCTGAAGTGGCCGTGCATAGAGCTCTGCGAGAGCACGGCTCTGTGGCTGCGCGTTCAAGCAACGTCACCATTGTGAGGGCGATAGAGTGCCGACTCCAGCGCTTCATCAAGATCGGCCACAGGCCGATCAAACATCACACGACCGCTGCGCAGACCCACCACCCGGTCGGCAAACTGTCTGGCCCACTCCACCTGATGCAAGCTGCAGAGCACCGCAAGCCCTTCATCGCGCGCAACCCGGCGCAAGTCCGAAAGTACGCCGCGCGCCGACTCGGGATCGAGACTCGCCACCGGCTCGTCCGCGAGCAGCACCCTGCAGTCCTGCGCGAGCACGCGCGCAATCGCAACCCGTTGCTGCTGCCCACCTGAGAGCAGATCGCTTCGCTGATATGCCTTGTCAAGGAGGCCAACACGATCAAGGCTTGCAAGCGCCGCCTGTCGGTCCACGCTCGCAAATCGGCGCACCAGCACCCGCCAAAGCGGCGTCGTTCCGAGGCGTCCGGTCAGCACGTTGTCGATCGCGCTCAGGCGCCCAACCAGATTGTGTTGCTGGAACACAAGGCCCACCGAGCGCCTGTGTTGCCGTAGCGCTTTACCCTCGAGCCGGTTGATCGCCGCACCCAGCAACCGGACCTCGCCGGAGTCAGGGCGGACCAAACCTGTCAGGCAACGGAACAGGGTGGACTTGCCAGCACCGCTCGGCCCGAGCAGCACCACCAACTCGCCAGGGGCCACCGAGATCGATACGTTGTCGAGCGCACAGACGTCGCCGTAGCGTTTGCTGAGCGTATCAACCCGTAGCGTGTCATTGCCAGCCATGTTCAGACCAGCCGCCGCCGCAACCATGCGCTCAACTGATCAATCAGCGTCACCATAATCAGCACCGCGACTGTCAGCGTCAAAAGACGCTGAAAATCCAGGAGGTCGATCGCAGCCTTGATCTCGATTCCAATCCCCCCCGCGCCAACGATGCCCAGCACCGTTGACGTGCGAACGTTGGCTTCCCATACATAAAGCGACACTGAACTCAGGTTGGGGAGTACAGCAGGAAAGACGATATGACCCATGATCGAACCGGTTCCGGCGCCGGTCATTGCAGCCGCCTCAAGCGGTGCCTTGGGGAGCGTTTCAATCGCCTCGGCGTTCAGCTTGGTGATCACCCCAATCGAGTGGATGAACATGCCCAGCACGCCAGCAAACGGCCCCAGGCCAACTGCTGCAACGAAGAGGATCGCAAAGACCACTGTGTCGATCCCCCTGCAACCGTTGGCAAAACCCCGAATCAGCCGCGATGCGAACGGACTGGGCGTCACATTAGCCGCTGCGAACATCGACAGCGGCGCCGATACGATGGCCGCAGCAAGCGTTCCGATGGTGGCAATTGCCACCGTTTCGGCAGCACGCAGCGCCACCGCATCCAGCTCGGACAGGTTGGGCGGCCAGGCGGTCGCTGCCCACTTCAGAAGCCGCGGCAAGCCCTCAATCAACTTGCCGGGCTCCACCTTCGCGATCCAGGCGCAGCCGACCACGAAAGCAAACGCGACAAGCACCGACGCGGCACGGATCAGTCCTGCTCGGGATCGCCAGGAGAATAGCTGCTCCGCATAGCCACCCGCGGCAAGCCGACGCGCCGGTGCACGCAGGGTCATGATGGTGTCCTGCTACTCAACCCTTGAGCACGCCGACTTCGCGACCCATGACCTCAAGCTTGGCGTAGGGCTCATGCCCCACCGCAACGAAGCCAGAGTACGGCCACGGCATCATCCTGGCGGCGTCATCCTTGGGTAGCGAAGCAAACGCGCTTTGCAAGCGTTTCGCAAGATCCGGATCAAAGCCACGCCGTACAACCACCGGCTCATTAGGCAAGGGCTCCGACTCCCAGACCACTCGGTTGGCGTCAGGCTTGATCTGCCCGTTTCGGATCATGGTGTTGCGGTGGGTGTCCCAGCCTGTCGCGAGGTCAACCTGCCCGCCAATGGTCGCCATCTGAGCGGCAGCGGCCGACGCACCTTCCGCGTAACG
>Ga0192647_102497_pt1 | contig 11413 bp, 11 predicted proteins | sample LauGreFa1BDMLBSN_2_FD_133046 | JGI IMG/M metagenome (GOLD analysis project Ga0192647, IMG submission 133046) | Freshwater lake microbial communities from Lake Michigan, USA - Fa13.BD.MLB.SN - reassembly | ecosystem: Environmental > Aquatic > Freshwater > Lake | place: Lake Michigan, USA...
GGTCAGTTAATGTGAAGTTAAGTGAGGAAGAATTGGCAGAACGGAAGAGAGATTGGCAGGGCTTTGAGAGCGAACACCTCCGAGGTTGGCCACTGCTTTATCAACAACATGTACTTCAGCCCGATCAGGGATGTGATTTAGATTTCCTTACCGCTCCTACCGCAGCGCATCGAAAATTTATCCCGCCAGTTGTTGGGCGCTCTTAGTAGCGTTTTAAGTGAGATTTATGGAGATTCGGTCTGGCAAAATCTTCTGTATACACGAGAAAGAAGAGAAATTAACATGAGCACCTTGCGTGAGCACGCCGCCCACCATATTGAAATTGTTAGGGGCTAAGGATTCAAATGTCGAAACCATTGCATGGCGTCTTTACCGTCCTCTCCACTCCATTTACATCAGATGACTCCATTGATCATGACGTTTTAAAGAGAGAAATTGATTGGTTAATTGATACCGGTGTTGATGGCTTTGTTCTGGCCATGGTCTCTGAAGTGCTCCGCCTTGCTGCGCATGAACGACGTGAACTTGCCCAAAGCGTGATCTCTTCTACTAAAGGACGACTTCCGCTTGTGACAAGCGTTGGCGCAGAGAGCACCAAGATTGCCATTCAGTTAGCGCAGTGGGCAGAAGAAGATGGTGCTGCTGCGGTAATGGCAACACCCCCGAGCGCATTTGCACCACTTTCCAGTGAAGTTGCCAAGTACTACATCTCTATTATTGAAAGTGTTTCCATTCCTGTAATCGTGCAAGATGCAAGTAATTACGTTGGACATCCACTAGAAATTTCGCTTTATGTTGATCTAATTGATAAATACGGTGAAGATCGTGTTCAGTTCAAGCCTGAAGCAAAACCAGTCGCCGCACGTTTACAACAATTAAAAGATGCGAGTAACGCGCGTGCGCGAGTATTTGAAGGGCAAGGCGGCGCGGACCTCATGGACACTTATCCCATCGGCATCGTAGGTACCATGCCTGGTGCAGAGATTCCATGGGCTCTGGTAGCGCTATGGAGCGCTCTTGAAGCTGGCGATATGAAGCGTGCTGCAGAAATCCATGCGCCGATTGCCAAAATGGTCTCTTATCAAACAACCCTTGATTCATACGTGGCTGTCGAAAAATATCTCCTCGTTAAACAGGGAGTATTTACCAACACACGTCAACGTGGACCGGTCAGTTTCATTCTCGACAAAACCGTAATTGATGTAATTGATGCCGCTTATGCAGAATTAGAGGCGTTAGTTAAGCGTTAAAGAGCGCTGGGATAGTCCGTTGGTGTGCTTCTTTGATGTGACGCATTGACAGCAACAAAACACCAGAAATCTCTAGGTTTTCACCACCAGATTTCCCTAATCGAGTAGTGGTAATTCCTACGTCAGTCGCCTTTCCTACAAGATAATTTGAATCTTCCGGAGCAACGGCAATCAGAATGCGCCCAGTGCTCTCACTGAAAAGATGCATAAATGGATCGCCATGAATGGATATTTTTGCTCCGGTCTTTGATTGCAGCAGCATCTCGATAAGCGCAACTGCTAGACCACCGTCAGATAAATCGTGAGCAGCAGCAATGTAATCGCGTTGCGCATACATAAAGTTTGCCAGCGTCATCTCTCTCTGGAGATTAACTCTTGGCGGTAAGCCACCAAGGTGGCCATGGATATCTGCCCATTCGCCACCAGATAGCTCTTCGAGTGTTTCACCTAACAGAATTAATTCTTTTTCACCATTAAATTTGTAGGAGATTGCTTTACGGACATCATCAATGACGCCGAGGATTCCAATTACTGGCGTTGGCACAATCGCGACATCACCGGTTTGGTTATAGAACGAGACGTTTCCACCAGTAACGGGCAATCCCATTTCCAGCGCGCCATCGGCGAGAGCTCGCACGCTCTCAGAGAATTGCCACATCACTCCTGGATCTTCCGGGGATCCAAAATTGAGGCAATTAGTTATCGCAAGTGGTTTTGCTCCAGTTACAGCTACATTACGAAATGCTTCAGCAAGTGCTAACTGAGTTCCTTGATAAGGATCGAGTTTGCAGAACCTGCCATTGCAATCCGTTGCAACAGCCACTCCTAAGAAACTCGCTTCATCAATACGAATAATCGCTGCATCGCTTGGAGCAGCTGCAACGGTATTTCCTTGAACATACTTGTCGTATTGCTCGGTGATCCATGATTTATCTGCAATATTTGGCGAAGAAATAATTTGTAATATCGCATCAGTGAGCTCTTGCTCTCCCTGCGGTCTAGGTAGGTGCTCAACGCCAGCTGCATTTAACGGCCCTTGATATTCCGGCCTCTTATATGGGCGGTTATAGACCGGGCCATCATGAGCGACAGTGCGTGGTGGAACATCAACAATTAGCTGACCATGCCAGGTTATTTCTAAGTGTTTTCCACTGGTGACTTCCCCAATGACAGTTGCCACAACATCCCATTTCTTACAGATTCCCAGGAACTCATCAATCTTTGAGGGCGGCACAATGGCACACATTCGCTCTTGAGATTCACTCATGAGAATCTCTTCAGGCGAGAGATTGGCATCACGGAGCGGCACTCGATCAAGCTCGATGCGCATTCCACCAGTACCTGCTGAAGCAAGTTCACTTGTGGCACATGAGAGTCCCGCGCCTCCTAAATCTTGGATTCCCACAACTAAATCTGCTTTGAATATCTCAAGCGAACATTCAATAAGAACTTTTTCGGTAAATGGATCACCCACTTGAACAGCAGGGCGCTTTGTTGGCTTCTTCTCCCCGAACGTTTCACTCGCAAGAACCGATACACCGCCAATTCCATCACCACCTGTTTTTGCGCCAAAGAGAACGACAAGATTCCCAGCGCCCGATGCCTTCGCAAGTTTTATATCTTCATGCTTCATCACGCCAACGCAGAGCGCGTTCACCAAAGGATTACCCAAATACGATTTATCGAAAACTACTTCTCCACCAACAGTTGGCACACCTATGCAATTGCCATAGCCACCAATACCTGCAATTACTCCAGGTAATACCCGCTTAGTATCCGCTGCATCGGCAGGACCAAAGCGGAGTGGATCTAAAATCGCTACCGGCCTAGCGCCCATCGTCAAAATATCTCTAACAATTCCACCAACACCTGTTGCGGCACCTTGGTAGGGTTCAATAAATGATGGATGGTTATGCGACTCCACTTTGAAAGTCACGGCATAGCCTTGCCCAACATCGACAACGCCCGCATTTTCACCAATACCTACTAATAAAGCATCAGATTTCGGCGCTTTCTCACCGAATTGGCGCAAGTGCACTTTCGATGATTTGTATGAACAATGCTCGCTCCACATCACCGAGTACATCGCTAATTCGCTAGAGGTAGGTCGCCGATTGAGGATCTCTCGAATTCTTTGATACTCATCTTCTTTTAAGCCCAACTCACGCCACGGTTGGTTTATCTCAGGAGTAGTCGCTGCAAGATCTACAGTGTCGAGCGCCATATTTAAACTCTCGCTTTAACAAGAGAGGTAAAGAAAGCTAATCCATCTGCGCTTGCACCTGTTAACGAATCGATTGCATGTTCAGGATGAGGCATGATGCCAACTACATTGCCACGTTTATTAGTTATCCCAGCAATAGCGTTACGAGATCCATTGGGATTTACTCCTACATAACGTGCAATTACTTGATTATTCTCTTCTAACTCTTCTAATGTTTTATCATCACATTGATATGAACCTTCGCCATTTTTAAGTGGAATGATGATCCGCTCACCTGAAGTGAAATCACCCGTCCACGAGCTCTCCACATTAACAATTTCAATTTCTTGATCGCGACATAAAAAATGGAGTCCAACATTGCGAGTTAAAGCTCCAGGTAGCAGATGAGATTCGCAGAGCACTTGAAATCCATTGCAGATACCAAGGACGGGTAATCCATTTTCAGCAGCTGGAATTATCGCGCTCATAATTGGTGAGAATCGTGCGATCGCGCCACAGCGCAAGTAATCACCGTACGAGAAACCACCGGGAAGAATTACCCCTGCAACGCCTTTTAAGTCGCTCTCGCCATGCCAGAGCGCAACTGGCTCACCACCGGCATATCGAACTGCTCGCGCAGCATCGTGATCATCGAGCGTTCCAGGGAAGGTGACGACTCCTACCCGCATTAATTCTCCACGCGAATAGTGAAGGTTTCGATTACTGGATTAGAAAGAAGCGTGGATGCTGCATTTTCGATCTCTTTGAGCTCCGCTGCACTTGGTGCGCGATCTAGGGAGATGATGAAACTCTTTCCCTGTCGAACGCTCGTTGGGGCGAATGTAAATCCCATACGTGGCAAGGCTCGAGAAATTGCATCGCCTTGCGGATCCAGAATTTCATCTTTGAGGACTACATCAACAATTACTCTCGCCACACCGTCATCCTATAGCCCAACAACGTAGGAGTTACCGAAATTTCTCTCCAGTCAATGCGGCGTACGCCTCACTGTAACGAGCCCTAGTTTTCTCGACAATCTCGTCTGGCAACGGTGGTGGTGGACTCTGCTTATCCCAACCAATACTGGTCAACCAATCACGTAAGTACTGCTTATCGTACGAAGGCTGCACTCCCCCAGGACGCCAGCTCTCCGCAGGCCAAAAACGTGAGGAATCTGGTGTGAGCGCTTCGTCAGCAAGAGTGATTACCCCAGCGTCATCGACGCCGAATTCGAATTTAGTATCGGCGATGATAATTCCACGAGTACGCGCATACTCTTGGGCGCTGCTGTAGAGATCGAGGGTGAGACGACGAAGTTCTCGGGCCCGCTCGCGAGTAAGAATCGCCTCTGCTTGCGCAAAGTTAATGTTCTCATCGTGCAGCCCTACTTCTGCCTTTGTAGCAGGAGTAAATATCGATTCAGGTAATTTCGAACCATCCAAGAGCCCATCAGGAAGTGAAATTCCACAGACGCTTTGTGAGCTCTGATATTCACTCCACCCTGAACCAGTGAGGTACCCGCGCGCTACACACTCGACAGGAAAAATCTCGAGTGATTTACAGATAATTGCACGTCCCGCCACTTCGTCCGGTACATCAGTAGAAAGAACATGATTAGGAACGATGCCAGATAACTTCTCAAACCAGAATAACGATAGTTGCGTTAGGAGTTTTCCCTTATCAGGAATTGTCGTGGGCATAATCCAGTCGTAAGCGCTAATTCGATCTGATGCAACGAGAAGAATTTCATTACGATCATTGATAAATAAATCACGGACCTTGCCACTTTTTAGTGGGCGCCAACCAATCACCGAATCGCACCGGGTTGATAATCCATTGCCTGCGGATAACGAGCGGTAACCTCGGCAACCTTCGCAATCACTTGTAGAGTTTGGTTGCGAGCGACCCCAGTGAACTCTAGAGGTTTAGCAATGAGCGCCGTAAGCTCATTCAAATCAAGTGGAATTCGCGCGTCACTAGCGATTCGATGAAGTAGATCGTTTTCGCCACCATTGCGAATATTTGCCACTGTAGCTAGTGAATGCTCCTTTATGACCTCATGTGCACTTTCACGACCAATTCCTTTTTTAACAGCTGCCATAAGAATTTTTGTAGTCGCCAAGAATGGAAGATTCCGATTTAATTCTGCAGAGATAGCGCTCTCGAAAATTCCTAATTCAGCGAGAACTGTCAGAGCCGTCTCTAGTAACCCATCCATCGCATAGAAGGAATCTGGGAGCGCAACACGCCTTACAACGCTACATGCGACATCTCCTTCATTCCATTGCGAGCCCGCTAGTTCAGATAATGCAACAGAGTATCCGCGCAGAAGGACTGTGAAACCATTTATCCGTTCACTCGAACGTGCATTCATTTTATGTGGCATTGCTGAGGAACCTACTTGACCCTTTTGGAATCCTTCAGTTGCCAGCTCAGCGCCTGCCATTAATCGAAGCGTTGTGGCCATATTTGATGGAGCTGCTGCTAACTGCAAAAGCGCTGAAACAACATCAAAATCAAATGATCGCGGGTAAATCTGCCCGACTGAATCAAGAATATTTTCGAATCCCAAATGTTTCGCTATTTTTTCATCAAGTATGGCCAATTTATCTGCAGCGCCATCAAAGAGGTCTAACGCATCTTGTGCAGTACCAACTGGCCCTTTCAGCCCGCGCAGTGGCAGTCGTGAGAGCAAATCCTCGAGACGATGAAAGGCAAATAGCCCTTCCTCTGCAAAAGTCGCAAAACGTTTGCCGACTGTAGTTATTTGAGCTGGAACATTATGGGAACGCCCTGCAATTGGCTGATCAATAAATTCTCCGGCTCGGCTTGCGAAACCTGCAAGGAGCGCAACATATTTGTTACGAATTAATAGGAGTGCGTTCTTAATTTGAAGCGCTTCAACCGATTCGGTGAGATCTCGACTAGTCATGCCGGCATGAATAAGTTGATGTCCAGCGAGCGCGTTGAATTCTTCAATTCGTGCTTTCACATCATGGCGTAGGCTCTTTTCACGTTCATCGATAGATTGCAGATCTACCTTTTCGAGAACTTTTTCATAATCAGCAATAGCCTTATTGTCGATTGCAAGGCCGAGCTCTTGTTGCGCTTTCAACACGGCAAGCCAAAGCTTTCTCTCTAAAACTATCTTGGCTTCGGGTGCCCAAATCGCGCACATCTCGCGACTTGCATATCTAGTCGCAAGCGTTGATGGAATTTGCATATCGCTATTGTCGACCACTTAAGCCTCCTTCTGAGCGTTTGACGCAGTTAGAGCAATATCTTTTCGATAATGACCGCCAGCTAGGGATATCTGCGCGAGAGCGCGATATCCATTCGCACGTGCAGTTGCCAAATCGCTGCCTAGCCCCGTGATTGCAAAGACCCTGCCGCCGGCCGAAATCAAGCGTCCCTGATCCTCAGCTGTTCCAGCGTGAAAGATGATGGCATCACCGCTCTCACCTAGACCAGTAATTTCTCTGCCAATCTGCGGGCGCTCCGGATATCCCTCGGATGCCAAAACTATTGTTACCGCTTGCTCGCTCGACCACTGCAAAGGTGGATGTGCTGCGAGTTTTCCGGTCGCTGCCGCGAGTAAAAGTTGGGCTAACGGAGTCTTCAAACGTGGCAATAAAACTTCGGTTTCAGGATCACCAAAGCGAGCATTGAATTCAATAACGCGCATACCTTTCGATGTCATTGCTAGCCCTGCATACAGCAGTCCAATGAATGGTGTGCCTCGTTTAGCCATCGCTTTAATTACCGGTTTCAATACCACTTCTTCTGTTTGCGCGATAATGTCCCTTGGCGCCCATGGCAGAGGTGAATATGCGCCCATGCCACCGGTGTTCGGCCCTGCATCTCCATCAAGGGCGCGTTTAAAATCTTGCGCTGGCTCCATGCCGATGACTGTTTCTCCATCAGAGATGCCAAATAGTGAAATCTCTGGACCATCTAGAAATTCTTCAATGACAACTTTCCCGCATGCAAGTGCATGCGCGAGTGCGGCAGCGCGATCACTTGTGACAACTACTCCCTTGCCGGCGGCAAGACCATCATTCTTCACCACATATGGGGCTCCGAAAGTATCAAGGGCGCTTTCAATTTCTTCTTGTGTGACACAAGTTTTAGATTTAGCAGTTGGTACTCCGGCAACCGCCATAATTTCTTTGGCAAAACTCTTCGATCCTTCGAGTTGAGCAGCCGCCATAGATGGGCCAAAGCATGGAATACCAATCGCTCGAATAGCATCGGCTACTCCGGCAACAAGCGGCGCTTCCGGGCCAATCACAACTAGTTCTGCATTAATTTTCTTGGCAAGCTCGGTAACAGCTTGCGGATCATCTGCTTTAACTTGATGCAACGTGGCTAACTGGCTGATACCGGGATTTCCAGGTGCAACATGGAGTTCGCTTACTGAAGTATCTGATTTAAGTGCGTGCGCGAGGGCGTGCTCGCGAGCTCCACTTCCAATCAGAAGAACTCTCATCTTTTCAGTAAATCCCTCGTCACGATTGTTTCGTCTCGCCCGGGGCCAACGCCGATTGCGCTCATTGGCGCACCGGAGATTTCTTCAAGAAAAGTTATGTAATCTCGAGCGTTCTTAGGTAAATCAGCGATATCACGAGCCTTAGAAATATCTTCAGTCCAGCCTGGAAGGTATTCATAAATCGGAACTGCATGATGAAAATCAGTTTGGGAAGAAGGTACTTCTTCAACGCGCTTGCCATCAATTTCATAGGCAACGCAAACTGGAATCTTCTCCCACCCAGTAAGTACATCAAGTTTTGTGAGGAAGAAATCGGTGAGCCCATTGATGCGCACAGCAAAGCGTGCAATCGGGGCGTCATACCAACCACAACGACGATTTCGTCCGGTTGTTGTCCCGTATTCGTGCCCGATAGTTCGCAACTTCTCACCATCTTCATTCTCAAGTTCGGTTGGGAAGGGACCAGAACCCACTCGAGTCGTGTACGCCTTCACAATGCCGATAACTCGCTCAATCTTTGTTGGCCCAATTCCTGAGCCAGTACACGCGCCACCAGCTGTTGGATTACTTGAAGTAACAAATGGATATGTTCCATGATCAACATCAAGAAGTGTGCCTTGTGAACCTTCAAGTAGAACAGTCTTGCCATTTTCTAACGCTTGGTTGAGTAGCAGAGCAGTGTCGGCCATGTATGGGCGGAGGATTTCTGCGTAACCGAGATACTCCTCAAGTATCTCGCCAACTTCCATATCTTTACGATTAAAGACTTTTGTGAGAACTTGATTCTTATCTCGAAGCGCACCTTCGATTTTCTTTTCAAGAATTGATTGGTCAAAGAGGTCTTGTACGCGAATTCCAATACGACTGATTTTGTCTGCATAAGCAGGGCCAATGCCTCTGCCGGTTGTGCCAATTTTTGCTTTACCAAGAAAACGTTCCGAGACTTTATCAATCGTTCGGTGATAAGGAGTGATCAAATGTGCATTAGAACTAATAACTAATTTCGAAGTATCAATACCCCGCTCATTGAGACCTTTAATCTCTTCGAGGAGCACTGCTGGATCGATGACAACGCCATTGCCAATTACCGGAATGACATTTGGGCTGAGAATGCCTGAAGGAAGTAAGTGGAGCGCGTATTTTTGATCACCAATAACAACTGTGTGGCCCGCATTATTTCCACCTTGGTAGCGAACAACGTAATCAACTCGGTCGCCCAAAATATCTGTGGCTTTACCTTTGCCTTCATCGCCCCATTGGGCACCAAGCAGAACAATCGCTGGCATTTAACAGCCTTTCACCGGAACCGAACTGTTGTAAATCTTCGCTGGTCGCTCAGGAAGGCTTACGCCCAATACTTTCACATATTGCGCCGTTGGGAAAATTACGCGCCGAGCGCGTTAGGGTGGCGTCATGACGCTCTCGGATCTCCTCAACCCCGAGGCAATCGTCAGTGGTCTTGGGACTATTGGGGTCGTAGTCACGCTCTTTATCGAGACTGGGCTACTTATCGGGTTACTGCTACCGGGTGATTCGCTGCTATTTGTAGCGGGTTTAGCTGCTGGCACCGATGCATTGGGCTTTCAACTCTCGCTCACTGCGCTTCTAATCTTCTGTCCAATTGCCGCATTCCTTGGCGCAGAGTTGGGGTACTTCATTGGAGCTCGGTATGGACGTGCTCTTTTCGACCGTCCAGATAATAGAGTCTTTAATCAGGAGCGAGTTCGCCAAGCTGAAAGATGGTTCCATAAATATGGGCCGGGTAAAGCGTTGATCTTTGGTCGGTACATTCCAGTGGTTCGCACACTTCTGATGCCGCTTGCTGGAATTTTAAATATGGATAGAAAGAGATTCACGCTATTAAATGCAATTAGCGCAGTAACTTGGACTACTCCAATTTTAGTTCTTGGCTATTTCTTGGGTGAGCGCATCTCTGGTTCTATCGACAAATATTTGCTACCGATAGTTGGGGCGCTGATATTGATAAGTTTAATTCCGATATTTCGAGAAATACTAAAAAAGAAACCTCAATAAGTCTTTTTAGCTAAGCCCAAGTTCTGCAAGTGTGAAAACAGCAGTGTACGGAAAATTCGCTTCTTTAACTTTTGGCCCTGCGCCACGATCGACAATCACTGCAACGCCAACGACTATTGCGCCAGCTTCTTGCAGCGCTTCTACCGCTGTTAAAACGGATCCACCAGTCGTTGAGGTGTCTTCCACTGCGAGCACCCGTCGACCTCTGACATCGGGACCTTCGATTCTCCGTTGTAAACCATGTTGCTTCTCGCTTTTACGAACAACAAATGCATCGAGTTTCCTGCCTCGTTTGCTCGCTGCATGAAGCATCGCCGTAGCGACAGGATCAGCACCAAGAGTCAATCCACCGACCGCGTCATATTCAAATTCACTTGTTGCATCGAGCATTACTTCGCCTACTAAAGGAGCTGCCACAGCATCTAGCGTTACTCGACGGAGATCAACGTAATAATCTGCCTCTTTCCCGCTGGAGAGAATAACTTTCCCGTGGACGACAGCTTTATTCTTGATTTCCTGCAATAGATTTTCGCGTGCGCTCATAGTGCGCAATCCTATTGATTTTCTGGTCGGTAGATAACAAGCGACTTTGGTGGATTTTCGGCTAAAAGCGCATCCACTTCGTGGCGGAGCTTGGCTACTTCGTTATCAAGGCGAGCAACCGTCTCTTCTAGCTCCATAATTCGAGCTATTCCTGCCAGGTTTATTCCGTCATTGGTCAGTTTTGCGATGCTGCGGAGTAAGACGATGTCACGGAGTGAATAACGTCGACCCCGACCACTTGATCGCCCCGGTGAGACCAATCCCAATCGGTCATATTGACGCAGCGTCTGTGGATGCATCCCTGATAACTCAGCAGCAACAGAAATTACATAGACAGGAGTTTCATCTCCCAACTCTTTACCCTTACTGAGCTCTTCGTCGCTCACGATTGCGCTCGCTTTCGGAACTCGCTTCGCGGATCAGCATCTTTACTCTCTGCTTGATAGCTTTCGAGCGCCTTTTTTGCTTTGCCATCTACTCGTTGTGGCACCGCTACTTCAATTGTGACTAACAGGTCTCCGCTCGTACCATCTTTACGCGCGATGCCTCGCCCTTTTATGCGCAGAACTTTTCCATTGGGAGTTCCCGCGGCTAATCGAAGCGTCACCTCTTCACCCGAGAGCGTTGGCACTGAGACATCTGCACCGAGCGCTGCTTCAGGAAAGGTCACCGGAAGTACGAGGTGAATGTTGTCATCACGACGCGAAAAAATTGGATGGCCAGAAACATTCACAGTTATGTAGAGATCTCCAGGTCCTGCTTCACCTTGTGCGCCTTTGCCGCGCACGCGAATTCGTGCACCATCCTGTACTCCGGCAGGAATCTTCGTTGTTACTGGTCCACTTGGTGAGTTAAATGTCAGTTGAGTTCCGTTGATGGATTCACGAAAAGAGA
>Ga0192647_102499_pt1 | contig 11405 bp, 22 predicted proteins | sample LauGreFa1BDMLBSN_2_FD_133046 | JGI IMG/M metagenome (GOLD analysis project Ga0192647, IMG submission 133046) | Freshwater lake microbial communities from Lake Michigan, USA - Fa13.BD.MLB.SN - reassembly | ecosystem: Environmental > Aquatic > Freshwater > Lake | place: Lake Michigan, USA...
CTCACAAATATTTGGCGAACAGCAAAACGTCGGTTATCTATGGTCATGTGCATCGACGCGAATGGGCTGAACGATCACGCGAAGATTTCGATGGGCCGAAAACGATTATGGCTGCTAGCCCCGGCACTTTGGCGCGATGTGATGGGAGCGTTCCGTCTACGAAAGGCGGCCTCGACTTGGAAGGGCGACCGCTACCGATAGTGGAGGACTGGCAATCTGGCGTCGGCGTTGTCACCTACCAGCCGGGGGACGGCGAGTTCTGGTATGAGCAGATTCCGATTCACTCTGGGCGTGCCTACTGGCGAGGTAGACTGTATGTGTGAGCAACAAGTGGTCAGAGTGCGAGGTTTGTGGTGAGTTCATCGAGCGAACATGGCGACGATGCGAAGCGTGCGAAGAAACCGGGGCCACCACGAAACCCGAACGCCGAAGTGTACGACGACAGCGACTCGACGTGGCCGATGGTGATCGTCCAATGGCGTGATGCGCACACCGGAGAACCCGGCTGGACATACCTGTCGGATTATGAGCCGGAGCCGTGTTTGCCGTTGACTGTCGGATGGGTGGTGCCGGACTGCAAAGACGGGTATCTCACCATCGCCGGAACCGTAATGAACACAGCTGACAGCCCGGATGTGGTGTCCGATCTGAACCATATTCCGTGGGAAAACATTGTGGCCTGCTACTCCCTATCGACATATATGCCGATCAACTGGAATACAGAACTTAGGGATTGACAAACCCTGCCACACCCCCTTAGTATCGTCCGTGGGAAAGCAAACAGAGAGAGGAAGCTTGATGTCCCTTATCTATAAACCTCAGCATGGGTCTGACGAATGGTTACGTATCCGTCATCGTGACCCGGAAGGCCGTCCGGTTATCTCAGCGTCGGATGCGGCAGCGGTTCATGGTGTTCACCGTTTCAAAACGATGCACCAGTTGTTCGCAGAGAAGATCGCTGACGAACCGGAACGTACGGAGACGACCGCTGCGATGGATCGTGGCAACCGGCTCGAACCGATTATCGGTCAATGGGCCAGCGACCTGCTCGGTGTCCGACTGGTTCAACCGTCGTATATGTACTGGCTGGATCACACGAATCATCCGATGATCGCCACACTCGACTTCGTAGACGAACATGGCTACGAGAACAGCAACCCCCAAATGATCGTTGAAGTCAAAACATTCAACGGTGTATGGGACGGTGTGCTACCCCCGTATTGGCGGTGGCAAGGAGTACAGCAGGCGATCTGTGTCGGCCCGCACATCCACGAAATCACGTGGGCGATCTTTGATTCGACGTTGCAGTTGCAGTTGTTTGTGCAGCAGATCACCGAAGAAGAACGTCACGCCCATCTCGGCGCAGTACAAGAGTTCCTGTTCTGGGTGAACTTGGGAACACCGAACCCCGAGTGGCCTGCTTCGTATGATGATGTGGCGTTGGTGTACCCGGAAGCATCCGACAAGCAGGTGGATATCACTAGCCATGCCCAGTTGTTGCGTGAGTTGCGTGATGTTCAGGAGCAGAAGAAACAGCTCGCTGAGATCGAGGATGATTTGAAAGGTAAGATCGCTACGTTGATCGGTGACGGTGATACCGGCCTGATTGACGGGCAGGTTGCTGTCACGTGGAAGCAGCAGAAAAGGTCGTCGTTCGATGGGAAGGGTTTGCAGAAAGCTCATCCTGATTTGTACGATGAGTTCACGAAGATCAGCACGTTCCGTGTGCTACGTATCAAAGGGGAAAAGTAATGGAACAGAGAGAAGCACTACTGAAAGTCTTGAAAGACTACGCAGTACCCGACCCGAAGATTGTCGGCAAACTACCGAAGGGTGGCATCACCCTTGATTTCGTAGGTCACGCTGACATCACCCGTATCCTCATCGAGGTTGATCCGTTGTGGTCATGGTCGCCCGTCGCGTGGGACGAAACGACCGGGATGCCGAAGGTTCATGTGGCGAACGGTGTCGCAACCATGTGGGGAACCCTCACCGTCTGCGGCAAAACCCTGCTAGGTGTCGCCACCTGTCAAGCAAACAAGCCTGACTTGTATAAGGAACTCGCATCGGACTTTCTGCGTAACGCTGCGATGCGTTTCGGAATCAGCCTGAGCTTGTGGTCGAAAGCCGAATGGGAAGATTTGGGTGCCGCACCCACACCCTCCGCACCGGCCCGCAAAGTTGTCGCCAAAACTCAAACCGTTGTCGCGACACCGATCAGCAAAGAACAACTCGACAAGTTCCTGTCAGCGTGTGCCGCCGCCAACTTGGATCACGATGCGGTAGCCGACCACGCTGGCATCAACCTACGTGAACCACTCACCAGCGAACACATGGGCGTTCTTCGCAAATCATTCAACTTCCTGAAACTCAAAGGAGAATCACAATGAACCACACAGTTGTCATGGGTAACGTCGGACGGCAACCCGACGGACTGCGTTACACCAGCGCAGGACTTGCCGTATTGAAGTTCTCACTCGCAGACACACGCGGCAAAGACGAACAGAAGAAAACCTCTTGGTACGATGTAGTCGTATTCGACAAGCAGGCCGAAGCAGTAGCCGAACACATCAGCAAAGGTGACCGGCTGATCGTCGTCGGACGCTTCCAAGTCGAGGACTACGACAAGAAGGACGGCACGAAAGGACGCAGCGTTCAGCTTGTCGCAGACGAGATCGCCGTATCTGTCAAGTATCGACGCACCGACACTAACGATGCTGTCAAGCAGGCATTTCCCGGTTCCACATTCGATGACGAAGAAGCGTTCTAACCCTCATCGTGTAAACTGGTATTGCCCATCATGCGGGCTGACCATAACTACCCACGTACTGTTGAGTGCGATACCAGATCATTCGTGTCGCACTCAACGGTTACGTCGAATACGCTTGGAGCCACGTGAGCAAACAACGTCAGAAGGGAACGAGCTTTGAGACAGCCATCGTCGGCTGGCTGAAAGAACACGGCTTCCCGTACGCCGAACGACGTGCGTTACACGGCACGTTCGATAAGGGTGACATCACCGGGACAGGCCCGCTGGTATGGGAATGTAAGAACCATAAGACGCTCGCCATCTCAGAATGGTTGAGTGAAACCGAGGAAGAACGTAAGAACGCTGCTGCCGATATCGGGATTCTGGTTGCGAAACGACGCGGCTACGGTGATCCCGCTGAGCAGTATGCGATCTTGTCCCTCGCCCAACTTGTAGCCCTGCTGAAAGCCGCTGGCTACTGACCGAAAGGCCACTATGAAACGCTTTATTGCTTGCCTGCTTCTCGCAGGCTGTATCGACACATATGCTCAGCCGCCCGCTACGGATCGGGTGGTACAAGACACCACCGCCCACGTCAGCGAGCCTCCTGCGACCGTATACGTGCCTCTCCGAGCCGACTATCAGCAGACAGTCACCACCCCACCAACCACTCCGCCGGACACTCCGTGTGCCGAATGGTATGACACCGCCATCCGGGTTGGCTGGCCGGTCGAACAATGGGAACGATTGTCCAAGATCATGTTCCGTGAATCCCGATGCCAACCCGATGCGTTGAACGGAAGCGACCCCAACGGCGGTTCAACCGGCCTCACCCAAATCAACCACTTCTGGTGCAAACCCACCCGCTACACCGCTAACGGCTGGCTACAAGATCAAGGCGTACTCACCACCTGCGAAGAACTCTATAACCCGGAAACAAACCTACGGGCAGCTCTTTACATTTGGACGTACAGCGCATACCGTAACCGTGACGGCTGGTCGCCGTGGCGAACCTGAAAGGAAATCTAGTGGGGAACTATCCGAGAATGTTTTTCGGCAAAGACGCATCGAATCTTCCGAAGCAACCAACCTTGTTTGAGATGATGGATGAGGCCGAAGAACTCATCCGTTTACTGCGTGTCGAGATTGAGAACGCGGAGATTGATTTGCGGTTTCTGATGATGATGCTCGCGGAGAACCAGCCGTGAGTGACGACATTGTGACCCTGCTCCGTGAACTCATGTACTACGGGACATTCCCCGATGAGTCGGTGTACGGGCGAGCAGTACTTGCCGCCGCCGACGAGATCGAACGGCTACGGGCAGAGATTGCGCGTCTTGGTTCATTCCTCCACCCCGTTGGGATGGTCATTGACGGCCAGTTCAGTTCAACATCACAAACGAAATGGAAGCGCGATGAGTGACGAGATTTCAGTAAATATGAACGTCAATCTCGGTAAGGACAAAACGGTTGACGACATCGTGACCCGACTACGGCAAGAGTGGGAGTACGGCAATCTAGCAAAAGGGTGTGACTATGAAATGTTCGCCCAAGCCGCTGACGAGATTGAAGCCCTACGAGCCGACATCACCCGCATCCTCAACCTCGCCAGCCGTCTCGTCGGTGCAGCCGAAGAACAGATCGACGAACTACGCGGCAACCAACCACCAACAAACCCGGCATGGCTAGCCGCATGGCACGCCTTTGACAAAGAACTAGACCGTGACTGACGCGATCGTAACCACCGCTGTCATCCTCTACACCCTCGGAATCGTATGGACACTATGGATAACACGCCGCAAATAACCAACAAAACATGGCACCTCGAAGCAGCCTGCCGAGGACTAGCCACCGACCTATTCTTCGCAGAAAAAGGCGACTCAGCCACCACCAAAACCGCACTCCACTACTGCAACGGCGGCACATACGACACCCTCGACCCCAAAGGGAAACCCATCGGCAGAGAAACAACCCCACCTTGCCCCGTCAAACAAGAATGCCTACGCTACGCACTCAGCTTCCCCGCAGACCAAGACGCATACGGCATCTTCGGAGGACTCACACCCAACCAACGCGACGGACTCCGACCCCGCGTCAGGATCGCCCGCAACACACGACAGTCAAGTGGGATTGCGCGCGAGACCGCGACGGGTAACGGGATTGAGCGCGAGAGTGGCGGGATTGAGCGCGAGAACGACCCGCCAGACCTCGATGGCAGGCTGATCCCGTTCACCGACGAATGGCGCGACGGGTTGCGGGAGCTGCTAGCGGTCATTACCGCCGCCGTCGATGCCGACGAGGATAGGCGACGAGCACAAGCAGGCCGACCGCCGGTAGCGATCAAGGTTGCTATTTCGTCATGACGAAATAAGCCCGCCCCATAGGTAGGGCGGGCATGCTAGCAGCGTTCTCATGGCAACGTAGATTGCCGTTAGGGGGGATGATCGGCGACGATCACGCCGTCGATACCGTGATCGGCAAGAATCGCGCGAGCTTGTTCGGCGGTGGAGAACCGATAGGCGCGCGCCCGATCCGGTGTCCAATCCGACCGCGGGTCACCGGCTAGGGAATACCGGCGGTGCGGGTCGCGCCACCAGACCGCTAACCGCGGGTGTCGAACAAGGTAATGCACGCGTAGCGGTAATAGCGGCGGGGCGGGCCATCCGTATCGGATAACCCGCCCCACGATCGGAACCCGCCGCAATCGGCGGCGCATTAGTCGAGTGTCGCGTGAATCGCGTACGCGTCGGCGTGCGCGTTCTCAATGTAGCTTTCCACGTCGGCGAGAATCCCGGTACGTGCAAGCAAGGCCCGCCACTCATACGCCGCCCATAGATCGGCCACCGGGACACCGTGGTGCGACGCGTAATCAACGATCCGCGAATCGTCGAAATAGTCGTCGCCGTCCGGGACGAACCCGAACGCGTCGAGATCAAGCACGACCCCTTGCAACGCGTCATCGATCGTTTCAGTATCCAACCCGACAAACACTAGGTTCGGTTCCGCGAGTGATCCGTTGGCACACGGGAAACATAACGCCGTCCCCGGTTCCGCCTCTGTCATCGCCGCTATCGTTGCGCCGCAACTCTCGCACGTGTTCTGATACGTTCTCATTCTGACTCTCCCTTGTCTACGCCGGACGGATGTCCGGTAGTCCGTGGCCGGGAATCGAACCCGCCTGCCCGCCGAACCGGGGCCACGGCAACCGACTACTTACGTAGCGGCATAATCAACCCGCGATACGTGACACCGTTAGCGGCAGACCCGCTAATAACCGTCACCTTGCTAGCCGACATTCTCACGATGTCCACCGACGGCATCGGCGCGCCCTTAGGCCGATCCGAATAGCCGCTAATCGTCGCGCACGCGTCAAACAGACCGCTAAATAGTTCCGGGTTCACCCGTACTGTTTCGGTTGAGTCCGGCCACACCGGATTAGTTTCTGCACTGTCGAATAGCCCGCGATAGTTCGAGAAGGTTCCCGCATACACCGGAACAGAACCGTAGCTTTCAGACTCATGCCCGCTATGCCCGAATACGTGAACGTAATCCGACCCGTTAGCCGACAACATAAGCGCGTGCTTACCCTTGCCGACATTCTTTGCCGTTGCAACTAGTTCTTTGCCGTGCAACGTGAACGGATCAAACGTAGAGCCTGCCACACCCGGCACGGTCACCGATAGCAACCGGTACGCGTCCGTAGCGGTCAGAATAACCCCGCCGTCCGTATCGCGTTCTACGTGAACGCCCGTGTGAATCCCGCGTGTGTTATCCTTGCTAGCGATTGACGCTACCGCGCCGATAATGCCGACCGCTTGTTTCACCGGGATTGGCCCGCCGAATACGGCAAGCGTATCCGTTTCTCTCATCGTTTCCATTTCATGTTTCCTATTCTCCCGATCTTGTAGGGGTCGGGAACCCTCGCGTGTGGCCCGGAATCGAACCGGGTGAACCGCCACCGGCCACACTCACCGCTACCTATGCCGCCGAACCGCCCGCACGATCGCGAGAACTGCCACGATCGCACACCCGCCGATCAGTAGAACCGCCGACACCGACCAACCCGTAACCGTCCGGCACGGTGCTAGGAACTCATCGAAACAGTCCGCGCCGATCATGCGACACCGCCCCGCCGAAGATCCGCCACCAACCGCGTCGCCTCGCGCCGGGTGTAACCGTAGAACGTACGCGTTACAAGGTAGGCATCGTTCGGCCACCACGTAGCTACTAGCGCGCCCTCGCCGTTTACGCGCCACGACACACCGCCCGCCTGCCATTCACGCCGCGCGGTCATCGCGCACCCGCTACAAGATCGTCGGCAAGGTCATTCAGGTAGTCGGCAAGGCCAGAATCAACCACGTATTCCGAAACATCCGAACCCCACGCGACCGACACACGGACAGTACCGAGACCATGCACCCGATACCGGACGTTCGGCCCGCCATACGACACAAGCAGCGCAACATCCGACACCGACCATTCACCCTCGCTAAACGTGCCAGTGATCTCGATGTCTAGCGCATGATCCACGAACGCCTGCCACGTGAGATCATCCGCGCCATGATCGATCATCCACGCAAGAGCCGCCCGCACGATCTCCCGGCGGTCGTCGTCGTCGTCCCAGTCGGCAAGGTCACCGCGCGAAACATCGCCTAACTCATCCATCCATTCTTCGAACACGACAAGCGCGTCCCCATGCTCGCGCGCGATCTCATACGCGCGGGAATAATCCGCGACACTCATGACTTAGCTCCCATTCTCTCCCCGTTGTAGGCCGGGAGACCACCTAGCACCCTGCCGAGGTATCGAACCTCGCAAGCCCCAACGGGCAGGGTCACCGTGCCACCCGTTATCGGACGACCACCCCATTGATCCTGCCGATCTCACGCCATTGCTCCGCCGTCGGCGAGTCATCGTACGCAGCCCACGAACGCCACACGAACGAACGCAAGACTGTCTCCCACGGGTCGGCACCATAGTTCACCATACGCAACGCGTCGCGCCGTTGCTCGCGGTTCTGACTGATACGAACCATCACACCCTACCCTTCTCTCCCGCGCCGATCCCCACGACCGACGACACCCCGAAACTACCCGACACCCGGAACTATGTCAATCACCAACCGCCAACATTCTTTGAGATACCCACCTATCACCGAAACCGATAGGCGCGATACCGCCGACATCCCCGCGCCCGGAACCCTGATCGGTCGGCACCGGCGACGAGATCGGCGACGAGATCGACGGCGGTAGCGGGGGTTCGGTTGCCGCAATCCGGGGGGTTTAGGGGGTAGGAAGGCCGCCCATAACATCCATTATGTCAGCTCGCTTGCACTATGCAACTATTGCACCCTGCAATCGAGTCCGTAGCACGGCGAACTGGGGGTGTGCCGAGCCACCCACGCCGGGGAGGTAGATATTACTTGTTATTGGTGTGTGTGGTTTTGTTTGGTGTGTTGCGTGCGTGTGGGGTGTCGCACCGTAGGGGGGGAAGATAAAGAGTGTTTAGGCCACCCATCCGGTTGCCTCTGTCGGATTCCCGGCCTTTGTTTTGTGACACGGCTCATGTCGAGTTTGTTGTTGGTGCTTGCGCTTGCCTGCTCCCCCGCTTATTGCCTGTGTGCCGTTGGTTTGGGCCGTCTGGGGCATGGGGGGTCTACCCACGTTTCCGTGTGTGAAGCCCGCCCTGTGCAACGAGGGTACGCTGTCCGAAGTTTTGATCGGTTGTGGTATCGATTGTAGCAGTTGGGAGCTTGGTTTCGAGTGGGCCGTTTGGCCTATTTTTTGTTTCGGTATTTGCGGCGGGTTTGCCGGGTGTAGTTGGTGAGGGCTTCTTGTTGTTTGGGGGTGCAGGGTTCTGTTTTGAGGCTGTCGGCTAGTTGTTTGGCGGTTTGTTCCCATTGTTGGGATTGGGTTTTCCAGTCGCGGATGGTGTCGAGCATGTGATCGATGATGTTGTCTCCGGCCCATTTCATAGGAGGCAGATCAACAGGTTGATGGTTTGGATGAGGGTGATGATTCCGAGGGTGGCGGCTAGCCGATGGTAGCGGTAGGGGTGGGATTCGAGTTCGTAGATGCGTTCGTCGTTGTCGGCTAACTGGTCGATGAGGTCGTCGTTTTCGTCTTTGAGTTCGTCGATGATTGTTTGGTAGCGCATGAGTGCGGTTTGTAGTTCGATGATGGTTGCGTCTTGTTCGTTCCAGCTCATGTCAGGAGTTTAGGGTGGTTTCGTAGCCGCAGGCGGCGTATCCGGCGAGGTCGATCCATGAGTCGTGTTTTTCGGGTTGCCATGCGATTCGGGAGAGTTTCAACAGGCACATGAGGGCGGCTACGTCGTGGGGGTGGATGGGGTGTTCGAGGTATGCGGCCCAGAGTTGGGCGGTGCGGGTGAAGTCTTGGGTGGGTGGGCCGTATTGGTTGTTGCGGTCGCCGTTGATGAGTTGTTCGGCTTTGTGGAGGGTGTCGGTTCTGGGGTTCATGGGGTTTCTACTTCGTTGAGCATTGGTTGGTCTTGGCTGATGCGGTCGTATGCGATTTGGGTGTATTCGGGGTTGAGTTCGATGCCGATGTAGTTGCGTCGGTGTCGGAGGGCGACGGTGGCGACGGTTCCTGATCCGGTGAATGGGTCGAATACGAGGTCGTCGGGTTGGCTGGTGGCGAGGATGGGGGGTTCGCAAAGGGCTTCGGGCATGACTGCGAAGTGTGCGCCTCGGAATGGTTTGGTGGTAATTGACCAAACCGATCGTTTATTAGCCGTGCTGTAAGATTTTTCTAGCCCTGAATGAGGCGTGAGTCCTGTGCCGTCATTGTGGTATTTGCCGTTTTCACGATTGCGAGTTCCCCAATCTTGCTTGACGGGTTCTTTTATTGCTTCGTTATCAAAATAGTACCGAGCCGATTTGGTGAGCATGAACAAATATTCGTGTGCTTTGGTGCATCGGTCGGTGACGGATTCCGGCATGGGATTGGGTTTGTGCCAGATGATGTCTTGGCGTAGCCACCAGCCATCTGCTTGGAGTGCAAACGCGACACGCCACGGGATACCAACAAGGTCTTTCGGTTTCAGGCCAGCGTCCTGTTTCACGAATACACCCTCGGTCGTACCCCGCGAGGTTGCTTGTTTGGGGGATTTGTCAGACAGTCGAACCACGCCGTCTCCGTAAGCTCCTTTGCCGCTTCCCGAATACGAGTCTCCGAGGTTCAGCCATAGCACCCCGTCATCTTTCAAGATGCGGCGCACTTCACGGAACACAGCCACCATGTTCTCAACGTACGCTTCCGGTGTCGGTTCCAAACCCAACTGCAAATCCATACGTTTTGCTCCACATTTTCCGCATACGTCCTTGAAGAACTCACGCGCGGAAGCGTTTTTTATGTCGTTGCCGGTTCCGCAATTACGGTTGATGTTTGCTTTTGTTGCCATTGGTTTACCCAGATGATCGCACTCAGCGTCGCCATCCAACCATGTGGCGGTTCCGTAGTCTCGAAGTCCCCAATACGGGGGGCTGGTAACACAACATTGGATGCTGTTATCGGGGATTTCTTTGATGCGGGTCAGCACATCGCCAACAAGAATTGTTGCTTTCATAACACTCCTTTGGTGCAGGGGCAGGGGGCTAGCCGGTTGTCGTCTGTTTCAATCCACCCGTTCTGACAAGAACCGCACGGTACCCAAACCGGGGGTTCAGGTTTAGTTGTAGTGTGCAACGATTCTTGGTTGTCGGCCCATCGTTCACCGTTCAACCATGTTGCCGGGTGCGCAACGTATTGGGTTTCTTTGGAGCAGCTGAGCCGGTAGGTGAGGGTGGCTTCGAGGATGGTGTCCAGATCAGTTTTTTTGATCGCGGTTTTCCATGCTCTCCGAGCGGTGCCTTTTCCTACCTTCCGGGGGTATTCGGCCCAGAACTTGTTGAATCCATCATCGTCAGATGATGAAGAAGGTTTGGGTTCATGTTTAGTTATATTTAGTTCGGGCGGTCTATGACCGCCTCTGGGGGACGAAATGTCGCCCCTGAGGGACGAAATGTCGCCTCTGGGTTCGTCACCCCACACCATCGGGCCGGTCTTGTGGATAAACCGATAGACGGCTGGGCGGTGTTGGGTGGCGGCTTTGACAGCTTCTAGATATCCGTCCGTCACCATTTCGTCGATGACTCGTTGGACGGTTCGCCGGTTCGACCGGGTTTTCTGGGCGAGGGTTCGGGTGGCCATCCAGAACAGGTTGTCGTTGGTGTCGTTCACTACGTCACCGATGGCGAGGTGGATCGCAAATTTGGTTCCGGTGTACGGCGAGTATCGCCATACGAAGCTTGATGCTTCTGCGCTCATCTCTGTTCCTTGCTTCCCGCTACGGTTTCAATCTACCACCTTGTGTTTCGGTGTGCAAGGTGCTATTCTGATCTTGACGGGCTGTTGTTCTTCTCCGGCACGTCACTTTCCCCCACACCGAAACGCCCGTCCGATGCCAAGCATGGGGCGGGCGTTTCACTTTACAATGGGAACACCATGACAGGTAACCAAAACTCAGGCAGACGGTTCGTTCCGAACGAAGATAAAATTCGTTTTTGGGAAGCTCGCGCTGCTGGTATCTCGATCACCGAAGCATGCAAGATCGCCGGGATTCATTACAACACCGGCCAGAAGTGGGATGCGAAACG